>Ga0208864_1000758_pt1 | contig 10702 bp, 6 predicted proteins | sample CryBogmetaGMA05M_FD_184542 | JGI IMG/M metagenome (GOLD analysis project Ga0208864, IMG submission 184542) | Freshwater microbial communities from Crystal Bog, Wisconsin, USA - MA0.5M (SPAdes) | ecosystem: Environmental > Aquatic > Freshwater > Lake | place: Crystal Bog, Wisconsin, USA...
ATGCTGCTTGGCGACGACCACAAGTTCTCGACGATGGTGCAGAAGACCGATGCGGCCCTCGATGCCTTCAATACGGCGATGGCCAACATCAACGACGTGATGGGCGACCCGCAGGCCCGGGCGAATCTCAAACAGACACTCAATTCGCTCCCCGACGTGATCGCCGACCTCCGGACCACCGTGCAGGGGATCGGCGAGACCGTCGACACGGCCGACCGAAACCTCCGCAACCTCGAGGGGCTCACGAAACCGCTCGGTGAGCGGGGCGAGGGGATGGTGTCACAGATCAACGTGACGATCGGCCGGCTCGATGAGACGCTCCAGCAGGCGGCGATGTTCACCAAGGCGCTCAACGAGTCGCAGGGCACGCTCGGCAAGCTCGTCCGCGACCCGCAGGTCTACAACGATCTCGCCCAGGCGGCCTCCAACGTCAACCGGCTCACGAAGGAACTTCGCCCGATCGTCGACGACGTCCGCGTGTTCACCGACAAGATCGCCCGCCACCCCGAGCAGCTCGGCGTGAAGGGTGCCCTCGATCGCCGCGCGGGGCTCAAGTAGGCCGGTTGGCCGGCCGTGACGCGGCCGGCACGGGCTCGTCGGCCTTCGCCACGACCGGAGCGGGATCGGTAGCGGGCGGTGCGGTGCCGGCGATCTCGTCGAGCACCGCCTCTTTGAGCCGGTTGCCGTATCGTTCCGCCAGCCACGGCATCGCCTGCTCGATGGTGTCGGGCTGGAGCAGCACGAGGTCGCCCTTGTCCACCGCGTCGAGCACGAGCGCCGCGCTGGTCGCCCAGTCGCCGCCCACGTCAATCCGCACGGGCTTGTCGGCGCGCATCCCCTCCTGAATGCCCTGCGTGATCAGCTTCGTGATCTCGCCCGGCTCCCGGCCGCGGATGTAGGCATCTTCGTAGATCACCACGCGGTCAAACGTGGCAGCCAGCAGTCGCCCCTGAGCAAGCAGATCGTCGTCGCGCCGATCACCGGCCGCCGAGTAGACGGCCGTTCGCCGGGGGTGCGGAAACTTGGCGACCGCCCCGCAGATTCGTTCGAGCGACGGCACGTTATGGCCGTAGTCGACCACGATCGAAGCACCGCTGAGGTCGAGCAGGTTGAACCGGCCGGGCGATCCGCTCGAGCCGCTCGAGAAGCTCTCAAGGCCCAGCCGCACGAGTTCCAGGGGCACGCCCAGCCGCCAGGCCGCTGCGGCGCTGGCGAGAACGTTCTCCACCTGGAAGTCAACGAGCCCGCGATGCACCAGCGGCACCCGGTCGAGGTGCGCGAGCCTCGTCTCCCGAGGACCGTCGCAGAGCACGATCCAGCCGTCGCGAACCGTGGCGGCGAGGCCGCCCTTGGCAAGGTGCTCGACAATCACCGGATTGGCGGCGTTGGCGTCGAAGTAGACCACCTGGCCCTTGCACCACTTCTTCATGGCGACGACGAGAGGATCGGCCGCGTTGAGCACGGCCGCGCCGCTCGGACGGACCGCTGCCACGATCGCCCCCTTCACCCAGGCGATCTGTTCGGGTGTGTCGATCTCGGCGATGCCGAGGTGATCGCCCGAGGCGATGTTGGTCACGACGGCGACGTCGCAGGAGTCGAACCCGCAGCCCTCGCGGAGAATGCCGCCACGGGCCGCCTCGAAGACGGCGGTCGTGACCGCCGGGTTGGCGAGCACGCGGCGGGCGCTCTTCGGGCCGCTGCAGTCACCGGCGTCGATCTGCCGGCCGCCAACCCACACTCCCTCCGTGCATGTCGTGCCCACGGTGGCCCCGCCGGTGGCGGCGAGGTGCGAGATGAGCCGCACCACCGTCGTCTTGCCGTTGGTACCGGTGACCGAAGCGGTTGGGATCCGCCCGTCATCGCCCGGTCCGAACAGCGAGTCCACGATCGCGGCGCCCACGTTCCGCGGCGTGCCAACGGTCGGCTCAAGGTGCATCCGCAGCCCGGGCGCCGCGTTCACCTCGATCACCACGCCCCGCTGCGCTTCCAACGACTTCGTGCAGTCGTCCATCACCAGATCGATGCCGGCCACGTCGAGGCCCACGATCCGCGCGGCCTCGATGGCCCGGGCCGCGACCTCGGGGTGGACGATGTCGGTAACGTCCTCGGCCGAGCCGCCCGTGCTCAGGTTGGCGTTGCGGCGCAGGAATACCTGCCTGCCCGTCTCTGGCACGCTCTCCTCGCTCAATCCCTGCTCGCGGAGCACAGCCACGGCCACCTCGTCGATCACCATCGGGCTCAGCGACGTGGCGTGGTCGCCACACCGCCGTGGATCCTCGTTGACACGGTCCACGAGCTGCCGCACCGTCGAGCCGCCGTCGCCGACGACGATCGGCGGATGCCGCCGCGCGACGGCCACCATCCGGCCGCCGACGACGAGCACGCGATAATCGCCACCGGTCACAAACCGCTCCACGACGACCGACGTGTTGATCTCGTTGGCGAGAATCCAGGCCTTCTCAACCTCCTCGCGGGTGACGAGGTTCACGGAGACGCCACGGCCCTGGTTGCCATACCGCGGCTTGACCACGACGGGCGCACCGATCTCCTCGGCCACGGCCCAGGCATCGGCGGCGTCGATCACCGGCCGGCCTTCAGGCACCGGAATCCCGGACTCGGCCAGAAGGGTGCGGGTGAGTTCCTTGTCCTGCGCGATCGTCTCGGCGACGGCGCCGGTACGGTCGGTCTCCGCGGCGCAGATCCGCCGCTGCTTCGACCCATGGCCGAGCCGCACGAGCGAGCCCTCGGTAAGCCGCTGCGACGGGATGCCGCGAGCGATGGCCGCCTCGACGATCGACCGCGTGCTCGGCCCGAGCTGCACGTCGAGGAGCACCTGCCGCAGCCTCTTGACCTCGGCCGTGACCTCGAAAGCCTGATCCTCGATCGCGGCCATCAAGAGCCGATGGGCCGCATAGAGGCACTCGAGGGCGAACTTTTCTTCCTTGTACTCGATCACCACCTTGTAGACGCCGCGGGTCTTGGCCTCACGGGCCCGGCCGTAGCCCACAGGCGTGCCGGCGAGTGTCTGCAGTTCGAGCGTCACGTGCTCGAGCACGTGGCCCATCCAGGTGCCCGTCCTGAGCCGCTCGAAGAAGCCGCCCCGCTCGCCTATCGAGCAACGGTGCTCGATCATCGTGGGCAGCCACGACATGATCCGGTCGTTGAACCCGGGAAGCATGTTCGACGGAAAATCCTCGAGCCGACCGAGGTCGACCCATGCCTCCAGGCAGGGAAACGACGCCCATTGGTTGGGGCCGCGAAGCACCTTGACCGAAAGAATCTCCATGGAAGTGGGTGTGCTCTTTTAGACCTGCTGCAGACGCATGCGCCGGTCTGGTCGTGTGCGCCTCGTCCAGCCGCCGGACAGCCCGGCGGGATGTGCTGGAGCGGAGGTCGCACGGGTCACAACGGCACGTCGCAGGCGCGTCGCCCACGAAGTGCTGTCCGCAAGGGCGGACATCCGTACGAACCCGACGGTGGGTACCGTCAGGGCGGCGGCTGGCAGTCCGGGGCCGCGGGAGAGATGCCCCCGGCGAAGCGGTTCTTCGCGGACGGGCAGATAAACAACGGAGGGCAGAAACGAACCGTCAACCGACCGGCCGAAGTGGCCATGGGACGAAAAAGTTCCTACACCGCGGGGCCGGATGGTAACGCCGCACGCCACACGGACGCGCGTTCGCTTGCGATACCCGTTCCTCGCGGCACCATGATTCCAACCGCAACGCCGCCAGGAGCCGCCCTGTTCGACGCCGCCTCGTCGCATCCATCGGCTCCGGATCTCCGGAACCGACTTCGCAGAACGATCGCCAGAGTTTACGCTTCCGTGCGACGACTGCGAACTTTTTTTCAACGTCTCCAGGACAATGCACGTCCCGTGCCAAATCCCGTCAATCCGACTGGGAATGGGCGCAGGAGGCTGATTCACAGGTTCGCGGGGTAGCCCGGGGGCCGTGGTCACGGAAAGATTGACCGAGTGACGTGTCAAAATGGGAGTGGTCGAGGCGGGCAGGTGGAAATTTCTACAGTCTGGCGACTGCATGAGCCGACACGGGACGGCTTAGGTTGCCGAGCCAGACGTGCCTGGCACGGTTTTGGGATCGCAGATATCGAAAACGCTCATGATGCGCAACAAAATGCACAACCAAATGACGGTAATCTAGGCATGTTCGGTAAGCCACGCAAATTTCTATTGCCGGCCGCCGCGACCCCCTCCCAAACCAGCATCTTTCTCTGAAAACTACGTTTTTTCGCAACTTTTCCCTGCGGATCAGGCCCTACCCGCCGGTCCCGTCTCCATGATCCAAGGCCCAGCCTCCAGCGAGCAGACCCCCACCTCCGCCCTACCCTGGGCAGAGGCAGCCATCGGGCTTCTCCCTGGGGAAACGGTTCTGGCCACGGGTCGGTTCGACCTCGATGCCGACCTGCAGTTCAGCGATGGCTGGATCGTGCTCACCACCCGACGCGTTATCGCCGACCGACCGGCGTCTGCAACACAGCCGCTTGGTGGGGTGGGCCCGTGGACGTGGACGATCGGACCCACCACGCGGCTCGACGTCCAGCTCCGCTCCGCCGTCGGCCGCGTGGAACTCTCCGAGGGCGATCGTGTCGTCGCCCGCTGGCTGTTCACGCCGGTGAAGGCCGACGCGATCCACATGCTGGAGGATGCGTTCGACGCCCGCGTCGCCGGCCCCGACGGACTCTCCCAGCCTGAAGGAGTCCGCAAGCCGTCCGCGGTTGCCGACGACGCGGCCAGTGAGGTCGATGAGAAGCCCACTCCTGCCGGCCGCGGGCTCGGCGACGATGACGGTGGCACCGCCTCATGGCGGGCGCTGTTTCGCGTGATCGCATTCGCCAAGCCGCATGCCGGCATGGCGATCCTCGGCGGATTGCTCTCGCTTGCCAGCACGACCGCGGCGCTTGTGCCCCCGTATCTCACCATGCCCCTGGTCGATACGGTGCTGATCCCGCGGCAGAATGGAAAGGATGTTCCCTTCGCGCTCGTCTGGTGGTATCTCGGCGGCCTGCTTGCCGCCGCGCTCGCCGCGTGGTTGCTCTCGTGGGTGCAGACCTGGGTGCTTGCCTGGGTGAGCGAGCGGATCGCGGCGGACCTGCGAACGCGAACCTATGCCCACATGCAGACGCTCTCGCTCGACTTCTTCCAAGGGAAGCGGACGGGCGATCTCATGTCGCGGGTGGGGAGCGACACCGACAAGATCAACGTCTTCCTGTCGGTCAACCTGATCGAGTTCGCCTCCAACGTGATGCTCCTGGTGCTCACGGCGACGGTGCTCGTCTGGCTCAATCCGCTGCTCGCCGTGCTCACGCTCGTCCCCTTCCCGTTCGTCGTCTGGCTGATCTACGCCGTCCGCGAGCGACTTCGCCGCGGATTCTCCCGGGCGGCCGTGGCGTGGAGCGACATGACGAGCGTCTTGGCCGACACGATCCCTGGCATCCGCGTCGTCAAGGCGTTCGCCCAGGAGCGCCGGGAGATCGACCGGTTCGTCTCCGCCAACGAGCGGGTGCTCGACGCCAACGACCGCGTCAACGTGATCTGGTCGTTCACGGGGCCGGTGGTGAGCCTGATCAGCGAGATCGGCCTGCTCGTGGTGTGGGCCTGCGGGGCGTGGCTGGTGTTCACTGGCAGCGTGACCGTCGGCGGCCTCACCGCCTTCCTCGCCTACATCGCCCGCTTCTATGGCCGCGTCGAGTCGATGATCCGGATGGTGCCCGCCACGCAACGAGCCGCCGCGAGCGCGCAGCGAATCTTCGAGATTCTCGACTGCAAGCCGACCGTCGCCGAGGCGCCGAGGCCGGTGAAGCTCGGACGCGTCGAGGGGCGGATCGAGATCTCCGGCGTGCACTTCCGCTACGGTGCCCGCGAGGTGCTGCACGGCGTCGATCTGGTGATCGAACCGGGTGAGATGATCGGGCTGGTGGGCACGAGCGGCTCCGGCAAGTCCACACTCGCCAACCTCGTCTGCCGCTTCTACGACCCGTCGAGCGGCTCGATCCGCGTCGATGGTGTCGACCTCCGTGACGTCGACATCGCCGACTACCACCGCAATCTCGGCTGTGTGCTCCAGGAGCCGTTCCTGTTCTTCGGCACGATCGCCGACAACATCGCGTACGGCCGGCCAGATGCGCCCCGCGAGAAGCTCGTCGAGGCGGCCCGTGCCGCCGGCGCCCACGACTTCATCCTCTCGCAGCCCCTCGCCTACGACTCCCGCGTGGGCGAGCGTGGTGGCGGCCTCTCCGGCGGCGAGCGGCAGCGGCTCTCGATCGCCCGGGCGCTGCTCGTCGACCCACGAATTCTTGTCCTCGACGAGGCGACGTCGAGCGTTGATGCGGAAACCGAGGCGATCATCCAGGCGGCAATCGACCGGCTGGTGACGGGCCGCACCACGATCGCGATCGCACACCGCCTCTCGACGCTCCGGCGGGCCAACCGGCTCGTTGTGCTCGACGCTGGCCGAATCGTCGAGGTGGGCACCCACGAGGAACTCCTCGCCGCCGACGGCATGTATGCCCGGCTCTATCACGCTCAGATGAAGGCGGCCGAAGAGGCCGCGGCTTCGGCCTGACGCCGGCACCACCGTCCTGTTCCCGCGACGCACACCATGCATGCCTCCGACTCCACGATGATCCCCAGTGACTCCCCCGAAGGCTGGCGGATCGAGCGGCACGACCACGGCCGACTCGATTTCGTCGACGCGCATGGAATACGGCACAACGACGTCGATGTCTTGCGGGCATTTCCGGTGACGGCGGCCGCGGGTCCGGTGGCGATCATCGCGGCCGACGGCGGCGAACTGGCCTGGGTCGAGTCGCTCGCGGATCAGCCGGCCGAGCTCCGCACGCTCCTGGAGCGGGAACTCGCCCAGCGGGAGTTCCTCCCTGTGATCGAACGAATCGAAGCGGTTTCCGATTCCGAGCCGTCGGAATGGTCGGTGATCACCGACCGCGGTCGACACCGCTTCAAGGTGGCCCACGTCGACGACATCGCCCGCCAGGCGGACGGCAGCGTGTTCATCACCGACACGTTCGGGATGCGATATCGGATTCCGCGCGAGTCGGCGCTCGACGCCACGAGCCGCCGCCTGCTCGACAAGCTTTCGTAGGCCGCTCTCCTCGGCAAGTAGACAGGCCGGATGGCCGCGGACTCCTCGTCGTGTGCAGTTCGGGGTTGCCCATGCCCAAGGCGAATCGAACGGACACAGGTTGCCAACCTGTGCTACGGATGCGAATCAGGAATACACACAGGTTGACAACCTGTGCTACGGGAGGCAGCGAGGGGCTGCCCGTGCCCCAGGAGCCGGCGTTGCTGACAAGCGCAGCCATGGATGGCGAAGCGAAGTCAGCATCGAGCGAGTGAAGGCCTGGAAGGCCGCAGCGAGCGTCCGGCGACGGGGCATGGGTAGTCCCGAGCGGGGCGGCAAGGCAGATGACGCGGAACTCGGGCTCGATGCCGGAAGATGGGCCGGTTGCACCGTCCGTGCGGGACAGGGGGGCATTTTTCCAGTAAAAAACAGGCTTTTTTTCTCAACAAGCCGCTTGTGGCCTGCGTACATCGGATTAGTCTCGAAGGGTCCTTCTTAGGAGAGAACCCATGTCCGTGTCCGGTGCCCGCTCGCCTCGCTCGAACTTTCTCCGCAGCCTGCAGTCGCTCGCCTGCGCCGGCCTCGTGCTCGCGCCCCAGGCGCCCTCGATGCGGTTCGCCACCGCCGAGTGCGGCTGCGGTGCCGCCCCCGCACCGGTCGCCGTCGCGGTGCCCACGCAGACCTATCGACTCGACTACCAGACCGTCTTCGACGAACGGCAGGTGACCGCCGAGCGGGTCAGCTACGAGACCGTCTACGACACGAAGACCTACACCGTGCAGAAGCCGGTCTGGGAGACCCAAATGCAGGAGCGCCGCTACACCGTGCAGAAGCCGGTCTGGGAGACCCAGACCCGCGAGGAGCGAACCACGGTGATGAAGCCGGTCTATGAGACCGTGATCGAAGACCGCAGCTACGACGTCACCCGTGACGTGGTCGAGACGGCCACCCGCGAGGAGCAATACACCGTGATGAAGCCGGTCTACGAGACCGCGATGCAGCAACAGGTGCAGGTCGTCCGCAAGCCGGTCTATGAGACGAGCGAGCGCGAGCAGGCCTACACCGTCACCGAACCGGTCACGCAGATGCGGACGGCGTACTCGGTCGGCAGTCAGCCGGTCGACACCGTCACACCGGTGGTCACGCCGGGCGCGACCGGCCTCGGCTATGCACCAGGCGGCTGGGTGATCGATCCGACCACGGGCCTCGCCGTCTGGCAGCGGGGCGGCTACCAATGGGTGATGACGCCGGGCGCGGTGGTCAACCAGGTCAACCGTGTCTACCAGCCGACCTACACGCCGGTGCAGGTTCCGGAAACGACCTACGTCAACCGCGTCGTCACCCAGAAGGTGCCGGTGCAGACCGTCCGCTACGTCGATGAGCAGGTCGTCACGCAGGTGCCAGTGCAGACCATGAAGATGGTGGCCGAGACGGCGGTCCGGCAGGTCCCGGTGCAGACGGTTCGCAAGGTCGTGGAGCGGGTTGACAACAAGGTGCCGGTGCAGGTTTGCAAGATGGTGCCGGAGGAGCAGGTCCGCCAGGTGGCGTTCCAGGTCTGCAAGATGGTGACCGAGGAGAAGGTCGAGCCGGTGCAGGTGCAGGTGATGAAGGTTGTCGCCGAGGAGCGTTCGGTGCAGGTGCCGCGGGTGGTCGAGAAGAAGACCCCCTACACCTACACGGTGCGGATGCCGAGGACGGTGGTCACGAAGGTGCCGCTCGACCCGTGTGGCAATCCGCTGCCGGCCGCAGCCCCGGCGATGGCTCCGCCCGCGATGGCCCCCGCCCTGCCGGCGGCGGCCACCTATGAAACGGTGCCCGCGCCAGCAGCCTCGTCGGCCCGTCCCGAAACTCCCCCCGGCGCCGCTCCGCTCAAGACGTTCAGCGACAAGCCGGCCGCGGCGGCTGCCCCCGTCAGCGATGGCTGGACGGCGTCGCCCCTGCAGCATGTCGATCCGGCGAAGACCGCCGGGGTTCAGTCGCGGGTTGCCGAGAAGCCGTTGGCGGATCCCGCCGTGGCCGCCGAGGCGATTCCCTCTCCTTCGGCTGCGGTGCCATCCGTGACCGTTCCTGCCGAGCCCACTCCGACGGTCGCGCCGGCCGGCCCCGCAGTCGAGCCGGCCCAACCGGCGCACGATCTTCGCGACGTCCCCTCCGCAAAGACCTCAGGCGCTGGTTTTCTGAAGCCGATCCTCACGCCCGACCACACGACCTGATTCGGCGTGGCGGCCGCTGAGGCCGCATCTGGCCAGTCGCCTTGCCTGCTGTCGGCTGCCCCAGCAAACGCTTCCCTGATCCACCGGCTGGGAACGCTGCTTCGACATGGTTTTTGAGGGGGGTTGCCGTGACAACCCTTGCTGTGGCACTTAGTGGCGATTGACGCGGCCTGTTATTTCGTGCGGCGTGAATCTCCGGAGACCAGCAGATGAGCGGGCAGGTGTCATCGTCGGCGGTGTCGAAGGAACTGGCAGATATCGCCCTGGCGATGCAGTCGGAACGGACGGGTCACACGCCGAAGGCGGTGACGGTGGTCGCCAGCGACGAGACGGTGGTGGTGACGCTCCACGAGGCGCTGACGCCCGCTGAGAAGGTCCTCGCCCGCACCGAGGCGGGCGCATCGAAGGTCGAGGACTACCACCGGGCGCTATTCGCGGTGTCGTGCAATGAGCTCCGCCGTGAGATCCAGCGGCTGACCGGCCGCAAGGTCCGCGAGGCGGCCGTGGTGATGGAGCCCGCGAGCGGCTCGATCGTCCACGCCTTCCCGAGCGGCACGATGGTGCAGATCTTTCAGCTCGAGCCGTTTGCCGCCGCGGCCGCTGTCTGAAGACGGCGGCGGAAAGCCGCATCTCGTGCCACTGTTTCAAGCCCACGAGTAGGATCCGGTCGAGCGTGAGCGTGCCCGAGGTGGCGGCCCGATTGGCAGCCCGCAGCCGCGCTACGCCGGCGGGGTCACCTGGTGGCTGGCTCGAGTCCCTCATCCGAGCGACCCATCCGCCGGAGGCGACCGTAGAAATGACCTCGGCGGCCGCAACCGCGGCCGGCGAAGTCCATTTCCTTGCCCCCTGAAGCCGCGCGTGCTAAAAGCGTGGGGGGGAGGCTGCCATATACATTTTCAGACTTTTTTGGATACACGCGTGGAACGGCGTCCCCGCCACCCCCCGTCACTGAGTGCCTCGGTCGCCGCGCGGGTGGCCGCCGCGTTCGCGGTCTGCGCCGGCCTGGTGATAGCGCCGCGAGGGGCTCATGGCCAGACCATCACTCTCTCGGGCAGCGTGATCGGCTCCACGCCGACCACGCTGGGCTACAACTCCGGCCACTTCCTGCCGGGATCCAACACGGCGTCATGGTGGAAGTACTCGGGGGTCAACGGCAGCCGGATCTTTTCGAGCCCCAGCTACCTGACGCCCGGCTCGAGCACCTACTTCCGGTCGGAATCGACCCTGGCGCTCAGCGCGACCACGCAGGCCCAGTTCGTCACGCAGCGCGACGCACTCCGGGCCAGCGGCACGGCCACCACGTTCGTCCGTTGGGACCGGATCTTGCCGCTCTACACCACCGGCACCACCGACGGATCCAACTCGATCCAGCTGAAGACGGCCGAGGATTCG
>Ga0208864_1000761_pt1 | contig 10681 bp, 18 predicted proteins | sample CryBogmetaGMA05M_FD_184542 | JGI IMG/M metagenome (GOLD analysis project Ga0208864, IMG submission 184542) | Freshwater microbial communities from Crystal Bog, Wisconsin, USA - MA0.5M (SPAdes) | ecosystem: Environmental > Aquatic > Freshwater > Lake | place: Crystal Bog, Wisconsin, USA...
ATGGGAATGGTGTGGCTAAATACCTGGATTCAGCCTCAATAATCAGCCAAAAGAGGCTGGGACTGAGCCCATAAAGCCTCCAGACATGGTCTCAGAGGCAGATCAGGGCCAAAAGCAGCTTTGTTGATCTCAGCGGCTGTTCAAACCCCTGTTGCCCAGAGATTCCCTAAGCTGTTGGCAGAACAGCACCGAATGGAGTACAACGTGTATAGACCGCATTCGGCTCTCCAGGGGCGTACGCCCCTGGAAGTCCTCCAGCAATGGAAGGCGGCCTGATCACCCCAACAGCTCTCATAAGAACTGGAGCAACAAGGGGGGTCACGTCACTGGAGCAGAGCGGAGGCGATGCGCTCCAGGGGCCAGGCCAGACCACGCCCACCGGCGGCAACGATCACCACCGAGCGATGGACCTGACCAGGGGCAGGCAGCAGGCCAGCAATAGCCAATGCAGCGGCCGGAGCCACCGCAGCAGAAGACAAGCTCATGGCTACAGAGCAAACAAACGGGGCAAGTTGTCTGAGGATTGCTGAATCAAAAAAGTGCCGCCGGCGATGGGCTTGTGGCCTTTGGCACAACCTTCATTCTATCAGTACAAGTGCACTTCTGGGTGAGTAGATGGGCTGCGCGGCAGTGGACTTCAGCAAGGCGAGGCCCTGAACAGCGATGGGATATGAATGGAATGAACGCCCCCTGGAATGAGTTACCACACCGGCCCCGCACCGGGAGGCGCTCAGCAGATCGCAGCGGTGCCCCGAGCCGCACGATCAGGACATCAGCGATCAGGCGGGCATGGCGCCCGTTCCCGTTGGGAAAGGGTTGGATGGAGACCAGTCGGTGATGGAAACGCACCGAGATCTGATCCACCGGCTCCACCCGGTGCTCCACCTGATTGGCGATATCGGCCTGCAGGGCCGGCACCTGTATCCGGATCTGCCTCCAGTCGGCACCGATGCTCTTGTCGCTGTTGCGGTACTGGCCCGCCCATCGCCAACCCTGGCCGAACATCTCACGATGCAATCGCCGTAGCCAGGCCGCCTCCAGCGGTCGTGGACGTCGCTGCCGTGACAGCCAGAGCAGAGCGACCTCGTGTTCTGCTGCTCCCACTCGCTCAGCTGGCTGCGGCTCACCAGATGGGAGGGCAGCAGTCCTACCAGCTCCTCGCCATCCAGCGCTGTCGCCCCTGCCGGTAGGCCGTCGTTCAATCCCACAACCGGGTGCCGCTGGTGCGCAGGACCTCCTGAGCCATGGCTTCCAGCCGCTCTTGTGCTCCCTCGGATGGCGAATCCATAGGCTGGGCTTCCAGCGCCATGGTGCGGCCGGCGCGCTGCTGCCACAGGTAAGGGAGTCATCGCTCGCGCCGCTGACAGGGTGTCCCCTCTGGGTGTCGTGGATCGCAGTCGGGACGTTCATCGGCCGAGACGTGTCGCGGCCCACTCGAAGGCTTCATCAACAACGTCGTCATCCCCCTACCTGCCTCGCCACGGCCAGGACAACCGGCAGCACGGATGGAACCACCTCCATCGTCGACCCACTCCAGGCGCGTCGAAGGCCCAAACCTCTCCCGGATCGGTGCCGGTACTGATGGGCCCAGGACCGTTTGGAGAATGGAGGCCAACGACGGCGATCGGTCCTGTCAGCCAAGGGGTCGTGCCGCCTCCTCGAACAATTCCAGACTGGCTGGAAACTGCCGACGCAGGGGATCACGATCAGCGTCACCGGGCTGGTGCAGCAGCGTTGTGTACTCCAGCCGCAGCCCATTCACCGGATCATCGAAAAAGAAAGAGCGGTAGGGGGTCAGATCCAGGAGTTCTCCCACCACCACACCGCGTTCGATCAGCTCCTGGCGCCTGCGCTGCAGGGACGGCTCATCGGCACAACGGAAAGCAAAATGAAAGGTTCCGCTCGGCAGCCCCAGGCCGCGGTTGATGCCCGTGTCGTAGTCGGAGGGGACTCCAGGGACATCGAGCCACTGCATGAATGCCAGCGCACAGCCACCGCCGCAATCGAAGAACATATGATCCACCTTGCCGCCCTCGCGCATCAGCATCCATTCGTGGATCAGCACAGGAAATCCAAGCTGACCTTCGTAGAAGCGGCGTGTCGCTGTCAGATCGCGTGTCCCAAAGCTCAGATGATCAATCGTCATGGTCTGTATCGCAGGTTGGGCAGGGCCTGAGTGCCGATTCAAGGTGGTGTTCTTGGAGGGGACCCACGCCGTTCACTGCACCGCCTCAGGTGCCCCGGACTCCACGGAACGTCCCACTCGACACCTGGCCCCAGGTGCCAGCGCCGGCAGCTCCGCCCCACAACCAAAGACACCCTGATCTGACGATCACGGCTATTTCCACGCAAATTAGCGTATAGCTGCGCCCGACCCCCTTGGGAAGGCACTACGGCTGAGCAGGCAAATGCCCGGGGCCAGTGCTCCGGGCTTTGTTGTGCTCAGGCCTGGTCGATGGGTGCAGAGCTGGGTGCACCAGATCGACTTCGTCAACAGTTCCTCTGGGCTGACCAGCGCCATGTCCTGGCCCTCCAGGAGCTGCAGCTGCTCCACCGGCACCGCGACCATCAGGTCCCTCGCACGGCTCTGAGTGGCGCAGAACGGATCACCAGCGCAGCATCCGAAGCCAAAGCCACCAAAGCAGCGCCACGGGCAGCATGGCCAGGAGGAGAACCTCCAGGCTCTGAATCTGTTCAGGGTTCATGGTTCGCGGGAATCGATTCAATTGTCACCCTCCCTGCTCCTCCGAGGCCTCCCACAACCTGGATCGGCCTCAGGCCGCTGCAGGTCGGCGCTGTTGCGTGGCGACAAGCGACGCTCCACAAACCCTGGGTGAGGGAGTCGAGCAGCGGCCTGGGCATGCTGCGCCGAGCTGCAGGCCCTGGAGCAGCGTCTCGTTCGGCTGGAGCAGCTGGTGTTGCTGATCGCCAAGCAGGTGGGTGTGCCTCATGAAGCGATCGCCCAGCTGGCGACACCTGCAAGCCTTCCGCCAACCTGAAGCCGATCTGTGCTGGCGCCAGCCCATGGCGGTGAACCAAGAGACCCTGGATAAGCTGGGTCGTTTTCTGCTGCGCGGCCTGCGGATCGGCGCCAGCACGGTCTCGATCGTGGAGCTGCTGCGCAACGACTGGATTGGCGGCCTCAGCGCCGGTGTGGCCTGGCTGGTGTTCCTGCAGGTGGAGCGGCGACTGTCGACCCTCAGTCCAGATCCTGAGGACTGATCCGCAGCTCGGCGTGGCCGCTGACTGGATCCAGCTCCCGGCGGAAGCGCCAATCCGTCAGCAGGCCAACCACCAGCTCGGCGGTGGTGCGCACCAGGGAGCCGGCGCAGAGGTGCCCGCCGATCACGGTGCCGCTGCTGTCGGCGACGGCGATGTGCAGGTGAGGCCCATCGGGCGACAGCGTGCCGGAGAGGCTGAGGATCCCCAGATTGCCGCGGATCGCTGTGGCTTCAGCCGCTCCGGCTAAGCGCAGCGGCACCACCTTCATGGGGGCGGCCCCTCCACCAGGGACTGGACCATCACCAGGGCATCGACATAGCCCAGCTGCTTGTGGCGAAACGCCCCCGGCAGGGTGCCAACGATCTCAAACCCGTTGCGCTGCCAACAGCGAATGCCGGCCGTGTTGGTGCTTACCACCAGGTTGAACTGGATCAGCCGGAACCCCAGCCGCCGCGCCGCCTGCAGCGAGTGCTGGCAGAGCCGGCTGCCGATTCCCTGGCGCCGGCAGTACTCCGCCACCACGTAGCCCGCATTGGCGACATGGGCGCCGAGGGCCAGGGAGTTGGGCCTCAGGTAGTAGGTGCCCACAAGAGATCCGCCTGCATCCAGAGCCACCATCACCGCCTGGCTCTGCTGCACCCACGCTGACCGGGCCTCGTCCTCTGTGATGGCCGGGTCGTGGGGGAAGGTCTCGCCGGCGCGAAAGACCGGCTCCAGCAGCGCCCAGATCGCCGGCCAGTCGGCCTGTCCATAGAGGCGGATCTGAAGAGGCGGTGACGAAGCTGCCAGGGGAGCTGTGCGAGGTGTGGTGATTTTCTCGCCGCCGCGACGGTTGACGGTAACCCCACCGAGATGAGTCGATGTGTCCTGCCCGACCGACCTTTTTCGGGGGGGTCGCCTTGGATGAACTTCTGGCCCAAGAGGACCCATGGCTGACACCTACACCATCACAACAGAAGACGGTAAAACGTTCTCCTGTGCTTCTGACACCTACATCCTTGATGCTGCTGAGGAGCAGGGCATTGACCTCCCTTACTCCTGTAGGGCTGGCGCTTGCAGCACCTGCGCCGGCAAAATTGTGAGCGGTGGTGTCGATCAATCTGATCAAAGCTTCCTCGACGAGGATCAAATCGCCTCGGGTTTTGCCCTGCTTTGCGTGAGCTACCCCACCAGCGACTGCACCATCACGACCGGTGTGGAGGATGATCTCTGAGCCTGGCGGCCCCGGACGTTGAGTGCACTGCCCGCCGCTCACCAGAACGGATCCGCTGAGCGCCCCCAACCACCAGAGCACGGCGGAACCACCGGCCGGAGCCTCCAGACCATGGAGCGTGGCCTGCACCGCCACGGAGGCGGCCACCATGGCAGCGCAGGCACCCAACTGGGGACTTTGCTGGGAGCGCAGGCTCTGCAGCACCAGCACCGCCACGGCTGTGATTGCCAGTGCCGCCAGAAACTCCTGGGCGGGCAGGGTGCCGCCCAACGCCCCGAACACGCCTCCGCCAATCGCGCCCACCAGGGCCCAGAGCAGCAGCCAGGAGGAGATGGAAGCCGAGGCGGTGCCGACCGCGATCAGCAGCAGCAGGTGGTCGATGCCGCTGAGGGGATGCAGGAAGCCTGCGGCCAGTCCGCCGCCGGCGAGGCCATGGGCCTGGGCGGGCTGATCAAGCAGCAGGGCCAGAGCGGTGGCACCGCCGAGCAGGGCCAGGGACCTGGCCGAAAAGGGTTGGCTCATCGAGAGATCCGGTCCGCGCCGGAGGTGGAGGGGCTGAGCACGGCGAGCGTTCTGACTGAGAGGACCGGAGCCCCCATCACAGCTGCCTCCATTGTGTGATGGGAAGGCCGCGGGGGTATTACTGGGGATGGCGGATCAGCCAGCCCAGCATCAGCAGCGAGGCGGCGGTGATCCAGCTGCCGGCCACCCGCAGGCCGATGCTCCGCCAGCGGGGGTGGGGCGGCGCCAACGATTGGCACAGAAGCGTGCTCACCACGGCGATGGCCACGGTCTCCCCCAGCAGGGCGGCCAGCGCACCTGGATGACCGGTCAGCGCCGAGCCCGCCGCGAGGGCGAACAGCAAGGCGAGAGCGGCAGCCAGAGGCAACAGCACCGCAGGCCGTAGCCGCACCTCCAGGACCACGAGCAACCCGATTACGGCCACCAGGGCGGTGCAGGGAAGGGCCAGCAGCAGCTCCGACGGCAGGGTCAGACCGCACAGCCCCCCCAGCGACCAGGCCAGGGGCAGTAGCAGTGGCAGGCGATCCCTGCAGGGCTGGCGGGCCTGCACACCCAGCAGCACCAGGCCGATCACCAGCAGCAGCTCCGTGGGCTCCAGGAACAGCCGGGCCATCCCATCTCCCCAGGGGCCCAGGCCGGTGGGCACCAGATGGGCCAGAGGCAGGCTCACGGGAGGGCCTGCTCCAGAAACCACAGCCCCACCAGCGCCACGCAGCCACCGGCCGCCTGCACGAAGCGCCGCCCACCGGGCCAGCGGCGGGTCTCGCCCAGCAGGATCCCCACCAGGTGCAGCAGGCCGGTGGCGATCACAAAAGCCAGGCTGTAGAGGAGGGCGTTGCTGCCGGCGGGAAGTTCAGCGCCATGGGCATGGCCGTGGAACACCGCAAAGGCGGACACGATCAGCGCCGCCAGCCAGAGGGGTGGCCGGAGCTCAAACAGCACCATCAGGCCCATCACCAGGCCCGAGACGGCGATTCCGATCTCCACCCCAGGAATGGGCACCCCGAGCAGTCCCAGCAGCCCCCCGAAGGCCATCACCATCGGGAAGGCCACCGGCAGCACCCATAGGGCCGGCGGGCCGAGCACCGCACCCCAGAGGCCCACGGCCACCATCGCCACCACGTGGTCGAGACCCGAGATCGGATGCAGGAAGCCGGCCACGAACCCCCCATCGGGATGGGCATCGGCATGGGCCCAGGCGGCGACGGGCATCAGGGCCAGGGCGGCCGCAGCTGTGGCCAGAACGGTTGATCGCCGATCGATCCGCGTCATCAGCCGCAAGAGATTGCGTTTCATCCTGAACCCATTCCCGCCCCCACGGCATGACCCCATGGAGGATGCTCGGCGCAGGGCATCCACTGGCACCCAATCTGGTGGGCGCCAGTAGGCAGCAGGGGGGACAGAGGCTGGGGTGCGCCTCCATGAGGAGCTGCCAGGAACAAGGCCGCGGGCGACGGACTGGCTGTGGTGTTCATACCCTGAACAAAGTCTCCAGTTCTCGCGACAAGCTGGAGACATGGGGCACAATCCCGCCCATGGCACCACGGTGGTGCACTGGAGATTCGGTTCCATGCTTCCTCTGCGTTCCTTGCTCATCGTTCTGGGCGTGGCGGCTCCGATGGCCTCAAACGCCGCCAGCCTCAACCTGGCGGAGGTGAGCCAGTACGCCAGCCAGGACCAGGTCACCAGCACCTCCCAGTTCTCTGACGTCAGGCCGGGCGACTGGGCTTTTCAGGCTTTGACCAACCTGATCGAGCGCTTCGGCTGCGTCGCCGGCTATCCCAGCGGCACCTACAAGGGCGGCCAGGCGATGACCCGCTACGAAGCCGCTGCCCTGCTGAACGCCTGCCTCGACCGCGTCACCGAGACCACCGACGAGCTCAAGCGGCTGATGAAGGAGTTCGAGAAGGAACTGGTGGTGCTGCGGGGCCGCGTCGATGGACTCGAAGCCAGGGTGGGCGAACTGCAGGCCACCCAGTTCTCCACCACCACCAAGCTCAGTGGCCAGGCCACCTTCGTGGTGGGTGCCAATACCTTCTCGGGATCGGCGATCAACACGGGAGCCAACACGGTTAATCGAGCACCGAATGAATTCACCGGGGGTCCACGGACACCCGTACCGCTGTCCAGCGCCACCACGTTCAACTACGACGTGCAGCTGACGTTCGACACCAGCTTCACCGGCAAGGATCTGCTGCGCACCAACCTGCGAGCCGGAAATTTTGGCAATAGCGTCTTCGGAGGTGAACCGCATTCCCTCGGACTTGCCGAACTTGAGGTCGCCTTCGAAGAAGATTGCGGTACGGGAACAGACTGCGGTGACGTCGTCGCCATCGACAAGCTCTTCTACCAATGGCCCATCGGTGCCGGGTTCACCGCCACCCTGGGTGCTCGCGTGGGACAGGAAGACATGCTGGCGCTGTGGCCCAGCGTGTACCCGGCTGACACGATCCTCAACGTGATGACGGTGAATGGAGCACCGGCGGCCTACAGCAAGAACCTGGGAGCAGGCGCCGGCCTCTGGTGGCAGAGCTACGGCTTCAGCATCAGTGCCAACTACGTGGCCGCCAATGGCAATAGCGGCAATCCCAGTGTTTCGGTGGAGGAGGGTGGCGGCGGCCTTGGCAACAGGAATTCCGGTGCGACCGGCAGTGTTCAGCTGGGCTATCAGCAGGAGCAATGGGGCCTGGCGGCAATCTGGACCTACGTGCAACCTGAGACCGAGTTCGTTCCGGGAACCACCCCGTTCACGCACAGTGCCATCGATCACAACCTCAATGCCGCCACCAGTGCCTGGGGCCTGAGCGCGTTCTGGCAACCCCTCCACAGCGGTTGGCTGCCTTCCCTGAGCCTGGGATGGGGAATCAACAGCACCACCTACAGCACGCCCCAGCCCCGCGGCAGCCTCAGCACCAGTCAGTCCTGGATGGTGGGTCTGCAGTGGACGGATGTCTTCAAGAAGGGCAATGACTTCGGCTTTGCTGTGGCCCAACCCGTCTTTGCTACAGCGCTCAGCGGCGGCGTAACCCCGAACGACGGCAACTATGTGTGGGAGTGGTGGTACAAGTTCCAGGTGACTGACAACATCTCGATCACACCGGCTCTGATCTATCTCAGCCGCCCCCTCGGCCAGGCAACACCTTCGGGCGAGAGCTTCAGCCAGTTCGGCGGACTGGTGAAGACGAGCTTCCGCTTCTGATCACAGGTTCGTCCGCCGAGCGTGACATCCACAGCTTCCGAATCGCTCCTACCGGGGAGCGACCTGGGGAGTTGTGGATTCCTTCTCAGAGGCTGGCACCGCCGGATTAGGTTGATGCTGATGCTGTCCGGGTCGTGCGGGTTTTCGGTAGCTGCCGGAGCCACCCCCGCCGCAGGCCAGGGCTTCCGGTGTTGAGGCCAGCAGAGCAAGAACCAGAGCCAGGCTGAGGTTGCGCATTGATCTCATGAATCAGTGATGGTTTGAGGAGTTTTGTGCTGGATGCTCCGAGCAGGGCATCCAGAGATCGCCCATGGCGTGCACGCCCTCGCAGCCCAGCTCACGCGCTTTCTGGAGGGCCACTTGGCGGCTCGGGTAGGCCAGCAGCGGCTGCTGCGCAGCCCCGCCGCTGTGGTGTGGATGGCCGGAGCCAGGGGTGAGCGACCAGATCCCCATGGCATGGACCCCGGCCACCACCACCCCCATCGGCACGATGCCGATCGAGATGATGCCCAGGGGTGCCACCCCGAAGGCGAACCGCTTTGGCTTGTCGCCCCATTGAGCCATGGGAGTGCCTGGCCTCAGTGGGAGGGCCCGGAGCCCTGGCCATCTCCGTGCATGGCACAGGGCATCCACTGGGTTCCCATCTTGTGGGCGCCGGTGCAGTTGAAGTGGAGCTTGGCGGCCTTCTTCGCTTCTGCCTGAGTGGCGTCCATCGCCGGGACGCCGCCCGAACCTGCGGCTGGAGCGGCCAGGCCGGCGGCGGAGAACAGGAGCTGAGCTCCAAACGCGGCTGCCGCCCGGGCTTTCCACCGACTTGAAAGGATCGACACGGGACGGGTGCGAGCGCAGGTTGGCCTGCAGAGCACCCACCCTAGTGAATGTCTCTAGTAAGGCGCAACTGCTGGAGACTCTTGGTCATGCCGCTTCGCTTTCCGCTGCTGCCTAGGCTGGTGAAGCTTCTACCCAGTGGAGGGTTCTTGCCTTGGCCCGCCAGGGATCCCGATCAGGAGGCCCCGCTCCCAGCCTGCGCATCGGCGAGGTAGCCAGGCGCACCGGTCTGCCGGTGAAGACGATCCGCTATTACTGCGATGAGGGATTGCTCCAGCCCAGGGCTCGCTCCGAATCTGGATACAGATTGTTTGACGAAGAGAATCTCGCTGAGCTGACGATCATTCGCTCCCTGCGGGCGATGGATGTATCAATTCCCGAGTTGGCGAGGATCCTGGAGGTGCGGCGAGCTGGTGTCTGCAACTGCTCTGTTCTGAAAGACAGCATTGCGGCCAAGATGGAATCAATCAATCTGCGCATCGATGAGCTGGCCTCCATGAAGGATGAGCTGGCACGTCTGCTCGACAGCTGGCAGGACTGCGGTGGCTTGAAGCCTGATCGCTGATTGCCACGGGTTTCCGCTTGCGACGCTCCACCCGTCTGGGTCCGCTGAGGTTCAACTTCTCCAGCGGCGGACTGAGCTCGATCTCCATCGGCGGAAGCGGGGCTTCCTTCAACATCCCAGTGAGCCGTAGCGGCGGCCCCCACACCACCGTGGGGCTGCCCGTTACGGGCCTGAGCTGGAACGTGGACCATACCCCGGATCACCCGTTGACATCCCAGCCGGAGCGGCCAGGTCGATGCCCTCAAGCAATCGCCTGGCTCCCCAGGGGAGCAGCTGTGGGACCACGACCTGGTGAGCCGTCTGCTCACTGATGGTTCCCTCGGTGCGCGCACCACAGGCCCGTTGGGGCTGATCGAAACCCCGGAGGCGCTGGAGGGCTACGTGTTGCGGGCCCAAGGCCAGGAGGATTCGTAGCCGCAGGCTTCTGCGTAGGCGCAGCCTTCTCGAAGAGAAGCAGTGACGCCGGGCTCAGCGCTGCATCACGGCCGTGCAGGAGGCTTCCGCCATACAGATCAGGTTGTTCTCTCTCCAGTCGCTGCATGGCCTGCTGGCCTGTGAGCATCGGATCGGCCATGAGCCACGGCAACACCAAGGGCCAGTAGCTCAGCGTTGGATCCACCCGCGTGCGGTAGGTCCGGGTGGGCACTTGCCAGCCGCCGCGCTTGGCTGGTTCGTCCTGCTGCCACAGCAGCCGCAGGCAGCTCCTTGTTGCTGTCTGAGGGTTCCATCACCCCGGCTGGTTCCTGCTCTCCGTTCACATGGGCACTCTGGTTGCTGCGGATCGTCTCCAGCAGTGCCACTGGATCGCAGTGCTGCTGCAACGTCTCAATTTGCTGGCGGCCTTTGCGTCCCAGACTGCTACAACCCGCAGCATCAGAGATGTCCATGTTGATCAGGTCGTTGTCAGTAGGTTGAGAACGGCAGAAATCACCGTTGAGTAGAAAAGAAAACTGATCACGGTGACGTGGACCCCAAAAACTGACCCAGTCCTTATGAGAGCTTCCCTATCGGCCAGACTTGGCCAGGAGAAGCCCCATGAAACGCAAACGCCACAGCCCCGAGCAGATCATCCGCAAGCTGCGAACTGCTGATCAACTTCTTAACCAGGGTCAGAGCGTCGCCGACGTCTGCC
>Ga0208864_1000762_pt1 | contig 10677 bp, 9 predicted proteins | sample CryBogmetaGMA05M_FD_184542 | JGI IMG/M metagenome (GOLD analysis project Ga0208864, IMG submission 184542) | Freshwater microbial communities from Crystal Bog, Wisconsin, USA - MA0.5M (SPAdes) | ecosystem: Environmental > Aquatic > Freshwater > Lake | place: Crystal Bog, Wisconsin, USA...
GACCGATCAGCATCGGCCACCAACCCTCGGACGGGTTCAGGAAGCCGGACAGCGATGCGGCATAAACGAACTTCTGCGGGTAGTAAATCGCGTAGTTCAGCCCCGCGCTGCCCGCCATCGAGATACCGACCACCGCGTTGCCGTTCGGATTGATCCCATGATTCGCCTGCAGGTAGGCCGGCAATTCCTGGGTCATGAACGTTTCCCACTTGTAGGTGTAGTTCTGACCATTGCCCTGTGACGGCTGATACCAGTCGGAGTAGAAGCTGGATTGCCCACCGACCGGCATCACCGTCGACAGGCCCGAGTTGAGCGTCCACTCGAAGGCCGGGGTGTTGATATCCCAGCCGCTGTAATCGTCCTGGGCGCGTAGACCGTCCAGCAGGAATACGGCGTGTTCGCCACCGCCCTGGAACTGGATGCGAATGTTGCGGCCCATCGAGGCCGACGGCACATCTAGATAGAGCACCGGAAGCCCGGGCTTGGAGAAGGCGGTTGCTGTCGCTGATCCCCCGACAGCGCCGATCAAGCCGGGCAAGGACAGCGCTGCCACGGCGGCTGCGGCCGTGCGCCGCAACCAATTGCCTCGCAGTTTCTCGACGATTTTCATTACTACCCATCACCTTTCGTACGCGTTCGACTCAGCGGTCAATTGCTGTGTCTGGGTAGTCAAACACCGGCTGCGGGCGTTAACGGGTACGCGGCGCGGAGCGTCAAGTCGCGGTTGGCTAACGATCAGGCGACGCGACGGACTCGCCCGTTCCGGCGGCGTCCGGCGGCTTTAGGGAGAAGTCCCATCCGAGAGCGCGGCGAGGGCCACCGCTCTGCGCTCGTCGATAGCCCGGCTGACGTCTTGCAATAGCGCCGGTCGGTCGAGCAGCAACTCCTCCATCGCGATGCGTTTGATCGCGAGGATGGTGAGCTGACCCTCGGCGTAGGCATCCCCGGTGACGGGCTCTCGCGTTAGCGCGGTCTGGCCGAGGAAGTCGCCCTGCTGCAGGGTGCGGATCGGCACGCTCGGGCCGCCCCCGCCGTCTACACACAGCCTGATCCGGCCCTTGATCACGAACGTCATCGCCGACGGGATCTCCCCGTGGCCGAGGATGAGTTCGCCGTCGCCGTACCGGGCGAGGGTGGTGTGCGGCAGTAGGGCCTCCATGTCGCAGTGGCCGAGTCGCAAAATCGGCGCAACCTTCCGCAGTGCCGCGACCCGGTGGGGTAGTGCGGAGAAGTCGTCGTCGGCACCGTCGGAGTGCAGGCCTGCGCGCCGGGACGCGTACCACAACCACCGCTGGAACGTGGTCCTGGCGGCGGCGTCGTCGCCGGGAGAGGCCAGCGGGATCGTGGTCGTGTATCCGGTGCTGCTGGTGGCGGCCACCACTGCTGTGGCGCCGTCGCGAAGCTGCGGAAGTTTCGAGGCGACCCTGGCCAGTAGCGCGCAGACCTCGTCGGGGGCATCGGCGGCGGTGAAGGTTGACTCCACCACCAAGTTATAGCTGCCGGCCGGTCTACTCAGATTCGCAAACGACGCGGCCGCCAGTACCGAGTTAGGAATGATCTGCATGCCGCTGCCGGTGTCGATATGTGTTGCGCGCCAATTCACCTCGGTCACTCGTCCACGGATCACGCGGATACTCGGGATATTGGTTTCCACCCAGTCGCCCAACTTGAACGGTTGCTCGAAGAGCAGCAGCAGTCCCGAGATGATCTGGCCAACGGAGTTCTGCAGGGTCAGGCCGAGGACGATCGAGCCGATACCCAATACGGTGAACAGCTTGCCGACATTGGCGCCCCAGACTTGGGAGAAGATCAGCGCGACGCCCAAGGCGATGATCACGAATCGGGCCACGTCGAGGAAGATCGTCGGCAGCCGCCGCCGCCAACTGCCCTCCGGTGCGCCTTGGAACAGTGTGGCGTTGAGCCCGGCGAGCAGCATCAGCAGCACCAGGAAGCCCAACACCGTGGTGACGATCCGCACCCCGGTCGTCTGCGCCGAGATATCGCTGGTTTGCACGATGAGAAGCAAGACGGCACCCAACGGCAGGACGTAGTTGCGTAGCAGGCCGACCGGCTTCGCCATCGCACTGCCTCGACGGTTGAGGCTGTTGTGCAGTTCGGTCAGCAGCACCAGTGTCGTCGGCATGCCAATGGCGAGGATCAGCGCCCAGTAGAACCACGGGGCCGTCACGATACTCACGAATCACCACTCGATATTTCGTCTTCGGCGAGCAGCCAGACCGGTTCTTCCCGGCCGCCGGTGGTGACCGAGCCAGCCGGGATATAGCGCCGGGCATCCCTGGTGACCTCGTGCACGCCACTGGCGACGTACACGCCGGGTTTGCCGGTACTGCGGCGGATCGCGGCCGCCAAGTTCACCGCCGAGCCCCACATGTCGTAAACCAGGCCGGCTCGCCCGACAAGTCCGCTTGTCACCGCGCCGGTGTTGATGACGACACGCAACGCGATGTGTTGATCGTTCTCGGCGTTATACCGCTCGACGATCCGCTGTATTTCGATGGCGAAGTCCACCGTGCGCGCCACGTTGTCCAGCCGCGGAATGGTGAGTCCGCAACTGGCCAGGTAACCGCCGTAGGTGTTGCGCACCCGTTCGACGCCCAGATCTTCGGCGGCGCGATCGAATTCGCTGTCCAGATTGTTGATGATCGCCAACGTCTCCTCGGCATCGAGTTCGCCGGACAGATCGTCGAGCCCGACTACGTCGGCGAAAAGCACGCTGACATTCTGGTGCTCCTCGGCGATGGTCTCTTCGCCGTCGCGGTATCGCTGCACCACGGTGTCAGGCATCAGCGAGCGCAGTAGGCGCTCGTTTTCGGCACGCTGCTCGGTAAGTAGTTGATCCTTGACGGCGAGATTGCGGCTCATATCGTTGAAGGCGCCTGCGAGTTGGCCGAATTCGTCGCGGGATTCGACGGGCACGGCGATGTCGTAGTCGCCGGCGCTGATCCGTCGCGCCCCGTCCTCGAGGCGCCGGATCGGGCGGATGAAAATCCGTGACCACAGCGCAGACACCAGGCACGCGATAAAGATGATCCCCGCCGTGGTTCGGGCAAGGCGTTGAGCGAATCTGCTTTCCGGTGCGAATGCCTCCGCGCTGTCGGCGGTGGAGATCATGACCCACTGCAGCCCCGCGAGTTTCAGCGGCGCATAGGCCACCAATGCTCGGCGGCCAAGGTAGTCGGTGATGATGTCGGTCCCGGCTTCACCCCGTTGCGCAGCTTTCGACGCTGAGCTGCCGACCGGCTGAATAAGGACGGTGGTTCCGATCCGGATCGCCTGATCCGCGACAGCGGCGGGTGTGCCGGCGGCGATCACGGCTTTGCGGTAGGCGTCTGGATCTTCCAGGAACAGCCGGGAATCTGAGCGCATCCGGTCGTCGGGTCCGATCAGGAATGTCTCGCCGGTCTGTCCCATCCCGACCTCGGTCCAGTTCCTGTCAAATGTCATTACCCGGTTAAGCATCGACAACGGAAACTGCATCGCCAGCACTCCGACAGGCCTGCCCACCTGCCCGATCGGAGTGACGATCCAGGCCGTGGGCTCATCGACCGGAAGGTATCGGGCGAAGTCGGTGGTCTCGACGGAGTCGACGTCATTGGTCGACATTGCCCGGCGATAGGCGTCGGCCAGGGTGCTCTCGCCGCGGTAGGGACCGGTGATGATGTTGGTCCCGAGATCCACTCCCTTGTTCGCGGAGTACACCACATCGCCGGTGGTGTTGAGGAGGAGCAGATCTGCGTAGCCGGTCCGTTCGATGAGACGCCGGAAGTAGGCGTTATAGCGGGCGTTCGCCGTCGACCAGGCACTGCCGTCGCCGGCATCGTCGCGGCCGCGCCCGGCGATGGGATCGGTAGTTGCAACCGTGTATTCCGCCTGCAGATACTTCTGGGCGTTCGAGGCGGGCATAAGCGCCTTGACGTCGACAGTGCCGCCACCGTCGCTGGCGCCGGCGAACCGGGCGGTGTAGTAGGCGTCTAGGGCTCCGGCCTGCGCCGGGGTGACACTGGCGCTTGCAAGTCGGTCGAATCCCGCGGTGAACGCACTGATCGCTGACACGGTGGTTTCGTTGGCGGAGGTGTTGAGCACCGAGTTGCGCATGTCGGTGAAACGGCCCTCTATCGTCTGGGACTGCAACTCCCGGATGCCGGTGAGCCGGTCGAAGACCGCGGCACGCAGCGACGAGCGACCGGACTGGAATCCGATTCCACCGGCCGCCAGGGCGGCCAAAACGCTCATCGTCAGGATCATCAGCAGCAGCTTGGACTGGATGCCGACCCGGGAGAGCAGGCGCCGCCGGGGCCGGCGCTGCGGGTTTGGTGCTGACATGGCACTTGAGGGTAGTCCCATTAGGACGGTCGGAGCACTTGCCAACCCTGTGCGGGTACCTCCGTTGTGCTCACCTCTTTCTCCGGTGGTGCACCGGTGCCGGCCAGCAACTGCGCCCGACGACCGGTCAGCGTCTCGACGGGAAGCGCATAGGGCACATCGTCGATATTGAGGGCGATGATCAGCGCGTCGTCACCGTGGCGGCTTTCGTAGGCCAGAAGTCGGTTCTGGAGTCGAAGTGCCGTGGTTCTTGCCTCGTGCAGCCACGGGTGCCGACGGCGCAGTCCGATCAGGTAGCGGTGCAGATTCAGGGTTTCGTGCGCCGCGCTAACCAGGTGCTCGGGCGGGCAGCCGAACTCCGGGCGCACAGCGTCGTCGCCTCCCACCCGATCCTCTTTAACGCCCCGGTAGACGAACTCGTCGCCGGCATAGACCGCCGGAATCCCACCGACGGTGAACAGCAGTACCAGCGCGTGCGCGAGGTGCTCGGGTTGCTTGAGTTGGCTGGCGATGCGGGTGACGTCGTGGTTCCCGATGAACGTCAGCGGGGCGAACCGGTCGAGGAATCCGTTGTGGCGTTGCATCGCCCAATCCAGTTCGTGGAAATTGCCGTCGTTGAGGCTGCTCCAGATTGCCTTCCACAGCTCGTACTGGGTGACCGAGTCGACACCGGAGCCATCGACGAATGCGCTGTAATCACCGTGGATTACCTCGGCGACGAACCACGCCTGCGGATGGCTCTGGCGTACCCGCGGAATCACCTGTGCCCAGAACGACTCGGGCACCGCGTACGCGGCGTCCAGCCGCCACCCGTCCGCACCGCGGCCCAGCCAGTAATTCATCACGTCGACGATGTAGTCGACGACGGCAGCATTGTTGTGGTTGAGGGTGATTAGTTCGCCGTGTCCCTCGAAGGTGTGAAAGTGCCCGGGTCGGCCACCGAACCAGGAAGCGGCCCCGGTGTCTTGATCATCGATAGCCTGCCGGTAGCGGGCGAAATCGGTACCGACATGGTTGAACACCCCGTCGAGCAGAACCCGCAGTCCGCGGCGGCGCGCCTCGTTGATCAGCCGGTCGAAATCGGTGTCATCGCCCAGGCGCGGGTCGATCCGATAGTGGTCGGTGGTGTCGTAGCCATGGGTTCGGGAGGCGAACACCGGCCCGAGTGCCAGCCCGGACGCACCGAGTTCGACGGCGTGATCGAGCCAGTCGACGATCCGGTTGAGGCGATGCTCGTCAGCGGTGGGCGGGGTTTCGGCCGGGAACGCGCCGACGAAACCCAGGGGGTAGATATGCCACCAGATCGCATGGCGCACCCAGTCCGGCCCGCCTTTGGCGCCACTGTCGGGCATGAGTCCTCACTCTACGTCGCGCGGGGCCGCATTAGACACCGCGACGGGCGACGTGTTCTAGTGCCAGGGTGCTGGAGTTCACCGTCGAGGATCTGTCGAGCGAGGACATCGCGCGGTTGCGTGGAATCTATGAGCCACTCACCGATTCGGTGCGCTCCCTCGTCGATGCCGCCATCCGTACCGAGGCTGACGCCCAGACCGTGGCCGAGGTCAAGCGGGATATCGATGCGGCGATCGCCCGACTGCGCCAGCGACAACTCGACGGAGCGTTCGGCGTCCGGGTGACCGAATCGGGCGAAAGCATGGGCTGGGGTAACGCCGTCATTGGAATTCGCAACGCGTTGGCACCGCCACTGTTCACCCATCGCGACGAATCGGGCCGGGTGTCAGCCGACTTCAACCTCGGTGCCGCATACGAAGGTCCGCCGGGTCACGTCCATGGCGGTGTTGCGGCGCTGATCCTCGACCATGTGCTTGGCGAGGCGGCCAGCCCGGATCGTCAGCCACGGTTCACCGGCAGCATCACCATGCGCTATGTGCGGCCGACCAGATTGGGTTCACTGCGCACCGAGGCGGTCCGCACCCGCGTCGAGGGTGTCAAGACCTACTGTTCTGGCCATATCGCCGATGCCGAGGGCATCACGGTGGAGGCCGAAGGGGTATTCATCACGCCCCGTTGGCTGCGTGACTGATGAGAGGTTGACGGCAATGGAGAAGGTCATCGTGACACTGCGGGCTGAGACCGCCGATGACGAGTGGATCGACCGGCTGTGCGGACCGGTGGCAGCTGCGTTGACTGAGTTGGGCGTGCCCGGGTTGACCATCAATGTTCGCGACGCCCCGGTGCGGAACTCGCTGATGACGCTCACCACCCTCGCCCCACCGGTGCAGGCGCTGGTGAGTGTGTGGGTGCAGCAGCATTACGACGAGCAGATGCGGCGGGTGATGGACATGCTCGAACCAGTAGCCGAGCAGCTGGCCGCCTATCTGGTCACCGAGTCGGTACCGATGCCGCCACCACCGTCGCCGCCGGGTCAGCGGGCGGCGGGCCTGGCCAATATCGCTCTGCTGCGTCGTCCTGCTGCCATGGACGAATCGACATGGCTCACCCGGTGGCATCGTGACCACACCCCGGTGGCCATCGCCACCCAGTCGACGTTCGGATACGTACAGAACTATGTGGTGCGCGCGCTGACCGACGAGGCACCTGCGTTGTCGGCCATCGTCGAGGAGCTGTTCCCGATTGAAGCGGCCAAGAGCCTGCACGCGTTCTTCGGTGCCGCCGATGATGCCGACTTGAACGATCGACTCGGCAAGATGGTCGTCAGCACGACGGCGTTCGGCGCCAATGTCAATATCGATACGGTGCCTACCGGGCGGTACGTGTTCGCAAACCCGTTCGCGGACTGAGAGGAACGTGGTGAGGACCCTTCACGATGCCGTCGCGCTGGCGCGGGCGGATAACGGGCTGGCGGTGGTGTCCACACTGCGCGCGGATCAGACCATTCAGGCATCCCTTGTCAACGCCGGAGTGTTGGCCCACCCGGCGACGGCGCAGCCGGTGCTGGGATTCGTCACCTATGGCCGGGTCAAGCTGGCCAATCTGCGGATGCGGCCACAGCTGGCTCTCACCTTCCGCGAGGGGTGGCAGTGGGCGACGGTCGAGGGTCGCGCAGAGGTGGTCGGCCCGGAGGATCCCGCGGACTGGCTGGACGGTCCGGACCAGTTGCGACTGCTGCTGCGCGCGGTGTTCTCCGCGTGCGGCGGCACCCACGACAACTGGGCCGAGTATGACCGGGAGATGGTCGATCAGGGTCGTGCCGCCGTGCTGATCGCACCCACCCGTGTCTATAGCAACCGGCCGACGCCCCAGACTTGATCCGCTCCTGACTAGGCTGCCCAGCGTGACGCTGACTATCGCCGACGAGAACCGGGTCCGCACCCTCACCCTCAACCGGCCAGAAGCTCTCAACGCCTTTAACGAGGCGCTCTACGACGCGACCGCGGATGCCCTGAACGCAGCGGCCACCGACGCCGATGTCGCCGTAGTGGTGATCACCGGCACCGGGCGAGCGTTCAGTGCCGGTCAGGACCTGGCCGAGATGCAGGCTCGAATCACCGATCCCGGTTTCACGCCCGGCAGACATGGTTTCCCCGGTCTGATCGACGCCCTTGGCAGCTTTCCCAAGCCGCTCATCTGCGCGGTCAATGGTCTCGGACTGGGCATCGGTGCGACCATCCTGGGATTTGCCGATCTGGCCTTCATGTCCACCACGGCGCGGCTGAAGTGCCCGTTCACCAGTCTCGGCGTGGCGCCGGAGGCGGCGTCGTCCTATCTGCTGCCCGCATTGATCGGACGGCAGAATGCGGCCTGGCTGCTGATGTCCTCAGAGTGGGTGGATGCCGCGCAAGCGCAACGGATGGGCCTGGTGTGGATGGTGTGCGAGCCGGACGATCTGATGACGCAGGTTCGTCGGCACGCCGAGGTGCTTGCCGATAAGCCGATTTCCAGCCTCATTGCCGTCAAGCAGACCATGACCGAACCGATCCGGGCGGACGTGGCCGCGGCCCGCGCCCGCGAGGACGCCTACTTTGCCGAACTCATGGGCGCCCAGGCCAACGCCGACGCGCTGGCTGAGTTCAATAAGGGCCGAACTACCATCACCCCATGAGCCGAATCGGTGCCTTCGAAGACGATGACGTGGCCGGCTGGATCGCGCTTTCCCCGGAACTGGGCAAGGCGATGGCGGCCTTCAGCAGCGCGGTCTACAACCGCAACCGGTTGCCGATGCGGGTGCGCGAAATCGCCCGCATCGTGATGGCGTACGACAACGAATGTGTCGTGTGCCAGAACACCCGGGATGCCGACGGCCCAGCCGCCGGGGTGGACGAGGATCTCTACGCACATGCCCTGCAGTGGCGCACCTGGCCCGGATACAGCGAGCAGGAACGCCTCGCCGCGGAGTTCGCGCACCGGTTCGCCACCGAGCACACCGAGCTGCGTGCGGACGACGCGTTCTGGGAACGCTGCCGCGAGCAGTTCTCCGACGAACTCATCGCCGATCTGACGATGTCGTGTGCCATGTGGCTGGGGATGGGCCGGATGCTGCGCACACTGGATATGGGGCAGGCGTGCCACTTGACGCTGCCCAGCCGCGCCTGAGCGAACAATGGGCAAGACCCGTGCTGCCGACGGCACCAGCCTCATCATCGGAACCATCGTCAACCCGGCTGGCTTGACTCTGGCCAAGACCATACCGCCCGGTGGCGCAAGCAGATTCGCCGATCCGGGGATGGGGGCGAGTCCTACCTGGCATGGCTTCGCGATCGATCGGGTCGGCATCGCCTTCACCGACGACATCAGCGTGGTCGGTGATCAGCGAGTGCGTATCGACGCCGACGCGCTGCGCGTCATCGATGACGGACTCGCCTGGGCGCCGGGGTCTTTCTTCGATCAGGACGGCGACCCGGTGCCCGCGTGCACGCGGGGAGTGTTGGGGCGGGTTGAACGCAGCCTGGCGAAGGCCGGCCTGACTGCGCGGGTCGGTCACGAAATCGAATTCCTGCTCGTCGATCAGGCGGGTAACCGGTTGCCGGGCGAACTCTGGGCGCAGTACGGGCTTGCGGGCGTGCTTGAGCATGAGGGCTTCGTCCGCGATGTGATGGCCGCCATGGCTGCCGCCGGTGTGGGGGTCGAGCAGTTCCATCCCGAATACGGCGTCAACCAGTTCGAGATTTCGCTGTCACCACGCTCGCCGGTTGCGGCGGCCGATCAGTTGGTCCTGTCCCGGATTCTGATCAGCAGAGTGGCCCGCAGATACGGCATGCGGGTGAGTTTGTCTCCGAAGCCATTCGCCGACAGCGTCGGGGCCGGTGCCCATCAACATTTCTCGCTGCGGCGCAATAAGAAACCGTTGTTCTCCGGAGGACACGGCGCGCACGGATTGACCACCCACGGAGCCGCCGCGATCGCCGGCGTCGTCTCCGGTTTGGCGGAGGCGCAACTCGCCCTCTGCGGTTCGATCGTCTCCGGGCTGCGGATGCAACCGGGTAGTTGGGCGGGCGCCTACACCTGCTGGGGCACTGAGAATCGGGAAGCTGCGGTGCGGTTCATACCGGCGACGCCCGGTAATCCGCATGGCGCGCACGCAGAGGTGAAAATCATCGATCCGTCCGCCAACCCCTATCTCGCGACCGCCGCGATCCTCGGACTGGCCCTGGACGGGATCAAGAACAACACGCCGTTGCCGCCCGAGATCACCGTCGACCCGCAATCGCTCACCGAAACCGAACGCCATGCCGCCGGCGCCGTCCCACTTTCGGCTAACCAGGCCGATGTCATCGCCGCACTGGATCGCTCACAACGACTGCGAACGATTCTCGGTGATCCGGTCGTCGACGCACTCATCGCCGTCCGTCGTTATGAACAGCAGAACTACTCCGATCTCGATGCGGGGGCACTGGCCGACAAATTCCGGATGGCCTGGAGCCTGTGACGGCTCGCCGGGTGCTCGCCGAGCGCATCGCCGGTCTACGACTGGTCGACAATCACGTGCACGGTTATTGGTTGTCGACTGGCGGCCGTCGTCGCTTCGAGAACGGCCTGAACGAGGCCAACACCGAACCGCTGGCCGATTTCGACTCCGGGTTCGATACCCAACTCGGCTTCGCAGTGCGGGCGCACTGCGCGCCGCTTCTGGGTTTGGCGGCCCACGCAGATCCGGACACCTATTGGGCACGACGAACTTGCCGTACCGATGCTGAGGTCGCCGAGTTGTTCCTGTCCAGCGCCGGTGTCAGCGAATGGTTGGTGGACACCGGCCTGTCCGCCGATATCGCCGGGCCGGCAGAGATGGCCGCGGTTTCAGGGTCGGCAGCCCACGAGATCGTGCGGCTTGAACAGATCGCCGAGCAGGCGGTCGCGGTACCCGGTGATTACGCGGACGCGTTCCGGGAGATCCTCAGGCGCAGAGCAGCGTGC
>Ga0208864_1000765_pt1 | contig 10649 bp, 12 predicted proteins | sample CryBogmetaGMA05M_FD_184542 | JGI IMG/M metagenome (GOLD analysis project Ga0208864, IMG submission 184542) | Freshwater microbial communities from Crystal Bog, Wisconsin, USA - MA0.5M (SPAdes) | ecosystem: Environmental > Aquatic > Freshwater > Lake | place: Crystal Bog, Wisconsin, USA...
CTTCTGCGGCCCGCTCGCTCCCGGGATTCGCACGCGCGATAGGTTCGGGCGTGCTGAGACCGACCAGTGCCACCATCGCCAGGGCGCACGTCACAGCAAAACTCTTCATGGGCAGGGTACCTCTCGAAGGAAGAAACTGTCGGCTCTACGGATGAGCCGATCCAGGAACTGCAACCCTAGAAACACTTGGAAAGGGGCGAGGCGGAACGTCGTGCGCACGCTCGTTTCGGTGTGTTCGCTTCATCGGACACATCGTTCCGCCCGCGGCTCACTCGGCCATTCAGAACGGCGGCGACGTGCCGCGCCGGCCCACGAACAGCGCGATGACGAACAGAACGAGAAACACAACGAAGAGCAGTCGGGCGATGTCGGTCGCAGCCGCCGCGATGCCTCCAAAGCCGAACACACCGGCGATGATGGCAACGATCAGAAACAGAAGCGCCCAGCGGAGCATGGCAAACCTCCTTCGCGAAAAAATGAAGGCGTTCCGATGCCGGAAACCACATCATCCTGCGGAGCACGCCGTGCGTGGCAGCCGCGTCGCCCGACCTGGCACCCCAACACTATGCGGAACCCGTGATCACCGACGAGAACCTCGCTGCGGTAGCGGGCGGGAATGCGTCCCTCTGAGGGAGACACTGCCCGAAGGTTCCGGTTGAGCGAACACTTCACTGCTTCGTGACGACGCTGGCACCGCCGTAGGGCTTCGGCGAGTTACGGCGTTCCCGCCAGTGCCTCCCAGAACTCAGCCTTATCGGACACCGAGTTGTGGTCGGTGCTGTCGATGATTCGCAGCGACGCCACATCGGGCTGAAAAGCCTTGAACAGTGCCTCGGTGTCTTTCATCGGCACGAGTGCATCGTCAGACGCCGCGATGAGAAGCGTCGGGCAGGTCACATGAGGTGCATATCGCCACGACTCAAAAGGGTCGCGAAGGAGCAGCGCCATCGGTAGGAATGGCGCCGTGCGCTGGGCGATCCGGAGAATGCTTTCGAACGGTGTGATGAGCACGATCCGGGAGACAGGCCGTTCCGCAGCGAGCTGAATGGCAAGGCTGCTGCCAAGGCTGCGGCCGATAATGATCACGTCGGGATGGCGGGCGTGCACCATCTGAAAGAGTGCCCGTGCATCGCTCCGCAGCGCCGCCTCCGCGGGTCGGCCGGAGCTTCCACAGTAGCCCCGGTAGTGCATGAGGTAGATCGCGCGGTCGGGAAAGAGGGTTGCCAGTTCCGGAAGCGTGTAGGCGACGTCTTCCCCATTACCGCCGAAGTAGACAAGGGCCTTTGGCCCGTCATGGAGTCGGGAAGAGATCCGCACGCGTGCGCCGGGAACCTCAAGCGTGAAGGCGTCGGCGTGAGCGGGTGTCTCCGGCCGCGGCACGTAGATAAGCGATCGCTGGAAGATAAGGAAGAAGACGCAGATGCCCACGTAGGCAGTCGTCGCGATCGTGAGAAGGCTCCAGAGCATGCGTCGGTTTCTCATCGGCTGGAATGGGTGGGTGAAGACGTCATGCACATCGATCCTGCCCTACCACGTCTCGGGCGAGCTGGGCCGCCGCGTATGGAGCCGGTCCAGAAACCCGGGAATCTCAGCGAGTAGCGGTGAGTGGCCGAGATATCGCTCGGCCATTTCGCGGCGGCCGCGGGAGAGCAGGGTCGCATAGACGTGCAGCTCAAAGTGGAGTTGAAGGCGACGTGCGGCGGTCGCATCGCCGAGGGCCTGGAACACGCCTATCAGTGCCTCGGCCGTGGAGAGGTGCGTTGGTTCGGGCTGTTCCCGCAGCCAGTAGCGGCCCGGTGCGGCCGTCGGCCCCGGCAGGCTGATGCACCGGCCCAATCGTTCGACCGTGTGGAGCATTTCGCCCGACTGTCGCCATGTCCCATCGAGGAGCACAACGTGGGGGCTTGGTGATTCATTCTCTGGGGCTACCGGTGCAGGCAGCGGCTCGCCGCTCGGATGGAGAATCCAGAGCTCGCGGTCTGGCGCGAGCGTGTCCGGCTGGAAGCCCGAGGCGGCGAAGAACCGGGTCGCCCGCTGGTAGATGTGGCAGGTGGCGCCGTTGACGGCTCGGGCTATGAGGTTACCGGTGCTCGAGGGCTTGTGCTGCTCGCCGCGGTGGATCAGCACATGGACGCGGAGCCCGGTATCCACCGACGGGATTGCATCGCACACGCACCATCGCGGCGGCAGGCTGCACCGTGGGCAGCGGGCGGCACCGGCGAGTACGACGCTACGTCCCATGCGTGATCCCTGAGGATGCTCCCCTGCCGGGTCTCCGGCCGTGTCCGAGCGTCATGGTAGCGGCTCGTCGTCCGCATTGGCGCCGGCCTTTTGCTTACCAGCTGCCTTCGCCTTGCCCGGATACTTCCTGAGCACATCGAGTTCGCTCTGGATGCCCTTGTCGCCACAGTCCACCATCCACGCGTCTACCTTATCGCTGAGTTCCCGCCTGATCGCTGCATGCCCGGGATCGTCCGCCAGATTCGTTTGCTCCTCGGGATCGCTGGCCAGATCGTAGAGCTCCTCGAATGGCAGCCGTATCGACGATCGCACGAAGTGCGGCACCGTGTGGTTAAGGTTGCGGATGTATTTGTAGTTTCCGGACCGGCAGGACCGCATCGGATAGGGCGTCTCCTGCCGACCGTTTGTCGAGACGATGACGCCGGTCACGCTCGCGAAGAGTTCGTCGCGGAAGTTGTCTGTTTGTCCGAGCCAGACGTCGAGCATGCTCCGGCCATCGATGCCGGGTGGCGGGGAGCCGCCGGCGATCTGCATGAGCGTCGGCAAGATGTCCATCGTGCTGACCGTCGCTGTCGCCACGGTTCCCGGACCGACGTGACCGGGCCAGCGAATGACCAGCGGCACCCGCAGGCTACGCTCGTAGAGAAAGTCTTTTGTGAGCAGCGACTGTGCCTCGTTGTCGTTCATGAACATCACGATCGTCCGGTCAAGGAGCCCGTGCTTCGCAAGAAGTTCGAGATCTCGGCCAAACTGCCCATCCATGGTGGCGTTGGAGGCGTCGTAACCCTCCAGGCCGCTGGGAAGCTGGCTCAGGCTCGGCTGGTGCGGCAGCGAACAGGCGTGGAAGAGCACGAACGGACGTCCGTCATTGTCGGCGATGAACTTCTCGATCTCGTCGTAGCGTGGAACGCGGTGGCGGTCCTGCGACGGGGCATCCGCCCCGGCGACATGCTGGTCCGACTTTTCGATCCGCCGCTCCCACTCGTAGCAATCGTTTGGCTTTTGAATGCCGTCCTTATCGACGATGCAACACCGGTACCCGAGTTCCTTCATGTAGTTGGGAAGGCTCTCGATGCCGTCGTAAAAGCCGGAATGGTTGGCATGGCAACCGTTGCGGAGCGGATACATCCCCGACAGCAGCGCGGCGCGATTGGGAGAGCAGATCGACGACGGGGCGTAGCAGTTCGTGAACAGCATGCCTTGCTCGGCGAGCTGGTCCACGTGGGGCGTATGACTCGGACGTGCGCCGTAACAGCCGTTACTCTCCATCATCTGGTCGTCGGCCAGGAAAATGAAAATGTTCGGCGGCTTTGCTGCAGGCTCCGATGCTCTCACCAATGCAGGCGCAACCAGAGCGAGAAAGAACACGGCTCTCGACCAGCCTGTTTCGCGAAGGAGCGTCTGGCTGTTAGGCATGAGGGCCTCAGGTCCTGCGCGATGTCGAACGCCGTGAAGCGATGCAGTGATGTACGGCGGCGTGCGAGGCGGGAGGAAGGCCGACCTATCTCCGGTACGTCAGCTGTTGTTTCTGGTCAGGGCTTGCCCCTTGGAAACGTTTGCCGACGCAAGACTCAGAACTTGCCGTAGCCCTTCGTAATGCCCTGTGGTTTTCTCTGGTGTGAGTGGCCGTGGCTCCCCATCCGATTATGCGAGTTGTCGTGCAGGGCGAGCAGCTCTTCCAGCCCCAAGCCAGTTGGATCAATACCATGTGCGGCGCGCAAGTGTTTTTGAACCGCTTCGATGCCGGGGTTCCAGTCACCGTTCACGCTCCAATGTGGGCCGGCAACCCTCGACACGGTCTTGGCGGTCGCTTCGGCAGCCCAAGCGAATGAAGACAGAAGAGACGTCTTCGCGACTGCCAGAAAACAAAAGCATGCGGATCGTCGATTCATCGTGCTGCCTTTTGAATGATCGTCGCCTCGAGCAAGACTACCACGTGGACCTGGGCCGAACGTCCGCAGAGTGGCGGATACTATCAAAGCCGCGGACAGTGCGAACCCACCCCCCTTCGACACCACGCCAGGCAGAGAATCCGGGGTGTTGACGCTGCGTGCGCCCTTGTGCGGCTGTCGCATGGCGGCGATTTCGCCAAGCCTGCAGGTTGCATCCAGCCGTAGTGGGGGTCGCTGTTCGCGTCGTACACGGCACTGACACCAAAACTGAAGTACTTCGGGAAATTCCGGATCGGCGTGACGGCACCGACCGTCGCCCCGGAGGCGAAGTTATTCAGAGTGAATTGGGAGATGGTGTAGAACGCGACCGAACCCGGACTGCCCGGGGCAGGGCTCGTAGCGCTCTGTCCTAGGCCGGCCGCAGAGTTCGATCCAGAACTGCTCGCCGACATGGTGCTGAGCGAAATTCGCGAGGCGTTCCGCAAGACGCAATCCCAGATGGCCAAGGCGGCGGGCATGAAACAGCCGAGCTAGGCCAAGCTCGAGGAGCAATCCGACATGATGATCTCCACGTTGCGCAAGGCGATGAAGGCGATGGGTGACGAGGCTGCCGCCTATGCCTGACTTCGGGAGGCCGAGCACGAAGCTCGTTTCAACAGACGATCTCGTGGAGTTGATAACGTCGTGGCGCTGTGCGACGATCGTCGAGCACTCGCGTTCCGAACAGGACTGGGACCTTCACGATGGCCAGTTTCCGTAATTTCTTTTCTGCGGTTTTCAGCAGCCCGCCGGATGACATCACCCCGTGTGTCGTCCAGGCACATTCATTTCGCGAGGTCGTGTCTCTCCAGGCGCTGTTCGTGACGCTGACCGTGGCGCTGCTGGCGTATGTCAATAGCGCGCCTGCGTTTCAAGTGCGGGTGGATATGCTCTTCGCGGTGTTGGCGTCGCTCCCCGTGCTGGGCCTCTATCGCATCGTGTGCAGTCACGTGAAGACCGAAGCGGGAGACGTCTATGCGTGCACGAAGCCGATCCGCGACTACGCGCGGCAGGCCATGATTCTAGACGTGGCGATCGTGGTGTCGGTGTCGGTGCTGTACTGGTTGGGTCAACTGCCGGGACAGTGATGCCTGAACAGGAATAGCCGGACGGCGATACCGCCTCCGGGCGCGGGCAGGCCGCAGGGTTTGCCTGGTGTCGCCACTCTCACTCGCGGGTGAGGCGACGGCGGGAAATAGCCCAAATCCGGCCGTACGACTGTACCGATGATACCGATAGCAGAGCGCCCGACGGCGTTTGTCAAAGTTGCCCTCGTCAGGCACCAGCCCTCTCCGCAGCAGCTTCTATGCGACCGAACTGTGGGGCTCGGGACGTGCAACGGCGGCGGTTTGTAGCTGGCAGGCCGATGACTCGCCTGGCCGCCGGGCTGTGGTGGTGCCTGGTGAGCTTGACTGTGGCAGACGAGCCGCCGCAGCCCTATCTGGAAGAGCCGCGGTATGAGACGGCTCCGCATCTGCTGGGCTCACAGGACGGCTTTCGCGAACGGCTGGCCGACGCCGGCCTGACCATCCTCGCCGACAACACGGGCTTTTACATCGGCAACACCAACGGCGGCTTCGACCAAGCCTTCGACTACGCCGGCCACGGCGATTACTGTGTGATCGCCGACGGCGGCAAACTCGGCGTGCGCGACGGGCTGTATCTCAAGCTTCGCGCCGAGCATCGCTACGGCGAAACGATCGTCGGCAACGTGGGCTGCTTCATTTCGCCGACACTGATCGCCGACCTGCCGGTCTACGGCAGCGAGGAAGTGTATTTGACCAACGTGCTGCTCACCCAGGAGCTGACCGATGCGTTCTCCGTGTTCGCCGGCAAGATGGACACGCTCGACGGCGACATGAACGCCTTCGCCCACGGCCGGGGCAAGACGCAGTTCTCGAACATGGGGTTTGTGTTCAATCCGATCGTTGGCGCGACGGTGCCCTACTCCACGCTGGGGGCCGGATTCGTGTTTCATCCCGACGACGGGCCGATGGTGATGGTGACCGTGCTCAACTCCAACGATACGACGGCCACGAGCGGCTTCGACACGCTCTTCAACGACGGCATGCTCCTGTCGGCGGCCGTGCGGGTGCCCACGAATGTCCTCGACCGTCCAGGCCACCAGCTGCTTGGCGGCACCTGGAACAGCCGCACTTACACGTCGATCGCCGAGGCCTATATCCCCTACCCGGACGTTGCGATTCCGACGACTCGTGGCTCCTGGTGCCTGTATTGGAACTTCGATCAGTTTCTGTTCGTCGATCCGGACGATGACACTCGCGGCTGGGGCCCGTTCGGCCGCGCCGGCATCGCCGATCCAAACACCAGCCCGATCGACGCGTTTCTGAGTTTCGGCGTGGGGGGCACCGTGCCCGGTAGGAGTCGGCGCGACGACACGTTTGGCGTGGGCTGGTATTGGGCGTCGGCCAGCCCCGAGATCGGCTCGCTGATCACGTCGCAGTTCGGTCCGGTTGGCGACGGCCAGGGTATCGAGTGCTTTTACAACTACGCCCTCACGCCGGCCGTCCGCATCACACCCGACCTGCAATACGTCGTTCCGTCTCTACGACTTGCAGAGCCGGCGCTGATCGCCGGTGTACGGGCGCTCGTGAGCTTCTGACGGAGCGCGCAGGCCGCGATCCGGACCGGCAGCGGCTGACCGTAACTGCGGCGGTAGACGCCGCCGGGCGTCATAGCCCAGTCGTCTCCTCGACGTTGATTGCAGCGGGTCGGATGATGTTCGCGATGCCGGCGTGGCTGATCGTCGCAGTGTCGGATATGAACGTCGTCATCGCGGGGCTTTTGTGGGAAGGCCCGCCTCGCCACTGAGCATGTTATCCCAAGGGGTCAATCCATGAAGATCGCGTTTCTCGGCACTGGGTTAATGGGCAGCGGCTTCGTTCTACGGCTGCTGGCGCAGTGGCACGCGGTGCACGTGTGGAACCGCTCGCCAGCGTCGGCGAAGGCGCTCGAGGCCCATGGCGCTAAGGCGTTTGCGGCGTCCGCCGACGCGGTGGCGGGAGTCGAGCGAGTTCATCTGTCGCTGGCTGACGACGCTTCTGTCGACGCGGTGCTCGAGCCGCTCGCCGAAGTCATTCCCGCATCGTGCTGGATCATCGACCACACAACGACCACGCCGAGTGCGACTGGTGAGCGTGCCCGACGCTGGGCGGGAAGGGGGCGGGTGTATCTTCACGCACCAGTGTTCATGGGGCCGGTCAATGCGGCGGAGGGCACTGGCGTGATGCTCCTGTCTGGCGACCCCAATCAGTGCGCGAGGGTGCTGCCGGAACTCGAGCGGATGACCGGAAAGGTGTTCCAGCTTGGGCCGCAGCCGGAGCGGGCGGCGGCATTCAAACTCTTCGGCAATCTGGCGTTTCTGGGGATGTCGGCATTGGCGGGCGACATCGTGCGGCTGGCGGACGCGACCGGCGTGGATCCGCAGGATGCAGCGCGGATGTTTGAGCAGTTCAATCCGGGCCAGTTCTTTCCGGCCAGATTTGCGAAGGTGGCCGAAGGCCCATTCGAGCTGGCTTCGTTCACCGTCAGCATGGCCCGGAAGGATATCCGGCTGATGGTGGATGAGGCGGCGGAGCACGGCTGCCCGCTGGTCGTCATGCCGACAGTGGCGGCCCAATACGACGCGGCGATCACCCGTGGCGAGTCAGCGATGGATTCGTCCGCCGCATTCCGGCATGTGCCGGTCCGACGTGAGCTTCCGTCAAGGAAAGCCTGACCAAGCCAGCGTGGGCACCGACGGCCACCACCTTGGCGGGTTGGCCGCTGGCCGCTCACAGCGGTAAACGACCCAGTAAGGCAAGGATCAGAAGGATGAGCAGGATCAGGCCAACTAATCCGCCTCCCGCGCCGAGAACGGTGTTGCCGCTCCGGAAGCCGTAGCCGCCGCCCAGCAGAGACAGGATCAAAATCACGACAAGGATTGTTACGATCGGACTCACAGGTCGCTCCTCATTGAAGAAGAATAGAAATACCCTCACGGCGTCCTTTCCCAGACGTTCGGAAACCCTTCCGGCCCTGACGAGCAGGGCAGCGGTCTGTCTCTCACCTGCGCTCACACATGCCCTGCGCGACAGGCTCCCGTCGCACAGGGCACGTGTTGTGCGCTTCTGCCGTCCGACGCTGCGACGGTCGGACTCTACGGCAGGATCACCTTGTCGATGACGTGAATGACGCCATTGGTGGCGTGGATGTCCGAGTTCTGGACGTGGGCCATCTCTTTGGCCGTGCCAATGTGCACACCCGTCAGCATGTTGTAGGTCACGTCGACCTTCGCCCCACCAACCGTCTTGGCATCTTTGATCTTCTTCACGTCAGCGATGAGGAGATCATCGGGCACGACGTGCATCAGCAGAATCGCCTTCAACTGTTCCTTGTTTTCCGGCTTGAGTAGGTTCTCCAGCGTCCCCGACGGAAGTTTCGCAAACGCCTCGTCGGAAGGGGCAAACACCGTGTACGGGCCCTTGCCCTTCAGCGTGTCGACAAGCCCAGCGGCTTCGAGAGCTTTGACAAGCGTCTTGAAGTGGCCGGCTTCCACGGCGGTGGCGACGACATCTTTGGTCGCCCCCTGGGCTCCGGCCGTCCGCTCAGTGCCGGGTTCCGCATACGCATTGGTCGCAGCCATGCTGACCCCAAATAGTGCCAGCATCGCAAGGGCACACTTCAATACACAACTCTTCATGGGTCAGGTACCTCTGAAAGGAAAACGCCTCGTCGGTTCACCGAATGAACCGAACCGTTCAAGCAAAGTTAAGAACGCTCGGCTATGAAGCGAACAAGAGCGTCGAGTGCATGCTTGTTTTCCCGAATCTGCCGGATAGGACACGTTCCGCTGGCTGCGTCGCAGGCACTTGCCGTCTCCCGCACCCGTTACTTAATTGCCCCCGAGGCTGGAATGCCTGCAGTGGTTGCAAGTGGTTTCTGATCGGCGGGACGAAGATCGACCCACGCCTCATCCCCCACGGCTATTCGATGCCCATCATGAATTCGACACTCGACTGTCAGGCTTCCTCTCAGCCGCTCCCACGTTAACCCCGTCACCCCTCCGACGACGGCCTCGACGCCCGTCCGGTTCACTTTATAGGGAGATTGGTCTCAGGCCCATCCGGGCCCATGCTTATCTTGGCTCACTCATGCCTAGGAAATGGATGGGGGCTGTGTGGCGTTTGCTTTTATGAAGGTGAGCAGATCCTGCATCGGCATCGCCTTAGCGTACAGATATCCTTGGGCATATTTGCAGCCAAGGGTCTTGAGAAAGTTGGCCTCGTCCTGCCCCTCGACCCCTTCTGCGACGATCGCAAAACCGAGGTTCGTGCCGATCGCACAGGCCGTGGTCAGAAGAGCCTCTCTTTGCTTCGCGCCCATTCCCATCGCCGCGATCAGGGATCGATCAACCTTGAGGTAGTTCACGGGGAGCGTCGCGAGCCGTTCCAGATTGCTGAACCCGGTGCCGAAGTCGTCCACCGCGATGCCGACTCCCGCTTCATGAAAGATGTTGAGATTATCGAGAACGATGTCGCTTGAGGTGAGGATGCTGCTTTCCGAGATTTCAAGAACGAAGGATTTGCTCGGAGTCTGGCCGCATTGCATAAGAGTCAGGCAACTCGACGCATAATCCATTCGGGCGAGGGTTTCCGGTGTGATATTGATCGAGATGAAGAAATCGTCGGTCTTCATGAGCTCAGCGTAGTACTTGTTAAAGTTCTTGATGGATTCCAGCATCACCCACTCGTCGATGCTCATGAGGAGATCCTGTCCGATCAGAGAGTGCAGAAACTCTCCTGCAGAGATGACCGTGCCATCCTCCTCGGTGATTCGGAGTAATGCCTCCGCTCCGCAGACCCGCGAGGATTCCAGTTCGACGATGGGCTGGTAATGAAGCGTGAGGCTGTTTCCGAGGAATGCCTTCCGGAACTTACTGTCCATGCCACTGACCTGCCCCCCTTAAACGTCGCCACTTTCAGAGAGAGAATCTCTGGTGGCGGAAACCAAGGGAGGGCAAGAGATGCCACGAGGAAAGAAGTTCACTGCGGAGCAGATCATTGGGAAGCTCCGCGAGGCTGAGGTTGGGTTGGCTCAGGGGAAGACGGTGCCTGAGGTGGTCCGGAAGCTTGGCGTGACCGAGCAGACGTACTACCGATGGAAGCGGGAGTACGGCGGCCTGCGGACGGATCAGGCGAAGCGGTTGAAGGATCTTGAGAAGGAGAACGCTCGGCTTAAGCGGCTCCTGGCGGACGCTGAGTTGGATAAGGCGATCCTTCGTGAGGCCGCATCGGGAAACTTCTGAGCCCGGCGAAGCGGCGTCAGGCGGTCGAGCATGTGCGTGACATGCTCGGCCGCGATGAGGTGACCGAACGCCGGGCATGTCGAGTGCTGGGGCAGGCCAGGAACACGCAGCGCCGCAAGGCGAGCGTTGCCGACGACGAGCCACGGCTCGTGAAGCGGATCGTCTGGATG
>Ga0208864_1000767_pt1 | contig 10609 bp, 8 predicted proteins | sample CryBogmetaGMA05M_FD_184542 | JGI IMG/M metagenome (GOLD analysis project Ga0208864, IMG submission 184542) | Freshwater microbial communities from Crystal Bog, Wisconsin, USA - MA0.5M (SPAdes) | ecosystem: Environmental > Aquatic > Freshwater > Lake | place: Crystal Bog, Wisconsin, USA...
CGTGAAGAAGCACTTCGAGCTGGTGGTGGTGGGGATCGTGCTCGTGTCGGTGCTGCCGGTGGCGTGGGAGGTGTGGGCGGCCCGCCGCCGCGCCGCCCGCGAACGGTCGCAGGAACCGTGACCGGGGATCCGACTCGGGTCTGGGCCCTCGGGTCTATGCAGGCCCGGAAGCGCGACCCGCGCAGGTGAATCCACGGCGAGGGGGGCGGCAAAAGTCTCCTCGTTCGGCCGCGGCGGCCTCCACTCGGGAAGCGTTTGCCGACCCCCCTCGCCTCGACATCCGGGGTGCGAATACCTTCGATCTCGCATGCGGCTTGGGCGGCAGTCCCTCATCCGGTGAAGGGGCCGCCCGTTGCCCCGTGAGACGGCGTAGGCGGCAAGCGGAGCCATGGATGGCGGAGCGCAGCCGGCTTCGAGTGAGCCGTAGCCCGGAGGGCGGAGGCGAACGTCCGGCGAGCGGGGCAAAGGGCGGCCCCGGGCATCGCCATAGCGGGTTCACGCCTTCAAACGGCACCGGCGCCGGTCCGGCGTCAGGCCAGTTCCGCAGCGAGCCGGTCGAAGACGGCGTCGAACTCCCGGCGGGTGCGGGCCGTGGCCTCCCGCACCTCGCGCTCGAGTTCCTCACCGCCGCCGAGGCCGAGGAGGTGGGCGAGCGTGCGCCGCTCGGCGTCCGACGCCGGGAAGTCGTGCCGGGCCGGCGCGTCGAGCAGCCGCAGGTGGCCCTCGATCCGGCGGAGGAGCCGGTAGGACCGCTCGAGAAACTCGAATTGCGGCGTCGGCACGAGGCCCGCGGTGTGCAGGGCCATGAGCCCCGCGAGCGTCTCGGGCGACCGCACCGCGGGCTCACGGCCGCCGTGCACGAGCTGCAGCGCCTGCACGAGAAACTCGATGTCGACCACGCCGCCGGGCCCGCGCTTCAGGTTCGTCGACCGCGCCCCTTCCTCCATGCGGTGCCGCATGCGGCGGATCTCCGCCACGTCGGCCGCCGTCCAACGTCGCTCGTAGGTGGCGGCCTGCACGATCCGCGCGGCGCGGGCCGCCGCCGCCGTGCCCCCCACCGCCACGCGGGCCTTCACGAGCGCCTGCCGCTCCCAGATGGCGGCCGGGCCGTCGGCCGCGAAATAGCGGGCGAAATCGGCCAGCGACACCGCCGTCGGGCCGCTACGGCCGCTGGGGCGGAGCCGCGAATCCATCTCGTAGAGCCGGCCGTGCGGGCCGAAGGCGTTGAAGACCTTCATCGTCCGCTGGGCCAGCTCGGCGAAGAAGTGGGCGTTGGTCGTGCCTTCGACACTGCGGCGCGTGCGACGCCGGTGGAAGGAGATGCCGTCGTGGTCGTAGAGGTACACGACGTCGACGTCGCTGGCGTAGTTCATCTCGCGGCCGCCGAACTTCCCCATCGCGAGCACCACCGGCCCCGCCCGCACGCCCACCGTGTCCCCCTCGCCCGCCGTCGGCTCGCCGAGCCGCTCCACGAGCCGCTCCTCTTCGCGGGCCATCACCACCCGCAGGATCGCCTCCGGGATCGCCGAGAGGGCCGCGGTCGTCTGCGTCACGTCCTGCCGGCCGAGGATGTCGCGGACGCCCACCCGCAGCTGCTGCGAGGCCTTGAAGGCGTGCACGATCGGCGCGATGTCGACCGCGCCGCGGCAGAGCTCGCCGAGCCCGCGGTCGAGGTCGTCGGGCGTGGGCAGCCGGGGCAGGAGCAGGCTGTCGAGCAGCTCGTCGATCATGCCGGGGCTGCTGACGAGGAGCTTGGCGAGGAACGGGCTCGACGAGCAGAGCCGCACCGTCAGGTCGAGCGACGGCTGGTGGCAGCTGAACAGCTCCCAGAGCACCCCCTTGCCCCCGAGCGAATCGCTCACCGCCACGAGCTGCGCGAGCGTGGCGTCGGGGGCGGGCGTGGCGGCCACCGCGGCGAGGAGCCGGGCCGCGATGGCCGCGAGAAAGTGCCGGCAGCGGCGGGTGGAGAGAAACCGCACCCGCTCCTCGCCGAGGCTCTCGAGCGCCCGGTGCGCCGCCGGGACGTCGCGGAAGCCGTAGCGGGTGAGCACGTCGCGCACGAAGGCCTCGGGGGGCGCCGGGTCGAGCACGAGATCCACCTCCGGCTCCGCGGCGTCGTCCCCCGGGAAGGCGTCGTGGAGCAGGTGGTCGAGGATGCGGCGATTCAGGTCGGCGGCCTCGTCGAGGTCGCGCCGCAGTCGCGCCGCGGCGTCGCCGCCGACGCCGTAGCCCATGCGGACGGCGAGCCGGGCGAACTCGACGGGATCGCGGGGCACGACGTGCGTCTGGCGGTCGTAGAGGATCTGCAGCCGGTGCTCGACGGTCCGCAGCAGCGTGTAGGTGCGTTCGAGGATGCCCCGCTCCTGGTCGGTGAGGCCGCCCGTCTCCGCCAGCCGCCGCAGCGCCTCGAGCGTGGTGCCGGTGCGCACCTGCGGCGTGTCGCCGCCGCCGAGGAGCTGGAGGAACTGGATCGTGAACTCGATGTCGCGGATGCCGCCGCGGCCGTCCTTCACGTCGGCCGCGTCGGTGCCCTCGCGGATCGCGCGGTGCTCGATCCGCCGCTTGAGCGCCTTGATGTCGCTGATGTCGGCCCGGGTCAGCCAGCGGCGGTAGACCCAGGGGCCGATCTCGGCGAGCACGCGGCCGCCGAGCGCCGCGTCGCCGGCGACACAGCGGGCCTTCACCCAGGCCTGCCGCTCCCAGGTGCGGCCGTGCCGGTCGTAGTGCTGCAGCATCGCCTCCTGCGACATGCTCGCCGGGCCGGCGGCGCCGAGGGGCCGCAGCCGCAGGTCCACCCGGTAGGCGATGCCGAGATCGGTGGGCTCGGCGACGAGGCGCACCGTCTCCTGCACCACGCGTTCGAAGAACTCGGCGTTGGAGCAGGGCTTCGGCCCGTCCACACGCCCGTCGGCCGAATGCACGAAGACGAGGTCGATGTCGCTCGAGTAATTGAGCTCCACGCCGCCGAGCTTGCCGAGCGCGAAGACCGCCAGCGTGGCCCGCTCGCCCGCCGGGCCGCGCGGCACGCCGCGCAGCTTCTCGAGCCGCTCGAGGGCCGAGGCCACCGCCGCCTGCACGATGCAATCGGCCACGTGGGAGAGCTGCGTGACGACCGTCTCGAGCCGCTGCCCCCCCACGATGTCGCCGTAGGCGATGCGGAGCGTCTCCCGCCGCTTGAACCGCCGCAGCGCCCGCATCACGCACTCGGGCTCCGCAAGCAGGGCCGTTTCGGCGGCGAGGCCGGCGGCGAGCGACTGGCGGCTCTCGGGCCGCCCCTCCCCGCGCCGCACGAGCTCCCACGACTCCGGGTCGTGGATCACGAGGTCGGCGAGATGGGGGCTCGCGGAGAAGAGCTTGAGGAGGATCTCGAGCGCCCGCGGATCCCGCTCGAAGAGCGTGCCGGTGGAGAGCGGGCTGCGGACGGCGGCGAAGAGCCGGCCGACCGCCGCGAGCACACGGTCGGGATCCGCGGTGCCCGGCAGGAGCGCGTTGAGGCGGTCGCAGAGGATCGCCAGCAGGTCGAGCGTGAGGCCGTGCCCGGCGATCGCGCGGAGGATGCCGTGAGCGATCCGCGGGTCGGCGAGCCCGGCGGCCTCGCCCCAGGCCGCCGCCGCGGCCGACTCGTCGAGCAGGAGCCGCATCCCGGCGGCCGTGAGCGGCGCCGGCCGCGAGTCCGCGGCACGCGACGACTCCGACGCGGCGACGGGCCCGGGCTCGCGCGGCACGGCTACGCTCCGGGCCCGAGGGGCGGCCGGACGGCCGCGGGGGGCGCAATCTGGTAGACGGGCCCGGCGTCGCAGCCGCCCCCTTCGGCCGCGGTCGGCAGGTCGAGCGGCACGGCGTCGGCGAGGCCGTCGGCCACGTCGCCGGCGAGCGACCAGGCGCCGGCCGCCTTGATGTCGACGTCGACGAGCCGGCCCACGAGCCGCAAGGGCGCGTCGAAGACGATGATGCGGTCGCACATCGTGCGGCCGGTGAGTTGCAGGACGCGATCGGGCTGCATGACGCGGTCGGGCGCGTCGGCGACGGCTTTGCCGGCGGCCTCGGTCGCGGTCGGCCCATCGGCAGCGCCGGCACCGCCGTCGACAGCCCGGGCCTCGCGCCGCTCGTCCCGCGCCGAGAGTCCCTCGACGAGCACCTGCCGGCGGGTGCCGATGAAGGGGAGGTTGCCGGCGAGGCTCGCCTCCGTCTGCGCGTCGAGCAGCAGGCGGTGACGCTCCTTCTTCACCTCCTCGGGCACGTCGTCGGGCTGGCGGTCGAAGGCCTTCGTGCCGGGCCGCGGGCTGTACTTGAAGATGAAGCTGTTCTTGAAGCCCGCCGTACGGACGAGGTCGAGCGTGGCCTCGAACTCGGCGTCGGTCTCGCCGCAGAAGCCGACGATGAAGTCGCTCGTCACCGCCGCCTCGGGAATCCGCTCGCGCACGCGGCCGAGCATCTCCATGTATTCGCCGATCAAGTAGCCCCGCTTCATCCGCGTGAGCACCGCGTCGGAGCCGTGCTGCGCCGGCACGTGCAGGTAGTGGGCCACCTTCGGCAGGTCGCGGACGGCGTGGATGAGGTCGTCGGTCATGTCGCGCGGGTAGTTCGTCACGAAGCGGATCCGGTCGAGGCCGTCGAGGCCGTCGAGGAGCGCGAGCAGGTCGGCGAGCCGCCACGTGCGGCCCCCTGCGGACCAGCGGTAGCTGTTCACCGTCTGCCCGATGAGCGTGATCTCGCGGCAGCCCTCGGCCACGAGCCGGCGGGCCTCGGCGAGGATCGTCTCGGGCGCGCGGGCCTGCTCGGGCCCGCGCACGTGCGGCACCACGCAGAACGCGCAGAACTTGTCGCAGCCCGTCTGCGTGCGCACGAACGCCTGGAACGGCGTCGGCCGCATGCCGGGGTCGCGGTCGGGGTCGTAGCTTTCGAAGCTCCGCGCGATCGCGTCGCGGCTGCCGCCGGTGCGGTCGAGGCTCACCTCCAGCCGCGGGCCGCCGCCGGCGAGCACGTCGGCGACGAGGCCGGGCACGCGGTGCAACTGGCCGGGGCCGACGACGAGATCCACCCACGGGGCCCGCTTCCGCACGAGCTCCTGGTCCTTCTGGGCCATGCAGCCGAGCACGCCGACGACGAGGTCGGGGCGGGCGAGCTTCTCCTGACGGATGCGGCCGAGCGCCGAGTAGATCTTGTCCTCGGCGTGCTGCCGGACGCTGCAGGTGTTGTAGAAGACGGCGTCGGCCTCGGCGGTGGTGCGGGCCATCTCCCAGCCCTGCCGGCGCAGCGCCGCCACCACGAGCTCGCTGTCGAGCACGTTCATCTGGCAGCCGACCGTCTCGATCCAGAGCCGCTTGGTCATGCCGGGATTCTAACTGGCCATGAAAAAAGTCCTCCGGGACTTTTTCCAGGGCTGAAAGCCTCCGGCTTTCACGGGAGCTCCGCGGGGGCTGGCGCCGGGCATTCCCGCGGGTCGAAAACCGATTCGATCCCGTCATGGTGACGCCCGGGGCTGCCCGCCGCCCCGCTCGCCGGACGTTCGCTCCGGCCTTCCAGGCCTCCGCTCTCTCGAAGTTGTCTGCGCTCCGGCATCCATGCCTGCGCTTGCCAACTACGCCGGCTCACGGGGCAACGGGCAGCCCCTTCACCGGATTGGGGCAGCTAGGTCGTCGCACGAGTCGTCGCTGGGAGTCGCTCACGACTTCGCGCCCGGGCCGATGCTTTACTTGGATGGATGCGTTGTCTCTCCCGGTGGCCCGAATCGGGCGGCAGCGAAGAGGGCATGACCGCGGAGGAACTCGGCGGCCGACATGCTCCGCCGGCCTTCCGGCACGAGCCGGCGAATCACGAGCCGGGTGCCGTCGCCGCAGGCCACGAGAATGCCCGCCGGATCGGCCGCGAGGATCGTGCCTGGGACCGGGGTCGCAGCGCTGCCATCGGCGGCGCTGCCTTTCACAGCACTACCTTCACTGCCTTCCACCGCGCGGCCCTCCTCGGCAGGGGCGTCGGCAACCGCCACGTCCTCGAGCACGACGCGCAAGGGAGCACGGCTGGTGGCCTCCGCGCCGTCGGCGTGGAGAAACGCGGTCGCCCGCGGCCAGGGCTCGAGTCCGCGCCGCATCCGCTCGATCCGCGCGGCGGGAAGCGACCAGTCGACGATGCCGTCGGCCTTCGCGAGCCGCGGGGCCCGCGTCACGGCCGCCGGATCCTGCGGCACGCCGGGCGTCGCGCCGGGGCCGCCCTGTACGAGCTGGTCGATCGCGCCGGGCACGATCTCGGCGCCGAGACGGGCGAGCCTGGGCTCGAGCTCCGCCGCCGTCTCCGTCGCGCCGATCGGCGTCTCGGCCGTCGCGAGCACGTGGCCGGCGTCGAGCGCGGGCGACATGTGGATCACGCTCACGCCGCTCACGGCGTCGCCCGCGAGGATCGCCCACTGCACGGGCGCTGCGCCGCGGTGCCGCGGCAGGAGCGAGCCGTGGAGGTTGACGCCGCCGTAGGCCGCCACGCCGAGCGCCGCGGGGGAGAGGATCTGCCCGTAGTCGCAGACGACGAGCAGGTCGGGGGCGAGGCCGCGCACCGCCTCGATCGCAGCCGGGTCGTTGATGCGGTCGGGCGCGAGCACGAGCACGCCGGCGGCCTCGGCAGCGGCCCGCATCGGGTTCGGCGGCGGCCGCCGGCCGGCGGGCGCCCGGTCGGGGCGGGTGACGAGGGCGACGATCCGGTGCCGGCTGGCGAGCAGCCGCTCGAACATCGGCACGGCGAAGGGCCCGGTGCCCATGACGACGATCCGCAGGGCCGGCGCGGCGTGAGCAGAGCTGCCGGTGGCGGCGCGGTCGTTGGCGGGGAGGTCGGGCATGGCGCTCGCCGGAAGTGGATTCCGCGGCGTCCTGCTCGCCCGCCGGGTCACGGAATGTACCCCGAATCGATCCACCGAATAAAGCAAGGGGGCCGGAGCGGTTGGTGCCGCGCACCATCAACGCGGCCCGTGAGTGTGGCTCGCTGCCAACGACGGTTGCTCTCCCTCCACGCCAGACCGACAGCGCCGACGCGACGCCCGCCGATCGGCACCACGCCCCGCGCCTTGTTCCTCGTGTGCGCCGGCAATCAGACGACTTGGGTAGAATCAAGTCGGGGAAACCGGCGGGGGGTCGCACCCCCGTCATGGGCTCACCCGGAAGAACGGCCCGTCGCGACAACCCGCCGTTAACAGCCCGTGGAAAAAGTCCTCCAGGACTTTTTCCAGGCACGAAAACCTCCGGTTTTCACGGGAGCTGCGCTCCCGCGATCGCATCCATGCGACCGAGTAGGCTGTTTATCCACAGCCTGTTAAGCCGCACGCCGAGCACGGCCTCGCGCGACGGCCGCTGGCGGGGTGTGTGAAACCAAGACTGGATGGTGTGCCATGCGTGCGATGACGGTAGCGATCATCGCCATGATCGCCGGAGCGGCAGCTGGAGCGCTCGCCGGAGCGGTCGCGTGGTTCCTGTTGTCAGGCTTGGGGATGGCGGAGCCCGCTGTGAGGAGGCAGGCATGCATGGGCTCACTGGAACGCTTGTATCAGTGGCTCGAAAAGCAGCCCGGCGAGGCCGACCTGCATTCACTCGTGCGCGAGTGGCAGCGAGATCAAGGGCCGGGGGCGTGCCCGGAGTGCGTCGGAGGCGAGATGGCCTACGCCGTGAATCCGTGGCTGCGCACGGTACGTGACGTGCGTGCCGACTCCGAGTCCGAGACGCCCGCAGTCGTCGTTTACGAAACCCGCCTGCGGCATGGGGATTTCGTCAGCACGCCGCTTCGGCAGAGAGAAATGGCGATGTACCTCGATAGCCGCGGCAACGTGCGATTGTGGATGGGCACGGCGGAGGCTTACTGGAAAACCGTGGCTGCGATGAACACGCATCCTGACAAAGGGAGCGTCCGGGAATTCAAAGCGTTCGAAAAGGAATGACGACTCGTGCGGTCACATCCGGCACCACGCAGAAGGCGTGGCTGGAGATGGACTCGCAGCACAGACATGCGTCACAAGGACAAGCCATGGGGCGATTCATCGACGAACTGAGCGCCAATTGGCTGGCCATGCTCACGCCCATCGCGATCGTCGCCGCCACGTTGTGCGTGCTTCGCGAACGCTGTCCGCGGTCCCTCTGGCTGTCACGTGCGGCGGCGGCCTGGATTGGCCTCGCGGCATACGTCGGTGTCTCGTGGCTGCTTGACGCGAGATACGTGTCGGGCCTCGCAGGCCCGCTCGAGAGGCGCGTGTGCGAGGCGTTCGCGGCGGGCTTTCCATTCACACTCGCGGCCGGTGTGTTCGTGTGCGGCGTCGCCGCGTGGAAGGCTCTTGGCCGGCGAAGTCTGTGATCGGCCGCCGTCGGTCAGGCCGTGCAGTGCCAGGACTCGAGCCGGGCGAGCCGGGCGAGGATTTCGTCGTCGGCGGGCATCGCCCCGCGGGACTGCTGCCCGCGGAAGACGTCGTGAAACCCGTCGAGCATCCGCCGGGCCTCGAGCGTCGCGGCGTCAGGGAGGCGGTCGATGAACAGCCGCCCCTCGAGGTGGTCGAACTCGTGCTGCACCACCCGCGACAGGAGGCCCTCGAGGTCGAGCCGGACCGGCGTGCCGTCGAGCGCCCAGGCATCGACCACGATCCGCTCCGGACGGCGCACGTCCATGCGCAGCCCGGGAAGGCTCAGGCAGCCCTCCTCTTGCACGGCCGTGCCGCGCGGCCGGCTCAGCGACGGGTTCACGAACACCATCTCCTCCCCCGCGCCACGGCGGCCCGTCGTGTTGACGACGAACAGCCGGTAGGGAAGCGCGACCTGCGGCGCCGCCAGCCCGATGCCCTCCGCCTCGTACATGATGTCGAACATCTGCGCGACGGCGTCGCAGAGGCCGTCGTCGATCCGCACGAGCGGCTTGGCCCGCCGCAGGAGCGCGGGATGGGGATACTCGACGAGTTCGAGCCGGCCGATCGGCTCGGGAACCGGCGGCGTGCCGCCCGGCGGCGCGGCGGACTGGGAGGCGGGCGTGGCGGCGGAGCCATGCGGGCTGTGGGCCATGCGAATCTCTCGGCGAGCGGGCGGCGGAGCGAAAAGGGCGGAGCGAAACGGGCTGGGGGAATCCGGCGGATCGGCCCCGGCGCGCCGGGCGATCGCATGGCCCCATCATAGCCGCCCGATCCGCGGCCGCGTCGCGCAGCCGCCGCCGGCTCACCGGCTGTTCGACTACATTCCAGGGATGCACGACGTTCCACGGATTGACGGCGCCCCGGCCCTCCCCCCTTCGCCCTCGGCGCACGCCGGCACGCCCGCCGTGGCGTGGTGGCGGCCGGCGGTGCTCGCCGCCACCTGCGGCGGGATCGGCCGCGCGCCGGCCGCACCGGGCACGTTCGGCGCGGCGCTCGGCACGGTGTTCGCGGCCGCCCTCGCGGCGGCCGCGCTCGACCCCGTCGTCGAGGCCGGCCTGCTCGTGGCGGTGAACCTGCTCGGCATCCCGCTGTGCACGCGGGCGGCGCGGGCGCTCGGCCGCGGCGGCGACCCCGGCGCGATCGTCTACGACGAGTTCGCGAGCCTGCCCATGGCGCTGCTCGTGGTGCCGGCGGCCGCCCGCACGCCGGGCGTGCTCGCGGCCGCGTTCGTCCTGCACCGGCTCTTCGACGTGTCGAAGCCGTTCCCCTGCCGGCGGCTGGAGCGGCTGCCCGCGGGCCTCGGTATCATGGCGGACGACTGGGGTGCCTCCGCCTACGTCGCCGCGTGCCTCGCCATCGGCCGGTGGCTGGGCTGGCTGTGACGCCGCTCCGCCGCCACGACGCGTCCCGTTCCCATCCGGCGCTGCCGCCCGCCGGGCGAAGGCCATGCGACTGCTCCTCATCGACCACGGCCGCTGCGATCCCGCCGCCTCCCGCGCCCACCGCGTGCGTGCCGCCCTCGGCCGCGACGGCGCCGTCGTGGCCGTCTGCGGGCCGTCGTCGGTGCCCCGGCTCGAGGACACCGACGAGGGCACGTTCGGCATCCACCTGCACGACATCGCGGCGGCCTCCCACCGCTTCCTCGACGCCGTCCGTGACGGCTCGGCCGGGGCGCTGCTCGCCGCGATCCCGGGCCTCTCGCCGCGGCTGCTCGGCTCGGTGCGGGAGACGGCGCGGCAGCTGATCGCGGAGGCGGTCGACGCCACCGACCCCGACGCGGTGTTCGTGATGCACGCCGGGATCCTCGCCGATCTCGCGGTGGAGACCGGCGTGCCGGTGGCCGTGCACGTCTGCCCCGCCGACCTCGACGCCGCGGCGGCCAGCCGGGGGATGCGGAAGCTCGTGGCCCGGGCGCTCGGATCCTCGGAGGTGCTCGTGGCGGCCGACGAGGCGGTCGCCGGCCGGCTGCGGGAGGGCTGGGTGGAGGCCGACGCGGCCGCGCCCGTCGTGGTCTGGCCGCTCGACGACCTCTGCGCGGCGCGGATCGCCTCCGCCTGCCGACTCGCGGTCGACCGCCGCCGCGGGGCGTGAGCCGGCACCGCCCCCGCGGCCGCGTGATGCGCCGGCCCACGGCCGCCGCGTGGCGGAATCCGCGGGCCGGCGCTACACTTCCCCCGCTGCCGGTCACGCGATCGTGCCAGCCGAGATGGTCCCCACACGACAGGACATGCCATGGCGAAG
>Ga0208864_1000770_pt1 | contig 10586 bp, 4 predicted proteins | sample CryBogmetaGMA05M_FD_184542 | JGI IMG/M metagenome (GOLD analysis project Ga0208864, IMG submission 184542) | Freshwater microbial communities from Crystal Bog, Wisconsin, USA - MA0.5M (SPAdes) | ecosystem: Environmental > Aquatic > Freshwater > Lake | place: Crystal Bog, Wisconsin, USA...
CGCCGCCGAAGTAGGTGAGGGTGAGGATCGACGAGTCTTTGGAGAGGAAGCTGCGGGAGAGCCGGCCGACTGCGAGCAGGCTGTAGGCGCTCGTCTCCATGGCGAGGCGGAAGCCCTCGCGGCTGCAGTTGGTGGTCTCCCCTTTGAGATCCTCGAGGGGAGCGTAGGCGATCGAGTGGAGCAGGAAGTCGATGGTGCCAAACTCCTGCTTGCCGCGGTCCATGACGGCGGCGATCTGGTCGTCGCTCGACACATCCATGGGCACGAGGAACTTGGCGTTGGGTTCGGGGTCGGTGAGCAGGGCGACGCGGCGGCGGTTTCGCTGCCGTTCGTCGTCTGGGCGATCGGGGAGGTGGGTGAAGCCGATCTGGCCGCCCTCGGCCATGATGATCTTGGCGATCGCCCACGCGATCGAGTGATCGTTGGCCACGCCGAGCACGAGCCCCTTCATCCCGTCGAACCTACCCATCGAGTCGTCTCCAGAAGCGAGTTGCAAAAAGCGAGTCCGGCCGCGTGGCGGTGCCGCGGGGCCGGTTTCGAGCGCGGAATGTAGCGGTTGGTCGCGAATCCCTGCAACGCGGCGTCCTGGCCGTGGCCTCTGCGCCGCGGCGGCGGCGCGGCCGACCCTTGTCGGGGCGGTGCGTGGTGGGTAAAAAAGCGGTTCAGCCCCGTTAGCTCAATTGGTCAGAGCATCTGACTCTTAATCAGAGGGTTCCTGGTTCGAGTCCAGGACGGGGCACTGACGAAAAGCACGGTTTTCCTCGCGGACTGCTTGTGCCCCCGGTTAGCGAGTGCGGCGACGGCGGAAGAGCGAGTAGCCGCCGCAGGCAAGTGCGGCGAGAGCCATGGCGTAGGTGGAGGGCTCCGGCACGACCGTGATAAAGCCCGTCGCCGGATTGAACGTCGCCGACTGCCCGGCCGCGAGGCCGGTGGCATTCACTGCCGAGAAGTTGCCTGAGCGGCCGCCGGTGTTCGCGAAGATCTGCAGCACGTTCGTGCCGTCGGCATAGGAGCCGCTGAAGGCGAGGTTGAGAATCCCGCCGAACACCACGCTGCCGCTGCCGCTCACGAGGTCATAGGTTCCCGCGGTGTAGGTAGGGCTCGTGATCTCAAACACGCTGCTGCCCGAGTTTGAGAGGTCGAGCGACAGGCCCGTGCCAACGGTGATCGTGCCAACGCTGTTGCCCGGCGCCAGCGACCCGAGCACGGCGAGCGACTTGCCACTTCCCGAGATCGTGCCCGCGCCGGCGAGGTTGCCGGTGGTGGGCAGCGAGTAGGTGCCGGCCGTGAGGGCCCCGAGGTCGAACACGCCGGGGCTGCCGGTGGTGCCGAGGTTCAGGCCGCCGGTGCCAATGCTTCCGGTGCCCGAGAGGGCGATCGTGCCGCCGGTGATCGTGGTGACGCCCGCGTAGGAGTTGGCCCCGGAGATCGTGAACTTTCCGGTGCCGGTCTTGGTCAGGCCGCCAGAACCATTGAGGATCCCTGAGTAGGTCGTGCTCGTGTTGTCGTTGCCGGTGGTCAGCGTGGCAGAGCCGAGGGCGACGTTGAATCCGCCGGCGAGCGAGCCAACGGACTCGCTGCCGCCGAGGCTGATACTTCCGCCGGCGGAACCGGTGAGGGCGACCTGATTGCTCGTAAAGCGTCCGGCGGAGCCGAGCGTGAGCGTGCCGACGTTCAGGCTCGCCGAGGTAGCATCGGCCGTGCCGTTCACGTTCGAGTTGGCGGTGACGGTCATCGAGCCGCCGCCTAGGTTGCCGGTTACAGTGCCGCCGCACAGTGCATAGGTCGCGGCGGTGAGCTTGCCCGAACCGTAGAGGGAGCCACTGGTGATCGTGAAGCTGGCAACCGTGTCGTTGTAGCTGCCGAGGTTCAAGCCGCCGCCGGCTACCGTCACCGCAGTCGAGTCGGACAGGGCATTTGAGGCGCCGTACGCGAGCACGCCGCCAGAGATCATCGTGGCGCCGGTATAGGAACTGGAACCGGAGAGGGTGAGCGTGCCGGCCCCCTGCTTGGCGAATGCCATCGTGCCGAGCCCATTGGTGATCGTGCCCGCGTAGGTCGAGTTGGTGGCGGAGGTCGATGTGAGCGTGATGGAGCCAGACGAGCCCGATGTGATCGTGCCCCCCGCGGAGCCGCTCAGGGTGCCGATCGTCGCGGAATAGCCACTCAGATCGAGCGTGCCGCTCGTGATCGTCACCGCACCGCCGGTTGGCAAGGCACCCGAGGTACCCGTGGCCAACGCCCCGCCAGAGATCGTCGTGCCGCCGCTGTAGGTGTTGGAGGTGCCCCCGAGGGTGAGCGTGCCAGCGCCGCGTTTGATGAGTGTGCCCGTGCCGGATAGAAGGCTGTACCTAGTCAAGTCAACGGAGCGGTTGTAAATGAATGACGAGTTATTCTCGAGTACGACGGCACCGTTGAATGCACCGGTCGTGCCGCCGTCGCCGATCTGCACCGCGCCCTCCGAAACTTTTATCCCAGCGCCTGTCTGGAAGGAGCCGGTGAGGGTCAGCGTGCCGGCGCCAAGCTTGCGCATGCCACCGGGTCCGTTTGCAGCAGTAATGGTGCCCGAGTAGGTCAGGTCATCGGAGCGATTGAATACGAGCGAGTAATCTGCACCTGTTGTTGCGGTAATTACCACGTTGCCGGCGATCGAACCGGTCGTGCCGCCGTTGCCGATCTGCAGCGCAACCGAGCCAGCTGTGCCTGTTTGCCGAACTGTTGTCACGCCGGTATAGGTATTGTTACCTGTCAGCGTCACTGCGCCAGAGCTTGAGATGGCGAGCCCTCCAGTGCCGCTGATCACGCCGGAAAAGATCGACGCATTGGAGCGATTGAACGCGAGCGTGGCGTTGTTGACCACGTTGCCGTTGATGGATCCGGTCGTGCCGCCGTTGCCGATCTGCAGCGTGCCGGAGGTGATCGTCGTGCCGCCCGTGTAGCCATTGCTGGCGGTGAGCGTGAGGGTGCCGAGGCCGGTCTTCGTCAGCCCGCCCGTGTTGCTGGAATCCAAGCCGCTGGCAAACGTGACGCTCTGGCCGTTCGTGTCGATCGCGATGGCGCTGCCGCTGTAGAGGATCTTGGCCGAATAGTCGCGGGTGTTACTGGCGGAGTATTGCAGCGAGCCGCCGCCGAAGGAGATCGTACCGGTCCCGGCGAGGGCGTTCGTATTGCCAAGCGAGAGCACGCCGCCGTTGACCTGCGTGCGGCCCGTGTAGCCGTTGCTGGCGGAGAGGGTGAGCGTGCCGTTGCCGCTTTTTATAAACCCAATCGATCCCGAGCCGTCCCTGATCGTTCCGGCGAACGTGGAACTGGTTGCCGCGGTCGCCGTCAGCGTGACCGCTCCGGAGACTCCCGATTGAATCATGCCGGCCGAGGAGCCGCTCAGGGCGTTGACCGTCAGCGAGCGGCCCCCGAGGTCGAGGGTGCCGCCGTTGACCGCGAGCGATCCGCCGTTCCCCAGGGCGTTGTTGCTGCCCATGGCGAGGGTGCCGCCCGAGATCGTCGTGCGACCGCTGTAGCCGTTGCTGCCGGAGAACGTGAGGGTGCCGGCGCCGCTTTTCGTAAACCCGACCGTTCCCGAACCATTATTGATCGTTCCGGCGAACGTGGAATTGGTTGCCGCGGTCGCCGTCAGCGTGACCGCTCCGGAGACTCCCGATTGAATCATGCCGGCCGAGGAGCCGCTCAGGGCGTTGACCGTCAGCGAGCGGCCCCTGAGGTCGAGGGTGCCGCCATTGACCGCGAGCGATCCGTCGCTCCCCAGAGCGTTGTTGCTGCCCATGAAGAGCGTGCCTTCCGAGATCGTCACGCCGCCCCTGAAGGAGTTGTTGCCATTGAGCGTCAGCGTGCCGGTGCCTGCCTTTGTGACCGCTCCGTAACCGCTGATCGCGTCGGAATAGGTGTAGTCGTCCGACTGATTGAATGCGAGCGTGCCTTCTTGCTCGAGATCGCCCACGGCGAGCCCGCTGCCCGCGCCGCCCGTGCCGATCTGGAGCGTGGCGCCGGGTAAGAGGTAAATCACGCCCAGGGTGCCACGGTTGAGAACGCCAGACACGGTCACGAGGCCGCCCCGCATGTTGAGTTGGCCGTAGCCGTTTTGGTCAGATGACGGGTTCTCGGGGTCGGTGTAGGTGTATCCGACCCAGAGGTCGCCGCTGGTGGCCCACGTGCCGCTCAAAACATACGCAATGCCAAAGCTGTCATTGTTGTAGCCGAGGTAGCCAGTAGCGTTCGTGACGCTGCCGCCGCTGACATAGAGCGTGCCGGTGCCGCTCAAGCCGACGAAGAGTTCGGCGTTGTTTGTCAGTACACCGCCAGTGGTCACGTCGAGCCAGGCAAGGTCGCTGGCACTTGGGGCAACGTAGGTGTTGTCGTAAGTCACACTCGAGCTGATGGTCGTGTCGCTATTGACGTTCAGATCCTGAGCCTCGGCGCTCGGGAGGACCGCGGCTCCACTGCCGACCACCGCCCAGAGCAAGCCGTGCAGGACGAACCGCAGCAACATGCGGTTGCGTGACCCGGCCGCCAGCACGCCGGCGGCGGCAAAACCCAGAAACGACGACGAGGAACGGCGGATCGCAACCTTGCGGGAAAGCATGCCAGTGGACCTCGCGGGAGGTGGGGGAAGCCGCCGGTCCTCGAATCGCGGGTCGGCTCTTGCCACGAACTAGCTGCAAATCCCGTGTCAATCCTCCAGAAAAGCACGAATCGGGAAAATCGAGTACGAACCGGGAAGAAGTGTTCCAGCGCTGGAGTGATTCGCCCCAGTGGGTGGAGCGATTCGCCCCAGTGGGTGGAGCGAATCGCCCCACTACCTACGGCGGGTCAAGCGATTCGCCTGTCCCCGTTTCTCCGCACGGGCAGCCCTCCGCGACTCGCTCGGCCTCATCGACCCCACCCTTAAACACCACTGGGCAGAGCATCGTGCGATGCCCTGCCCAGCGTGAGATCACGAGTGCCGCGAGGCGATTAACTCAGCGAGCGCGGCGACGGCGGAAGAGCGAGTAGCCGCCGCAGGCCAGACCGGCGAGCGCCATGGCGTAGGTGGAGGGCTCCGGCACGACCGTGATGTAGCCCGTCGCCGGATTGAACGTGGCCGACTGCCCAGGCGCGAGGCCCGTGGCATTCACCGCCGAGAAGTTGCCCGAGCGGCCGCCGGTGTTCGCGAAGAGTTGCAGCACGTCCGTGCCGTTGGCGTAAGAACCACCGCTGAAGGCGAGGTTGAGAATCCCACCATAGACCACGCTGCCGTCGCCGTTCACGAGGTCGAATGTGCCCGCGGCGAAGGCAGGGTTCGTGATCTCAAACACGCTGCTGCCAGAGTTTGAGAGGTCGAGCGAGAGGCCCGTGCCAACGGTGATCGTGCCGGCGCTGTTGCCCGGCGCCAGCGACCCGAGCACGGCGAGCGACTTGCCGCTGCCCGAGAGCGTGCCCACGCCGGCGAGGTTGCCGGTGGCGGGCAGCGAGTAGCTGCCGGCCGTGAGACCCGAGAGGTCGAACACGCCGGGACTGCCGGTGGTGCCGAGGTTCAGGCCACCGGTGCCGATGCGTCCCGTGCCCGAGAGGGCGAGCGTGCCGGCCGAGATGGTGGTGAGACCGGAGTAGGAGTTGGCTCCCGCAAGCGTGAGTAGGCCCGCGGCCTGCTTGGTGACTGTTCCCGAACCGCTGAGGACTCCCGAGTAGGTCGAGGCGTTGCTGCGGTTGAACACGAGCGTGCCGTTGTTCGTGAGCGTCGACACGCCGAGCACGCCGCTGGTGCCACCGGCGCCGATCTGGAGCGTGCCGCCGGCGTTGAGGTTGATCGTGCCGGCAGCGTTTTTGGAGAGCGAGCCACCGACGATCACAAGGCCGCCATTCATGGTGAGCGTGCCGGCACCGGATCTGGCGGCCCCGAGGGTGAGGTCGCCACTGTTGAACCACGTGCCGCTCGACACCGTGGCCGTGCCGACGCCGCCAGTGGAAGCGGCGATAAAGCCGTTCACGTTGCTGACATAACCGCCTGTCACGATGAGTGTGCCGGTGCCGTTATTACCGACGCGGAGGTCGCCACTGGTGGCCCACGTACCGCTCGACACCATGGCCGTGCCCCTGCTGCCGGTGTTGATGCCGATGGTGCCGCTCGTGTTGCTGACATAGCCTCCAGTCACGTTGAGCGTGCCGGTGCCGCTCTCGCCGACGACGAGAGATTGGCTGATGGCCCACGTACCGCTCGACACCGTGGCCGTGCCGGTGCTACCGGCGGCGCTGCCGAGAGTGCCGTTCGAGTTGCTGGCCCGGCCGCCAGCCACGTTGAGCGTGCCGACGTTTCCGGCGGATTGGCCGATCGTCAGAGTTCCGAAACTGCCGGTGGAGAGCGCGAGGGTGCCACTGGAGATCACGACGCCACCGGAGCCGGAGATCGCGGGGCTAAACCCGCCGTAGTCGTCGGTGCGATTGAACTGGAGAACGCCATCCGGCGAGAGGACGATGCCGCTGGTCGCGCCGATCCAGCCGGTCGTGCCCCCTGCACCGATCGACAGCGTGCCGCTCCCAATGACCGTCGGGCCGGTGTAGGTCTGGGAGCCCGTGATCTGGAGGACGCTGCCGGTGCCCGACTTCGCAAGGCCGAGTCCGGAACCGGCCGACACCGGCAGGGCGTTGGCGTAGGCGTAGGTGCCCGTGCCCGTCGTGTCGAAGCCGATGGCGTCGCCGCTGGTGAGATTGCCCGTGGCCGTGGCCGAGGTGATGAGCGCGTCGGCCGCGGTGTTGGTGAGGCCGTTCACGCCGAACGTAAGCCCGGCGCCGGGAGCGACAGACCAGCGGCCGGCATCGCCGTAGCCCGGCAGCGCTGCCGTTGAGGAAATCGCCAGGACGCCGGCCGAGATGGTCGTAGTGCCCGAGTAGGTATTCGTGTTGGAGAGCAGGAGCGAACCAAGGCCCTGCTTGGTGACGCCGCCCGAGCCGCTGAGAACACCCGAGTAGGTCGAGGCGTCACTGCGGTTGAAGACGAGCGTGCCGTTGTTGACGAGGCTACCGGTGCCGCCGAGGAGCACGCCGCTGGTGCCGCCGACACCAATCTGGAGCGTGCCGCCGGCGTTGAGGTTGATCGTGCTGGCAGCATTTCTGGAGAGCGAGCCGGTGACGATCACCAAGCCACCGTTCATGGTGAGCGTGCCGGTGCCGCTCAAGCCGACGGTGAGGTTGCCGCTATTGGCCCACGTGCCGCTCGACACCGTGGCCGTGCCGACGCTGCTGGTGGCCCTACCAAGATAGCCCGCCGCGTTGCTGACAAGGCCGCCGGTCACGTTGAGCGTGCCGGTGCCCTCATCGCCGACCGCGAGATCGCGGCTGTTGGCCCACGTGCCGCTCGACACCGTGGCCGTGCCAAGGCTGTTGGCGAAGTAACCAAGATTGCCAGCCAAGTTGCTGACAAGGCCGCCGGTCACGTTGAGCGTGCCGGTGCCCTCATTGCCGACGTCGAGATCGCCGCGGTTGGCCCACGTGCCGCTCGACACCGTGGCCGTGCCGACGCTGCCGGCGGAATTAGCGATATAGCCTGTTGCGTTGCTGACATAGCCGCCAGTCACGTTGAGCGTGCCTGCGCCGCTGTTGCCTACCCGGAGGTCTCCGGTACCCGAAAGAATCTGCAGCACCCCCAACGACGCGGAGGTGGTCATGTCAAGAATGACGGTTCTCGCAGCTCCCGACGTGCCGGTCAGATTGAGCGTGCCGGTGTTCGTCAGCGAGAGCGTGCCGGTGCCCGAGATCAGATTGCTGATCGTGAGGGTGTTGCCGACCGACTGATTGAACTGCAGCGTGCCGTCGGCGGTGATGTCGCCCGTGACAGAGGCGCCGTTGTTCAGGAGCACGGTGTCGCCGGGATTGATCGTGCCGCCGGTGAAGGTGTTCGAACTGCCGCCACTGCCGTAGGTGGTGGTTGACTGGGCACGTACCGACGGGGCACCGCCGAGCAGGTAGGCCACCACGCCGATGGAAAAGACGACGCGTGGCATGCGAACGACGAGCAGCATGAGCAAACACCTTGGGCGGGATGGGGAACCGATCAACTGCTGGGGAAGTATTGGTAGCTCGCTTCCACTTCAGGCGTTGTACGCGTCATGCCCTAGCCCGCAATCCCGCAAAACCCAAAATGGGACGAATCGGGCATGGGTAGGGACGAATCGGGATTTCTGGGACGAATCGGGCGCGCTGACTGGGACGAATCAGCGGCGAGAGGTGCCGTTACCCCGCGCCCGAGGCCTTACGGCCTTTCATTGGTTTGTCGCCCATATTCGCCTTGAACGCGTAGGAGTAGGAACCCGGTGAACCGCTTTGCGTGATGCCGCCACGGGCGTCGCTGCCCATGTTCGTGTTGGAGAGCGAGTAACGGTCAGTCGCCGTCACCGAGTTCAGGAAGTCTGCGCACAAGTGGTTGAGGAGGCGAAAAGAATGGCTGTAGTAGCGGCCATGAGCGTGCGGAACTGCACGCTGGCTGGAGACATGTTCGGCGCCGGCGGGAATGAGGTCTCCGACCCACCTGCGGTGTGTGAGTTCTCTGCTCCAACGCTTCGGAGCGACCGCCGCGGGGCACAAGTCGCACCGGCTTCTGCGCGTGCCTTCGGCCGGCTGCTCCTCGTTCCGGAATCGCACGAGAGGGACGATGCGAACCGGGAAGACACACAGGTTGAAAACCTGTGCTACGGGGGACGGAGGACAACCACAGGTTGAAAACCTGTGCTACGGGGGGCGGAGATCAACCACAGGTTGCCAACCTGTGCTACGGGGGAGAACAGCGAGGGGCTGCCCGTGCCCGGGAGCCGGCGTTGTCGACGAGCGGAGCCATGGATGGCGGAGCGAAGTCGGCATCGAGCGAACGGAGGGCAGGATGCCCGCAGGGAGCGTCCGGCGACGGGCATGGGCAGCCCCGAGCGGCGGCACACCAACAGCCCGTGGCCGATTTTTCGATCTTTCCGCGGCTGGGCCGCGTAGAAAGAGACGCTGGTTTTCAGCGTCCGGTTCTCTTTCTCATGAAGGGGTACCCTTATGGTCGCGGCACGCAAAAGTCTCTTGAAGCTAGTCCGGCGGTTGGCGATCCTGGACGAACTCCGAGCGATGCGGCTGCGGAGTAGGCTCGTGGTTTTGCTCGAGCCCACGACCCACGCCGTGCAAGGAACCCGGTCTCCATGCCGCCCCGATTCTGGCTGACGCTCGCGATCGCCCTCGCGGCTGGGATCGCCGTGATGCTGGGGAAGCCGACCGGCAGGAAGCAGCGGTCGTCGAAGCCATGGCGGGGGCAGGTCAAGCCGCCTCCACCGCCGCCCTGAAGCTTCAGTCGTCGTCGTCGAGCGACGTAGAAGCCGGCGGGGCTTCCTCGTACTCGGTCAGCCGGTCGTCCCACGCGTCCCAGAACGCGCGGGCCATGAGCGTCACGAGTTCCTCGCTCGGCGGCGTTCCCAGACGGCGGCCCACCACGAGCGTGATCGCGCCCCGGAGGCCGAGCGTGGGAAAACGGGGGTCGCGGACGACGAAGTCGAGCAGTTCATTCACGGCATCGGCCGCAAACACGGCGCTGGTTTGAATGGTCGGCATCGTGGCAGGCATCGGTCGGGCCTCTGGTGTGATCGGTTTCCCCTGATCCCGGCATTACAGCACCGCTCGATGAGGATTCGATGCGGATCGGCTGGGCTCACGAAAAACTCACACTCGCCGCGGGAACCGCCCGGGAAATCGGCCTGCCGTTCGGGAGGCGGGGGGCGTACCATTTCCCACGGCGGAATGCGGTGCGGCGCTGCAGGGATCGCCGCGGATCGTTCACTGGAGGAACGATGACCGAAGCCCGATCGAAGCTTTTCGTCCTCGATACCAACGTCATCCTTCACGACAGCGGCTGCCTGCGGAAGTTCGCCGAGCACGACGTCGCCGTGCCGATCACCGTGCTCGAGGAACTCGACCAGTTCAAGCGCGGCAACGAAGACATCCACTTCCAGGCCCGCGAGTTCCTCCGGCGGCTCGACGCCCTCACTGGCGACGTCCTGTCCCGCGAGGGCAGCCCGCTCGGCGACGGCCTCGGCTCGATCCGCGTGGTGCTCGGGCGGGGCTCAGCGCCGCGGCTCGACGACGCCTTCCTGCAAGACACGCCCGATCACCGCATCCTCCGCACCACGCTGGCGATCCAGGCCGAGGAGGCGCCGCGGCAGGTGGTGCTCGTGTCGAAAGACACCAACCTGAGGATGAAGGCCAAGTCGCTCGGCATCAACGCGCAGGACTACAAGTCGGACAAGGTGCAGGGGTTCGACAAGCTCTACTCCGGCCGCCGCGTGATCGAGGGGCTCGCCTCGGAGACGATCGACCACCTCTACGCCAACGGCGGCGTGCTGCCCGCGGCGATGCTGCCGCTGCCGCAGGCGCCCGTGGCCAACGAGAACTTCGTGCTCCGCAACGGCAGCAAGTCGGCGCTCGCCACCTACCGCCGCGGCGACGATGCCTTCCACCGCATCGAGAAGCTCACCTGCTACGGCATCACGCCCCGGAACGCCGAACAGTCGTTCGCACTGAAGGCGCTGATGGACGACTCGATCCGACTCGTCACGCTCGCCGGCACGGCCGGC
>Ga0208864_1000771_pt1 | contig 10581 bp, 8 predicted proteins | sample CryBogmetaGMA05M_FD_184542 | JGI IMG/M metagenome (GOLD analysis project Ga0208864, IMG submission 184542) | Freshwater microbial communities from Crystal Bog, Wisconsin, USA - MA0.5M (SPAdes) | ecosystem: Environmental > Aquatic > Freshwater > Lake | place: Crystal Bog, Wisconsin, USA...
GACCTGCCGGCGGCGGCGCACGGCCGCGAGCCGGAGCTCGCCGCCCCGCCCCCCGCCCGGCCGTCGAACGAGCGGATCGCCGTCTTTCCCGACGCGTTCGCCCCGCCCACGTCGACGCAGCGCGAGCGCATCAGGACCCTCCTCACGCAGGGATTCTCCCGGGTGATCGTCGTGCCGACGGCGGCGAGCGCGGAGCTGCGCGAGTACGATCACGCCTCGCCGCGGCACCGGGCGGCGCTCGTGTCGCTCGCGTTCGCAGACCTTCCCGGGGTCGAGATCGATTACGACGACCTCAGCCTCGGCAGCCGGTCGTCGCTCGGCCAGATGCTCTCGCGCCACGCCTCCAAGGGCGACGCCTGGATCGTGGCCGACGCCTCCGCGCTGCCGGCCTGGAAGGCGAGCGAGGAGCGGCTCGCCGCCGACGCCGCCGACGCCGCCGACCGGCGCGGCGGCTGGGAGCGGCTCACGTTCGCCGTGTTCGCGGACGTGCCGGCGGATTCCTGGGAATCGACCGTGCCTCCGACCCACGTGGTACTGCGCGGCCTCGCGGGGCCGGCGGCGGAGGCGTTGCGGGCGCTGCACGCACGCGGCGAGCCGATCGACGAGTTCGTGCCCGCACAGGTCGCCGCCTACATCCGCCGCCACCGGCTCTTCCTGCCCGGACTCCAGTCCGACACCGTCGAGTTCGACGTCGACGAGCCGGCGCTGCTCGTCGTCCACGACGAGCGGAATCCCGCCGCCGTCGCCCTCGCGGAACGCTACCGCGGCCAGGCGGGCTCCCGGCCCGACATGATCCTCGTGATCGGCGGCGACGGCACGATGCTGCGGGCGATCCGCGAGCACTGGAAGCGCCGGCTGCCCTTCGTCGGCCTCAACGCCGGGCACCTCGGGTTCCTGATGAACCCCGAGCTGCCCTGCCCGCTCGCCGGGATGCGGCTCGTGTCGGTGTCGCTGCCGCTCCTGCGGGTCGACGCCCGCTTCCCCGACGGCCGCACGTCCACGAGCCTCGCCTACGGCGACGCCTGGATGGAGCGGGCCCTTGGGCAGTCGGCCTGGCTGCGGATCGACGTCAACGGCGCGACGAGGATCGAGAAGGTCGTCGGGGACGGCATGCTCGTGGCCACGGCCCCCGGGTCGTCGGCGTATGCCCGGGCCCTCGGCGCGGTGCCGGTGCCGATCGACTCGCCCACCCTGACGCTGGCGGGATCGAACATCTTCCAGCCGCGGTTCTGGAAGCCGATGATCCTGCCCGCCTCGAGCCGAATCACGCTGACGAGCATCGATACGATCGGCAAGCGGCCCGTGCGGGCCTTCGTCGACGGTCATCCCCTCGGCATCGTCACCGCGTTGTCGATGCGTCAGAGCCTGACGGCGAGCGTGGAGCTGGCGTTCACGCGCGGGTTCGAGCCGTCGGAGAAACTGCTCGACTCGCTCTTTCCCCGCGACGTCTCCTGAAGCGGGCCGCGAAAGGGCATCGGGCCGCCGTCAGCGGGCGTCGGCCTCGGCGAGCCGCCGGATGTGCTCGAGCACGCGGCGGTGGATCGCGTGGATCGCGACATCGCTCCACATCGTCCAGTAGGCCTGCGGCCGCATGTCGAACGTGTACCACGTGCGCCCCTCGAGCCGCGTGCGGCCCCCCGCGATCGGCACGAGCCGGAACTCACCCCGCCGGCTCTTGAGCGACGCGTCGGCGAGGTGGGGCGGGTGGACGTGCCGCCACGGGGAAAGCTCCACCATCGGATCGGGCTGCGCGACGACGTCGAACGCCAGCCGCCGCGGCTCCTCCCAGGCCGTGATCGGCTCGACGAAGTCGCCCGTTGAGAACTCGCAGTGCCGGATGGCGCCCACCCCCGTGCCCTCGATCCGCGCCCGCTGCGGACAGGCGATGCCGCAGCGGAAAAACCATTCCTCCGGCGCGGGCAGGTCGGGGAACTCGACCACGTGCCGCCACACCGCCTCCGGCGGCGCGGCCACCTCGACCACCGTGAGCACCTCGTGCTCCGGCAGGTCGCGGGTGAGCGACTCGGCGCCGGCGAGCAGCGGCAGCACGAGCAGGAGCGGCACGGCGCCGGCGAGGCCGGCGTTGGTGGCCTCGGCGATCCACTTCCCGAGCAGCGCCCCGGCGATCGACAGCGGCATCACGATCGGCGCCGCCATCACGAGGCAGATGAGCCCCTCGAACGCGAACGCGAGCAGGACGCCGCCGGCGAGGAACATGACGAGCACCCCGATCCGCGTGGTCGCCTTCGTCGACCGCGGGAGCGGCCGGTTGGCGAGGAAGCCCGCCACCATCCCCATGACGAGCGGCGTGCCGAAGAACAGCACCGCGCCGTAGGTCTTGAACCAGGAGACGCCGACCAGGAACGTGACGCACCCGACCGCGAGCGCCGCGCAGACGGCGCGGACCGCGGCCATGTCCTCGATCGACGATTTCGGGGGGACGACCGGCGGCGGACGGACGGCGGCGGGTCTGTCGGGCAGGCAGGCGAGCACCGCCATCGTGACGAGGTTCACGAGCGGCAGGAGCACCGTCGCGCCCATCCAGGGGGAGACGCCCGCCGCGGCCGCCCGGCGCACGCTCATCGACAGCGCGAGCCAGATGAAGGGGATGCTCCAGACGAAGAGCCCCCAGGCGAGCCATTCGGGCGCCCCCTCGAGCAGCCGCGACCGCGTGACGAACGACGGGCTCACGAACTCGACCGGCGAGAGCTGTCGCCCCGTCACGCTCCTGATCACGGTCGCCTCGACGGCGTACTTCACGACCGCCAGCACGACGCCGGTGACCGCGTAGGTGATCCGGTCGACGGGGGCCGCGAGGCCGAAGCACGTCCGGATCCACTGCCACGGCGTCGGCGGGTGCATGGCGGCCTCGGAGTCGGAGGGTGGACGGAGAAATCCACGGCGGCGCCACCGCGACGACGCGCTCAGCCGTGGGCGTGGCCGTGGCCGCGGGCTCCGGCCAGCCATTGGTCGGCCCAGGTGCGGACGCCGTCGACGCCCTTGCGGTGGCAGAAGTCTCCCAGCGTTTCACCCGCACGCCGCTCCGCCTTGTAACAGGCGAGCACGGCCGTGATCTCCCGGCAGAGATCCTCGAAGGGCACGACGTCCTTGTACTGCTCGTTGAGCCGGTCGCCGAGGAGGCGGCCGCCGAGGAAGAGGGTGTACTTCCCGGCGGTGCGGCCGACGATGCCGATGTCGGAGTTGTAGGGGCGGGCACAGGCGTTGGGGCAGCCGGTCATGCGGACGGTGAAGGCGTCGTGGGCGAGGCCGAGCTTCGCGACCTCGGGCTCGAGGCTGTCGATCAGGCCGGGAAGCACCCGCTCGCTCTCGGCCACGGCCAGGCCGCAGGTGGGCAGCGCCACGCAGGCCATGCTCCAGCGGCGCAGGGTCGAGATCTCCTCGGAGGTTTTCACGCCGCAGTCGTGGAGGATGGCGGCGATCCGCACCCGGTCGGCCGCGGCCAGACCGGTGAAGAGCAGGCTCTGGTGGGCCGTGATCCGCACGCCCGGCGCGATCTCGCGGAGGATCCGCCGCAGCGCCGTCTTGAGCAGGAAATCGGCCCCCGACCCGGCGCCGACCCGGTCGTGCACGCGGCCGTTCTCCACGTTGAGGCCGTAGAAAAACCGGCCGTCGCCCTGCTCGAACCAGCCGATGTGGTCGTCGAAGGCGTGGACGTCGGCCGGATGGCAGGGGGCGAGCGGCTTGCCGAAGTATTCCTCCACCTTGGCCCGGAAGGCGTCGAGGCCCATCGTGTGGATCGTGTACTTGAGCCGGGCGGTCTTGCGGTCGGTGCGGTTGCCGTAGTCGCGCTGCACCTTCACGATCGCCTCGGCGATGCCGAGCACGTCCTCGGGCGGCACGAAGCCGAGCCGCTTCGCCAGCGCGGGGAAGGTCTTGGCCGCGCTCGGCGTCACCCCCATGCCGCCGCCGGCGAGCACGTTGTAGCCGAGGATCTTGCCCCCCTCGTGGACGACGATGAAGCCGAGGTCGTTGGCGTAGACGTCGCTGCAGTTGTCCTCGGGCAGGGCGAAGGCGGTCTTGAACTTCCGCGGCAGGTAGGTGGGGCCGTAGATCGGTTCGACCGGCTCGGGGCCGCCGGCCACCCGCGACTGCTCGCCGGTGTCGGGGTCGGTGAGCCAGATCTCGTAATAGGCGCGGGTCCGCGGGGCGAGGTGCTTCGCCAGCTCGTCGAGCTTCGCCTGCATCTCCTCGCGGACGGTGTGGCCGTGGATCGGGGCCGGGCAGCACATGATGTTGCGCTCGACGTCGCCGCAGGCGGCCAGCGTGGTCAATTGGTTGGCGTGCACCCGCTGCATGAAGTCCTTGAGCTCCCCCTTCACCACGCCGTGATGCTGGATCGACTGGCGGGTCGTGAGGCGGATCGTGCCGTTGCCCAGCTCGTCCCCCATGTCGATGGCGGCGAGCAGCTGGGCCGCCGTGAGCTTCCCTCCCGGCACGCAGGTGCGGATCATGAAGGAGATCTCGCGCTGGCTCTTGGCCCCCTCCTTGGCCTTCCGCTGCTCGCGGTCGTCCTGCTGGTAGGTGCCGTGGTTCTTGAGCAGCTGGATCGAGCCCTTGCCGAAGCCCGGGGCCCCGTCGGCGAGCTCCTTGGCGATGTCGCCGCGGAGGTAGTCGCTGGCGGTCTTGAAGCCCTCCACGGCGGTGGGCTTGCCGGCGGCGGCGGGCGCGGGGACGGTGTCGTCGGACATGGGTGCCTGCGGGACCGGGGGACGGGGCGGAATCTCGTTGCTGCCGATACGCTTAAACATAGGCGATCGGGCGCGGGGGGGCGATACGGGCCCCGCGGCCCCGGAAAGACAATTTTTCACCCCTCGCGACCCCTTGTGGATGGACAACGGCGGAGACCGTGGTGGGCACCCCGCTTTCACAATCACTCGCCGCCGGCGACCGCGAGGCGTTCGCCGCCCTCTATGACCGGCTCGGACTGCGCCTTTTCGCCACGGCCCGCACGATGCTCGCCTCCCCCGCCGAAGCCGAGGACGTCGTCCAGGACCTGTTCGTGGAACTCGCCCGCATGCGGCACCGGCTCGCGGCCGTCGACGATCTCGACGGCTACCTCTTTACGATGCTGCGGCATGCCGTCTCCCGCCGGCTCAGGCGCCGGTCGCTCGCGCGGCGGGTGCTCGACCGGCTCGGCCGGGAGCGGCTCGGCGGCGGGCGGCTCGGCGGCGGGCGGACCGGGAGTGACGGCTTCGCCGCCGCCCCGGCGCAACTCCCCGCGGAACCGCCCGACGAGGCCCTCGCCGCCGCCGTGGCGGCGCTGCCGGCCGCCCAGCGGGAGGTGGTGGCCCTGAAGATCGACGGCGGCCTCACGTTCGCCGAGATCGCGGCCGTGCTCGGCACGTCGGCCAACACCGCCGCGAGCCGCTACCGCTACGCGCTCGAAAAGCTCCGCGCCCATCTCGACCCGCGAAAGGTGTGCCGATGACCGACCGGCCCGACCCACGACTGGCCATTGTTGAGCGGCGTCTCGAGCGCCGCCTCGAACGGCTGCCGGCCGCCGCGCCGGCGGCGTCCCTGCGACGCCGCGTGCTCACGGCGGTCGACGACGTGCTCATGCAGGAGCCGATGAAAACCGAAAAGGTGCCAGCCACCAAATCTGGGGGGTTTGGCACACCGTCTTTCCCGTTTTTTCCAGATTCGGTGGCGGGCACTCGTTTTCCCAACCTTTTTCCCTGGGCATGGGTCGCCGCCGTGGCGGCCGGCGTCGCCGTCGTCGCAGCGTGCCTCGCGTCCGCGGCGCCCGTGCCGCGTGGCCCGCGGATCACGCTCAGCGAACGGCTGCGGATCGCCGGCGTGGCAGACGAGGGCCTGCGCGAATCCCTGATCGCGGCGTTCGCCGCCGCGCCCCGCCCCGCCGTCGCCACCGCCACCGCCACGTCGTTCGCCGGTCCCGCCGTCGGCCCGGCGGCCCGCGCCGCCTTCACCGTCATCGATGCCCGCCGCCTGCTCGAGGAGAATCCCTGATGGGTCACCTGATGTTCTATCTGGCCGTGGTCGCCTCCTGCCTGCTCTGGTCGGCCGCCTGCGTCGCGGCGGCGGTGCGCACCGAGCGGCCCTGGCTGCGCCGGCTGCTCGTGGCGGCGGCCGTGTTCGCGCCACCGCTCGCGCTTCTGCCCTGGGTCGGGCTCACGGGCGTGCTGGCCTTCGCCGCGCGGCTCGAGACGAACTGGTTCGCCCCCACGCTCACGGCCTTCCTCGCGGCCGTCGTCGGCGGATTGTGGATCGTCAGGGCCGGCCTGTCGCGGAGCGGCTCCGGCGCCGGCCCCGTGGCGGCGGCCTGGCCCGCCGTCGGGCTCTTTGCGATGTTCGTGATGGCGAAGGCCGTCTCGTTCGGCACGCTCCTCTTCATCGACAACGCCGTGGCCGCCGAGGCCCGCGGCCTGCGGGTGGAGGCGGCGCAGATGATGCAGGCGAACCTGCCCCCCCTGCCCTCGGCCGACGACGACGCGGCGCCGCTCTACCTGCGGGCGTTCGCCGCGCTCGACGCCGACACGTCGCTGGCCGCCGAGGAGTCGCCGGTGAACAAGTCCTTCACCGCCGATGTGCGCACGCCGGAGGTGGCGGCCGTGCTCGCCCGGCACGCCGCGTCGCTCGACCTCCTCCGCCGGGCCGCCGACAGGCCGACCTGCCGGTTCGTCCGCGACTGGACACGGCCGTCGATCTCGCTCCTGCTCCCGGAGGTGCAGTCACTGCGGCAGGGAGCCCGGCTGCTCGCGCTCGCCGCCCGCCGCGAGGCCGCCGACGGCGACACCGCCGCCGCGCTCCGCGACATCGTGCGGCTCCACCGCATGGGGACGCAGGCCGCCTCCGAGCCGATCCTCATCTGCGGGCTCGTGGGGCAGGCGATCAACACGATGGCGCTCTATACGCTCGCCAACGTGCTGCCCGCGCTCGCCCCCGCCGACCTGCCGCTGCTCGAGTCGCCCGCGATCGCCGACCTCGTGGGCACGCCGTTCGTCTACCAGCGGCATTTCCTCGGCGAGGAGGCGTTCGGGCTGGCGACGATGGCCGACCTGGCCGACGCCCGGCAGGATCTCTCGATCCTCCAGCTCCTGCAGACGTCCGGCGAGGGGAAGACCTCGTCGCCGCTCGTCGGCCAGGCGGTCGCCTTCCTCTTCCGCTGCTTCCTCCTGCCGGCCGACCTGGCGGGCTACCGCCACATCATGAGTCGCTACCAGAACCTGGCGACCAACTCGTCGGCCGCGACGCCGAGCTCCTTCGGCGACACGAACAAACGCACCGCCGAGATCGACGCCGAGTTCGCCCGGCGTCGCGGGATCATCAGCGGGATGCTCGCGCCGGCCCTCGACAGCGTGCTCAAGCAGCAGACGCGGTCGCGGGCCCTGCACCGGGCGGCCGAGGTGCTCGTCGCCGCCACCCGCGCCCGGCTCGCCGGCGGATCGCTCCCCGAATCGCTCGACGCCCTCGTGCCCGGCCAGCTCGCCGCGGTGCCGCTCGACCCGTTCACGGCCGGCAAGCCGCTCCTCGCGAAGCGGGGGGATGGCTTCTGGACCGTCTACTCGGTCGGGGCCGACGGGGAGGACGACGGCGGACCGGTCCCCGACTCCGCGGGCCCCGTCGAAGGCAACGACGACCAGGGGCTGCGGCTCGCGCTCTGACGTGTCCGACGCTGCCCGCCGTTCACCGGCGGTCGCGGGGTCTGGGTGCATGATCGGAGCATGATCACGAACCCGCAGGCGTACACCCGTCAGACGGCGCGAGGACGCTGGGACGCCCTGCGTGGCATGAGCGTCGCGGAGTCGATCGCGATCGGGGAAGCGCTCCTGACCTCCGCCGTGATGCAACTGGCCGAGTTCCCGGACGACGATTCCCCCTCGAGCCTCGCGATCGCCCTGGGACTTTTGCCCACGGCCGCCGCGCGACCGGCGGTGGCTGATCATGGCGGCGAATGCGTTCGACGAGTTCTGCCGGTCGGCGTTCACGATTCTGGAGAACCAGGGCACGCGCTACCTCGTCATCGGCGGCCTGGCGGTCGTGGCCGTCGGCGAGCCGCGGACGACGGCCGACGCCGACGCCATCGTCTTCGTCACGCCCGCCGAGGCCGATGCGCTCATCCAGCACGCCGCCGCGGCGGGATTCGACGTCCGGCTGACCACGGCCGGAAGCCGCCTCACATGAACCGCCGCGAGGCCGGATCCCGCGGCGCTGGCGGCTGGCCACGATCGGGGTGATGCCTGCAGTGGCCCTCGCGAGCCTCGCAGGCCTGCAGCTCATTGCGGCCCGACCTGAAGAGCCGAATCGCCTATACTCCGCATCACGTCGCCGGGCGACCGCGTGCTTTCTCGAGGACCGTGACCTCCGCCATGAACGGTTTCCGCGATCTGCTCGCCGTGGTGTTCGACACACCGCCTGATGACGCTCCCCCGTGCGTCGTCCAGGCCAACTCGTTTCGCGAGGTCGTGTCGCTGCAGGCGTTGTTCGTCACGCTCACCGTCGCGCTCCTGGCGTATGTCAGAGGCTCGCCGACGTTCGAGCTGCGGGTGGATCTGCTCTTCGCCGTGCTGGCATCGCTGCCCATGATGGGCCTCTACCACATCGTGACGGGCCGCGTGAGAACTGAGTCGGGCGCCATCTACGTGTGCACGAGGCCGATCCGCACCTTTGCCCGGCAGGCGATGATTCTCGACATTGCGATCGTGGGCGCGGTGTCGTTGCTCCATTGGTGGCGGCAACTCCCCGGCCAGTGACCGCACCCGCCGTGCCGAGGCCGGCGGGCCGACGCGAGGCCGCAGGGTTTGCCAGGCTTGACCACTTCAACGCCGGCCGGGCTTTGGCCGGAGATTCGCCAACCCCGGCCGCGCGACCGCGCCGATGGTAGCGATGAAACGGCCCCCCGACGGTAGAAGCGACTTCCATGCGACCGAACCGGGGGGCGTGCACCGTGCACCGGCGACAGCGGATGACCGGTCGGCGGATGCCATGGCTCGGCGTCGGGCTCTGGTACTGCCTCGTCGGCCTTGCCGTCGCGGAAAACCCGCCGCAGCCCTACGTGGAAGAGCCGCGGTATGAGACGGCCCCGCATCTGGTGGGCTCGCCGGACGGCTTTCGCAAACGGCTGGCCGACGCCGGCCTGACCGTCCTTGCCGACAACACGGGTTTTTCCATCGGCAACACCACCGGCGGCTTCGATCAGGCCTTCGACTACGCCGGCCACGGCGATTACTGCGCGATCGCCGACGGCGGCAAACTCGGCGTGCGCGACGGGCTCTATCTCAAGCTTCGCGCCGAGCACCGCTACGGCGAAACGATCGTCGGCAACGTGGGCTGCTTCATCTCGCCGACGCTGATCGCCGACCTGCCTGTCTACGGCAGCGATGAAGTGTATGTGACCAACGTTCTGCTCACGCAGGAGCTGACCGATGCGTTCTCCGTGTTCGCCGGCAAGATGGACACGCTCGACGGCGACATGAACGCTTTCGCCCACGGCCGGGGCAAGACGCAATTCTCGAACATGGGGTTTGTGTTCAATCCGATCGTTGGCGCGACGGTGCCCTACTCCACGCTGGGGGCCGGATTCGTGTTCCATCCCGACGACGGGCCGATGGTGATGGTGACCGTGCTCAACTCCACCGACACGACGGCCACGAGCGGCTTCGACACGCTCTTCGACGACGGCATGCTCCTGTCGGCGGCCGTGCGGGTGCCCACGAACATCCTCGACCGTCCCGGCCACCAGCTGCTCGGCGGCACCTGGAACAGCCGCACCTACACGTCGATCGCCGAGGCCTATATCCCCTACCCGGACGTTGCGATTCCGACGACTCGTGGCTCCTGGTGCCTGTATTGGAACTTCGATCAGATGCTGTTCGTCGATCCGGCCGATGACACTCGCGGCTGGGGCCCGTTCGGCCGCGCCGGCATCGCGGACCCGAACACCAGCCCGATCGACGCATTTCTGAGTTTCGGCGTGGGGGGCACCGTGCCCGGCCGGAGTCGGCGCGACGACACGTTTGGCGTGGGCTGGTATTGGGCGTCGGCCAGCCCCGAGGTCGGCACGCTGATCACGTCGCAGTTCGGTCCGGTTGGCGACGGCCAGGGCATCGAGTGCTTCTACAACTACGCCCTCACGCCGGCCGTCCGCATCACGCCCGACCTGCAATACGTCGTGCCGTCTCTCCGACTGGCAGACCCGGCGCTGATCGCCGGCGTGCGGGCGCTCGTGAGCTTCTGACGGAGCGCGCAGGCCGTGATCCGGACCGGCGGCGGCCGACCGCGCACCTGCACACCGGCGTCACCGACGGCGTCTTCACGCGAGGCCCAGAGGGTGTCTCGTTCACACCCGCCCGGCCGATCTCGCCTGCCGACCTCGTGACGCTCAGCGAACGCGTGCGGCACCGAGTCGTCCGCTGGTTCCGAAGGGGGCGAATCATCGACGAATCCCCACGCCCGTGGGCGCGTTCATCGAGAAGATCGAAGAGCCGGCGGCTCACTCGGCCGGGAGGTCGAAGTCGCCGGTCTTGTCGCGCCACACGCAGTGGATGTGGTTGGCGGGGTTGCCCTCGGCGTCGGGCTGCACGTTCACGAACTCGATCACGA
>Ga0208864_1000772_pt1 | contig 10568 bp, 11 predicted proteins | sample CryBogmetaGMA05M_FD_184542 | JGI IMG/M metagenome (GOLD analysis project Ga0208864, IMG submission 184542) | Freshwater microbial communities from Crystal Bog, Wisconsin, USA - MA0.5M (SPAdes) | ecosystem: Environmental > Aquatic > Freshwater > Lake | place: Crystal Bog, Wisconsin, USA...
CCTCACCAATAACGGCACCCTCATCTTCAACCGCTCTAACGACTCCACCTACTCGGGCGGCCTCAGCGGCTCGGGAGCCGTCACGAAACTTGGCGGCGGCACCCTCACGCTCGGCGGCAGCAACGGCTACACCGGCGTCACCAGCATCAACGGCGGCAGGCTCGCGCTTGGACACACGAGCGCCCTCGCCGGCACCGGTACGATCGCCTTCGGCGGCGGCTCGCTGCAATACTCCGGCAGCAACACCCGCGACTACTCGGCCACGATCCTGAACAGTGGCAGCGCTATCGCGATCGACACCAACGGCCAAAACGTCACGTTCGCAACCGGCTTGGCCGCGAGCAACTCAGGCGGCCTCACGAAGTCGGGCCTCGGCACCCTCACGCTCTCTGCCAGCAACGCCTACACCGGCGCGACGACGGTCACCGGCGGCGGGCTCGCGTACGGCGCCTCAAACGCCCTGTCCGACTCGGCTGCGGTGACGGTGGCAGGCGGCGGCCTCGACCTCGGCTCCTACACCGACACGGTCGCCAGTTTTGCGATCACGAGCGGCTCGCTCGTTGGCTCGGGCAAACTCACCGCCGCGACCTATTCCCTGGGCGGCGGCACCGTGACCGGTAACCTTGGCGCTGGCTCGATGACCGTCACCGCCAACTCGAACCTGAACGGCACGGCCGAGGTGACTTCGGTGAGTCTGAACGCCGGCACACTCGCGCTCGGCTCAGCCGGCCGGTTCACGAGCAATCAGGTCGCCCTCACCGGCTCCTCGGGGGCGAGCATCAGCCTCGGCGGCAGCGAATCGGTCGGCTCGCTCGCCGGCGGATTCAACTTCGCCCTCGGCTCCGGCACCCTCACCACGGGCAACGCCAACACGAGTACGACCTATTCGGGCATCCTCAGCGGCTCGGGCGGCCTCACGAAGGCCGGCAACGGCACCTTCACGCTCGCCGGAGCCAACACCTATTCGGGCCTCACCACGATCTCCGGAGGCACGCTCGCGCTCTCGGGCTCCGGGAGCATCGGCACCGGCGGCCTCAACCTCGGCACCACGGGCAGCCCCGGCGTGTTCGAACTGTTGGGCCTCACGGCAGGCAGTTACTCGCTGCCTTCGTCGGCCAGCCTCGCCGGCGTGGGCACGCTCTCCGGCAGCGGCAAGTCGCTCGCCGTGCTCGGGTCGCTGGCGCCGGGGAACAGCGCCGGCACGATCACCGTTGGCACCGGCCTCTCGCTTGACCTCGCGCAGTCGGGCAGCAGCGTGTTCGAGATCACAAGCCCTGCCTACACGGCGGGCAGCTACGACCTCGTGAGCGGCGACGGCAGCGTGGTGTTCGGCGGGATCCTCAACCTCGCCTTCAGTGGCGGCTCCTATGCCGACGGCACGAACGTGTTGCAGATCTTCGCCAACACCGGCGGTCGCTCGGGCAACTTCTCGGCGGTGAACTTCACCGGCCTCGCGGCAGGGCAGTCGGCCACGTTCAATCCGGCGACGGGCTTCATCACGGTCGTGCCGGAGCCCTCGACGTGTGCATCGCTGCTCGCCGGTCTGGCCTGCGGCGGCTATTCGCTGGTCCGGCGTCGCAAGCGAGCCTGACGCGATTCAGTGCCGCCGTCCTCCTCGAACCGTTCCACCCACGCTTTCGTAAGGGGATCGAGGTGGGGTGACCCTCACGATTGCTTGGCCATGCATCGTGCCCTATCGACGATGAGGCCATGGGGACGGCACCCGAAAAGAATCACATCGAGTCGAGCCCTGAGGTGTGCGGCGGGCGAGCCACGGGGCTGGCGACAAAGCTCGCGTTTCCGGGTGATGTCGTTCCGCCGCCGACATACAAATGTGCGGCAGCCATCACCAGACGGAGCCGCTTGTGGTCGGACTCCCCTAGGATTCCGGTGGAGGAGTCCTCGCCATGGCAAAGCGCCGATGCCTGACCCTGCTGAAGTCCCCGCACCACGGCAACACGGCCAAGGTCACCAGGGCCATCGCGGACGTGCTCGGGGCCGACGTGGTCGCCCCCGAGGAGACGCCCTGCACGAGGCTCGCTGACTACGAACTTGTGGGGCTCGCCTCGGGCGTCTACTACGGCCGGATGCACGAGGCTCTTTTCGCCTGGCTCCACGGCCTGCCGGATGACCACGTGCCTGCGATGCCGGCCTTCATCGTGAGCACCTCAGGCCTGCCGTTCCTCGCGAAACTCTGGCATGCGCCTCTGCGCCGCCTGGCGGCCCGCAAGGGGTTTCGCGTCGTCGGGGAGTTCGACTGCCGAGGGTTCGACACGTGGGGCCCGCTCTGGCTCGCCGGCGGCCTGAACCGTTCTCACCCCGATGCCCGTGATCTGGCCCGCGCGAAGAGGTTCGCAGCGGCCTTGGTGTCGAGCGAGGAGACCACCACGGCGCGCGTGGCCTGTGCCGCGGGGAACGGATAGCACTCTGGCACGAAGGGTGCCCACCGATGGCCCGGCGTCGCATGTCGAGGACTAGCGTGCCAGGGAAATGGTTTCTCACATGGATCACCGTGATCGCCACCCTGTTGGCGGCGCCGGCAGCGCGAGGTCGCCCGCGTCCAGGCGGAGACAGCCCAAAAGGACCGCGCCCTGGTGCAGATGTTCGACACGAACGGCGATGGGCGGCTGACGGGTGCCGAGAAGTCGAAATACGACAAGCACCTGTATGAGATCCGGATCGGAAAGGCCCCCAATCCTTACGCCGACATCAAGCCGCTCGGCCAGGGGCCTCGCGACCCGAAAACCGCCGGCCAGTCGAAGTGAACTGCCTCGAGCGGTGCGTGGATGTCCGGCGCATCGCCGATTCGCGGGCTTTTCCATGTTGCAACAGATAATGGTGCCACGTATAAATCGGTCGTCCGGTGGATTCTGGAGGCTCTGTCCCGTGGCCCCTTCGCCCCTGCAGCGCGAACTTGGAAAGAAGAAGCCGTTCGACTGCCTTGAGCAGGAGGTGGCGCTCAACCTGTTTCGCACGACGGACCTCGTGTCGCGGGAGGGGGCGGCCCTGTTCGAGCGGCACGGCGTTTCCGCCCAGCAGTTCAACGTGCTGAGAATCCTCCGCGGCCATCGCGCCACGGGGCTGCCCTGCCAGAAGATCGTGGCTCAGATGGTGACGCAGATGCCGGACATCACCCGGCTCGTCGATCGCCTGGAGGCGAGCGGGCTCGTGCGGCGCGAGCGAACCGAGGAGGATCGCCGCCTCGTCATCGTCCACATCACGCCCGCCGGCACGGATCTCCTCGCCGGACTGGATCAGCCCATTCTCGACCTGCATCGCACGCAGATGCGGCACATGACGCGGGCGGAGTTGGCGGAGTTGAATCGGCTGCTGGCAAAGCTGCGTCAGCGCGGGGCAACCGCGGCTGCCCCTGCCGGGAAAAAGCCCCGGCGGCTCGACCGCGCGGGGGCCGGGTGAGCATGGCCGCGGCGGCCGTCGCGTGGCTGCCGCGGTGTCGGAGTTCGAGGTTCGGTTTCAACGTCAAGGAGTTCATCATGCGAAGAGAGCTGGCTGTTTCGTGCCTCGTGGTGGGGATGGTGGTCGCGAGCGTGGCGCGGAGCGACGACTACACCGTCGATCCGGCTCATGCCGGCGTGGCCTTCAAGATCTCGCATCTCGGGCTGAGCTGGACTCAGGGGCGATTCAACGCCATCGACGGCGGTTTTCGCGTCGATCCCGACCCCGCGAAGTGCGGCTTCACCTTCACCATTCAGGCCGACAGTGTCGATACCGGCAACGCCAAGCGCGACGAGCATCTTCGCAGTCCGGACTTCTTCAACTCGAAGCAGTTCCCGCTGATCGCCTTCAAGAGCACCGCCGTCACGCCGATCGAGGGGGGCTACGAGGTCACGGGTGATCTCACGCTCCACGGCGTCACGAAAGCCGTGGTCTTCGCGATCAAGGGGGGCGGAAGTGCCGAGTTTCCGCCGGGCGTGCAGCGCACGGGCTACACCAGCAACTTCGTGCTGAAGCGGTCGGAGTTCGGCATGGACGCGATGGCCGGGCCGGTTGGAGACGAGGTCTACATCTCGATCAGTTTCGAGGGAGTCAAACGCTAAGTGGCATGCTGCGGACGAGCGGCCCGCGGTGGCCATCCGATTCACCGGTGCGCCTGGCCGTTGGGCATCGGAGTGGCAGCCATCTTCGGCATGGTGATGCTGGGCGTGCGTCCGTCAGGCCGGTTCGCGGGTGATCAGGAGCGGCTGGCGTTCATCGTTCTGCCCCTGGTGACCCTCGTGGAGAGCCTCGCTGCCGCCCTGCAGCCCGCGCGGTGGTGGGCCATGGGGCTGCGGGCCCTCGTGGCGGCGAGTCTCTGGCCGATCCTGCTGCATGGCAGCGTGTATCTCGGGGGCGACGCGGCCCTGAGCCCGCACGCCTGGAAGCCCGCAGAGAAGGCCGCCATGCTCGGCGGGGCGGCGGCGGCGCTGACGGCCGTGCTCCTGATCCTGACCGAGACGAGCCGGCATGCCAGCCGCTCCGTGCTCCTGGGCTGCCTCGCGCTGACGACGGCAGCCACCGGGATCACGATGATGCTGTCGGGGTATCTGACGGGCGGTCAGCTCGCCATGCCCCTGGCCGCGGCGCTCGTGGTCGCGTGCGGAATGTCAGCGGTTGTCGGGATCGCGGACGACGCCGCGGGAGTGGGCGTGGGCTTCGTCGGGTTGGCCGGCCTCACGACCATCGGGCACTTCTTCGGATCCCTGAGCGAGGCGCATGCCGTCGTGCTCGTCGCCGTGCCGTTGATCTCCTGGCTGGCGGAAGCAGGCTTGCAGCAACGCCTCGGCTCGCGGTGGCGTGCCCTCGTGGCCGTGGCGGGCACGGCCGTGGTGCTGGCCTGGGTCGTCTGGCAGGCATACGTCCGATTCGACGCCGCCTCGACGACGACCCGCGCACACGAGGCTGGAACCGCCGACGTGCAGGACTACCTCAACTTCGGTCGCTGATCGCGCCGGCGATGGCACGGATGGCCGGAGGCCATCGTCCGGGTTCGCGGACGCTGGGGCCCACCCGGGAGCCCGGCCGCGTCACTTCTTGGCGGCGGCCTTCGTCTTGTCCTGCTTCGGCTTCATCGTCTTCTTGTCGTTCTTCTGCGAGTTGTTGCCCTTGCCCATGTTCACACTCCTCGGAGTTTCTGGCTGTGATTGGCTGCCTGTCAGCCAACCTGTCCTTTCAATCGGCAGAATCGTCACCGATGTTCACGTGAAAGTCTTTCGCTCCCGGCTGGTCCAGAACTCTGATGGAGTGCGACGCGCCGCTGGCCGAGGAGATGTGCGAGGTCTGCGAGGAGGCCTGCGAGACGTGCCACGACGCCTGCGAGGCGATGGCTCACGCGGAGTGAGGGCGCCGTTGCCCGACGTCACTCGACCTCCTCGACCGTGCCGTCGGGGCGGATGTCGACTTCGCGAATCTTGCCGTTCTTCGCTTTGCCCCGGATCTCGAAGGTGCCGCTCGGCTTCTTCCAGACGGTGTCGAACGCCACGCCCGGCAGCTTCTCCTTGGCGATCTTCATGAGGTCCGGCGGCACGTCTTCGAGGCGGAGCGTCGTGAGCTCCTGCTTGGCCTTGCCGCAACCGACGCAGGCGGCGGCCGTGAGCACGAGCGCGAGGGCCACTCTCTCGTGGAATCGCATCAGTTCACTCCTGTCGTGGCATCGCCCTTCGCCCGGGTCGAAAGGGCCTTGTAGGTATCGTAGTCGACCGACGGTCCCAGGAACGTCGCGTGGCCGTCGACGAACCCGAACACGCAGCCGCCGACGTGCGGCGACGTGAAGTTGTTGATCTCCGTGGGGCCCGCCGGGCCGTCGTACGACTCGCCGCTGTGGCCGAGGACGAAGTTGGAGGCGTTGTTGACCTGCAGGCCCATGGGGCAGCCGGGCGTCGGCGCCTGGCCCGCGTCGGTCACCGCCCCCACCCACGTCGATTCCGAGTGGCGAAACGACCGTTCGCCGATCATCAGGGTGTGGCTCAGACCGTCGGTGACGTCCTTGAACCGGACCTTGCTGTCGCGATAGAAGACGCCGTCGCCATCGATCCCCGGCTCGCCCACGCCGAACGAGCCGATGTAATTGGCGGGCGAGACCGAGCAGGTGGTGGCGGTGAGCGCTCCGGTGCTATTGCGCGGGCCGACGGGGATCGGGGCCGACGGCGGGGCGTCGGAAGGGCAGAGGAACGTGGCGATGCCGCTCTCGCGCGGGCCGGCGGAGCCCGGAGCCTCGATGGGTTGCTTGAAGTCGATCCGCTGGAAGACCGCCGCCTGCTCAACGTGCGGGAGGATGTGGGCAGCCCACCCCCAGCCTGGCCCCGTGTCTTTGCCCGACGAATCGAAGCCCGACACGTAGCCCGGGGGGAGCGAGCGGTTGGCGTCGTGAAACGTCTGCAGGGCGAGGGCGACCTGCTTGATGTTGTTCATGCACGACGACCGTCGCGACGACTCGCGGACCGCCTGCACGGCCGGGAGGAGCAGGCCGATCAGCGTGGCGATGATCGCGATCACCACGAGGAGTTCTACGAGCGTGAACCCGCGTGGCCGCCAGGGCCCGGGGCAGGTCGGGGGGCGGTGAGCGCCAGGCATCTCATTCATCCTCGATGTGAAGCTTGTGCAGCAGTCGGTGCACGAAGGGGGTGAGCACGAGCGACATCGCGCCGATGAAGAGCAGCCCGGAGAACAGGGCATAGAACGACACGAACAGCTTGCCCGCGTGCGATGTGATCGGGTCCACCGGACCCATGCCCCCGAGAATCATCGAGGCGTTCACGAGCGCGTCGATCCACGGGAGGCCGCCGAGCTCGTGGTACCCGACCACGCCCACCCCCAGGGCCACGGCCACGACGGTCGACGAGAGAAACAGAAACCAGCCGGCGCGGAGGAAAAACTGCGTGCGGGGCAGCAGCGGCTCGGAACGATGCTCGAACATCCCCAGAGCCTACCACGCGACATCCGAGGGGCGATCACCTCGGACTGGCTTTCGTCCCCTTCAGCATCCGCTGGCGGGCCTGCGCCTCGGCAGCCAGCCGCGGGTGGACGTGGCCGAACGACGCGAGCGACCCGAGGTCCTCGAGCACGAGGCCATGCCGCCCGAAGACGTCCGCGTAAAACGCCGGCTCGCGATGCACCACGGGAAACCCCTGCCACGTGCCGGCCGGCTCGGCCCCGACGTTCGCCGTCGCGTAGAAGACGCCGTTGGGGGCGAGATGCCGCGCCACCGCCGCCACCGCGTGGTCGAGGATGCGATCGTCCATGTGGATCAGCACCGCGAAGGCCCAGGCGACGTCGAAGGTGCGGCCGAGATCGAGCTCGGCGAGTTCGCTGCAGTGGACGAGCTGCGGTTCCTTGCCGGCGAGCCCGCTCTCCGCCAGTTCCCGACGGCCCTCGTCGAGCACTTCGCGACGCACCTCCACGCCGGCGTAGTGCCCGGGAGCGAGGTAGTCGATCAGCGGGATGCCGCCGCGGAGCGTGCCGCAGCCGAGGTCGAGCAGACGGTGGTGCGGCATCAGGCCCGCGCCGCGGAGAAAGTCGATCTGGAACCGCCGCTTCATCTCCCAGAGATCAGGTGGCCCGACGAGCGCGTGGCGAGCCGCCGCCGCCTCGTCGCTTCGCTGATGCTCGGTCATGGCTTTCTCCAGGTGGTCGGCCGCGGCGCCGGCCGCGGTGGGCCACGGCGGCGGTCGGCCCGTAGAATAGGGGGCGGGGGACGAGGACGGCAGCCCGAAATCAACGAACGGGAGTACGCGACGATGGCTGGCCCGCCTTTCGAGTCATCGACGCCGATCGTGATCGCCTGCGTCGCGGCCGCCGCGATCACCGTCTTCGTCTGGACTCGCGTGCAGACGCGGCCGTGGCTGATCGCCGCGGTGCTGGCCTGCGTGGCGGGTGGAGCCGCATTCCTCGCCGACCGCCTCGTCGTCACCGATCGCGAGTTCCTGCTCGATCTCTTCCCGCGACTCGCCACGGCCGCGGAACGTCAGGACGTCGATGCGATCCTCGCCGCCATCGATCCCGACCTGCGGCCTGTCCGCGACGAGGCGGCCAAGGTGCTCCGGCAGGTGAAGCCGACCGAGGTGAGGATCACCAGGCTGAAGGTGGACGTCGATCGGGCGAAGCACCCGGTGGAAGCCCGGGTGGACATGATCGTCCGCGTGACGGGCAACCTGATTCAGCCGGCAGGGCAGGGGACCGCTCTCGCAGATGTCCGCGTGCTGATGCACGACAAGAACGGCCGCTGGCTGGTCCGCGACGCCGAGGCGACCCAGGCGAAGCCGGGCCAGCCCTGAGAAGCCGCGCCGGTCAGCGAGCCGGCGGCGTCGGAAACGGAGTCGGGCCGTAGGGGAAGGGCGAGCCTCCTCCGTAGACCATGCCGCCGGAGCCGCCTCGGATCGGCACGCCGACGGCGTTGTTGCTGAAGTAGCGGGCGTGGCGGCCGTTCACGGCGACGAGGCCGTTGGTGTAGACGGTGACGCGGCCGAAGTCGCGGCCCACGAGCCCGTTGTTGAAATACGTCATGTCGCCCATGCGGTTCGAGACGAGGCCGTTGGCATACATCGTGCTGCGGCCCACCGTGAAACTGCTGCCTCCCCAGTTGCCGGTGCCCCAGTTGCCGATCGTGCCGTGGCGGGCCGCCTGGGCCTGGGCGGTGCCTGGCGCGGCGACGAGCAGGAGTGTCAGGGCGGCGAGCAGGGATGCGAGACGGTGCATGGCGGCTGACTCGGTGGAGGACGGGTTCACCTCTTCAACTCTACCCCGTGGCGGATGTCGCGGCCCGTAGAATGGATCGAGCAGCCGTCACGGCCCGCAGGTCTTGCCATGGTCACGTCGCCTCCACCGGGGGCCGCCCCATCCACGCCGGCCTGGCACGCCCTGTCGGCGGTGGCGGCCGCCCGCCTCCTCGCCACGGATTCCTGCGGCGGCCTGACGGTCGCGGAGGCGGAGCGGCGACTGGTGGCGCTCGGCCCCAACGCGCTCGACGAGCCGGCGTTGCCGCCCTGGTGGTGGATGTTCCTCGGCCAGTTTCGCGAGCTCGTGATCTGGATCCTGCTGGTGGCCGCCGGGATCTCCGCGGCCATGCGCGACTGGGCCGATGCGGCCGCGATCCTGGCGATCGTGCTGGTCAACGCGATCATCGGGTTTCTGCAGGAGGACAGGGCGCAGCGGGCGCTCTGCGCCCTGCAGCGGATGGCCGCCCCCGCGGCGCGGGTGGTGCGCGACGGCAGGCTGCGATCGATCGCCGCTCGCGACCTCGTGCCCGGCGACCGGCCGCGGCGCCGGACTCGTGGTCGCCACCGGCATGGGCACCGAGATGGGGCACATCGCCGGGCTCCTCGAACGCTCGCCGCCGGAACCGACGCCCCTGCAGCGACGGCTCGCCGCCTTGGGCCGCGTGCTGATCGTGATCTGCCTCGCGCTCGTGGGGCTGATCGTCGCGATCGATCTCGTCCGCGGCGGCGGGTGGGGCGAGCTCGTGCGGACGGGACGCTTGGCCGACGTCTTGCTGCGCGCGGTGAGCCTCGCGGTGGCCGCGGTGCCGGAGGGGCTGCCGGCCGTCGTGACGCTCGTGCTGGCGCTCGGTCTCCAGCGCATGGTGGCCCGCAACGTCCTCGTGCGTCGCCTCCCGAGCGTCGAGACCCTCGGCTCGGTGACGGTGATCTGCTCCGACAAGACCGGCACCCTGACCCGCAACGAGATGACCGTCCGCGAACTCGTGACGGCTGACGGTCGCTCCCTCGTGAGCGGCACCGGCTACGAACCGCGGGGCACGATCGCGCCGGCGGACGGCGCCGCGGCTCCAGGCCCCGACCCGGACGTGCGACGGCTGCTCTGGGCGGCGGCGCGCTGCACGACCGCCACGCTCGGCGCGTCGGCCGAGGGCGTCTGGTCGGTGGTGGGCGATCCCACGGAGGGCGCGCTGCTCGCGGCGGCGGCAAAGGGGGGCGTGGCCTCCGTCGATGCCGCCGAGCCGGTGATCCTGGAGGTGCCCTTCGACGCCGTCCGCAAGCGGATGAGCGTGGTGATGCAGACGGCTGCCGGACGACTCCTGGCCACCAAGGGGGCACCGGAAGCCGTGCTGGCCGCCTGCAGCTTCGAGCAGCGACACGGCGCCGTCGTGCCCCTCACGGACAAGCGGCGTCGGGAAGTCCTCGCCGCTGCGGCGGGGCTGGCCGACCGGGCGCTGCGGGTGCTCGCGGTCGCCTGGCGGGAGATGCCCGGCGACGAGCCCCTGAGCGGTGAGCCCGCGGTGATCGAGCGCGGGCTCGTGCACGTGGGGCTCGTCGGCATGATCGATCCGCCCCGTGACGAGGCGCGGGCCGCCGTGGACCGCTGCCGCTCCGCCGGCATCCGGCCCGTGATGATCACGGGCGATCATCCGGCGACGGCGCTCGCGGTGGGGCGGGAACTGGGGCTCGTGGAGGGGGCGGACGGCGTGGTGTCGGGCCCCGTGATCGATGCCTGCGACGACGCGGCGCTCCGCCGCGTGGCGGCGACCGCGGGGGTCTACGCCCGCGTGTCACCCGAGCACAAGCTGCGGATCGTGCAGGCGCTCCAGAGCCTCGGGCACGTGGTGGCGATGACGGGCG
>Ga0208864_1000775_pt1 | contig 10557 bp, 9 predicted proteins | sample CryBogmetaGMA05M_FD_184542 | JGI IMG/M metagenome (GOLD analysis project Ga0208864, IMG submission 184542) | Freshwater microbial communities from Crystal Bog, Wisconsin, USA - MA0.5M (SPAdes) | ecosystem: Environmental > Aquatic > Freshwater > Lake | place: Crystal Bog, Wisconsin, USA...
GGCTGCTGTGGTGCCGTCTCCGATCACGGTGATGAAGCCGGCGGCGGCACCGACGACGCTGGTCGGCAAGTCGGGGCCGGCCAAGGCGGACCTGACCTGGGGCATCCCGGATAACGGTGGCAGTGCCATCAAGGATTACGTGATTCAGTACAGCGCGAACAACGGCACCGCGTGGACGACGTTCCCGCATGATCCGTCGACGTTCGTGCAGGTTGGTTCGACGACCTCGGCGGCAGCCTCTTCGGTGACCTCGGTGGCCACGTCGGTGTCTGCGGGTGCGTCGGTTTCGGCGGGCTGGGTGGTGGCGGCGGCGCGGTCGAGCAGACCGGCCATCCGATCGGCCTCAGCGGTTTCGGTTTCCACCGCGGCGGCCTGAGCCCCGGCGATGGTGTCGACAGCGTTGACCAGGTATTCGAGGCGGTCGACGTCGGCGGGGGTGAACTCGTCGCCAGCGGCCTTGCGGGCGTTGTAGACGGCGATCTCCGCTTTAGCGTCGTCGGCCAGCCGGCTCAGCTCAGCACTGGTGACGGGCAGGGTTTCGGGAAGTTGGAACTTCACGGTCGTTTCTCCTTGACAGGGTAGGGACAGCAACAGGGCACTTGCGTTGCGATCGCTCCCCGGCACGTAGCCACTGGGCGGGAACTCTCTCAGTGACGAACGGTAGAAACAGGCGGTGCAAACTCAGGGTTTACGGGTGACGGTGCGGATCGTTCCGCCCCCGTTACGGACCTGCTCGGACCTCGCTTCGGCGTAGGACAGGAACAGCGCCGGATACGTTTTCGGGGGCTGCCCGTCCCGCGCGGGGGCGGTGTACTGGAACCCCTCAACGATCCCGCCGCCCGCCCGGCTACCGGCGGTCCGGCCGCTACACCCGCACATCAGGCACGACCCAACAGTTCGGCGACACGCTCCGACGGCGACAGCCCCGAATCATCCGGCGGTGACGGTTCAGCGGCGGCCAGCATCGCGGCCTCCGCCAACGCCTCACGGACCGCCGCCTTGATGTCCTCCCGCGACACCACCGCGCCGCCCGACCGTCGCCGCGACGGCGGAACGCCCATCGACGCCACCAACGCCACCGGCCTGCCGTACTCATCGGAGCTGCCGCGGGCCGCGAACCCGGGCGTGTTCACCGCCAGCGCCGCGACGAGGTCCAGTCCTTGGCCGAAGTCCCGCCAATCCCCCGACAGCGGCGCGCTGACGCCCTGCTCGATCTGCTCGGCCGTCGCCCACGGCGCCGCGACCCCGGAAAACCAGACTCCGTGCGCGTCCTCACCAACACGCACCAACGCGAAACACGCCCCGGTGTTGTCGTAATGCGCCGCCGCCACCCTGCCCGCCGCCCGCGCATCCGCGTGGCCAGTCCCCACCGTCAGCCGGCCCACCGGCAGCCGGGAACCGTCATCGAGCAGCAGACCCGGCGAGGTGTGGAACTGGCCGTACCCCGACGGGCTGCGGGGCACCATCACGCACTCCGTCTGAATCGACCGGTGGCACTCACCGAACACCGCCAGATGCCCGAAGATACGGCCATCAGCGCCCATCGTCGGCGCCGTCGGACCCGACAACCCCGGATCCTCAAACAGGCGGTGGTCGTAGGTCTTCGGCCGGAACTCCTCCGCCGCGCTGGCCACCAGCGCAACGTCGCGGGACTCCCGCTCCGCGTTCAACGTGATCCCCGTGTCGCCGAACGCCGCCGTCGCCACCAACGTCGTCCCGATCAGCTCCGCCGCCGTGAACGACATGAACACCGGCAGACCGTCCATCTCCCGATCCCACGCCTGCTCACCATCCAACTCGGCCCCGTTCTCATCGGCGTACGTCCACTCCGCCGCCGCCAAATCCACCGACGGGGAGGTCACCTTGTGGGCCAGCTGGTCAGCCGCCTCACCCGCCTCCTCGGTGTTCAGCAGATACCCGGACGCGACCACACGGTCACCGTCCACCCGGGCGTCCTCAATGACCCCGACGGTGAACGAATCGGAATGCCCGCCCGTGGACTGCTTGCACCACATCAGCGGCAGAGGGAAGCTCCGGAACGACAACTCGATCCCCGACGCGAGGACCCGGCCGTCCGAGGTCGGTGTCCCGATGAACGCCACCGTCTGATCGGTGAACGTCCGAAACAACTCCCCGCCACCGGTGTCCCCGGCCGCCGTCACCGCCTGCGCTGCGAACTTCATCTCTGTCTCCTGTCCCGGGGTAGCAGCAGCCACCCGACCAACACCGTCCTTCGCGTCACGGGCACGAACATTCCCCGCATCCGCACGCCGATCAATTTCCTCCCGCTGGGTGCGGCCGTTCCGATTGATCGCCACACTGTCGCGGCCGTCCAACCGCTCCGTATGCCGATCCACCTCATCCGGAATCGCCTCACCCGGCGCCAACACACCGATACGGCACCTGCAGTTCTTCCACTCCTCCGGCGGCCCGGACTGATCCCCCGGATAGTCCAGCTGCGCCCCACCGATCGTGAACTTCCCGCCAAGCGGCACCCGCTGACCATCCGCAGCGAAGTGGCTAGGCCGTGTTTTCCCGTCGATCGTGCAGTTATGCACGGCCACCTTGTTTGCTGTAAACCAATATCCCAACGTTTGCAGGTCATACACATGCCCGCTAAACGCACCGACATCAATGCCAACGACCTGCACGAGCTTTACCTGTCCGGAATGGCCATGCGCGACATCGCATCCCGGGTCGGCTGCGCCCCGCAGACCGCCGCCCGCATCCTTCGCGATGAGAAGGGTGTCCGCCCCCGCAGCCAGTCCGAGGCCGGTGTGCTGCGCGCATCCCGCGAGGACCCCACCGCCAAAAGAATCCGATACGACAAGGCCAGCGCCGCCCTCACCGGAAAGCGTATTTCCGAGGAAACCCGTAGGCGCCGAGCGCTCACCAAACAGGGCATCACGAGCCAGGTCGGGAAGCATGAACTCGATATCGTTGCTCGATGCGCCGCCGCCGGCGTTGAAGCGATCTCGCAGCACGCGGTCGGCCCGTACAACCTGGACATCGCCTGCAACGGGGTGCTCGACATCGAAGTCCACACCGCCCCCCACGGGCCGCACCTGGTGCGCCGCGGCCGCGTCGAAGAACGGATCGGCTATCTGGCTGATGCTGGCTGGTTCATCCTCTACGTCTGGGCTCCCGACGGCATGACCCCAGTCGACCTCGATCAGGTTGTCTCCCTCGCGCAGGTCATCTGCGCGAACCCATCCGCGATTGCCGGTCAGTACCTTGTGCTCAGGTGTAACGGTGAGGGAACCGGGATCACCGGACGTCCGAACGGTGACCATGAGACCTGAGTGCCAGCGCCGCGCCACGGCCAGCGCCTCATCCGATCGCACCACCGTGTCGGGGTGAACACAAATCCACGTCTTCTCCAGCGGTTCGCTGCTGCCCGCGGCGGCGGCCAGGGTTGCACTGTTTTGTGCGGCGGCGGCTTGCCGTGATTGGGCCATCGTGTAGGCGCGCATCAGGTTTGAGTTGGGGTGTAGGTCGTCTTCGATGTCGGCCCGCAACGTGTTCGGGCGGGTGTCGGGTTCGACGGACAGTTCGGTGATGCGGGCGGCGAGTTGTTCGGCGACCCGGGCCGGGGTGGTTTGGATGGCGTCGCCGGCGGTGGCTGTCGCGAACTCTTGGGCGTTCTGGGCGAGCGCGGGCGTCGAGTTCACGATCCGGATTCGGGCGAGGACTTCGCCGCGGGTGTAGTCGGTGGCGTCGGCGACGATCCGCAGGACCGCCGCGTCGACCAGCGGGGGGTCGGTGGCGGTGTCGGGTTCGGGTAGTTCGGTGCCGAGCGCTTCGGCGGCCTGGGTGTAGGACACGGCCCACACCGCCGACAACCCGACCGTGATGACCGCGGTCGCCGCTGCCTGCCACGCCCCGGAGGTCTGCTCCACCGCCCCGGGGTCGGGCGGCGGCACACCGGCGGCGTCGGCGGTCAGCGACGGCAGGACTGCGGCCCGCACCGCGGGCAGCCACCTGCGCAACGCCTCCGACCACAGACGGTCCAACGCTTCCTCGGCCCGGATGGTGTGGGTCAGAGCTTCATCCCGCAACGGCCACACCTAGATCACCTGCCCCTCGAGCAGTGGGGCGGTCAGCGCCCGGCGGGCCAGCACCTCGACGCGGGCGCGGACCACCCCCGGCGACACGCCCGCAGCGATGAGGGAGCCGTCGTTGATGATGCTGTCCCAGTCGCGGATGAGGCGGGCCACGTCGGCGTCGGGGACTGGGCCCATCACCGCGTGGTATTCGGCGGGGGCGATGCCGCGTAGCCGTGCACGCTGCACTGTGTCGCCGGTGTTGACTCTGCGTTTCCCGGCCAGCTCGAGGGCCCGCGCCAGGGCGAACTCGACGGCCAGGCCCTCGGCGCCGTCGATCCCGGCCGACGCGACGACCGACGCCGCGCTACTGGTGTTCTCGGTGCCCGGTTCCTGCTGCTGCTGCGCCCCGGAACCCCCGTCCGGCGGGGTTGTGTCCGCCGGCGCCGCGGGTAGCGCGGCCGGGGCCGGGAAGTCGATGCCCTGCAAAGGGGCGAGCAGCGGCGCCAGCATCGGCAGCCGCGTCGGGTCCTCCGATACCCGGTCCTGCGCCCACACCCGCCACCCGTCGGCGCTGGCGAAGTCGTACAGGTCGCCGTCGGCCAGGCCGAGGAGCCGCACGTAGGCTTCGGAGGTGATGGTTCCGGCGGCGAACGCCGCTTTCGCCTCATCGGTTTTGTCCGGGTCGGCGGTCAACCCGGAGGTGTCGAACCACAGGGTGTAGCGGTTCGGGTCGATCCCCTCATCGGTGAGGACGGTCCGCAGGACCCCGTCGTAGATGGCCTGGACGACCAGGCTCATCGCGGGGGTGATGTGCATCTGCACGTCCTGATCGGTGATAGACCACGCAGAGTTACCTGTGAAAAACGACTTGCCGTTCCGGCGAGCGAACCACGTTCCGGTCCCCGTCACTGGGCACCACACGACTCCCGTGTACGGCTGCACGCCGACGGAAGCGGCGGCGTTCCTGTTCATCGCCGCCTTATGCGGGTTGACCGCTTTCCGCTTCCACACGCCAACGCGGTGCCCGCCGTCGACCTGCTGACGTTGCACCATCCGGCCGGACAGGATCAGCGCCAACTCGTAGGCGTCAAGCGCGGAGCCGTCGCGCTGCCACAAGTCAAGGAACCCACTGCGGTAGTGCTGCCCGTCGCCTTGTGCCGACACGTCGATGAACAGTTCCAGTTGCGCCCTGGTCAGGTGACGAACGAACTCAAGATCAACGATCTTGTCGGGTGCCCAGCTCCGCAGTTCCGCACTGGCCGGGCCATTGAGCCGGAACACGGTTATCGGGCCGCCGAAGCTGGAACGGTTGAGCTGGACCGCTTCTCGCCATTGCGGCGTCGCGCTGGACATTCTTGTCGTGCTGGCCGGACCAATCATTCGGGTGAGGCAGTTACGAATACGTGCCACCCGATCCGGGTTACGGGTATGCGACTGGGCAATCGACACGCTTGATCCGTTGCTGCCTTCGGTCCAGTACCACGCCATCAGCTCCACGAACTCGTCGCTGAACTTGGCGGTGTCCGGCGTGTCGCGGTGCGGTGCCGCGGTCGGGATCATGTCCTCGGATCGCAGGTGTGCGGAGGTCTTGAACCGCAGCTTGTCTGTCCACCGGTTCGCCACCAGCCAGCGGTGATTCATCGTCGTTAGCGACGAGTGCGTCCGAGTCTGCATCGACAGCATGGGCTCGTCAACGACGTCCGCTCGGTACACGTCGGTTACTGGGGTCCAGGTGCTCAACCCGGTGTCGGGGTCAATGCCGAGCGCCTTGTCACCGACGCCGAGCTGGTCGTAGGCGAGCCACCCGCGTTGCGTCAGGATTTCGGTTTCGGTGTCGACGCACCAGTGGTTGGCCTGCCCCATTCCGGTGATCCGTTCCGGGGACACGTCCAGCCCGATCGCGAGGCGGCGCATCGCCGCTTCCCGGCCCGCGATCGCCGACTCGGTGACGGAGTTGTCGATCCTCAGGTGTTTGATCTTGTCGATCCACTCGCCGGGGGCGGCGGCGACCAGCGGCACGACCGACGCCATCGACGACGGGTCGGTTTCGGCGGCGGTCGCGACTTTCACGATGAGGTCTTGGAGTTGCTGCTCCACCGGGACCGCCGTCAACTCGTCGGCTCCGGTGGCCGCGGACGGCGCCGCACGGGGCAGGGAGCATTCCTGCGGGATGAACAGGATGCCGTTGCCGATGAGCCGGGAGCGGGACGCGGTGGCGATCGTCGCGGTGGTGGCCTCAATTTCGCGCAGCGACCCCAGGCAGGCGACGACGGGGGCGAACGGCTTCGATGCCTCTTCGGGGTCGGGCTGCCAGATTCGGATCAGGCCGTCACCGGCGGCCGGGTTGAAGTCGTGGTCACCGCCGGCCAGCTTGATGGTCACCCCGCCGCCGGGCTTGGCGACCAGCTCCTTGCCGGTGACGGGCTGCCACACCTCCCCGGTGTCCGTGACCAGGATCGCCACCCACACCTCACCGGCCACCGACAACACCTCGACGACACGGCGGATCAGCGCGGTCTGCCCTTGCGGCCCCCCGGCGATCCCCCGCACGATTTCGGCGAACCGCTGCCCGTCAGCATCATCAGGGTCGATCGACTGGGATGGCTGCCCGGTGAGCGGGTCGATCGCCGACGCGACCAGCTGGGCCCTGGAGCACGACCCGGCCCGCCACAACACGTAGTAGGCGAACTCCCCGACGGTGCGGTAGAAGTGCCACGCCTCGTCCTGCCACGACTTCCGCCCGAACGCGCCGGCGCTGGTTTTCTTCTTCAGGGTGGCGGCGGGGTCGGTGATCGGCTCTACCGCCGCCGTCAGCGACGCACGCGCCACCGGCGGCGGCGCCGCGCCACGGCGGCGACGAACCACCCGCAGCGACGACGACTCAGGCACACGTTGGACCATAGGTTTACGGGGTGCTACTGGTCAGCGTCGATGCTGTCCGCCGACACGATTTCCAGGTCCTCATCCGACGCGAACCGCGACCCCACACCGACCAGATGGGACACCGCCAGCACCGCCCCGACGTACTGGGCGACCGGGTTGTGGTGAAACCAGAACGGCACCCACACCGTGAACGCGGCCACCCAGATGCTGACGCACCACGGGCACCCCAACCAGTAGACGGCGGTGTTCCAGCGGCGCTGCCGGGCACGCCACACCCGCGCCTGATCGGACAGTCCGGTGATGCCGTCACCCTGATCGGCGATCCGCCCGGCCGCCGACGCCCGCCCCGCCACCCACAGGCGGACCGGGTCGAAAATCACGTCATCGTTGACCAGCCGCACCACCCGGGCAACAGCAAGGGTGTACACGAGCGCGACAACGACCTGATATCCGAGGTTCATACCGGTTTACGGTAGGTGTCGGGTGTGCAGGAAAGCGGCCCCGAGGAACAGTCCGCGGGCCGCCAGTCGGTGACGTAGCGGGTCGCGCAATTCGGGCCACGCTGGCTGCATGGGCATTGCTCCAGCCGAAGCCCCAGTTCGCGGATCACCGCGTCGGCCATGTCGTCCCACTCAACGAAATCGCCGTCCGCAATCCGGTCAAAGATGGATGGCAGCACCTCGGCGATGCGGGTGCGGAGATCATCAGATGCCATAGTTCGCTCCATACCAACGGCCACGCTGTGCAGCCTCGTCCCGTATGGCTTGTCGGTCGTGCCAGCGGTCGTGGGTTTCGGTCTGATGGATCAGTAAGTGGCGGTTCCCCACTGGGCAGTCGCGGCACATGAACACGTCGGAATCGGCTACTTGCACATAGCGGTCACTCATCGTCGGACTTCGGGGCCGATGCGTTCGTCGGCTGATCTTCTTCATCAAGTGACTTCCCGCACCAACAGTTGTCCTCCCAGCGGATTTTGGTCACGTCGATCACTGCGCCCCTCCTAGGCCGTCACTCATCGTCGGCCAGTCCTTCCTCTAGGTGTTTGGCGCAGGCGCCCCAATCGACTACCGGCTCACCGCATTGGCAGTGAGTGGGAATCGGTTTTTCAGCCCAGTTCTTCGAGCCGCACTTAGCTTGCAGTTCCGGCAGTTCGCGGATCACCGCGTCGGCCAGTTCGGCGTACGGGCGGGTGCCGTAGCCGACCCGGTCTGCCGACTCCAACGCGGCGGCGATGCGTTCACGGAGGTCGTCACTCATCGACGGCCCTCGTATTCGACTCGACGCCCGTCGATCACGGCGGTCACCCCACAACTCGCGACTGCGCCAACCCGGCCCACTGAAGTGCCCCCCGCTACCCCGACGACGACACACCAACAAAATTACATTGCAGTTCAGCGCGTTTCCGGTTGCGGTGCCGGATCACGTTCTCCCGGTTACACGTTCGGCACAACTCGCGGCCACCGGAACGGTAAACATTCTCCCCGACAACCGCGTGACCACGCGCACACTTCCGGACCTCTTCCTTCGCAGGCAGTTTCGCCACCACGTGATCCAACTGGCGGCGCAGACGGGCAATCTCGTCCCGCGCCCGCCGCAACTCAAGCCGGCACGCCTGGTGCGCCGCCCACTCCGCCTGCAACTCCTGGCACAGGGCGCCGATCCGGTCCTGCGCCCACATCGCGATCTGCGTCCCCGCCTCCGCCCGCGTCGAACGCACCAGCCGCAACGAACAGTCCAGGCGTTCCATCGTCTCGTGCGCCGTCATCCCCGCCAACGTCAACCCGGCGACGAGCCACGACCGGTCAACCGTCGGCAACTCCGTCATCCGCCGCCACGCCCGCGGCGCCGACAACACCGCCGCGACCATCTGCTCATCCGGGCGCCACCGACGCAACCCAGAAACAGAGTCCACGGTGCTACCGCCAACCCGCGCAATCCGGCACAACCCGCACCCTAGGCGCCGGTGTTGACAAACCCGGGAACATCAGCCAGCAGCGCGGGGACGCCGCAGCCAATCAATCGACGTCACCCCCGCCGCCGATACGTCACCCGGAACACCCGACAAACCCATCCCCGCCGACACCGTCGACACCAACGTGTCATGACCGATCACCAAGGCGGCCATGCTGTCGGGTTGGTGCTGCCCCGACTGCCAGCCCACCATCGCGTCCTCCAACCCCGGCAACTGCCCCGCCACACGGCACCTGCCCACCTCCAAATCCTGGATCAGCGACGACGACCTAGCCACCGCATCACCGACCCGGGTTCGGCCCTTCGGCGGCCACGCCGACACCCGCACCGCCCTGCCGAGGTTCGCCCTGCCCAACGCCTCCCGAACAACCCGCATATAGGTTTCCCGGGCCGCGAACCCTTCCACCACGATCTCCGACGCCCCCACCCCATCCGCCAACCCGACGGCGGCCCGCGCCCACTGATCCGACGTCATCGGCGCCGACACATCCGCCACCACCGCCACCACCCCATCCGCGGTCAACGACGTCGCGACAATCCCGCACGCATCCCCCGACCCCGAATCCGACGGATCCACACTGACAATCGTGCGGACCGGGTTCGGTGGGGCGATCGGCAACCGCCACGCATCCAGCCACTCACGCTGCACCAAACCACCGGCCAACGGGGTCGGGTTGCCCTGGTACTGCGCCGACCACACCCGCACCCCCAACGACGCCCGCATCTGCGCGTAATCCTCCGGCGTGTAGCCCAACGCCGACACCATCACCTGCCCCACCGGCCGGCCCAACGCATCCTCGGTCACACCATCAGCAACCGCCGGGATGTTCGTGTGCCGCCACCGCGCCGGCTCCGCCGCCAACAGGGCACCCGCCAAGTCCAGGTCATGCCAGCGCGTCATGACCAGCAGCAGGCTCCCCCCCGGATGTAGCCGCGGCGCGATCACCGACGTGTACGCCGACATCACCCGGCGGCGGTGCGCCACCGAGTCGGCCTCCTCCATCGACTTCAGGGGATCATCTATGAGCACCGCGTCTGCGCCCATCCCGACAATCCCGGACTGAATACCCGTCGCCAGGACCCCGCCCTGCCGCTTCGCCCACCGCACCGTCCCGTCGGGCTGCTCGTGGCGGGACTCCACCGTCCACCGCCCCGACGCCGTCTTATCGACCGCGATCCGATACCCGAGGTAGTCGGAATGCTCCCGGATGATCTGCCGGGCCTTCCGTGAAAACTCCTGGGCGAGGTCGTCGGTGTGGGCGGTCATGATGACCTGAAAGTCCGGGTTCCGCATGAGCGCCCACACGATCGTCCACACCGCCAACAACTGCGACTTCCCGGTTCTGGGCGGTGTGTTCACGATGTCGCGTTGGTTCGGTTCGGTGATCGACCGGACCGCCACCCGGTCCAGCAGTTTGATGGTCGGGGTTACCCGGAACCGTGGGTCGAGGAGTTGCGCGAGCGCGGCCGGCGACTGCGGTTTGAGGGTGTTGCGTCGGTGGGTGATCGCGGTGAGCCCGCAGAGGGTGGCGGCGGGTTCGGGCATGGGGGTAACGGTGGCACCACCGGGTGCCGAGTTGTACACATTTAGTTTGTGGTGTACAGTAGGTGGTATGGGCAACCAAACCACCACCGCCGCCGACACCGCCACCATCGA
>Ga0208864_1000777_pt1 | contig 10541 bp, 5 predicted proteins | sample CryBogmetaGMA05M_FD_184542 | JGI IMG/M metagenome (GOLD analysis project Ga0208864, IMG submission 184542) | Freshwater microbial communities from Crystal Bog, Wisconsin, USA - MA0.5M (SPAdes) | ecosystem: Environmental > Aquatic > Freshwater > Lake | place: Crystal Bog, Wisconsin, USA...
TGTTTGTCCACAGCCTGCTCACTGGCCGGTGTTCCTGACGCCCGTCCCCGCATCCATCCTCGCCCCCCGCCACGCAGGTTCGCGGGTTTCTCAGGTCCGCGGGGGGCTCCCGGACGGCTTCCGAGGCTCGAATCCCGGACCCGACATGCCCTTGACCCACCGTCCCACAGGCCGCTATTCCTCCCCGCCTCCACGATCCCGTCCGGCGATCAGGCACAGGAAGCAGCTTCCATGGCACGATTTCGCAGCCAATTCCTTCCGCACCCCACGGGCCCCGCATCCCGGGCGTGGTTCGCCGGGCTGACGATCGCGGCGGCAGTGGCACAGGCGTGGCTCCCGGTCGCCCGACCCGTCGTCGCGGCCGCCGACCCGGCGGTGCAGGACGCTCCCGAGCCGGCCGAGCCGGTCAACGCCGCCGCGGCGGCCGCCGGCAAGATGAACGAGGCGATCACCCGCGCCGCCGGTGAGGGCCGCGCGAGGGCCGGCACGCCGACCGTCCAAGGGGCCACGGTGCCCGACGACCTGCTCGTGGCGCGGGTGTCCGCCGAGGTGGCCGCGAAGCAGCTCGAGGCCCGCCGCGTGGCCCAGAAATCGCCGTCGGACGCGCTCGCGCTCCTCGACGGCGCCGCGGCGCTGGCCGCCAACGAACAGCTGCCCGAGAAGGCCCGCACGCAGCTGGCGCAGCGGATCGAGCGGGCCCGCCGCGACATCGAGGAATCGACCGGCAAGCGGCGTGGCGAACTGGAGATGGAGCGGAAGAGCGCGCAGGTCGAGGCCCGCGTCGACCGCGAGCGCGCCCAGCGCGTCGAGGTCGATCAGCGGCTCGCCCTCCTCGTCGAGGAATACAACGCCCTCGTCGACGCCCAGCGGTTTCCCGAGGCCGAGGCCGTGGCCAAGAAGGCGGGCCAGCTCGCCCCCGAAAACCCGATCGTGCGGCAGCTGCTCTCGCAGAGCCGCGTCATCCGCCGGCTCGACACCCAGAAGTCGATCGAGGGGCAGAAGCGGCAGGGATTCATGGACGTGGCCGAGGACGTCGAGCGGTCGAGCACGCCGTTCGTCGGCCCGATCGAGTTCCCCGCCACGCGCGACTGGGAGGATCTGACCAAGAACCGCACCCGGATGCAGGCCGAGGGCCGCTCGCGGGCGAGCCCCGCCGAGCTCCAGATCCAGAAGCGGCTCGGCGTGCGGGTGAAGGCCGCGCACCGCGACCAGCCCCTCTCCGCCGTCCTCGACGCGCTGGCCAAGCAGGCCGACGTGCCCATCCACCTCGACATGGTGGGGCTCGAGCAGGAGGCGGTGCGCAGCGACACGCCCGTGACGATCTCGCTCGACCAACCGATCTCGCTCAAAAGCGCGCTCAAGCTGCTGCTCGAGCCGCTCCACCTGGATTACGTCGTCAAGGACGAGGTGCTCAAGGTGACGAGCCCCCGCCTGGTGAAGGGGGAGGTCTACAGCGTCTCCTACCCCGTCGCCGACCTCGTGATCCCCATCCCCAACTTCTCCTCCGACGGCCTGGGCATCACCGGCGCGCTCCGCGACGGCTACTCCCGGATCACGCCCCGCAACGCCGCGTCGGTGCAGTACGGCCCGCCCCCGGCCGGGATCAACGGCGTGAGCCATTCGGGCCTCGATTCCCCGATCGATCCGGCCTCGCTGGCTCAATTCCAGGGGGGCGGCCGGCCCCCGGCCACCGGCTCGACCCCCGCGATGCCGTTCGGCCCGCCCGCGGGCGGTGGCACGCAGGCCGACTTTCAGTCGCTCATCGACCTGATCCAAAACACGGTCGCCCCGCAGTCGTGGAGCGCGCTGGGCGGCACGGGCGCGATCCAGCCCTTCGAGACGAACCTCAGCATCGTCGTCAGCCAGACGCAGGAGGTTCACGAGCAGATCGCCGACCTGCTCGAGCAGCTCCGCCGGCTGCAGGACCTGCAGGTCACCATCGAGGTGCGGTTCATCCGCCTGAACGACACGTTCTTCGAGCGGATCGGCGTCGACTTCGACTTCAACATCCAGACGGGTGTGAACCAGCCGCTCAACATGACGGCCGTGCCCACGCAGTCGAACTCGTCGCAGAACCCCGGCTCCCTGGGCATTCCCTCGCGGGCCGGCGGCCCGAGCCAGCTGATCGGCCTCGACAACGCCGGCAACCCGGGCGTGGCCCTGGGCAGCGGCGGCCTCGGCGGCACGGGCGGCGGTGCAGGCGGCGGTGCGGGCGGCGGTGGCGCGGGCGGCCAGCAGAACATCAACATCCCCAGCTTCTTCTCGATCCCGTTCCGTCAGAACAGCTTCGGCAGCGCGACGGTGCCGGCCCTCCCCGGCCTCCCCGACCCGACGACGTCGGCCGCCACCTTCGGCTTCGCGATCCTCAGCGACATCGAGGCCTTCTTCCTGATCCAGGCCGCCCAGGGCAACACGCGGTCCAACGTGATGCAGGCGCCCAAGGTCACGCTCTTCAACGGCCAGAACGCCTTCATCTCCGACACCACGCAGCGGCCCTTCGTGACGAGCGTCGTGCCGGTGGTGGGCGACTTCGCCGCGGCCCAGCAGCCGGTGATCACGGTGCTCTCGGAGGGCACGGCCGTGAACGTGCAGGCGGTCGTCTCCAGCGACCGCCGCTTTGTCCGGCTGACGCTCGTGCCCTTCTTCTCGCAGATCGGCAAGGTGGAGCAGTTCCAGTTCGAGGGCACGCGGTCGACCAAGTCGAAGAGCAGCGACGAGAAGACCGGGCTTTCCGGCGACGCCGCCGCCGGCGGCGCCCTCCAGGCCGGCCTCGAGACACAGGCCAAGAGCGCCAGCGAGCAGGAGATCTTCTCCCGCGGCACGACGATCCAGTTGCCGGAGTTCATCTTCACCACGGTGACCACCACCGTGAGCGTGCCCGACGGCGGCACGGTGCTGCTCGGCGGCATCAAGCGGCTGCGGGAGGGACGCAACGAGTTCGGCGTGCCGATCCTCTCGAAGATCCCCTACATCAACCGGCTCTTCAAGAACGTCGGCATGGGGCGGACCACCGACAGTCTGATGTTGATGGTCACGCCGCGGATCATCATCCAGGAGGAGGAGGAGGACAAGCTCCTCGGCACGACGCGGCCCTGACCGGCCGGGGCGCGTTCGCCCCGCCCGCCGGCCGACACGCACCAGGAGACGCTTCCATGCCGCGGCTGCTCTTCCTCGCCGCCGCCATCCTCGCCGGGCTCGGCGTGGCCGCCGGCTCCTTCGGCGCGCACGGCCTCAGGCACGTGCTCGAGGCCACCGGTCGCGCCGACAACTGGGAGACGGCCGTCCGCTACTGCATGTACCACGCGCTGGCGACGCTGGTCGTCGCGCTGGCGGCGACGCTGCCCCAGGCCACGGCCGTCCGCGGCCTGCTCGGGGCCGCAGGCCTGAGCTTCCTCGTCGGCACGCTCGTGTTCTCGGGCTGCCTGGGGGCGCTGGCGCTGTCCGGCGTCCGCGTGCTCGGCGCCATCGTGCCCATCGGGGGCGTCCTGTTCCTCGTCGGCTGGGCCCTGCTGGCCGCCGCCGCAGCCAGGCTGCCTGGGTGACGCCCGAGCGCGGTCCGCACACTGCTCTGGATTCGGCCGGCTTTTCCGCGTTATTTCCCCGCTGGCCGCCGACGTCGTTCGTCATGGGTGGTCGCCGGGCCGCGGCGTCATTCAGCCCCCGCTGCCCGACGCTGCCCGCCGCCGGCGGCCGAAGGCTCCACGAGCAGTCCACGGAACCGCGCCCGCATGCGACTCGTGCCCCGCCGCGATCACCTGCTCCGACGGACGCTCCGCGCGACGGGGCGGGAGGGCATCCGCATCCTGGGCCTGAAGCGGCGGCGACGCATCCGCGTGGCGCCGGTCGCGATGCCGCCCGTCGCCGGCGCCCCCCGCATCGTCTACGTGTCGGGGGAGCCGGGCACCGCCGGCCACTCCTACCGCGTGGCACGCTGCGCCGCCTCCGCGGCCGAGGCGGGCTACGCGGTCGAGGTGGTGAACCTGCACGATCTGGCGGCGCACCTCGTGGTCGACCCCACCGCCGCGCCCGCGGCAGTCGTCATCTGGCGGGCCGCCTGGAACGAGATCCTGGAGCGGGCCGTCACCGCCTGGCGGGCCGCCGGCAGCCGCATTCTCTTCGACGTCGACGACTACATGTTCGACCCCGGACTCGCCCGCGCGGAGGTGATCGACGGCATCCGCTCTCAGGGCATCCCGGAGGCGCGGGTCGTGGAGCACTATGCCCGCATCCGCACCACGCTCTCGTGGGCCGACGCCTGCATCGCCCCCACCGAACGGCTCGCCGAGGGGATGCAGGCCTGCGACAAGACGGCGATGATCCTCTGCAACGGCTTCGACGACGAGGTCTACCGCGTGAGCCGCGAGGCCGTGCTGCGGCGGCGGAGCCAGCCCGGCGACGGCCTCCTGCGGATCGGCTACGCCTCCGGTTCGCGCACCCACCAGCGCGATTTCACCATCGCGGCCCCGGCGGTGGCGCGGGTGCTGCGCACGCGGCCCGACTGCCGGCTCGTGCTCTTCCGCGACACCGAGCACCACTGCGACCTCCTCGACGTCGGCGAGTTTCCGGAGTTGCAGCCCGTCCTGGGCCAGATCGAGTGGCGGCCGCGGGTGCCGCTCGCCGGCCTGCCCGAGGAACTCGTGCGGTTCGACGTGAACCTCGCCCCGCTCGAGGTCGGCAACGTCTACTGCGAGGCGAAGAGCGAGCTGAAATACTTCGAGGCGGCGCTGGTGGAGGTGCCCACGGTCGCCTCGCCGACCCAGCCCTTCCGCGCCGCGATCGCCCCCGGCTGCACCGGCCTCCTGGCCGACGACGCCGCCGATTGGGAGCGGCACCTGCGGCACCTGCTCGACGACGCCGCGGCGCGGCGGGCCATGGGGCGTGCCGCGCTGCTGGACGTGCTCCACCGCTACGGCCCCGACGGCCGCCGGCTGCGGGTCGCCAACGTGTTCGACCGCGTGCTCGGCACCGCCGCCGAACGCGCCGCGGCGTTCGGTGTCGAACTCGAACCGCGGGGCGCGTCACCGCGGCTCCCGCCCGTGCCCGAGGCCGACGTGGTCCGCGCCTACGGCGACGACCGCGTGGCCGACGTCGGCGTGGTCGTGCCGGTCTTCAATTACGAGCGGTACGTCGCCAAGGCGCTCGACAGCGTCGCGGCGCAGACGCTCGAGCGGATCGAACTGGTGATCGTCGACGACTGCTCCACCGACCGCTCGCTCGAGGCCGTGGACGCCTGGCTCGCGCGGCGGTGGCGGCGGTTCGTCCGGGCCACCCTCCTCCGCAACCGCGGCAATCAGGGTCTGCCCCTCACCCGCAACGCCGGCTTCGCCCGCGCCGAGGCGCCGCTCGTGATGCCGCTCGACGCCGACAACATGCTCGAGCCGCGGTGCCTGGAGCTGCTCTGCGGCCGGCTCGCCGGCGCGGCCTGTGCGGCGGTGCACCCCACGCTGCAGCGGTTCGGGAAATGCACCCACCGCCACGTGGCGCAGCCGTGGTCGCCCGACCGCCTGCGGCACGGCAACTACATCGACGCCATGGCGCTGATCCGCCGCAGCGCCTGGGCCCACGTGGGGGGCTACACGAAGGGCGAGTTCGTGGGCTGGGAAGACTACGACCTGTGGTGCAAGTTCGTGGAGGCCGGCCTGTGGAGCGATCCGGTGCCGGAGGCCGTGGCGCTCTATCGCGTGCACGCGGAATCGATGCTCAACACCCGCACCAACACCGGCGACACCCTGCCGGAGGTCGTCCGCGCGATCCGCGCGGCCCACCCCTGGCTGCGGGTTCGCGCCGCCTGAACGCGGCCCCGTCGTGCGACGGCGAACGCGCGTCGATGCACGCCGTGAAGGTGCGGCCGTCACACCCGGCCGTCACGTCACCCGGTTGCCGCGGGCCTGCGGGCTCGTGTAGATCCGGCCGAGGGCGTTGCCGCCGTAGACGTTGCCCGAGCCGGTGTTCGTGTTGGCTGCGGCCAGGAACACGATGCCGAAGCCCTTGTTGGGCAGCACCTTGCCGGCGGCCGACCGGCCGAGGAAGTTGCGGCTGATCGTGTTGGCGCTGGTCTGCGCCAGGATGATGCCGTGCTGTACGTGACCGCCGATCTCGTTGGCGGTGATCACGTTCGCCGTGGCGTTCGACTGGACGGAGATGCCCACCGTCTGCACGCCCACGGCGGCCGTCCGGGCCGCGTTGAGGCCGATGACGTTGTTCTGTACGACGTTGGCCCGGGCCCCGGGGAAGGCCGCCGTGCCCAGCGAGATGCCTCCGAGCCGGTTGCCCGCGATGACGTTGCCGGCGGTGACGTTGCCGGCGGTGACGTTGCCGGCGGTCGCGTTGCCGATCGTGTTGCCGTTGGCGCCGTTGGCGACGAGGATGCCGAGTTCGCCGTTGCCGATGGCGACCTGCCCCGTGGCGTCGGTGCCGATCCGGTTGCCGTACACCACGTTGCCGACGACGCTCGCGTGGAGAAACTCGATGCCGGCCGACGCGTTGCCGGAGAGCACGTTGCCCGGACCGATGACGTTCCGCTGGCAGCCGGCCCCGAAGAAGATCCCGTCGGAGCGATTGCCGTAGCCGACCGCCGACGAGCCCTGGGGGTTCGTGCCGATGCGGTTGCCGGTGATCGAGTTGCCCGCGTACACGGCGCCGCTCCACGGCCGCGTGACGTCGTCGCCCATGTTGATGCCGTTGTAGAGGCCGGCGATCGTGTTGCCGCGCACGACGTTGTTGCTCGACTGGATGCCGATGGCCGCCTGGTAGGTGCCGGCCGAGGCGGTCTTGTGGACGACGTTGCCGGCCTCGATGCAGAAGCCGATCCAGTTGTTCTGGATCGTGTTGCCGGTCGAGGCGGGGAAGACCGTGATCGCGTTGGCGGCGTAGTCGGCCATCACGAGCCCCTGGATCGTCGATCCGGTGCTCGTGGTGCCCTGGGAGGGATCGGCCTGGAGGATGAACAGGCTCGACACCGCCGCCGAGCCGCGGATCGTCACGCCGGGAGCGGTCGCGCTGCTGCCGGGCTGCGAGAGCCCGTCGACCACGATCTGATCGTTGAGGTAGAGCGGCTCGACCAACCGGATGGTGCTGGCCGCCGCCGGAAGATTGAACCGGACGACGTCGGCCCCCTTCGACGCGTAGTTCGCCTGGAAGACCGCCCAAGGCAGCGATCCCGCCACCGTCCGGTCGCCCGAGGGGCTCGTGACGGTGTAGGTGGTGAGCAGCGTCCGCGACTCGAGCGACTCCACGCCGAGCGGCGGCAACGGGCGACGCGAGTCGTTGCCTGCCCCAGCGGCGCGGCGCGTTGCGGGCGCGTGTCCTGCGGCGGTGGGGTGGCGTGATGCCATCGGGGAACGTCCAGTTCGGGGCCGTGCGGGTGAATCGCCACGGCCCCCAGTCTTGAATCCTACCGGCGCACCGGTCGCCGGGCAAAAATCCGCGGCCGAGGGCCGTTTCCCGGGATCCGACAGGCTGTGGGTCCACAGCCTGCTGACTGCCCGTGGAAAAAGTCCTCCGGACCTCTTTCCACGGTGGAAAACCTCCGGTTTTCACGGGAGCTACGCTCCCGCGATCGCATCCATGCGATCACGCAGGCTGTGGGTCCACAGCCTGCTAACGGCGGCGGCCGATGTATTCGAAGCCGGCCGCGATGCCCTCCTGGGCCTCCTGCGGGAGGCTGGCGAACGCCTGCCAGACGGGATGCTGCCACCGGTCGGGCGAGAGCCAGATTCGCGCGAGCTCCGCCAGCGACAGGTTCATGATCCGGGCCGCCTCGGCCGGCGGCAGGTGGGCCCGCACCCGCGTGTCGAGTTCGTGGGCGAGCCAGCCGTAGGCGAAGAAGGGGTTGAAGTTCTCCGAGACGCGGAGACGCTCCGCCGTGAACCCCGGGAACCACTCGAGCAGCCCCTGTTTCGTCGCGTTGCAGTAGTGGAAGGGGGCCTCGTGCAGCGGCTGCAGGAAGGCCGTGTGGATGAACAGCCGCCCTCCCGGCCGGAGCACGCGGGCGATCTCCGCGGCCGCCTGGAACGGGTTGCGGAAGTGCTCGAACGCGTTGAGCGCCACCACGGCGGCGAAGGCGTTGTCCACGAACGGCAGGGCGTGGACGTCGACCACCACGTCGGTGTTGCGGAAGATCGCCGCCTCCGCCTCGACGACCTTCGGATTCCAGCACCGCGTGCCCCCGGCGGAGAGGTTGAGCACGAGCCCCTCGGCCGCGTCGATCACCTCCTGCGCCGCGGCGCAGATCTCGTGCGAGACGTGCTGGCCGCGATCCACCACCCGCTCAAGCGCCGGGTGGAGGATCGGCCGGAAGCCTTCCACCGGCCAGGTTCGCAGGCCGTCGTCCGTGGCCAGCCGCTGGCTGCTCCGCCAGACGAGCGGGCGACGGGTGACGGGACACTGCAGGACAGGCAGCAACTGGCGCAGGGTGTTCTCGTCGCGGGGCCGCGGGGGCGGGGCCGACGGCTCGGTCCATGCGGCGGTCATGCGGCCTCCCGCGCGGGCGACGGGGCGGCCGCAGGGTGCACCGCGGGCCTGCCCGGTGGGAGCCGCTGGGGCGGGATCGTGAGCCACGGATGCCGGGCGTGGAGGAAGTCGACGAGCCGTGACCGGTTGGCGGGAACGTCGGTGGCGGTGTGGAGCATCGACGCGCCGTGCACGCGGTAGCGGGCGATCGCGTCGGGCACCGGCCGGCTCCACAGCCCTTCCTCCACCATCGCGCACCAGAAGTCGTAATCCTCCCAGCCGTAGGGCACCCTCACGTAGCCGCCGCAGCGGGCCCAGGCGCTCCGGCGGATGAGCGCCATCGCGTCGATGTAGTTGCCGGCGCGGAGCCGGTCGGGGCACCAGGGCATCGCGGGCCACGTCTCCTGCACGTCGCCGAAGCGGTCGAGCGTGGGATGGGCCGCCGCCGCCCTGGATTCCGCCAGCGCGTCGCGGAGCGCGGCCACGCAGCCGGGCGCGAGGACGTTGTCGGCGTCGAGGGGCAGCACGAGCGGCGCGGTGGCCCAGGCGAAGCCGGCGTTGCGGGTCAGTGACAGGCCGCTGTTCACCCGGTTGCGCAGGTGCGTCGCGGCCACGAAGCGGCGGGCGTGCTTCGCCAGCCAGCGTTGCACCACGGCCACCGAGTCGTCGGTGGAGCGGTCGTCGACCACCACCAACTCGATGCTCGCGGCGGTCTGGCCGAGGACGCTGTCGAGGGCCTCGTCGACGTAGCGTCCGTAGTTGTAGCAGGGGATCAGCACGGCCACGTCGGCCACGTCGCCCGACTGCCGCTCGAAGAGCAGCTCCGCGTCGGGAATCTCCGGGAGCGGCCGGCTGCGCGACGGCCGCGCGAGCGCGGGCAGAAAGCTCTCGGCACGGCGCCGGTCGTCGCCGAAGAGCCGCGTCAGGAAGCCGTCGAGGGCCTCGGCGCGGCCGTCGGGGCCGAACGCCCAGAGCACGTCGAGCGCCGCCGCGCGGCCCAGGCGGCGGCGCAACGCCGGATCGGCGACGAGCTCACCGAGCGCCCTGCGCCACTCGGCGGCGGTGCGGGCGAGCATGCCGGTCTCGCCGTCGCGGATGGCCCGCGCGAAGGGGGCGGTGGGCGAAGCCACGGTCGGCACGTCGACCAGCGCCGCCTCGAAATACTTGAGCTCGCTCTTGGCCTCGCAGAACACGTTGCCCACGTCGAGCGGCGCGATGTTGACGTCGAACCGAGCCATCTCCTCGGGCAGCTGGGCCAGCGGCACCATCGGCCGCCATTCGATCTGGTGCTCGAGCCCCGCGAGGTCGGGAAACTCGGCCGGGTCGAGGAGCCGCCGGCCGAAGGCCCCCTGGCGGAAGAGCACGAGCCGGCAGTGCGGATTGTCCCGGAGCACGCTCGCCACCGCCGACACCGCGGCGGTGAAGTCCTGCTGGTGGGTGCACGACCCGGCCGCGTAGCCGATGCGCACGAGCCCGTCGTCCCCCTGCTGGTGACGGGCGATCGCGGCCAGGCGGCTCGTGCGGTAGGTCCGCGCGTCGAAGCCGTTGGGCAGCACGAACGCCGTCCTGCCGCGCGCCCGCATCCCGCCCGCCAGCTCCTCGGTGGTGGCGATGCCGATGTCGGCGGCCATCAGCGTCCGCTGCACGAGCTGGAACTGGTGCGCCACGTCCGCCTCGGCGAATCCGTTCGAGCGGATGCCGTCGATCACCTCCACGCGGGCGAGGTCGGGCTCGAACATGTGGTCGTCGACGTCGAACGCGATCCGGGCCCCGTGCCGCCGCCAGATGTCGCAGGCCTGCTCCAGCGCGGGCGTCCACTTCGCCCGCCAGATGACGACGAGATCGGCGCGGGGGCAGTTGTGGACGGCGTTCTCGGCCCGCGTCGCGGGCTCGAGGCCGACGTCGTGGCCGAGGTCGCGGGCCGTGGCGGCGTACCGCTCGACGCGGTAGCTGTGGCCGGGTGTGTGCGGCTCACCGGAGAGAAAGACAATCCGGAGCCGGCTGCGGGCGCGGTCCACGGCATCGGCGGCGGGCGTGCGGGCGAGTTCGATCACCACCGGCTCGGCCGCGGCCGGCGGCGGGGCGACGGG
>Ga0208864_1000782_pt1 | contig 10513 bp, 6 predicted proteins | sample CryBogmetaGMA05M_FD_184542 | JGI IMG/M metagenome (GOLD analysis project Ga0208864, IMG submission 184542) | Freshwater microbial communities from Crystal Bog, Wisconsin, USA - MA0.5M (SPAdes) | ecosystem: Environmental > Aquatic > Freshwater > Lake | place: Crystal Bog, Wisconsin, USA...
CAGCAGCGCTGTGTGGCCGGTATCGACAAAGTCGATGATGCGCACATCGGTCTTGGTCGCGTGCTCGCGGTGCAATCGGCCCGCGTATTGCTGCAAGGTCCCCTTCCACGACACCGGCATGGCCAGCACCAAGGTGTCCAGCGGGGGATGATCAAACCCTTCTCCAACCAACTTGCCGGTCGCCAGCAGGACACGCGCCGCATCAGGTGGCAACGCGCCCAGTTCCGCGATCAGTGCGGCGCGCTGCTTCTTGGCTATCCGCCCGTGCAGGACAAACAAGGATGGCACCTTGTCGCCCAAGGCAGTTTGTATGGCATCGAGATGTTCGGTGCGCTCGGTCAGCACCAGCACCTTGCGGCCCTGGCCGTAAGCGTTGATGACCTCGGCAGCAATCGCGTCCGTTCGGGCTTGATCAATGGCAAGGTGCCGGAATACATCCTGAATCCCCGCCTCCTGCGGCAAATCTATCCGCGAGTGCAACATGCAGGGCGTGACCGCCAGATCGTGCGGCGCACCTGTGGGCTTGGCTGCGGTGTGGCGAGTTGGCCCGCATTGCATGAAAATAATCGGCTGCTGACCATCACGGCGGATCGGTGTGGCCGTCAGCCCGAGCACGTATTTGGCTTTGGCCTGCTTCAAAATCGCATCGAACGATGCCGCGCCGACGTGATGGCATTCGTCCACGATCACGTGGCCGTAATTTTCGACCAGCGGATTCACTTCGCCCTGGCGTGACAGCGATTGCATCACCGCAATGTCGATTTTTCCGGTTGGTTTCGCCTTACCGCCGCCGATGGTGCCGACCACGCCCTTGCAAACGCCCAGAAATGATTGCAAGCGCTCCTGCCATTGCTTAAGCAGTTCGGTTCGATGCACCAGCACCAGCGTGTTGACGCCACGGCGCGCAATCATCGCAGCGGCCGTCACCGTTTTGCCAAAGGCCGTCGGTGCGCACAGGACGCCCGCATCGTGATGCAGCATGGCGGCCACGGCGAACTCTTGATCTGGCCGCAAAATACCCGCAAACGCAACGTCCAGTGGCAAGCCCACGTATCGCTCGTCGACCATCTCGCAGCCAATCGAATTGTCACGAAGTAGCGCCAGCGCGGCATCTAGGCAACCGCGCGGCAACGCAATATGGTTGGGGTGGTTTTCAGCGCAGCCAATCACACGTGGTTCATCCCACACCGAAAAGCGCATCGCCTGCTTTTTGTAAAACTCAGGATTCTGGAAGGCCGCCAATCGAATCAGCCGATTGGCCAGTGACTGCGGGAGTTCTGCCTTTTCAAAATAGATCAGGTTGGCCAGCGTCACCGTAAGCGACTTCGGCATCGGTCCGACCAGCTTCTTGCTGACGGCTGCGGATCGTTTCCACGGTTCTTTTTGATCTTCCTCATCGATGAAGGTCACGTCGAGTGGGTGCGCGTTGCCCGTCGCCCTCAGAATGAGGGGCTCGAGATCGTGCGCCGGCATTGGCAGGATCGAGGCCAAGAATCCCCACTGATCCTGGTAAGGTCGCAAGTCCGCATCCACGAACACACTGCATCCGTTCTCACGCGGATGCTTCTGCAGTGGCAGCGCGATCAGATTGCCGAAACCGCCTTTGGGCATTGAATCCTGATTGGGAAACAAGCGGTCGTAGGATTCGAGCTTGAGCTGGCGAGTTCGGGCGCAGGTGTGGCTGATGATGGCTGTGCCGAGTCGGCGCGCATCCCGAGCCGATACGCTGCCGGAGAAGAAAACCCAAGCATGCGCACCATTGCCGGAGCGCGATATCTCAAGGGCGACCGGCACACCCAGTTCTTGACACGATTGGTAAAACGCCTTGGCATCCTCCCGCCATTGCTCCTCGTCGAAATCAGCGGCGAGAAAATGGCAGGTGTCGTCGGGCAACAGTGGATAGACGCCGACCGTCCGTTTACCGGCAAGGTGTTCGTAGATCACCTGATCCGACAACGGAATCAGTAGGCGGTTATTGCATTCCCCGCATTTGATACGCGGCTTTTCGCAAACGCCCGCCAGCCACTCATTGCCGCAGGCCGGTGCGTAGCCAGACTTGCCGGTTGTTTTGCTTTCCCAACGGATTGGATAAACATCCGTGCGGCCACGAAACAGACGACGAAATATCGACATTTTTTCGGCGGTGGAAAAACGGGATGATTCTGGCTCCGGCGCGGGCGGCGCTGGTTCCGGCGGGATTGGCTGAGGCGTCAAACGCCATTCGATGCCTCGCACGTTCAGCAGCGCGATCAGGCGGGCGTTTTCGGTTTGCAGCGCGGCTAACTGATCGCGTTCACTCATCGGTCCCGTACTCGGCAAGCAAGTCGTCCATATCGTCACCGACGCCATAGCCGAAGTTGTGACAGGTGCTGCGCACGGTATCCAGCCTGTCCCATAAGGGCTGGCGTTGCGCGTCGGCCAAACTGGCGACGGTTTTTAAAGCCTGCTCGAACATCCGCACCAGCGCGTCGAAGTAGCCCTCATCCTGCAGCCCAACTTCATGACTGAACCCTGCTGCCCGTTCGCAGTAAAACACCATCAGTTCGGCCAGACCTTCCGCTTGGCCAATTGCTTTTTTGTAATCGGCGATAGGCTTTTTAGCTTTGGCGACCGAGGTGTCTTGATTCTTGAACATGTCGGGCCAAAGCCAGCGGTCGATGGTGACCTTGTACGGCTTGAGCACGTCGTCGCCAAGACTCAGGCGAGCGTGGAAAAAGGCTTGGTTGTCCTTGTTGGCCGCGTACAGGTTTTGCAGCAGTCCGAGCAAACCAGCGCGGTCAAAGTCCAAGAGCTTGGTCTTTACGTCGCTCCAGCTGGGCGTGTTCGTTTTTGTGGCCATAGCCGCTATTCCTCGGCGATATCGGGTTGGCTGCCAGACTCAATTTGCTTGATCACTCGATCAAAGTCACTCTCAAACAACCGGTCCTGCACGATGCGGTATTTTTCAAATTCACTTTCGGCGTACGCCTTGGCAATTTCTGCCGTCACCTTGCCTGCGTCCTGCAGTACCTCCCGGTCCCACAGTTTCAGGAAGCCGCTAAGGCGCTCTTCCCAATCCGCCATGGTCATAGGCATGCGGCGCATGGCTTGAAGTTCTGCCATGTCGAGATAGGCCGAAACAATTCGCTGCATCTGCGCCATCTCGAACTCCGACAAGTAGTTCTTGGCAATGGCAACGTCGTATTTGTGAACCTTCCCTTGGGGCGCGCCCTCCCAACTGGTCAGCCCCATGTTTTCTTGTCTGTGATCAGCCCGGTCTACGATCACCTCGGCCGCTGTCTGGCCATGAATGGCGTAATGCAGCTTGTTCTGAACCGCCGCAAAAAAGCGCTTGGTCGCCGTGGCCGATGTGTCGTAGTCGAGCGAGGTCGCGTAAATGTCGGTAATCTTTTGGTAGAACTTGCGCTCGGATGCGCGGATTTCCCGAACTTTTTCCAGCTGCCGTTCGAAGAATTCATCCGTCAGAACGCTGCCGCCACTCTTCAAGCGCTCCGTATCCATGACCCACCCTTGAATCGTGTAATCCTTGACGATCTGGTTGGCCCATTTACGAAACTGCACGGCGCGTTCGTTTTCAATCTTGAAGCCCACGGCGATGATGGCCTGCAGGCTGTAGTGATCCACCTTGCGCTGAACTTCGCGCTCACCCTCGGTTTGAACCATTAAGTACTGCTTAACAGTTGCCTCGCGCTCCAGCTCGTTGTCGGCATAGATACGCTTCAGATGTTGACTGATGGCTGGCACAGACACATCGTAAAGCGTGGCCATCATCTTCTGCGTGAGCCAGAGGTTTTCATCCTCGTAGCGCATTTCAACGCTGCTTTGCGCCTTGCCAGTGGCAGCCACAAAGGTCAGGTATTCGGCCGCTGAGGAGCGGACGAGGGAGACTTCGTTTTTCCTTGAGGGTTTCGGCTTCTTATTTAAACGGCCATCTTTTTCTTTTGTGTGGACTGGCTTTTTATCGTCGCTCATGGCGCAACTCCTTCGGTGCACTTCGCCTTGATGAAATTAAACATCGGACGAAGAACCTTAACGCAAGCAGAGTCGAGGCTGGGGGCGATCCCATTAGACATGCCCGCCCACACCTTTAAACTTCTCAACAAAAGCGGCTATTTTTTCGAAAACGCTCTGCTTTTTTGTCAGGTACTGCGGATTTAAAGGGCTCATTTTGGGCAGAACGCCATTGAGCTCGGTGCCATTGTCACTGGCAAATTCCCGTTTCAGCGAGTTGGCGATATAACGCTTAGCCGCCTCCGCATTCAGGTTCTCTGTGCTAATTAGCTCTTGTGCCTCACGCTGTTGCACGGCTTGTGCAAAAGTGAAGAAGGCGTCAATCACACTGGCCTTATCGCCAATCTGGTCCAGGTCGGTTTGATTAATAAAATCAATCAGCAAGCTTTCTTTGGCGCGATTACCAAGGCTCGCGCGAATCACCCTGCGAACGTCTTCAACCAGTGAGGCTTTGTCTTTAACCTTCTTATTGTTTTCAAAAATCAGTTCCAGAATGAAGTCTAGGTTGATCTCTTGTGACTTAAGCAGGTCAACCTCAAAGACCACGTCATCCCAATCGATGGTCGATTTTTCTTTTTCTGCGGCCGATTTTTCCCGCCGCAACCACTCGCGAACGTCGTTGTAGGTTGAACGGTAATCCTGAATTTTCCGATCAGCAGGTATCGTAATAGTCTGCAATGCGGCCAGATTTTCATCACTCAGATAATGCTGAATTTTGAATGCCTCAACCACCGCTGGGTCATTCATATCGATACTTTGCAAGGCCTTCAGGCTGGCAAATTCATCGTAGTTTTGCAGCACGTTTTCAACGCGCAAATACTCACCAAAAAGTTTTGCGAAGGCCTTTTTGTCGACCTCTTTTTCAATGGCTGCAGGGTCAGGAAATCGCTGCTCTAACTCCCCCACAATTTCCACAAAACCACGTCGTGCCTCACCGGTCACAACATCGGTGAAGCCTTCCATGTATTCCTTGTAGCTTTTCTCCAGCACCACGTTCTTGGTGTTTGTGTCACCGAACAAAGTGATGGCATCAATCGTGGCTTGCTCTAGATCCCGGAAGGTGACGATGTTGCCAAAGGTTTTGGTGGCATCGTAAATGCGGTTGGTCCGGGAATACGCCTGCATCAAGCCGTGATAACGCAGGTTTTTGTCCACAAACAAGGTGTTCAGCGTTGGGGCATCAAAGCCGGTCAGGAACATGCCAACCACAATCAATAAATCTATTTCTTTCGCTTTAACCTGCTTCGCCAAATCGCGGTAGTAGTTTTGAAAACCGTTGCTGTCCACGCCGAAGTTGGTCTTAAACAGCGCGTTGTAGTCTGTAATCGCTGCAGTTAAAAACTCCTTCGCGCTGACGTTCATGGCGGAAACATCAAAACCTTCGTCTTGAATGTCGCCAATCGAGTCCTGCTCTTCATTGGCCGCAAACGAGAAAATGGTGGCCACTTTCAAAGGCTTGTCGCTGTTCTTCTGAAGCACCTTGAAGGACTCGTAATACAGCTTGGCGGCATCGACGCTGCTGACTGCAAACATGGCATTGAAACCCTTTCCACCCGCTTGCAAGCGATGGGTTTTTTGCCGGAAGTTATTCAGGATGTACTGGCTAATCTCAGCAATGCGATCGGGGTGCAACAAGGCTTGCTTATTCTCCGCCGCACTGAGTTTTTTCTGATCTTGCTCGGTTTCGATGGCTTTGAACTGCGGGCGCACATCGTTGTAGTCCACTTTGAACTTGAGCACCTTTTCATCACGAATAGCATCGGTGATGACATAAGAGTGCAGCTCGCGGCCAAACACGCTGGCGGTGGTTTCTGCGCCAAGGGCATTTTGCGGGAAGATCGGCGTACCGGTAAAACCAAACTGGTAAAACTTCTTGAACTTCTTTTTCAGGTTCTTCTGAGCCTCACCAAACTGGCTGCGGTGACACTCATCAAAAATAAACACCACCTGCTTGCCGTAAATGGGCAAGTCGACTTCGCTTTTCATCAAGTGATTGAGCTTCTGGATGGTGGTGACAATGATTTTGTTGTCGTCTTTGTCTAGGTTGCGCTTGAGGCCGGCGGTGTTGTCAGACCCATTGACACTGTCCGGCGAAAAACGCTGATATTCCTTCATGGTCTGGTAGTCCAGATCCTTGCGGTCCACCACGAAGAACACCTTGTCGACAAACTCCAACTCGGTTACCAAACGCGCTGCCTTAAAGCTGGTCAGCGTCTTGCCAGAGCCCGTGGTGTGCCAGATGAAGCCGCCGCCCTCAAGTTGGCTCCAGTTCTTGGCTTGATAGGCGCTGTTAATTTTCCACAAGATGCGTTCGGTTGCGGCAATCTGGTAGGGGCGCATCACCAGGAGCGTATTGCTGACATCAAACACCGAATATTGCAGCAACACATTGAGCAGGGTATTTTTCTGGAAGAAGGTGGCGGTAAAGTCTTTCAGGTCCTTGATCAGACTGTTATCCGCCTTCGCCCAGTTCATGGTGAAGTCGAAGCTGTTTTTGTTGCGTTGCGTGGTGTTGGCAAAATAGCGGCTGTCGGTGCCGTTGGAAATAACAAACAGCTGCAAATACTTGAACAACGAATGCCCGCTGTTGAAGCTCTCTTTGCTGTAGCGGTGCACCTGATTGAAGGCTTCACGAATCGCCACGCCGCGCTTCTTCAACTCCACCTGCACCAATGGCAAACCATTCACCAAAACTGTCACGTCATAGCGATTGGCGTGACTACCGGTTTGCTCAAACTGCTTGATCACCTGCATCTTATTGCGTGCGATGTTCTTTTTATCCAGCAGGTAGATGTTCTGAATATGGCCATCGTCAAACACAAAATCATGGATGTAGTCATCATGGATTTTGCGGGTTTTATCGACGATGCTGTCACTGGGCCTGTCCAGCCAGGTCTCCACAAATCGCTGCCATTCGCTCTCGAAAAACTGCATGTTGTTTAAGGCTTGCAGCTGCTCGCGCACATTGACCAGCAGCTTCTCAGGCGTGTTTAAACCGGGGGCATACTCGTAGCCCTGATTCTGCAAATCCTGAATGAATTCCCGCTCCAAGTCGTATTCGCTTTGGTAGCTTTCATTGACCTGCCAATCTTTGCCGTATTTATCGAGAACGATAAAGCTATTTGATTCGGCAACAGCCTTGTATTCGTACATGCATTATCCCTAAATTTTGTTTTTTAGCTTTCAGCCTGTTGAAAGCGATACATGGTGTTGATTTCATTCACCAGATAACGCAAAACACGCTTATCGTCTTCGGTGAGATCAGCTACTTCTTCGCCCGCTTGTTTTGAGTGACTGGAGATATTGATAATCCTAGTCTCATACGGATTAGTTTTTCCATCATCTGTTTTTGGCAACAGATCGCCCCATTTCTTATAGCCCAGAAAGGTTGAGGTTTTTTCCAGAATATTTCTCAAAAAATTGAAATGGTACTTATTCAGTTGACCACGCTCGATGGCATTTTCGAGCTCTGACTTAAGATAGAGATGGTATGAAAATGGCGAGTCATTGGACTGGTTGACAAGCTGAAAGCTGCCATCATCGAACTTTTTCATTCGATACTTATCGAAACTCTTCTTCTTGTAGCCGCCGTCGTCACTGTTCAGTTCGTTGTGCAAAACATTATAGAAAAGCGGGTTATGGGTGGTGATGATGAATCTGACAACAGAGTCATTTGATTTGATCATTTGGGCTAGGTCTACGGCCAACTCAATCAAATGGTTCTCATCCAGCGAGCTGACCGGGTCATCAATAAATACATATTCCAACCGGTCAAAATCATTGCTTTCACGTTCGCTGGGCTCTGAAATATTGAGTATTCCAATCACCTGTTCAAGCAGTGTGTAGAAAACGCTCCAAATAAAATTACTTTCTTCACCCTTCGAGATTTTTAGGTTTCTTGAGTTTTCATCATTACCGCGTTGCAGCGAAAAAGTCACTTCCGAAAAAGCTTTGACCGTGATCTCTTTACCGTCCTTGTCATTGACTCTATATTCTTCATTGAATCGAGGCGTGAGCTTCTCATTTGCGTAGCGCTGGAAGTTGGTGATGATATTTCGATCTTGCCCTTGATCTTTGAGCACCCAATCGGTAAACGAATTGGGCTGGATTTTTAGTTTAGGCTCGGCGTCCAGTTCTAAATCGTTATCCCAATAGAACAAGTCTTCTGTAAAGGCGTTGTAGTAAAGGATTTTGTTGCGCGCCGACTTAGGCTGATCGGCTTCATCATCGCCCTCACTGCCTTCGGCTTTTGGCGCAATCAGCTGCTTGAACTCCCGCGAAAGGCGTGTTTTACCCGTGCCATTAAAGGCATAGATCAGCTGCACCTTTTTGTTGACATCTTTGAGCTGCTGCCCGATTTCGGTTAGCGTCTTACTCATGTCAGGCCACTGCCTCATCTGGCTTCGGGAAGCTCAACAGCAAACTCCGGTAGTGCTCGTATTGCTTTTGGCGCAGTTCAATTTCGCGCGGCAAGCCTTCGGTGATGGAGTTGGTGAGGGCGTCGAATTTATCAAGGATGCCTGCAATACGCTCTTGCTCTTTCATTGAAGGAAACCGGACGTTCAAGCTCTTTAGAAGGCCGCCTGTAACCAGTGGCTGACCACCACCTACTGCGTACTGATTCAGATTCATGTGCGTTAGCTGATGAAAAGCGAAGCGAATATTCCACGCATCTTTTGGACGAATTATGAGCGTGTTATCAGATACGTCAAAACTTCCTGAAACGGCATTAACTCGCCCGGCATTGGCGCCGACGCGAGCGACAAGTAGCATATCCCCCGAGTACGCTGCTTCGTTAGTAAAACCAATCAGGCCGGTCGATCCATAAACTGGAATGGTGCCCTCGGCAGTTCGAGCCTTATTTCGGCCTGAAGCAATACTTGTTGTCATCGCCTCCAACGTCTTCCATTCCACTTCCCCATCTTCAAACCTCAACAACTGGTCGCGATAGTAGTTGTATTGTTTTTTGCGGGCGGTCAGCTCGGCGGTCAGCTCGGCGGTCAGCTCGGTGAAATTGTCCAGGATTCGGACAATTTCACCTTGGATTGCTAGCGATTTTTTGGGGTTTTCTGGGCATGGGATGGGAATTGAAATTTTTGCCATATCACTGGCGGAGACATCAATTACTTTTGTCCCTTTTGAATATTTTCTTTTTTCGCCCGAAAATATATCTGTTTGAGTGAAGTAAGCAAAATACTTACTTAGAATATTTTCGCGTGGCTTGAATATGGTTGCATGGCCGCCCGTAACAGCTTGGCGCTCACCCAGATAAACCACTGCTTTGCCAACGTCTTCTAGGTTTTCACTTGTATTTGTAATTACAACATCCCCCCTGTTAACCTTTTTTAATTTCTTAGCGGTCTCAGGCGAAACAAAAGATTTTGTCGATGTCGTGGATAGTCCGTAGTAAGTATAAATTTGTCCATAGTGAATTGCTGGAATGCCAGATTCTGTAAAGTCGGCTTTCGGCAGGCCATTTCCACGAACTAATTCACCCATCTCCCCCAACGGCGTCCACTCCACCTCGGCGCCATCCAGCAGCATTTCCATAAAGTTCATGCTGCTCATGCCTCCAGCTCCTCGCCTTCAATCTCCGTGACAATGGCATCAATATCAGCACGGAGCTGGTCGATCTTGGCAACGGTGATTTTCAGCTTGGCATTGAGCGCAGTGATATCGGTCACTTCACGGTTGTCTTTGGCCTCGACATAACTGCTGACGGACAGGTTGTAGTCGTTAGCGGCCACCTTCTCAAAAGCGACAGACTGGGCAAAGTGATCCACATTCGCCTTGCTGTCAAACACTTGCATGATCTGTTCGATATGCACGTCCAGCAGGGTGTTGTTATTGGTTTCCTTTTTAAACAGGCCACTGGCGTCGATGAACTGGGTGGTGTTGTCGGTTTTATGTTTGGAGAGCACCAAAATCGTGACTGCTATGGTGGTGCCAAAAAACAGGTTGGGCGCGAGCGAGATCACGGTTTCGACATAGTTGTTATCCACCAGATACTGGCGGATTTTGGCTTCAGCCCCGCCCCGGTAAAAAATGCCGGGAAAGCAGACAATTGCGGCGCGGCCTTTGCTGGAGAGGTAGCTGAGCGCATGCAGCACAAAGGCAAAGTCGGCTTTGGATTTGGGCGCCAGCACGCCAGCCGGGGCAAAGCGTTCGTCGTTGATCAGGGTGGGGTCGTCAGAGCCTATCCATTTCAAGGAATACGGTGGGTTGGAAACGATGGCGTCGAAGGGTTTGTCGTCCCAAAACTGTGGGTTTTCCAGCGTGTCGCCCAACTGGATGTTGAACTTGTCGTAGTTGATGTTGTGCAAGAACATGTTCATCCGCGCCAGGTTGTAGGTGGTGTGGTTGATTTCCTGCCCCCAAAACCGTCTTCAATGATGTGGGCATCAAAGTGTTTTTTGGCTTGCAGCAGCAGCGAGCCGGAGCCACATGCCGGGTCGTAGATCTTGTTGACTCTTGTTTGCTTGTGCATCGCCAGCTGGGCAAT
>Ga0208864_1000786_pt1 | contig 10496 bp, 10 predicted proteins | sample CryBogmetaGMA05M_FD_184542 | JGI IMG/M metagenome (GOLD analysis project Ga0208864, IMG submission 184542) | Freshwater microbial communities from Crystal Bog, Wisconsin, USA - MA0.5M (SPAdes) | ecosystem: Environmental > Aquatic > Freshwater > Lake | place: Crystal Bog, Wisconsin, USA...
CGGTCAACCACTTTCCTACCAGCGCTATCGGCTGGCACACCGCTCGATAGCCAGTTCTACAAATGAGAGAACCCTGATTGCGTCCATCTTGCCGCCCAAGGTGTTCAGCGGAAATTCCCTGAACGTGGCGTTTGCACCTGATGGTGCGGTGGAGCAATTGGTGTTGATGGCCCTAATGAATAGCTTCGTGTTGGATTACCACTTACGTCAACAGGTGTCTGCCAACCTGAATATGTTTTACATATACCAATGTCCTGTGCCTCGATTGGCAAAGACGGATGACGCATTTACGCCTATCGCTGTCCGCGCCGCCCGCCTCATCTGCACCACCCCCGAGTTTGATGACCTAGCCCAGGCAGTGGGACTCCATGGCCACCAAGACGGCGCCACCGACCTCACCGAACGCACCAAACTGCGCGCCGAGTTGGACGGCCTGGTGGCCCACCTCTACGGCCTGAGCGAAGAAGAGTTCACACACATACTGGGCACCTTCCCGCTGGTGGCTGATGCGGTGAAGGTGGACGCACACAACGCCTACCGCCGCGTGGCGAAGGGCTTGGTCGAATAATCCCGCACTGACTGGAGCGAACACATCATGCAAATCAAATCTATTGCCGTTGAAAACTTCAAAGCGCTACGTGCATCGGGCACCGTCAAGCTCAAGCCCTTGAGCGTCATCATTGGCAACAATGGCAGCGGTAAATCGAGTTTGTTGGAGGCGGTGGAAACCTACCGCCGCATTTTGTTGGATGGCGTCGACATCGCCATGGACCACTGGCAGGGTTTTGAGCACATCCGGCACAAGGCCGCGAATGCGAGATTAACCACTGCAGCCAGACTTGATCCATCGCGTCAGCACGACGCGATGCTTTTCAAGCTGAAACTATCCATGCCCCGTGGGCCTGTTGCCTTGAGCATGAAGGTCAATCTGCGCGAGGCCGGAAATATTCTCTACATACAAGATGAACGTTTCAAGCTGGGAAAGAGAGCAGAGATAGGCAGAGACGAATTAGGCGCCGCATCAAGCTCCGGGGAGGGGCGTTCGGTGATTTATGGTATCCAAGATCTCAATTCGGCGTTGGATGCATTGAGGAGCATGCTGTTTCTTCGCCTAAACCCTGATGCCATTGGTAACCTGCAGTCTGTAAAGCGCTCGGGTGGCCGAGTTCGCCTCGCAGGTGATGGCACAAACGTCGCCGAATACTTGATTGATCTGCGCGAACGCTCGCCCTTGGCTTTTGAGCAAATCACCAGCGCGCTGCGCTACGTGCTGCCGTATGCCAGCGATGTGGAGCCCAGGGTGCTGGACGCGGGCATCATCCGCCGTAGCTATGTGCAATTGCTGGAGAGCAAGTACGAGATTCCGGGGTGGCTGATGTCCTCGGGGTCTTTGCGTGTTTTACCGCTCATCGCCACGCTACTTGACCCTGACCCGCCACCGGTGGTGTTCATAGAAGAGGTGGAGAACGGCTTGGATCCGCGCACCGTAGGCCTGGTGGTAGATTTGATGCGCTCCGCAGCTCAGAGCGGCCGCTCGCAAGTCATTGTCACCACGCACTCGCCTTATTTGTTAGACATGATGGACCTGGACGACGTACTGTTGTGCGAGCGCGGCGACAAGGGGCCCGAGTTTTCGTGGCCTGGTAGCCGAGCAGAGATGCAGGCATGGCGGCAAAGCTTCATGCCTGGGCGGCTGTACACAATGAACGCCTTACAGCGTGATAACGCTCCTGCGCTGTCATCGACCGCGCCGACAGACGGTGAGGCACCCGTTGGCGGGTGGGGAGTCGAATGAGAAGGATCGGCATTGTGTGCGAAGGTCGCCCGGTCGGGGAGGATGCGCAAGTGTTTGAACATTTTGCCCGTCGCATCGCACCTAGCGACTCTGTTAGAGCTTTTCCACAGGGTACGAAACCAGAGTTGTTCTCCCGAGCGGGTGATGTAGCCAAAACTTTGTTTGCCACCGGCCATGACAAGGTGATCATCATCTGGGACATATTGCCGCGCTGGAATAAGCCAGATGGTGAGGCGCAAGACCGCCAGGACCTGCAACCCGCGCTGGTCAATGCGGGAGTGGACGAGCACCCTTGCTTGTATTTGATTGCAATCCACAAAGAGTTGGAGGCTTGGCTGCTGGCGGATGGATCGGCGCTTTCAGCGGTGCTGTCGCGCCCGGCACATCCGGTCATCATCAAGGACAACAAGCGTGCCGCCACTGACGCCAACCCCAAGAAGAAGCTCGAAAAGCTGTTTCAGATCCACAACATCCCCTTCGGCCCGCAGCCCGCACAAGGCTACTACCAACCCAAGCTGGCTGCCCTACGCATTGCAGAAAAAGTGCCTGCCCATTTTGGGCAGCTTGCCAAGCTGACGTCTTTCAGGCAATTTGGCTGGGCGTTAACAGCCGCTTGCTAGCTGGTGCGCCTTCAGCTGCCCCTGAGCTACGCCGTTTTTGCGAAAACGACTGTCGCAATTGCAGCCCTTCGGCACCAAAGGGTGAATACACTTTGGTTCGATATTTAACCCCCTCTCCATTCCCCTAGGAGCAAAGCGAAAAAATGGCCCAATTTCCTCAAAGAGCCAAAGTTGTCATCATCGGCCAAGGCGGCATCGTCGGCGCCTCGGTGGTGCATCACCTCATTGAACGCGGCTGGAGCGATATTGTCGGAATCGACAAATCCGCCATCCCCACCGACATTGGCTCGACAGCGCACGCCTCTGATTTTTGCTTCAACACGATGCACGATCAGATGACGATCTTCACCACCAAGTACAGCATCGACTTTTACGAAAAGTTGGGCCGCTATGAGCGCATTGGCGGCATCGAGGTGGCCCGGGTGGGCGATGACGAGCGCATGCAGGAACTCAAACGGCGCGTAGCTTCCGGCAAAGCCTTTGGCAACCGGGTGGAGATGATCAGCGCTGCAGAAGCGAAGGCCAAATTCCCGCTGCTCGAAGAAAACATGATTCAGGGCGCTCTGTGGGACCCGGACGCCGGTTTGGTGAAACCGCGCTCGCAAATGGTGGCGGGTGAGCTGGTGGACGCAGCGATTGCCTCAGGCAAACTGCAGTCGTTTGCCAACACGGCCTGCACCGGCTTGCGCATAGAAGACGGGCGCATCCAAGGTGTGGAAACCACCAAGGGCACCATCGCTGCGGACTACGTGGTGGTCTGTGCCGGTTTGTGGGGCCGCCTGATTGCCAACATGGCCGGCGAGGACTTGCCCATCATGCCGGTGGACCACCCGCTGACTTTCTTCAAACCTTATCTGGAATTTGCCGGCACCGGCAAAGACATTGGTTTTCCACTGCTGCGCGACCAGGGCAACTCCGCCTATCTGCGTGACACCGGGGACCCGAAGACACCCGAAGGCGGCCAGATTGAATGGGGTTATTACGAGGAAAAAAATCCACGCATGTGCCACCCGCGTGATCTGTTGGAAAAAGAGCAGGCCCGACTAAGCCCCTCGCAGCGCGATCTCGAGTTGGAGCAAATCATGGAACCGCTGGAGCGCGCCATTGCGCTCACGCCCATCCTGGCGGAACTGGGCTATGACGATAAATATTCCTTCAATGGTTTGTTGCAGGTCACCACCGACGGTAATCCGTCGATTGGTGAATCGTCCAAAGTACGGGGTCTGTGGTACGCCGAAGCCGTGTGGGTGAAAGACGCGCCCGGCGTAGGCAAACTGGTCGCCGACTGGATGACCGATGGCTACACCCATCTGGACCATGCGCGCATTGACGTTGCCCGCATCTATCCATACCAGCAAGACGAAAAGTACATTCACGACCGCTGCTACGAAGGCGCCTTCAAGATCTACAACCCGCCGGTGCACAACCGCGAACCCTACAGCGCCGGGCGTGGCATTTTCAAGAGCCCGTTCTACGAGCGCGAAAAGGCGCTGGGCGCGTATTTCATGGAACTCTCCGGTTGGGAGCGTGCCCACGGCTACGCCAGCAACGAACACCTGTTGGCCGTGTATGGCGACAAGGTGCCGGTGCGTGCCAACGAATGGGACAACCGCCATTTCTGGCGCGTGTCGAATGCTGAGCATTTGAAGATGTCGGAAGACGTGGGCATGATCAACGTCTCGCACTTCGCCGAGTTCGATGTGGAAGGGCCGGATGCGGCGGATTTGCTGGAATACATCTGTGTGGCCAAAGTTGGTGGCGACACCCCGGTCGGCAAAGGCGTGTACACCCACTTTCTGGATGCCAAAGGGGGGGTGCGCGCCGACCTGACGGTGCTTCGTCTGGGCCAGGACCACTACCGCATCGTTGACGGCGCCGATGCCGGCCACCGCGACTTCACCTGGGTGCGCCGCATGGCGCAGGACCGCAAGGCCAACGTCAAGGTCACCGACACCACCACCGCCTACGGTTGCCTAGGCGTTTGGGGACCGAATGCACGCGCCACCATTCAAAAGATTGCCGATGAGCCGCAAGCGTGGACACATGAAAACTTCCCCTTCGCCGCGCTGCGCAATTTGAAGCTCGCCGGCGTACCAGTGCTGGCCTTTCGCATCTCGTATGTGGGCGAGCAAGGCTGGGAATTGCACTTCCGATACGAAGACGGCCTCGCCCTGTGGGACGCACTCTATGCATTGGGTGTGACACCCGTGGGCGTAGAAACCTACGCCAACAGCCGCCGTATGGAAAAGAGCCTGCGCTTGCAGAACGCCGATTTGCTGACCGAATACAACCTGCTGGAGTGCGACCTGGCCCGCCCCAAGTGCAAGGCCGCAGACTTCCATGGCAAAGAAGCGCATCTGAAGTTCCGCGAACGCGCGCATCAGCCGGCCATCCTGTGCACGCTGACCATGACCAGCAACATCGACAGCACCGGTGTGGCGCGCTATCCGCTGGGTAACTTGCCGGTGATGGACCCCGCCACGGGCGCCACGCTGATCGACTCGCAAGGCCGCCGCTCCTACACCACCAGCATCGCCTTCGGCCCCACGATCGGCAAGAACATTGCGCTGGCCTATCTGCCCCATGAGTATTGCCAGGTGGGCCGCGAACTGCAGATCCAGTACTTCGCCGATGTCTATCCGGTCAAGGTGGAAGCGGTAGGTTACGCCGCCTTGTACGACCCTGAAAATACCAAGCCCCGTTCTTGACCACCCTGACGGCAGAGCAAGACATGAAGGTCCTGATCCCGGTCAAGCGCATGGTAGACGAGGAGCAGCCCGGCCTGGAGGTGGGCACCTCTGCCGCCGATCTGGAACACCTGGCTGCACTCTAGAATCAGACCTTGGCCAGTACACGACTGCGCTACAACAGCAAGGAAACCAATCGATGGGCGCGCAGTGGAAAGCAAAAGGCAAGGAATTGGCAGCCAATGCCAGGGGCAAGCTATTTGGCAGGCTGGCCAAGGACATCATGATTGCGGCCCGCAGCGGGGCTGACCCTGCCTCCAATGCGCGCCTGCGCCTCGTTGTCGAGCAGGCGCGTAAGGTGTCCATGCCCAAGGAAACCCTGGAGCGCGCCATCAAGAAAGGCGCTGGCCTCACCGGTGAGGCGGTGCATTTCGAGCATGTGATTTACGAGGGTTTTGCACCCCACCGGGTGGCCGTCATGGTCGAGTGCCTGACCGACAACGTCAACCGTACTGCGCCCGAAATGCGGGTGCTGTTCCGCAAGGGCCAGTTGGGCACCTCGGGCTCGGTGTCCTGGGATTTTGACCACCTGGGCATGATCGAGGCCGAAGCTGCAGCCGGCGCAGACGCGGAGCTCGCCGCCATCGAGGCAGGCGCGCAGGATTTCGCACCGGGCGACGAAGACGGGCTGACCGTGTTCCTGACCGATCCCGCCGATCTGGACCTGGTCAGCCGCGCACTTCCGGCACACGGCTTCAGCGTCGTGTCGGCAAAGCTGGGCTACCGGCCCAAAAATCCGGTCGCAGCAGATTCTCTCAGCGCCGAACAGCTTGAAGAGGTCGAAGCGTTCCTGGCCGCCATTGATGGCAACGACGATGTGCAGAACGTCTACGTAGGTCTGGCAAGCTAGGCCGCCAGGAGTTGCAGTGAAGCCAGCCGTTTTGATTACCGGTGGATCGCGTGGCATCGGAGCAGCCACCGCGTTGCTGGCCGCGCGTGCCGGTTACGCCGTTGCCGTCAATTACCGTCTCAATTCCCTGGCTGCAGATGCGGTGGTCCGGCAAATTCGGGCGGAAGGCGGTATCGCCATCAGCGTTCAGGCCGACGTGGCAGAAGAATCCCAGATTTTGGCGATGTTTGGCATGGTCGACGCCAAGCTCGGCCCGCTGCGTGCCCTGGTCAACAGCGCGGGCGTGGTGGACTTTTCGAGCCGCCTGGATGCGATGTCGGCAGTGCGCCTGCAGCGCATGTTTCTTACCAACGTGGTCGGCAGCATGTTGTGCGCCCGGGAAGCCGTGCTGCGGATGAGCACGCGCCACGGTGGCGAAGGGGGCACCATTGTCAACCTGTCGAGTGTGGCCGCCACGCTGGGGAGCCCCGGCCAGTATGTTGACTACGCCGCCAGCAAGGGTGCCATTGACACCTTCACGGTCGGACTGGCACGCGAAGTGGCGGCCGAGGGCATACGCGTCAATGGGGTGCGCCCCGGGGTCATCGACACCGAGATTCATGCGTCCGGCGGTGAGCCGCAGCGGGCACAACAACTGTCCACCGTCATTCCAATGAAGCGCCCGGGAACCGCCCTGGAAGTCGCCAACGCCATTCTGTGGCTGATGGGGCCGGAATCAAGCTACACCACCGGCTCGCTGCTGGATGTGGCGGGCGGGCGTTAGCGCAGCGCAGGCTGCGACAGCGCATTGTGTTCAACCCCGCAAGACGCTAGGCTGGAGACCTGCGCCTGTTGCCGAGCCCTTGATGGACCTCAAACCCCTCATCACCTTGCTGGCGATCGTCAATCCGCTGGCGATCGTACCGTTCTTCATCCACTACACCCAGGGCTTCAGCCCGGAGCAGCGCCGCCAGACCGTTCTGGTGTCTGCTTTCAGCGCCTTCGTCGTCATTGCCATGAGCGCCCTGCTGGGCCTACAGATTCTGGAATTTTTCGGCATTTCCCTGGCCAGCTTCCAGGTGGGCGGCGGCATGCTGCTGTTGACCAGTGCACTCAACATGCTCAATGCACAACCCGCAGAGGCCAAGTCAAACACGCATGAGTTCGAAGATGGCGCGGAAAAGGCGGCCCAAGGTGCCAGCATCGCGGTGGTCCCGCTCACCATTCCATTGCTGACCGGGCCTGCTGCCATGTCGACGGTAGTGATCTACGCAGACAAGGCCAAAACGCTGCTGCAAATGGGTACGCTGATTGGCTACGGCGTCGTGGTGTCTCTCGCCACCATGGTGTGTTTCTCGCTGGCGGGGCCGATCGCGCGGGGACTGGGTAAAACCGGCATCAGCGTGATGACGCGGCTGATGGGCTTGATGCTGGCCGCGCTGGCCGTCGAGGTGATGTCCGACGGGCTGGTCAAATTGTTCCCTTTGTTGGGCCGGGCCAGCTAGCTGCACCGGCCAAGGGACACTAGCCAGGGGGCCTGGTGTCTCGCTGCCCGCTCATCAGGTCGCCCACCAGCTCCAGCCGAAGCAAGGGGTTGTCTAGTTGCATCAGGGTTTGCTTGAGTCGGGCGGGCAAGGGCAGCAGCTCAGACCAACGGTTGGCGACCCAGCCACAGTCTTGCAAGCGGTAGGGCGGGTGCAGCGGCAAGGCTCCCAACATCGGGTCGCCGCTCTGCTGCGCATCGATCAGGCGGGCCAGCGTGCTGGCAATTGGCTGCAGGTCCTGCGGAATAGGGCTGTCGCCATCGGCCGGCAATGCGGTCACCCGCGCCGTCCACAAGCCATGCTTGAGCTGTTCACGCTGCAGGATGCGAAACCGCTCACCCCCCCGGCAACGCACGACCATCAGACCGGCCTGGGGTGCAGAGAACTCCACGATGCGCGCCAGTGTGCCCACATCGGCGAACTCCTCGACGGCGAACGCGTCACCGGTCGCACGCAGGGAACTGCGGGCACGCACCTCCTCACCTTCGCGCAGGCAGACCACGCCAAAGGGCTCCCCCTGACGGTGGCATTTACCAATCATGTCGAGGTAGCGGACCTCAAAAATCTGCAAATCTAGCGATCCGTCCGGGAATAACACCGTTTTCAACGGAAACAGGGGCAGCATGCGGGACTCCAGGGGTGCTCCGAAGGGGGGTGCAGCAGGGTTGTCTGGCATTGCGTGTCACGGCGCCTCGGTGGTTTGCTGGAGCCATGCGTCCAACTCCGCAATCACAGCATCCGTTGCTGCCGCCAGCGCGCGCACGCCACCGGTGGCGTCCTGGCTGCCAGCGGGGCGCTGCAACACGAAACTGCGCTGGGCCAGCACCCTTTCGCCACCAGGCAGGGTACGCTGGAATGAGGCGCGCAATCGCACGATGCCCGCGCTGGTGTCGGCGCTGGCAAACAGGTGGCTAAATTCCTCAACCTCGACCCGCAGAGTGCCAGCAACTGCCGCGCCGGCATCACCGGGGCTCAGCAGCATGCGACGCAGGCCCAGTTGTTCACGCAAGCGCTGCCGTACCAGTTGCGCCGGCGGCATGCTCCAGCGTGCAAGTGCATACGGGCGCAACTGCTGGGCATCGGCATAGACCAGGCGGTACATCACGGCTGTCCCGTCCAGCGCTGTCGGCGCCTCCACATCCGCCACCACCAGCGCCGGCAGCCCCGCCATCCGCTGGCTCGGCACGGGCGCCACCGCGCCGGGTCCGAAATCATAAACAGTGGGGCGCTGTACCGTGGCACAGCCGGACAGACCCAGGGCCAGAAAAAAAGAGACGAAAACACCTGAAAGCCACGATTTCTCTAGGCCTGATGCTATAAATTGAGTAGCAATGTTCAACATGGGCGGTGCAAGTCCTGGATCAGCGACTGGGCGGCGGCACAAAGCCGGGCTCGCCGGGCCCGGGCTGGGTGCCGTTGCGGCCCCACAGCAGGGATTGGGGGTTTTCCGTCACGGTTTCGGCAACCCGGCCCACCTGGCGTGCGGCCCGTGCAGCCTCCTCGGTAGCCCGATTCAGCCGTGGCACCACAGAGTTGTTCAGGCTTTGTCCGGTCGCCACCAGAGCGTCGGTGCTGCGGGCCACTTTGTCCAGGGTTCCGTCGGGCTCATTCATGCGCACCGACGTACGGCGCAATTCGGCCGCTGAATTGCGAACCACCTCCAAGCTGCTGTTGAGCCGCTCGGAACTCGCTTGCAGGCTTTTGAGCGTAGCCTCTGCCTGCTCCGTTAAGCGGGCCAGGCTGGGGCCGTCCTGCGTACTTTTGGCGTTGAGGATCTGGTCGGCATGTTGCACCAGTTGGCCGATGCTGGCGGCGGCAGCACCCAGGTTGCCAACCGCGCCTACCAGCTTCTGCTGGTTTTCCGGCGCCAGCAGGCTGTTGATGCGCTGGCTGGCCTGTTCCAGCTGGACCAGCAGATTGCCGCCCTGCTCCGTCAGGCGCGAAACCAGGCCCGGGCGCATCGGGATCCGGGCGAGCGGCTCGGCATTGCCTTCCAGCGCCAGCTGCGACGCACCGGTATCGTCCAGCGCAATGTATGCCAGACCGGTAACCCCCTGAAAGCCCAGGCTGGCAAAGGTCGAGGCGGTAATGGGCGCCTGCTCGTTGACCGCAATGCGCACCAGAACATTGCCGCGCACCTGCGGGTCCAGCGCAATGGTGGTGACGCGACCTACCAATACCCCCTTGTAGCGCACGCCAGCCTGGGGTTGGAGCCCGGTGACACCTTCCCGGCTGGCGATCTCGAACACCCTTTGCTCGGAATGGTCCCGCGTAAGCCAGACCGCCATCGCCACCAGCATGACGGACAGCAGCAGCACAAAAGCACCGGCGGCGAGGGCGTGGGATTTGTTTTCCATGGAATGCCCGATTGTGGCGTTTTACGCGTCCTGCGGCAGAGGGTCCAAAACTTCCATGGCGCGTAGCCCCCGCCCGCCCCGGAAAAAATCCCGGACGAAGGGGTGGTCGAATGCAGTCACCGCACGGGGGGTGCCCTGCACAATCACATGCTTGTCCGCGAGCACCGCGACCCGGGTGCTGAGCTCGTACAGGGTGTCCAGATCATGCGTCACCATCACAATGGTCAGACCCAGCTCCCGGTGCAGGGAGCGCAACAGCTTGCAAAAGGCATCCGCACTGTCGGGGTCGAGCCCCGCCGTCGGCTCATCGAGCAGCAGCAAGGGCGGGTCCATGGCCAGGGCGCGCGCGAGGGCCACGCGCTTGACCATGCCACCCGACAAATCAGCCGGCATCTTGTGGGCATCGAGGGGGTCGAGCCCCACCATCTGCAGCTTGACGAGGGCCGCATCCCGCACCAGGGCAGGCGGCAGGGTGCGCAGTTCGCGCGAGGGAAAGGCAATATTTTCCAGCACAGTAAATGCCGAGAACAGGGCCCCGTGCTGAAACAGCATGCCCACCCGGCTCGCCGCACCGGCACGCGGCAGGGAAGCGGTCGGCAGCCCC
>Ga0208864_1000792_pt1 | contig 10461 bp, 11 predicted proteins | sample CryBogmetaGMA05M_FD_184542 | JGI IMG/M metagenome (GOLD analysis project Ga0208864, IMG submission 184542) | Freshwater microbial communities from Crystal Bog, Wisconsin, USA - MA0.5M (SPAdes) | ecosystem: Environmental > Aquatic > Freshwater > Lake | place: Crystal Bog, Wisconsin, USA...
GTCAGCAACAGGGTGTCATTCATTACTCCAAAAGGCACAATTTAAGTTGTCCGTGAAAGATTTCCCATATCACACACCGCGTCGGCATCTGTTCACCGGGGGTATACCCCGGCGGAACTGGCAAGCAGCCCCTATGCCCGATTCTTCAAGCCCGCTATGGCGCCGCTTCCTGCGCACGTTCGCGAGGCGATTGCCGTCGGGCTGCAGACGGTTGATTTGTTACCGGGCGTTGAAAGCGCGCCAGATTTGCATGCAAAGACTTACTGGCCCGTTGAGACAGGCGTCACCGTCAGTCCAGATGGTGCATGCCGGGTATTTGTATGGACCCCAATGCCTGGCGTCACGCCTGCGATGTGGGACTGGTGGTTTGCCTGGCATGGCAGCGAAGCGCAGGGCTACAAGTTGCGGCATCCGCGTGCCCACATGCACTCGGCCTGGACCAAGGCGTCGATGAATGCCAACATGGGTCGACTCGATCAAGCCACAGCCAATTACGACCCCCAGGGACGCTTTCATCCTTGGATGGGTCGTATTTCCTAGCCCGCTGTTGTAGTGCGGCGCGCCTACCTCGCTTGCTTGCTTGAGAATCGCTGTGCATGACATTGCCATTGTTGGATATGGCGCCTGTAGCAGCAACCCTTGCTGGTCTGCCCGGCAGACTGGGGCTTGATGCTTTGGTTTTGGGCAAGAACCGTGAAATCTATCCCATGCCCAGGGCAGTTGGATTCGATCGTGATGCGATACGGTTATTTCAGCGTGTGGGTGTATGCGATTCAATTAAACCATTTAATGAACTCAAATCTGGGGCAACGTCCCTGCATTGGCAATAACTGCAATGCCGCGATTGCAGTCACTCAAGTAGTCAGCCTATTTAACGCATCGAGTGGGCTTTTGGTCCCACCTGCTGCCGCCTTCAGCACATGGGTATAGATCATGGTGGTGCTGACATCGCTGTGGCCCAGCAGCTCCTGCACTGTGCGAATATCGGTCCCCGACTGCAGCAGATGCGTTGCAAAGCTGTGTCGCAATGTGTGTACTGAAACGGGCTTGCAAATGCCCGCCTGTGAAACTGCCCGCTTGATCGCCCGCTGCAAGCGCTCCTCAAATAAATGGTGTCTCCGCTCGACCCCACTGCGCGGGTCAATGGACAGCGTGGGCGAGGGAAACACCCAAAACCACCCCCATGATCGACCTACCTGCGGGTACTTCATCTCCAAAGCGTGGGGCGTTTCAACACCGCCGCGCTGGGCTTTACGGTCCACATCCCATTGCTGCCTTGCAGCCAGAACTTGGGCACGCAACGCGGGCGCCAATGATCGGGGCAACATGACGACACGGTCTTTATTGCCCTTAGCCTCGCGCACAATGATGACATGGCGATCAAACTCAATGTCTTTGACGCGTAGGCGCAAACCTTCCATCAGTCGCATGCCAGTGCCGTACAAAAGCTGGGCCAACAATGCGGTAGGCCCCTCCACAAAGCTCAATAATGCGGCAACCTCTTCCTTGGTGAGCACGCTTGGGATGCGGCGCTTCTGAGCTGGGCGGTTTACGTTTTCCAGCCACGGCAAGGTGATGCACAAGACCTCACGGTACAAAAACAGCAAAGCGCTGAGGGCCTGGTTATGGGTGGAGGCAGAGACCTTTCGTTCTGTGGCGAGCATGGTTAAAAATGCCTCTACCTCAGCAGCACCCATGTCGCGCGGATGCCGCATCTGCCCGCTCGTTGCCTGCCAACGGATGAAAAAACGGATCCAGTAAAGGTAAGTTTTCTCCGTGCTCAGGCTATAGTGCAAATACCGAATTCGCTCGCGAACCTGATCCATCAGGCGGACAGGGTGCGACGGGGCAGCGCCGGGTTTCATAGTTCTTTTATAACTGTATTTGTGTACAGTATAAACATTGAAAACCGAGCCTGCAAGCCATCTCAAGGAGGAATTCATGCCCAGTTTATTTCGCAATGTCCAGAATATCCCGCAAGCTTTGCGGCATACATTACGTTAAACTTCACCTTGTGTTTGAGTATTTTGTAGATACAATTAAGTATGCTCACATGGGACGAGCCAAAGCGCAAGCTGAACATCAAAAATCACGGGCTTGACTTCGTTGGATGCGATGCAATCTGGGACCACTTCACAGTGACCCGCGAGGACAAACGGCAAGACTACGGCGAAGAGCGCTTGGTCTGTTTTGGTCTTCATGAGCCAGAAGTGGTTGTGATGGTTTACACCGAGCGCCCGAAAGGGCCTCACGTGATCTCGCTGCGAAAGGCAGAAAAACATGAAGCACGCTACTACCGCCAAGTTGCCAAAGAAAACCTCGGCTAAGGTCAACGACCCAGACAATCCAGCATGGATTGAGGACATGCTGGGTACACCAGTATTGAAGCGGGGCCGCGGGCCGCAGGCTACTCCGACAAAAGTTCTCACCTCTGTCCGCTTGGATGCGGACATTTTGGAGTTCTTCAAGTCGAAGGGGGCCGGCTATCAGTCGCGGATCAATGCAGCGCTTCGCATGGAAGTGGAGAGAAATTTAACTGGTCGTCCAAGAGCGACAACGCGCAAGCGCGTTGCAGCTTGACTTCGACGTTAGAAGTTTAGGCTAGTTGGTGCTTTGACATCAATTAAGGTATAGTTTCTATACTATGATGTCCTTCGAATTTGACGCCGCAAAGAGCGATTCCAATTGCGCTAAGCACGGTATCGATTTTGTCGAGGCGCAAAGTCTCTGGAACGACCCGATGCTGCTGGAGATTCCGGCAAAGACGGAAGATGAGCCGCGGTATCTGGTGATTGGGTTGATTGATGGAAAGCATTGGTCGGCAGTCATTACCTACCGTGGGGCCAATGTTCGATTGATATCCGTGCGACGTGCACGCACAGAAGAGGTGGCACTTTATGAAAGCTAAAAAGTTCGAGCAACAGTTTGATGAAGGCATCGACATCACGGCTTCTTTGGACCTGTCCAAAGCCAGGCGCGCACTGCAAGAGCAGAAGCGGGTTAACGTCGATTTCCCAACATGGATGATTGACTCGCTTGATCGCGAAGCCAGCAAACTAGGTGTTACGCGTCAGTCTGTTATCAAGGTCTGGCTCGCTGAGCGTCTTGAGGCGACTACTTCTAACTTGCCGTTCCAGCGGACGCGGGCTGGTGCCGCGCGCCGCTGAACTCTACGTTAAGCAGCCAATTGAGTGACCGCTTCGGAGCGTCGTGTAAGTCGGCTTCCAGCCCAAAGCCGACAAGGGGAAAACCGCAGCAGGGGCCGGTTTGCAAATGCAGCCGCCATTTCCAGCAAATAAAAAAACGTCACCAGTGGACCGACTTTTCTGTTGCCGCACAGAGTCCTAGTTCTTTCCCCGCCGCACCCGCAAAAACTCGTCCAGGATCAGGCAGCCTGCGCCCAGGGTGATGGCGCTGTCGGCCAGGTTGAAGGCCGGGAAGTGCCAACCCGCAGCGTGGAAGTCCAGGAAGTCCACCACGTAGCCGTAGGCCATACGGTCGATGAGGTTGCCGACGGCGCCTCCCAGCACGCACGCGAGTGCAAAGCAGAACAGGCGCTGCCCGGCATGGGCGCGCAGCATCCAGACGATGACGCCCGCAGCAGCGATGGCCAGCGCGGTGAAGAACCAGCGCTGCCAGCCACCGGCCTGCGACAGGAAGGAGAATGCCGCGCCCTGGTTGTGCACCCGCACGACGTTGAAAAAGCTGGTCACCAGGGTGCTGTCACCCAGCCGGTAATAGCCGATGACCAGCACTTTGCTGAACTGGTCGGCCAGCACGATGATCAGGGCGACCCCCAGCCAGGGCAGCATGCCGCCACCGGACTTGCTAGCGCGGGCCATCAGGCAAACTGCCGGATCTCGCCGGCTCCATGCAGATTGCTGACGCAGCGGCCGCACAGCGTGCGGTAGGCGGCCACGGCCCCGACATCGCCGGCGTAATGCCAGCAGCGCTCGCACTTGGTGGAATTCGAGGCGCTAGCCCTGATGGATTGTGCGTCTCCTGCTATCAATGTAATAGCGGAAGTGATGAACACATACTTCAGATCCTGCCCTAGGCTGGCCAGCAGCGCGTGGTCTGCCGGCGCAACGGTCAGGGCCACCTCGGCCTGCAGGGAGGCACCCACCTGGCCGGCGGCGCGCAGGGTTTCGATGTCCTTGTTGACGGCCTCGCGGATCTCGCGGATGCGCGCCCATTTGGCCAGCAAGGCGTTGTCCGGCGGCGCCAGTTCCAGGTACTGGTCCATGAAGATGGAGGTGGCAGTCGCCGCGGGCGTCTTGCCGGCTTGGCCCAGCACACTCCAGGCCTCTTCCGCGGTAAAGCTGAGGAAGGGCGCCATCCAGCGCAGCATGGCCTGGGTGATCTGCCACAGCGCGGTCTGCGCCGAGCGGCGCGCCAGCGACCCGGCTGAGGTGGTGTAGAGCCGGTCCTTGAGAATGTCCAGGTAGAACGCGCCCAGGTCCTCGCTGCAATAAACCTGCAGCCGCGAGACCACTGGGTGGAATTCATAGACGGCGTAGTGTTCCAGGATCTCGGCCTGCAGCTGCGCCACCCGGCTGAGTGCATAGCGGTCAATTTCCAGCAGGTCCTGCGGCGCTACGCTGTCGCGCCCGGGGTCGAAGTCGCTGATGTTGGCAAGCAGGAACTTGAGCGTGTTGCGCACCCGCCGGTAGGTGTCGACCACGCGGGCGAGGATCTTGGCGTCGATGTTGAGGTCGCCCGAGTAGTCGGTGGCGGCCACCCAGAGACGCACGATTTCGGCCCCCATCTTTTCGGTGACCTCCTGCGGCGCCACCGTATTGCCCAGCGACTTGCTCATCTTGCGGCCCTGGCCGTCGGTGGCAAAACCGTGGGTCAGCAGGCCGCGGTAGGGTGCCCGGTCGTGTAGCGCACAGCCCAGCAGCAAGGAGCTGTGGAACCAGCCCCGGTGCTGGTCGTGGCCTTCGAGGTACAGGTCAGCCTCGGGCCCCTGCGTGTGGAACGGTGGGCGGGCGTAAGCATCCTTGTGGCTGCCGCGCAGCACATGCTCGAAGGTGGAGCCGGAGTCGAACCACACCTCCAGAATGTCGGTGCTCTTGCTGTAGTGGGCGGCATCTTCGGCGCCCAGAATGTCTTCGGCGGTGATGCGGCTCCAAGCTTCGATGCCGCCTTTCTCCACAATGTCCGCCGCCTGGTCCAGGATCGCCATCGTGTTGGGGTGCAGTTCGCCCGAGTCCTTGTGCAGGAAGAAGGGCACGGGCACACCCCAGCTGCGCTGGCGGCTGATGCACCAGTCGGGCCGGTTGGCGATCATGTCGCGCAAGCGGGTGCGGCCGTTTTCCGGGTAGAACTGGGTCTGCTCGATGGCGTCGAGCGCCAGTTGGCGCAGGGTCTTGGGCGCCTTGTCGGAGGTGAAAACTCCTGGGCCCTCGTCCATGCGGATGAACCACTGGGCGGCGGCACGGTAGATCACTGGCGTCTTGTGGCGCCAGCAGTGCGGGTAGCTGTGGGTAATGGCCTGGGTCGCCATCAGGCGGCCGTGGGTGCGCAGCGTCTCGATGATCCCCGGGCAGGCCTTCCAGATGTTGAGTCCACCGAAAAGCGGCAAATCGTCGGCATAGCTGCCGTTGCCCTGCACCGGGTTGAGGATCTGGTCGTAGTGCATGCCATGGGCCACACAGCTGTTGAAGTCATCAACGCCATAGGCCGGTGAGGAATGCACGATGCCGGTGCCGTCCTGCGCGCTCACGTACTCGGCCACATAGACCGGCGCCAGGCGCCGGTACCCGGCGTCCACATCGTGCAGCGGGTGTTTGAATTCCAGGCCGGCGAGCTGCCGGCCGGCGGTGGTGGCCAGCACCTGGCCCTGCAGGGCGTAGCGCTCCAGGCAGGAGGCAAGCAGCGATTCGGCCAGCACCAGGTACCCGCGCGGGGTGTCGACCAGCGCGTAGGCCAGTTCCGGGTTGGCGTTGAGCGCCTGGTTGGCGGGGATGGTCCAGGCGGTGGTCGTCCAGATCACGGCAAATGCCGGCCTGGCCGCATCGGGCAGCGCCGCCAGGCCTTTGGCCTGGGCCAGCGCCTGCGGGTCGGCAGACTCAAACGCCACGTCCAGCGTGTCGCTTTTCTTGTCGGCATATTCGATCTCGAACTCGGCGAGGCTGGAGCCGCAGTCAAAGCACCAGTACACGGGCTTGAGGCCGCGGTACACAAAGCCGCGCTCTATGACGCGCTTGAAGGCGCGGATTTCGCCGGCCTCGTTGGCCGGGTCCATGGTGCGGTAGGGGCGCTCCCAGTCCCCCAGCACGCCCAGGCGTTTGAAGTCTTCGCGTTGCTGCCCGATCTGTTCGGTGGCAAAGGCGCGGCTTTTGGCCTGCATCTCGTCACGGCTGAGCTTGCGGCCGTGGAGCTTTTCAATCGCGTTCTCGATCGGCAGGCCGTGGCAGTCCCAGCCGGGGATGTACTGCGCATCAAAGCCGGCGAGTTGCTTGGACTTGACGATCATGTCCTTGAGCACCTTGTTGAGCGCATGGCCGATGTGCAACTGCCCGTTGGCGTAGGGCGGGCCATCGTGCAGCACAAACAGGGGTGCACCCAGCCGGGCGTCGCGCAACTTCTTGTACAGGCCCTGCTCGTTCCAAGTTTTCACCCACCCCGGCTCGCGCTTGGGCAGATCCCCGCGCATCGGGAATTCGGTGTCGGGCAGGTTCAGGGTGCTGCGGTAGTCGGGCGTGGTGTTATCGGTCATGGTGGCGCTGGTTGGCAAAGTACGTCCGTGCATCCAGGCAATCCTGCTGGATGCCGGCCGTCAGGGCGTCGAGACCGTCGTACTTGAGCTCGTCGTGCAATTTGTGGAGAAGTTCCACCCGGATGATTTTACCGTAGGCCCCCTCGGCCCCCAGTGCGTCGGGCCAGTCCAGGCAATGGGTTTCCAGCAGCACGCGCCCGCCATTGACGTCGCTGGCGTCCAGGGACGGCCGCACCCCCAGGTTGGCGACCCCGGGCAAAGGCTGCGCAGACAGCCCGTGCACCAACACTACAAAAATGCCGCTGGCTGCCGGCTTCCAGTGGGAAAAGCGCAGGTTCAGGGTGCGAAAGCCCAGGCTGCGGCCGAGCTTGCGGCCGTGCACCACGTGGCCGGAAATCCGGTAGGGGCGGCCAAGCAGGCGCGCTGCTTCCTGCATGCGGCCCTGGCCCAGGGCCTCCCGCACCGCTGAGCTCGATACCCGCAAGCCGTGTACCTCGTAACTGTTCATGCGGGCCACATCAAAGCCGCCGCTTGGGCCTGCCCCGTCAAGCATGGCGTAGTCGCCGGCGCGCTGCGCACCAAAGCGGAAGTCGTCGCCCACGAGCACATAGCGCGCGCCCAAGCCCTCATGCAGCACCTGGCGGATGAAGTCCTGCGGCGACTGCGCCGCCAGCGCCGCGCCAAACGGCAGCACGACGGTCTGGTCGATGCCGCAGTGCGCCAGGTCGCCAAGCTTGTCGCGCAGTGTGCCCACCCGCGCCGGTGCCAGCGCGGGCTTGTGGTGGCGCCGGGCGAAGTAGTCGCGCGGATGTGGCTCGAAGGTCAGCACACAGCTGGGAATGCCGCGCTGCTGCGCCTCGCCTCGCAGCAGGGAGAGCATGGCCTGGTGGCCGCGGTGGACGCCGTCAAAATTACCAATCGTCAGCGCGCAGGCAGGAGCCACACCGGGGTGCTTGAAGCCGCGGAATACCTTCATGGTGTTGTTATCTTTTTGATAGCGCAAGGCCGGTGTCGGCGCTGCACCTGTAGCAGGAATTTCACGAAAAGAGCGTATATTGTGACGTAGGTGCAGGGGTGAAGGGAGTCGGGCCTGCGCGCGCAGACATTTGCATTGCTGGTGGGTGGTTTTCAACCTTGTGGGAGGCCTCTTGTGAAAGTCTTGAAGTTGTCAGCCCAGGGATTGCCGCAGTCGTGGATTTCCCTGGAACACGCGGTCATCCATTACGCCTCCGGCGAGGTGCGCTGGGAGTCCGGTGGCGAGGTGGCAGTGTTCCGGGGCGGCCACAATGCGCAGACGGGCCGACAGTCCATCATCCGCGTCAACAGCATCATTGGCACGCGCGGCGTGCCCAACATCAATCCGTTCAACCTCCGCCCGGGCCTGACCAATGGCAAACTGTTTGTGCGCGACCGCAATGTCTGCGCCTATTGTGGTGGCTATTTCCATGAGACCGACCTGACGCGTGAGCACATCATTCCGTTTGCCCAGAACGGCGTCGACACCTGGATGAATGTGGTGACCGCCTGCCGGCCCTGCAACCACCGCAAAAGCAGCCGCACACCGGAGCAGGCCCACATGCCGCTGCTGTACACCCCGTACGTTCCCAGCCTGTGGGAAGACTTCATCCTGCGCAACCGCCGCATTCTGGCCGACCAGATGGAGTTCCTGATGGCGCATGTGCCGCGTTCCTCCCGCCTGCTGGTCTGAAAAAGGGGGGCGCCGTACAACGCGCACCCAGGGTGAGGTGGGTCAGCTAAACACCCCGGCGGTGTCCTGCATGCGTGCCGACACTTCGCCCAGGTGGTGCAGGCTGTCGCCAAACGTCATTTCGAGCTGGGTCAGCTTTTTGAAGTAATGGCTGACGATGTATTCGTCGGTCACACCGATGCCGCCGTGCAGTTGCACCGCCTGCTGACCCACATAGCGCATGCTGCAACCCAGCTGGTACTTGGCGCGCGCCATGGCTGCGCGCCGCTCTGCGGCCGGCGCCTGCAGCTTGAGGTTGGCGTAGAAGCTCATGGAGCGCGCCAGTTCCAATTGCATCTTCATGTCCGCCATCCGGTGGCGCAGGGCCTGGAAGGTGCTGATGGCCACACCGAACTGCTTGCGGGTGTTCATGTACTCTGCCGTGATGGCAACCGTCTTGTCCATCACACCCACCGCCTCGGCGCACGCGCAGGCGATGCCGATGTCCACGGCATGTTCCAGCGCCGCAAGCCCCTCGCTGGTGACCAGCGTGGCAGGGGCGCCTTGGAAATCCACCTCGGCTGCGCGTCCGCCATCCTGCGTTCCGTAGCCGCGCGTGTGTACGCCACTGGCGTTGCGCTCCACCAGGAACAGGCCCATCTGGCTGTTGATGCGGGCGTTGACCAGAAACGCATCGGCCAGGTCGCCGATCGGCACCACGCTCTTGGTGCCATGGATCACATAACCGCCCGGCGCTTGCGTCGCCTTGGTTTCACACACATCCAGCCGGTAGCGCGCTGCGCGCTCCTGGTAGGCCAGCACCACAATGGCCTCGCCGCTGGCCACCCGAGGCAGCCACTCGGAACGCACTGCGCCGTCGGGTTGGCTGCTGCTGAGCACTGCACCGGCAATGAAGGACTGGGCCAGGGGTTCGAGCACGATGCCGCGTCCGAGTTCCTCCATCACTACCATGCCCTCCACCGGCCCCATGCCCATGCCGCCGTCGGCCTCGGGCACAAAAAGCGCGGGCAGCCCGAGCTCGGCCAGAGCATCCCAGGCAGCGCGGTCAAAGCCCCCCGCCTTGGCAGCGGCACGGCGGCGGTCAAAGGTATAGCCTTTGTCCACCCACTTGCGAACCGCGTCGCGCAGTTGTTCCTGGTCGTCTGAAAAATCGAAATCCATGGTGTCTCCTGATCTTCAGCCCAGTACGAACTGGGCCACAATGTTGCGCTGAACTTCGTTGCTGCCACCGTAAATGGTGGTTTTGCGGGTGTTGAAGTAGCTCGAAGCCAGGGGCGCGCAGTGAATTGCGCCGCCTGGAAATCCCTGCAGGCCTCGGCTGGCCTGGTCGCCCTGCCAGCCGGCCTCCATGGCCTCGCGGATCAGCGGGAGTGCAAACGGGCCGGCCGCGAGCATCATCAGCTCGCTGTAGCGCTGCTGGATCTCGCTGCCGCGGATCTTCAGGAGCCCGGCAATGTCCAGGGTGTTCTTGCCCGACTTTTCGGCGGCGAGCACGCGCAGCACCATCATCTCCAGCGCCACGATATCCACCTCCATTTTGGCGATTTCGTCGCGGAAGCGGGTGTCGTCGTAGACGCCTTCCGCCTTGGCAATGCGCTTGAGCCGTTCGAGTTCGCGCTTGGCGCGGTTGACATCGGCAATGTTGGTTCGCTCATGCCCGAGCAGGTACTTGGCGTAGGTCCAGCCCTTGTTTTCCTGCCCGATCAGGTTTTCGGCGGGCACCTCCACATTGTCAAAGAAGATCTCATTCACTTCATGCCCGCCGTCGAGCATGATGATCGGGCGCACCGTCACCCCGGGTGACTTCATGTCAATGAGCAAAAAGCTGATGCCGGTCTGCGGCTTGCCTTCGTTGCTGGTGCGTACCAGGCAGAAGATCCATTCACCGTATTGGCCCAGCGTAGTCCAGGTCTTCTGGCCGTTGACCACGAACTTGTTGCCAACCCGTTCGGCCCGGGTTTTGACCGACGCGAGGTCGGACCCGGAGCCGGGTTCGCTGTAGCCCTGGCTCCACCACACATCCCCGCTG
>Ga0208864_1000795_pt1 | contig 10447 bp, 10 predicted proteins | sample CryBogmetaGMA05M_FD_184542 | JGI IMG/M metagenome (GOLD analysis project Ga0208864, IMG submission 184542) | Freshwater microbial communities from Crystal Bog, Wisconsin, USA - MA0.5M (SPAdes) | ecosystem: Environmental > Aquatic > Freshwater > Lake | place: Crystal Bog, Wisconsin, USA...
GAACCAGGGGACATCGCTGCCGATTCCGGCGCCAATCTCTACGAGACGGGCCGTCGGCCAGTCGAGCCCCCAGACGACCGCCGCGGCCCGGAGGATGGCCGCCGCATCGCTCGAGCCCCCGCCAAGGCCGGCGCCCGAGGGAACTTCCTTCGTGAGCTCGACGTCGAGGCCGCGCTCGATCCCAGCCGCTGCGGCGAGCCGCCGCGCCGCGCGAACGACGAGATTTGAATCATCCGCCGGCACATCGCGGCAGAGGACCGCACCGGCAGGCTGGGCGAGCCGGCCACCGAAGCGGACCCGCAGCCGAACTCCGGGGGAATCGACGCCGCGGACAACAAGCCGGTCGGCGAGCGACACCGGCACCATGAGCGATTCGATCTCGTGGAATCCGTCGGGCCGCCGCGCGAGGATCGCCAGCGACAGATTGAGCTTGGCCGGGGCGGCGATCACGATGGCGGCGGGATCATCGACCAACCGGCTCATGCCCACCGGCAGGCCTTCGATCGCAGCGGAGATTGACGCCATGGCAACCGCTTCCCAACGTTGACCAATCCCCGCCGCAGATCGTCAGATTCTGCGGAGAAGCTACCCCCCACCGGCAGGGCTGGTCAACCTCGGGAAGGGTTTGGAAACACCCCGAGCCCGTTTTTCGATGGCGTCGTGCACCGGGGCCCAAACGAGGACCGTGCCGCAACGGCCGGCCCGGCTCAGCGCCAGTTGGCCACGAAGTAGACCGTGACGAGGGCGAGGATGACACCAATCGCCACCAGGGCCGCCAGAAGCATGGCGATGCTGCGGCCTGCCCAGAGGTCGTCCTTGATCATGTCGCTGCGGACGGAGCGATCGAACGAGGCGTTCCACACCGGGAAGGCCTTGTCGTCATAGACCCACTGGGTGCGTTCCTCGAAGCGGCGTTCGTTCATGGCGGAACCCTGGACGTCGGCGGGAGTTATGATGGTGGGCAGGGAAGATTCCGTCGGAACTCTACCCCGTCATCGGTGGCGGCACCAGAGGACCGGCCTGACGCCTTCCATCCGGCAGCCCGCCGGGGCCCCGCCCCAGCGAAAATCCCCGCTCCCAAAGCCCATCCAGACCACCCTCCGCGGAGGGGATCCCCCGCGGCTCGTTCCCTCCCATGCAGCACCACCTCCTCGATCCTTCCGCCCCCCTCCTGTCGCGCCTCGCCGAGCTCGGCCAGCCCGCCTGGCGGGCGAAGGCGGTGCGGCGCTGGCTGTACGGGAGCCGGGCGGCGTCGTTTGCCGACATGACCGATCTCCCCAAGACCCTTCGCGAGGCGCTCGAAGCCGAGTTCACGCTCTGGACGACGACGATCGCCACGCACTCGCGGGCAGAGGATGGCACCGAGAAACTGCTTCTGGAGCTCCACGATCGGCAGCGGATCGAATGCGTCATGCTCCGCGACGGTCTGCATCAGCTCGCAGGTCGGCTGTGCGATGGGGTGCGTTTTCTGCGCCAGTGGCATCGACGGCGTCGTCCGCAATCTCACCACCGGCGAGATCCTCGAGCAGCTCCTCCGTCTCGCCCGCCTCCTTCCGGCCACGGAGCGGATCAGCCACATCGTGGTGATGGGGATGGGAGAGCCGCTGGCCAACCTCGACCGCCTCCTCCCGGCATTGGCCGTTGCCCAGGATCCGGAAGGGATGGGGATCTCGCAGCGGCGGATCACGATCTCCACCGTCGGCCTCCCTGCAGGGATGGAGCGGCTCGTCGAGGAGAACCCCGGCTACCATCTGGCCGTCTCGCTCCACGCCGCGGGCGACGACCTGCGGACGAAGCTCGTGCCGGTCAACAAGTCGATCGGCCTAGTCGCCGTGATGGACGCAGCCGACCGCTACTGGGAAGCCTCGGGGAGGCGACTGACGTTCGAGTACGTGCTCCTCGGCGGCGTCAACGATTCCCCGCTCCATGCCCGCGAACTCGTCCGCCTCATCGGCGGCCGGGCGGCGCTGGTGAACATCATCCCCTACAACGCCGTCGCGGGGCTCCCGTGGCGCGAGCCGTCGCAGGGATCGCGCGAGCGGTTCCTCGACGTGTTGCGCGAGGCGGGGGTGAACGTCCAGGTGCGGCGGCGGAAGGGAGCGCGAATCGACGCCGCCTGCGGGCAACTGCGCCGCATCGCCGCGGGCACGAAGCCGTCGCCGGCGGGCGACGAGGCCAGCGACCAAGCCGCGACCGGGTCGATCGATTCGCCGATGGCGATCGAGCCCTTGGCCCCCGGCGGGGCTCCGTGATCCGCCGAGGCCGCAGCGTCGACTAGCTGAACCAGCCGAGAACGAGGACGCCGGCGAGCACCATGCCGAGGATGCCGCCGAGCCACACCGTCCAGTGGATCGTGGCCAGGCGGATCGCCGCCGGGTCTTCATGGTGTGTCGCCGCGAACACGAGGCTCGCGAGCGCCACCAGCGGCAGCCCGAAGAGGAATCCCGGCACGCGATCGGCAAGCGACGCTACCGGAGGCATGAAGGCCAAGAGTTCGAGCGCGGTCATGCGGTTCCTTCCATGGAGGTCGACGTCAGCACCAGCATCCGTGCGACTGTCGGGAGGCCGTGGGGGATGAGACGGAGTATGGGAAGCTCGTGTTGAAGTTGATCGGGGGGAAGTCAGTCAGCGCCGCCGCGTCAGCGAGGAGGCTCAGAGGGCTTGCGCGGATCGCTGCCGTTGGACGACCCGGCGCCGAGCGGCCCGGCGAAGGCGTCGTAGATCGCAAGGATATTGAGCATCCCGGCGAGCATCGTGTAGAGCGTGCCGAACTCGAACCACCGGCCCAGCCGGCGCTGCCAGAGCGAGAGTTGATCGCCGCGGAACTGCCGATACGGGGGGCGATCGAAAAACGCCTCGTCATCGATGTCGGGATCGGTAGCGATCAGACGGTCGGAATAGGCCCGCGTCACGAGTTGCCCCGGATGGAGCGGCGGCGCCATGAACGTGCTCGTGAAGAACGGCTGCTTCGCCCCACCGGAGAGATGGCGCGACTGGAGGAGCGCCGGCATCGCCACGAGCCCGGCGCCTGCCTGGCAGACGAACGCCCAGCGCGGTTCGGCCGGGCGCCACGCCGCGTAGACGACCTTGCCGCCGCCGAGCCAGAGGCCGGCGAGGAACATGCCGAGGATCGCTCCCATGAACAGCCCCCCCTTGTGCTTCCGCCCCTGGTAGAAGTGGCCGAGGCCGGGGACGCACCAGGCAAGGAAGGCGGCGAGATAGCGGTTGCGGAGGTCGATGACCGAATCGTCATCGGGAGAGATCGCCACCGACCGACCGGTGGCGGACGACGCGGGCGCACGACCACTCATCGAGGGGGACGGGTCTCGTGCTGGATGGGCCACAGCGACTCTCCGCGGGCATGTCGGTGGAATCCCGGGAATGGCAGGCTACCCCAGGAAGAAGCGTCAGTGTAGGCCATCGCAGGGTCGTTCCCAACAGCCCCCTCGCATCCTGCGGGGATGACGCTGGCGGCATTGCGAGCGGTGGCTCCTGCTCACTCACCGAGACGGCGCACCACCCGCACCCGGGGATTGACCGGAACGCTCGGCTCGTCGCCGGCAGGCGCCGGAACTGAGGAACGCGGAGCGGAATCGGGGGCAAGCTCGCGCCAGGCTCGTTCGATCGTTCCTGCATCGACGTGCTCGAGGCCATCGGCGGAAGCGGCCACCACCGCCAGCCGCGCCAGCCGGCAAACCGGGCCGGGGACGCCGCCGGTGAACCGGGCCAGCGTCGCGATCGCCTCTGGGGAGAACAGCTCGCGATCGGCGCCGACGCGATCGAGGGCCGCCGCGATGAAGCCCGCCACATCCCCCTCGTCCCATGGCGGCAATTCGATCCGCACCGCCGCCCGCTGCCGGAGCGGAGCCGGGAGCCGGTTCATTCCGTCAGGGCTCGTCGTCAACACCAGGAGCGTGCGGTGGAAGAGCGGCTCGGAGGCGACGACGAGTCGGGTGATCCCGTCGAGCGCCGCGGCGGAGGCATGATCGGCGTCGTCGACGACGATCACGGTCGTCCGCTCCATGAGCGTGTTCTCACGCAACCGATCCTCGAGCTTTTGCCACGGCCGGATCGTCTCGGCCCGTGCCGGCGGATCGAGCGGCAGCCGGGCGAGGAGGAGATCGAGCCAGTCGTCGCCGCCGAGACCGCGCAGAGAGAGGAGCACGACCTCGCATCCCATGCCCCCCAGCCGCCTGGGGATCATCGAGCCGAGGTGGCTCTTGCCACAGCCTTCGTCGGCGACGACAAGAGCACAGCGTTGCCGTTGCTCGACAAGCCATTCCAATCGGGCCAGCGCCTCGTCCTGCGGCCCGCCAGCGTGAAAGGTGGCCGGATCGGCACCGCCGGCGAACGGGGGCGCGGTGAACAGCCAGCGATCGCGTACCATGCGGCGAGTGTAGTCCTTGGCGAAGACGGTCACCGAGGCCATTTTCACCCGGGATTCGCAGGGCTCACCAGCGCCGCGGGCCCTCGTCCCCGCCGCACAGGCCTATCCTCGAAACGCCCCAGGATCCCCCTCCACCATGAGCGAACGATTCTTCCTCACGACGCCCCCGCAGGGCACGAGCGCCCTCCTCGAAGGGGACGAGGCCCGCCACCTGGTTCGCGTTCTCCGCGCCAAGGTCGGCGACGCCGTGACGCTCTTCGACGGCCGTGGTCAGGCGTGGGAAGCGAGCGTCGCGAACCTCGGCCGCGATCGGGTGACGCTCACCCTCGGCGACGCTCTCCCCACCCTTCATCCGCCGGCGGTGCCGGTGACGCTCGCCGTCGCGCTCCCCAAGGGGGACCGGCAGAAGTGGATGGTGGAGAAGCTCACCGAACTGGGGGTCTCGAGGCTCGTCCCCCTGATCACGACGCGCGGCGTTGCCGAGGCGACAGACTCGGCCCGGAGCCGGCTCGAGCGGGGCGTGATCGAGGCCTGCAAGCAATGTGGCCGCGACACGCTCATGGAGATCGGCGCGGCGGCCTCGATCAGCGATCTCCTCGCCGCGGTGCCAAGCCACACCCGCACGCTCCTCGCCGATCCCCACGGGCGGCCCCCCGAGGCCGTGCTCGCGGCTGGCCCGACCGCTGCAATCCTCGTCCTCGTCGGCCCCGAGGGGGGATTCACGGCGGAGGAGGTGAGCGCTGCCGAGGCGGCCGGATGTGATCGCGTCACCTTCGGACGCCACATCCTCCGCATCGAGACCGCGGCGATCGCTGCGGCCGCCCGACTCGCCTGACAACGCGCGAACTACGCAGGCCCCCGTCAAAGGAAGCCTCACGCCAGGCCGAGCCACGTCTTCACCGGTGCCATGCGCCGGAGGACGAAGCGTTCGAGGAGGAGGACGGCCACCAGCGACAGGCCGAAGAGGGGGAGCAACACACCCAGGCCGACAACTGCGGCGACAAGCGGCACGCTCCGCCGAGGGGAGATCCCCGGTGGCGGTGCGCCAAGCCTGCCCGGATCGCGGCGCCGCAGCCACAGCCACACCGCACTGATACAGACGAGGACGAGCCCGGCTGCGGTGACGAGGAGGAGGAGCTGGTTGGGCCAGCCGAACAGCCGCCCCTCGTGGAAGGCGATCCCCACGGCGACCAGCTTGTCGATTGGATGCTTCGTCGCGAAGTCTTCGCGGCGCACGATCTCGCCGCTTGTTCCATCGACGACGAGATCGACCCGGCGCGGCCGGTTGGCGGTTGTCGACTTCGCCGTCCACCGTCTCTTCCCCCCCGGCGCCGGCGCGAGGACAACCGGCGCCTCGAGGCCGAGTGGCGAGACTGTCGCCGCCACGACATCGATCGCGGCGAGGTCAGCCGCGCTCAGCTCCACCGGGGCCGACCGTTTCCCGCCGCCACCATGACCGGCATGACCGACATGCTCGCCTCCGCCGGGTGCCGGGGCCGCGCCGGCGGCTTCGCTCCGCCCGCCGTCGTTGGACCACTCCTGACGGGCGGCCGCGGTGCCCGTCACGCGTCGCGCGGCCTTGAAAGAATCTCCCCAGAACTTGGCCCACGGGAGCCCGCTGAAGAGGAGCGCGAGCGTGACGAGCGAAATCCACACCCCCGTCACGGCATGCATGTCGCGCCAGAACAACCGCCTTCCGCCGTGGAGCCGTGGCCAGACCACGCCCGCCAGTCCACGCCTCTGTCGCGGCCACCAGAGCACGAGCCCGGTGAGCACCATCACGATCGTCCAGCTGGCGGCAAGCTCGACGAGATTCGAGCCGCGGTTGCCCATGAGCAGCTCCCCGTGGAGCCGGATGATCTGCTTCATGAAGCGGTCGCGCTCACTGACGCTGCCGAGGATCGCCAGCGACGTCGGATCGACGTAGACGCGCCTCGAACCGGCCTCGCTGCGAAGGAGGACACGGGCCGCCGCTTCCGGCGCCGCTGGTAGTTCGTAGCTCTCGAAGGTGCTGCCGGGGAATGCGGCGAGCGCCGCTGAAATCTGAGCCGACGGCAACGCAGCGTCGGTCCCCTGTTCGAGACGGTCGTACGCGCGTTCGGACCAGCCCTCGAGTTCCGCCTTGAAGAGGTAGATCGCGCCGCTGATGGCCAGCACGACGACGAACGGAATACAGAACAGGCCGGCATAGAAATGCCAGCGCCACACCGCCCGGTAGTCGGGCCAGCGGGCAGAGTCGTGGGATGGAGACGGGGACTCGGACGGGGACATCGATCGCTCCGGCAGAAGAATGGAAGGCCTCCACGACAGTGGGCCCGGGAGTTTCCCCCCGGGCCCACTGCGCGGGTCATGATCAGGATCGACTGGTCGCGTCGATCACTCCTCGGCCGACACCACCTCACCCCCGTTGATGCTGTGGAGAGCCCGGCAGACCGTGGCGTCGAGGCTGTCGGAGAGCATCCGCACCGAGCCGTCCCCGAAGGCGACCTGCGCCCCGGAGGGGTGGTAGCTCTTCGGCCCAAAAAAACCGGTGGCGTGGATCACCAGATCGGGCACGCGGCTGTTGGGAGGGATGTAGCCATTGGTGAGGGTGTTGCACGCCCCGGTCATGGCCCACGAGGTGCCACGGCCGCGCATCGTGTTGGTGTTGGCGCCGCGCCACGAGGTGAACGTCGTCCAGATCTGCTCGAGCGGCGGATTTTGGATCATGCCACCACTCACGCCAGCCGACCACGCTCCGCTGCCCGGATAGCCGGGTGTCGCCTGCTTCGTGCTGTTGGCCCCCCCGGAGCCATTGAGCGTCTTCTGGTAGGGGAACTTGGGCGCCTGGCCGGCGGCGAGCGTGACATCGTCGCCGTCGCTCCGCACCGTCTCGCTCATGAGCACCGACTTCGAGAGGCCGTCGAGGACCGCGGCGAGGCGAACCTTCGCGCCTTCATAAACAATGCCGTCGGTGGGAAAGCGTTGATCGTAGTTGGTGCCGGTGCCCGAACCGGTGCTCACCATGTAGCTCAGGCCAGCGTAGGTGTAGGGGCCACCAGCCACGACCGTGACGGTGTGGATCGCAGGCGCCGGATCGCTCGGGCAGAGCATCACCGGGATCGGCGTCGCAAACAGCGTGGCGAACGCCGGGTTTGGCACCTGGGCGTTGTAGGCCCCGGTCGTCGCCGGTTTGCTGAAGTCGAGCTGCGAGGCGATGTTGGCCTCCTCCATGAAGGGGAGGAGCCTGGCCTGAATCGAGAACCCGCCGGGGAGATCGGTCGGCGGGAGCGACCGCTTGGAGCTCTCGTAGTTGACCATCGCCAGGATCTGCTGGCGGAGGTTGCTCGAACAGTTGCTCCGTCTGGCCGCCTCGCGCGCCGCCTGAACGGCCGGAAGGAGGAGGCCGACGAGGGTGCCGATGATGGCGATGACGACGAGCAATTCGACGAGCGTGAACGCGCGCGAACGGCGCGGGCACGCGGAGGAAAGAGACATGATGGTCCTTTGATGCCGAATGAATGTTGGAATCGTGACGGAGCGGCGACCGGCGCGATCATGCGGCACGCATGAAACGCAGACGGCTCCGACGAACGGGACGGCAGACGCGGCGCCGGGGCTTGCAGGGGGCCAGGGAGGGACAAATCCCAACCTGCTCCACACGCTCCCAGAGAGCGCCGCAGAATCCTCGTTCAGGCCACCTTGGGGGGCGGCGGCACGGGCACGAGCAGGGGATCTTCCCCCGACTCATCCAACAGCTCGACCCATGCCCGCGGCGGGAGCAGGCCGGTGATTTCAAACCGCGGCGTGGGAGGGGCGCCTCCCACGGCCAGCCACGACGTGACGATCCCCTGACAGGCGAGCATTGCCCGGAGCGTCACCTGCCGCGGGCGCCCCTCGGCGACTTCAGGCACCGGCGCGACATCGCCCGCCTCCGCTGTCACGCCTTCGTCGCAGCAGCGGATCTTTGCCTGGGCCGCTGAAGGGTCGGGCTTCTGCTCACCCTCACAGCAGCTCTTGACCACTCGATCGCCCGAGGCACAGCAGGAGCCCTGCGGCTTCCGAGCGGCGACATCACCCCCCCCGGTCATCCGGGCCTCGAGCGTGGCGACCAAGTCGGCATCGAGACGGTGCCTGCGGGCAAAGGCGAGGCGCTCGGCGAGCGTCGTGCAGCAGCAGTCGCGAAAGCACTGGTCGGCACTGGCACAGCCGCAGGGGTTGTTCATGCAGGGAAACGGCACCGAGCGATCCTTGGCGGCGATCATGCCCGCCACTTCGAGCCCCGGCGACGCCCCCTTCGGCTCCATCCCGGCAGGCAACGGCAAACCGAGGGCGAGCACGCCGTACCCGAGAATCGCCAGCCAGGTGAGGAGGGGACGCATGTCGGTCGATGCCGCGATGGCCACGAAGCCCGAGGTGTGGCTGGATCAATTCGAGGCGGGAGCAGACAATCCGCAGAACAAGACGTCACCATATGCCTGATTCGCAGCGTGGTCAATCAGCCCGATCATGGACAGCCTGCAAGCTCCCGGGCCGGAAGCCCGGATGCCCCGCCGATTTCCCGGTCACCAGGTCTCTCTCTTCCACGTCTCTCTCTAAGGCTTGAAGAAGCCCCTTTTCAGCGGAGCTCTCCCCGTGCTAATCCCTCTCCCGAACGTGGGCCACGCCCTTGTCGGCCTCCTCGTGCTGGCCCTCCTGCCGGGGGCCGCTCCCGCCGCGCCGGCCGATGCTCCGGCGGGGAGGCCACGACCGTGGCGGAGGGCGGGCCTGTCGATGAGTCGCCGCTGCCGATCGAGGCCGTCCAGGCGTTCCCCGATCTCGTCTGGACCGGCTGGAGCCCCGATGTCGACGGCACGCCGAATCCGTTGCGGCCGATCTTGCTGACGCACGCCGGCGATCGATCGGGACGGCTGTTCGTGCCGCAGCAGCAGGGGGCGATCCACGTCTTCCGCCCCGACTCGGCGGCGACGAAGGTGTTCCTCGACCTTACCGAGAAGGTCCACTACGCCGACAAGCAAAACGAAGAGGGCCTCCTTGGCCTCGCCTTCCATCCCCGGTTCGCCGAGAACGGTGAGTTCTTCGTCCACTACTCGACGAAGACCACGCCCCTCACGATGGTCCTCGAGCGCTACCGCGTATCGAAGGACGACCCCGACTCCGCCGATCCGACGAGCAGCGAGGAGATCCTCCGCGTCGAGCACCCGGCCTGGAACCACAAAGGGGGCACGATCTGCTTCGGCCCCGATGGCTATCTCTATGTCGCCTACGGAGACGGCGGGAAGCAGAACGATCCGTTCGGCAACGGGCAGAACCTCCAGAACCTCCTCGGCAAGGTGCTGCGGATCGACGTCGACTCCAAGGGCGACAAGACGGCCTACGGAATCCCCGACGACAATCCCTTCGTCGCCGTGATGGCAGAGAACGGTGGCAAGCCGCCGCGCCCCTCCGGCGTGCGCCGGGAGATCTGGGCCTATGGCCTGCGCAACCCATGGCGGATGTCGTTCGATCGGCGCACCGGCCGATTGTGGATCGCCGACGTAGGTCAGGATCTCTGGGAGGAGATCAATCTCGGCGCGAAGGGGGCGAACTACGGCTGGAGCCTGCGCGAGGGGAACCAGCCCTACGCACCGACCAACACGGCCACCGGCCCGGGGTTCGTCGATCCTGTCTGGCAATACGCCCACGACATCGGCAAGTCGATCACCGGCGGCAATGTCTACCGCGGGAAGAAGCTCCCCGAGCTCGACGGCTGCTATCTCTATGCCGACTACGTCTCGGGGCGGCTGTGGGCGCTGACCGTAGACGATGCCACGAACCGCGCCACCACCAACCGGCCGATCCCGCACGACCGTGAAGGACTCCCCGTGCTGAGCTTCGGCGAGGACGAGGCCGGGGAGGTGTATTTCACGATCCTCTCCCCCGACGGCCGCGGGATCTACACCTTCCGCCGGCGCGAGGGGGCCGCGTCGAGCCCTCAGACGAGCGCCAACCGTGAGATCGCGGCGGCAAGTTCCCCCGCAGCGTCGGAGCCGTCGACGACCTCGAGCCCGAGCCAGCCGCGGTAACCCCGCTCCTCGAGCG
>Ga0208864_1000803_pt1 | contig 10390 bp, 10 predicted proteins | sample CryBogmetaGMA05M_FD_184542 | JGI IMG/M metagenome (GOLD analysis project Ga0208864, IMG submission 184542) | Freshwater microbial communities from Crystal Bog, Wisconsin, USA - MA0.5M (SPAdes) | ecosystem: Environmental > Aquatic > Freshwater > Lake | place: Crystal Bog, Wisconsin, USA...
CGCGAGCCACAAGTGCCAGTTCGGAACGCAACGTGGTGACTGACGAGGCAGACACTTGAAATTCAACGGCAGTTACTGGATAAGAGGCAGTACGGAAAATTCGCTCAATATTTCCACCTTGAGTTGAAATTGCTGAAGCCACTTGGGCAATCGCACTAGGTTGCAATTTTTGCGACAAGGCAACTACGTGCAATAGACCCTGCTTTGCTTGAATTGAACTACTAGTCGAATCTGCGAACAAAGCTGCAATATCTACACCTAAATTTGCGGCGCAGATATTTAAGTCGGCCTCGATTGCCGCACTGTGAGCTGGACTTAGACCGATTAGGACCGTCAGAATTAAACGGTCACTGATCACAACTTGCTCGATATCTAATACCGTAATTGCAAAGGGCTCCAGAGTCTCGAATAAAGCCTGGGTGATGCCAGGAGCATCAGATCCGGTGAGAAGGATCAGGCCTGTGTGTTGCGCATCGCTGCTCATATGCGCAGATTACCGTGATTTCACGCTATCTTTTCGCTCTATGGCTAGCGATACCGTACTAACTCTTGAGAATGTAACTGTCCGCAGAGGCGCAGCAACTATCTTGGGCCCGATTTCGCTGACGTTAAAAACTGGTCAACGCTGGGTTATTTTGGGACCAAATGGTGCTGGCAAATCCACGCTTTTACAATTACTGGCAACTCGCATTTTTCCAACGACTGGCACAGTCCAAATACTAGACAAAAATATCGGCCGAGTAGATCTAGCAGAATTAAGAACTCGAATCGGTTTGGTAGCGGCAGATAGCACTGCTGGAATTCCCGACGATGAGAAGGTGCGGGATGTTGTTTTAACAGCAGCTTATGGGATTTCTGGTCGTTGGAATGAAACTTATGATCTCTGGGACGAATCTCGCGCTATCGCACTATTAACTACTTTTGGCGTTCGCAACCTAGGCGATCGCACTTACGGAACTCTAAGTGAAGGTGAACGCAAGCGAGTTACCATCGCGAGAGCGCTGATGGTTGATCCAGAGTTAATCTTGCTAGATGAGCCAACTTCGGGATTGGATTTACCGGGTCGCGAAGATTTGCTCTCACGCTTTGCCACTTTCGCAAGTGACTCTGCTTCTCCTGCCTCAATTATTGTCACCCATCATCTCGAGGAGATCCCAACCGGTACTACTCATGCGTTACTGATCAAGAATGGTCAGATCGCATTTTCTGGTGAAGTCGATCAAGTAATTAACTCGGCCAATATTTCAAACGTTTTCGAATACCAATTGACAGTATCCAAAGAGGGCTCTCGGTTCTTTGCTCGATCAAATTGATCCTTCTTGGCTAGGCGCACTTCAACCTTTTTCGGCCCAACTTGAGCGAATTAATAAGAGGATATCTCAGGAAGAAATAGCGCCGGCTTTCGAAAATGTTTATCGAGTTTTCAATTTTCCAATCAGTCACTATCGTGCGGTAATTGTTGGCCAAGATCCATATCCAACTCGTGGCTATGCAAACGGACTAGCATTTAGCGTAAATGTAAAAGTCTCAAAATGGCCGGCCTCATTGCGAAATATTTTCTCCGAATATGTAACCGATACTGGTTTCGAAAGTCCTACAACCGGCGATCTTTCTAGTTGGGCTAACAATGGGGTGGCTCTAATTAATTCGGCTTTAACCTTGAATCTAAGTGATAAACGCGCTCATTTAAACATTGGTTGGTCAGCGATTACACAGGCCGCTGTTTCCGCGCTAGCTCAGAAGAATGCAGTAGCCATTCTTTGGGGAAGCCATGCCCAAAAGATCGGTAACGAATTTGAATCCGAGCGCAAGATTCAAAGTGTGCATCCAAGTCCACTTTCGGCTTATCGGGGATTTTTTGGGAGTAAACCTTTTTCAAAATGTAATGAGTTATTGATTCAAAGCGGACAACTCCCAATCGATTGGCGACTTCCATAAACAGTGGAAAAATAAAAGAGGCCACGATTTCTCGTGGCCTCTTTTATTAAGTGTGTAACCGAATTATGCAATCCAGTTATTAATTGGTGAAGAAAGGAAGTAAATCATAAAGAGACCTGAAACCACCCAGAGAAGTGGGTGAATCTCTTTGCGACGTCCTTGGAATAGTCGAATGACTACATGCGTAACGAATCCAGCACCGATACCAACTGAGATGTTATAGGTGAATGGCATCAAAATAATTGTTAGGAAAGCTGGAATTGCAATTCCAAGATCATCCCAATCAATGTCCTTGATTTGGGTCATCATCAAGAAACCAACGATGATCAATGCAGGCGTCGCGGCCTCGTAAGGAATGATGCCAACTAGCGGAGCTAGGAAAGTAGTTAGCAAGAAGCAGATTCCTGTCACCACAGAAGCCAGACCGGTACGAGCACCTTCGCCTACGCCCGCAGCAGATTCGATGTAGCTGGTATTTGAAGAGATACCAGCGGCGCCGCCTGCAGCAGCTGCGACTGAGTCAACCAACAGAATCTTCTGAATGTTATCCACGTTGACGTCTTTATCTGCAAGTCCCGCTTCGTGACCAATTGCGGTAACAGTTCCAACGGTGTCGAAGAAGTCTGATAGAAGCAAAGTGAAGAGAAGCAAAATTGCTGCAATCAGAGTTACGTTTCCGAGATGGAATGCACCAAACAGATCGAATTGTCCACCAAACTTAAACTTTGGAGTTGCAACAATCTTGCTTGGAACATTAGGAACGTTTAGTCCCCAGCCACCATCGACAATAGTTGGCGCATTCCCTGGACCATTGTCGGTAAATCCTGGTGCAATCTTGTACAACTTCTGCACAACTACCGCAGCAACTGTTGCACCGACTACACCAATTAAAATTGCGCCTTTGACCTTACGAACCATCAAGCCGATGATCAAGATGAGGCCAAATACGAAGACCACTGTCGGCCATCCGACTAGATTTCCATTCACGCCTAGACCGACTGGGACTGGACCACTCGCAGTGCGACGGACGAATCCGGCGTCAACTAAACCAATTAACGCAATGAATAGTCCGATACCGACAGAAATTGCAATTTTGATTTGAGCAGGTACTGCCTTGAAAACCGCTACGCGGAAACCAGTAAGTACGAGAACTAGAATGATCAAACCTTCAAGAACAATTAGGCCCATAGCCGCTGCCCATGACATCTTCGAAGCGATGCCAACTGCTACGAAAGTATTTAGGCCTAGACCGGTAGCAAGTGCTAGTGGGTAATTAGCAACTGCGCCCATGAGGATTGTAAGAAGACCGGCAACTAATGCGGTAGTTGCGGCGACCATTGCTGGTTCAGGATGATCTCCGCCAAAAAGGAAATGGCCGTTTGCATCTTTGGCATAAGCCAAAATGATTGGGTTGAGTGCCACGATGTATGCCATCGTGAAGAAGGTAACTAGACCTCCACGGATTTCGGTTGCTACTGAAGATCCGCGTTGCGAAATCTTGAAATAGCTATCAAGGAATTTAGTCAATGACTTGCCTTTCTAATTTTGGTAACGGAGGTGTTTGCGACTCCGAGCTGAAGAACGTCCAGCTGACGTAGGGATCTGGGAATAAAGGTAGTTCTTACTGAGGAGTATTTGAGGTAAGCCGAGCCACGATTCCTAGAAAAACTGCCACGGATTGCCCAATTAGAAGCGCGAAAAGGGCCGTTCCAACGCCTAAACGACCACCGAGTAGCGCCCCTAGGACCAACACGGTTCCTTCAATCGCCAGCCGCACCCGTCCGACTCGGATTCCAGTTTTATGGTGAAGAGCGGTCATCAAACCATCGCGCGGACCAGGGCCAAGTCCGCAAGTTATATAAAGACTCGAGCCCGCACCTACGAGAGCAATTCCGCAAAAGATGTAGGTCAAACCTAAATACGCGTTACTTGCTGGTGGAACAAAATCTATGCCTAGTTGAATCGCAGCCGCAATTATTACGATGTTGCTGAGGGTTCCAAACCCAGGCTTCTCTTTCAGTGGGACCCAAAGTAAGAGAACTATCGCGCTGATTATGAAAGTGAAAATTCCGATCTCTGAATTGAAAGTCTTAGCTAGACCTTGTGCCAATACCGACCATGGTGCATTTCCTAGCTTTGATTGAATCAGCAATGAATCACCAATTCCGAAAATAAATAATCCGAAAAAAAGGATAACAACACGAGTAGGGGAGAGATCCCAACGATTAGCTGCTCGCCAAGGAGTTACTGGAATAGTTTTATGTGGTCGTAGAAAATCGAGCAAACGCGAAGCTGAGGACATTAGGCGAGGATAGCCCATGTGTTTCCAGGTACGAGATAACATTGCGACCTAATGGAATTTCCTGGACTTGGCACTTTGATCAATGTTTGCACCATCATTGGTGGCGCTACTTTAGGCGTCGCAATTGGTGCTCGCGTCAGTGAGAAACTTCGTAATCTCGTGACCGATATTCTGGGACTGGTCACTCTGTTGGCTGCGGCAAGTGCGCTTATTCCCCTTTGGTCAGCTGAATATATTGCTGCAATGCCTAAGGGCTGGACCTTGCTATGCGTTTTAGGCTCGCTACTAATTGGTGCGCTAATCGGAAGTGCATTTCATCTCGAAGAGAAACTCGAAGTTTTAGGCGAAAATTTGCGTCGCCGCTTTAGAGCAACCAAGGAAAGCCCATTTATCGAAGGTTTTGTCAGTTCATCTTTACTTTTCGCAATAGGCCCATTAGCAATTTTGGGTTCTATTAGTGATGGCATGGGCACTGGTATTGATCAGTTAATTTTGAAATCCACTCTCGACTTCTTCGCTGCCATGGCATTCGCTACTTCACTCGGTTGGGGTGTGGCTGCCTCGGCTATTCCGGTCGGAGTTTATCAAGGCGTTTGGACTGTCATCGGAGTCTTTTTGGGTTCGATTTTGAGTGGGTATCAAATCGCAGCAATGACTATTTGTGGCGGACTGTTGCTGCTTTGCATCGCGCTAAGACTTCTTAAGATTAAAGAAGTTGCAGTAGCTAACTTGCTTCCAGCGTTAGCAATCGCACCTGTTTTTGCCCTTGCGATTCATTCATTTAACTAAAGCGTTGCAATATCGATTACAAATCTAAACCGAACATCGCTCTCGATTGTGCGTTCGTACGCTTTATTCACGTAGTCAGCACTAATTAACTCAATTTCACTTACTATTTTTTTCTCGCCACAGAAATTGAGCATCTCTTGCAGTTCCGCGATCCCACCAATCATTGACCCAGCCATTGAGCGACGACCCGATAGTAAAGAGTTAGCGTTTACGCTGAAGGGAACGCCAGGCAAGCCAATAACAACTAAGGTTCCGTTGGTACGCAACAGCCCTAAATAATTATTTACATCATGTTCCGCGCTGACCGTATCTAGAATTAAATCAAAGTTTCTTCGTACTGCTTTCATCTGTTCAGCGTCAGTAGTCAGTACGAAATGATCAGCGCCTAGTTTTCGAGCGTCTGCTTCTTTGTTGGCTGAATGTGATAACACCGTAACTTCGGCGCCCAGCGCATGGGCGAACTTAACGCCCATATGGCCAAGTCCGCCCAGACCCATAACTGCAACTTTTTTGCCTGGTCCTGCTTGCCAATGTTTCAATGGTGAATACAAAGTAATTCCAGCGCAAAGTAACGGAGCAACTGCAGCTAACTCCAAATTCTCTGGAATTTTAACGGCGTAATTTTCATCAACAACATAGCCATCGCAATAGCCACCCATCGTTGGGGTTACGCCGTCGCGTTCTAGGCCGTTATAAGTTGGAGTCATTCCATTTTCGCAATATTGTTCGAGACCTTGCTGGCAACTTGCGCAGCCGCGACAGGAATCAATAAAAACGCCGACACCAACTAAATCTCCGATTTTAAACTTTGTTACCGAACTTCCAACTGCTGACACAACTCCGGCGATTTCATGACCGGGCACCATTGGAAATCGAGAGCCGCCCCATTCGTCCTTTACTTGATGAATATCTGAGTGACAGATCCCAGCATATTTAATTGAGATCGCGATATCACTCGGCCTAACCTCTCTGCGTTCAAAAGAATATCTAACTAAGTCGGAACCTTTACCTTGAGCTGCTAATCCGCGAACGTTCATGAATTAAAGGGTAGTGGCTCACTCGAAGTGTGTCCTGCTTTAGATACGCGAGCAGTCAATTGGCGCATGTGATGGCGGCGACATAGAACTTCATAAGCAACCTCATCAACGTTATTGGTATCGCCGACAACTACTTGCTCGCCCTCAGTGACCATAACGCCGTTCACAGTACGCGCATTGTGAGTGGCACGTTCACCACACCAACAAAGTGCCTCTACTTGCAATGTATTTACCCGGTCAGCTAACTCAACTAAACGAGCAGATCCAGGAAATAACTTGGTGCGAAAATCCGCCAAAATTCCAAATGCATATACGTCAATCCCTAATCCATCAACGATTCGCGCAAGTTGATCAATTTGAATTGGTTCATAGAACTGGGCCTCATCGCAAATGATGTAATCAACTCGGGAGCCAATGGATAATTGATCGACCACAAAGCGATGAATATCTAGTTCAGGCCCAACTTCGATCGCAGCACTTTGCAAGCCAAGCCGAGATGAAATAACTCCGACTCCTGCGCGATCCTGGTTGGTGAAAATTAAACCGGAACGTCCACGACTTTGATGATTATGCGCAGTTTGCAAAGCTAGCGTGGATTTTCCGCTATCCATCGTTCCGCAGTAATAAGTTAATTCAGCCATGGCCGTAATCCTGCCATAAAGGTTCGCAATATCTGCCTCAAGCAGTTTTAGCTAATGCCCGAATGTTCAAGTTTGGGTATCTGGCTTGAATTCGCTCGCGACCGCCGAGTTCACTAATTTCCAGAAGTACAACCACTTCGCTTATTTGACCAGCTAGGTCGCCAATTAGTTCGAGTGCCGCAATCAGCGTTCCGCCAGTTGCAAGTACATCATCAACAAGTAGAACCTGCGGTTCGTTTACGGCCATGAAAGCATCTACGTGAATTTCAAGAGCATCGTTTCCGTATTCCAAACCATACTCGCGTTTAATAACTTGCCCAGGAAGTTTTCCGGCTTTTCGAATCGGCACAAAGCCCACGGCGCTATCTAATGCAATCGCACTTGCCAAAATAAAACCACGTGATTCAACGCCTGCTACAAAGTTAAATGGAGTGAGGGTTTTTGCAAATTCTGATGTAACTGTTCTAAAAGCAATTGGATTAGCCAACAGCGGTGCAATATCTTGAAAGAGCACACCAGGAATTGGAAAATCTGGCACTGGCCGAATTAATTTAAGTGCCTCAGCTATTTCCAAATTGGGTACCTCCAAATAGATCCACAAGCAAAGTGTGTCCGGGAGGGGACTTGAACCCCTAAGCCCTTGCGGGCACTAACACCTCAAGCTAGCGCGTCTGCCAATTCCGCCACCCGGACGAGTGGTTTTTTAAGCGAAGTGCAAGGATAGCAATAGAGGTCGCAACACGGCAAAAGATCGCTAGCGTCTAGAAACTCGCAGACTTCACATTTTGCTCGAGAAACTGAAAGAGTATCCCTATGAATCAAGAACGGCTATCGCTGGAAGAAGAGACAATCCGAATCTGCCAAGAGTTAATTCGTATTCCAAGTGTTAATTTCGGCGAAGGAAATGGTGACGAAAGAGCTGTTGCCGCGTACGTTGTTAACTCGTTAGCTGAAGTAGGAATCACTGCTCAGGTTTATGAAAGTGGTGCTAACCGTGCGAACGTGATCGCCAGGATTAAAGGAACCGATTCATCACGTCCAGGTTTAGTACTTCACGGTCACATCGACACAGTTCCTGCGGATGCAAAGGATTGGTCTGTCGATCCATTTAGTGGTGAAATTAAAGACGGCTTTATTTGGGGACGTGGCGCAGTAGATATGAAAAACGTTGATGCCATGATTCTTGCAATCGTTCGCAAGTGGCAACGTGAAGGTTACGTTCCTCCGCGAGACATAGTTTTAGCTTTTTTCGGAGATGAAGAAGCAGGTAGTGAATATGGCTCGCGGTATATGACCGCGAATTATCCAGAAGTCTTTGCGGGTTGCAGCGAAGCGGTTTCCGAAGTGGGCGGTTTCTCGATCACGGTAAAGAATGGTAAACGTCTTTATTTTATTGAGACTGCTCAAAAAGGAATTCATTGGATTAAGCTGACTGCAAAAGGAACTGCTGGTCACGGATCAATGATTAATAAAGATAATTCCATCACCGCCCTATCTGAAGCAGTAGCGAAAATCGGAAATCATGTTTGGCCGCAACGTTATACCAAGACTATCAAGGCGCTATTTTCGAATCTAGCAAAAGCTACAGATCAGAAATATGATGAAAGCGATTTTCGCCCACTGCTTGATGAACTAGGTCCAGCGCAGAAAATGTTTGGTGCGACCCTTCAAAATACCGCGAACCCAACCATGCTGAACGCAGGTTATAAAGCGAACGTAATTCCACAAACTGCATCAGCAGTTGTCGATGGCCGATTCTTGCCTGGCTACGAGGAAGAGTTCAATCAGACCATTCGGGAAATAGTCGGCCCAGATATTGAGATCGAAACTCTGACCCACGACATCTCACTCGAAGTTGATTTTAGTGGGGACTTGGTTGAAGCAATGGTGCAATCACTCATCGCGGAAGATCCAGATGCAATTGCGGTTCCTTACATGATGAGTGGCGGTACTGATAACAAAGCACTTTCCGAGCTTGGAATAGTCGGTTACGGATTCACACCCTTGAAACTTCCGCCAGGCTTAGATTTCATGGCGTTGTTCCATGGTGTTGATGAGCGAGTTCCACTAGATGGTCTTAAGTACGGCGTGCATGTGATGGAACGTTTTTTAAAGAACTGCTGAAACCTCGTTTAGTGCTTCTCTTACAACTTCGGGAAGCGAAATCTGCTCTGAAGTTAAAATTCCGCGAAGCTGAGCGCCAGTTCTTGCTCCTACAATTGAGCTGGTAACCCCTGGTGCATCGCGTACCCAAGCGAGTGAAACCTCTAATGGTGAATATCCAAGTCCGTCCGCTGCGACGCAAACAGCCTCAACGATTCTTGCCGAACGGGCATCTAAATATGGTTCAACAAAACCTGCGAAGTGCGCACTTGCTCCACGTGAATCACTAGGTAAACCATTCCTATATTTACCAGTCAGAACACCGCGCCCTAAAGGAGACCAGGGGAGTAATCCAAAACCAAGCGCCTGTGCTGCTGGAATAACTTCTCGTTCAACTTCTCGATTTAAAAGCGAATATTCAGATTGAATTGTTGCGATAGGTGCTTTGCCACCTTGATTGGCTTGTCGAGTAACACTGTGTGCGGCTTGCCAACCGGTGAAATTAGAGATTCCTACATATCGAGCACGGCCTGAGTTGTAAGCCCAATCGAGTGCCGAAAGAGCATCCGAGATTGGGTTCGCATAATCCCAAGTATGAATTTGCCAGAGATCAACATAGTCAGTACCTAAACGAGCTAGCGAATTATCAAGCTCAGCCATTAGCGCTGACCGCGAATTATTTACAGTCCGTATTCCATTAGGAAAAGTGATTCCGGCTTTGGTAGCCAACACAACTTCGTCGCGTTTAAAAAGTGACCCGGCTAAACCGCCGATTACTCGCTCACTGTCGCCATCGCCATATACAGCAGCGGTATCTATAAAATTACCACCGGCGTCCAAATAGGCACGCATTTGATCGGCAGCTTCGTGTTCATCTGTGTCACGACCCCAAGTCATTGTTCCAAGACCCAATCGGGTGAGCGATAGACCACTTTCGCCTGCACGTCGTAATTCCATGGCGTAAACCTAGCAAGGCAACTACTGATTTACTGCGATAACCTTTCAGGGTGCCGAAAATTGTTTTAATCAGACATGCTCATTCAACCGCCAATGCCGCGGGGGTTTTATCTGGTCGCTTACCTGGCGTTAATTTGTCCAAATCTGGCGAAGCTCAAGCAGTTCGATTAGCCGATCGCTTAGGTCAATTAATTGTTTCAGAGATTCGAATTAGCCCGATGGATCGTTGCCTACAAACTATGCAACCGTGGCTTACTAAATACGGCAAGTCTGTAACAGTAACTGCTGATCAAAATTTAGTCGAAGTAGATTATGGAAAATGGTCAGGTAAAAAATTGTCCACGCTATCGCGTTCAAAGTTGTGGCGAAAAGTCCAAGGGCATCCAAGTTCAGTAACATTTCCTGAAGGCGAAGCGATGGCAGAAATGCAAGTGCGTGCCATGAAATCGGTGCATGAATTTTTCGCCGGAGACCTCGAACTGGGAATTATGGTTTCACATGGCGATGTCATCAAGGCAATTGTTGCAAGCTCACTCGGGATGCATCTCGATGATTTCCAACGAATAGTTATCGATCCTGCCTCAATCACTATTCTTGAATCCAACGGAGGTGCAATTAGGTTG
>Ga0208864_1000807_pt1 | contig 10377 bp, 10 predicted proteins | sample CryBogmetaGMA05M_FD_184542 | JGI IMG/M metagenome (GOLD analysis project Ga0208864, IMG submission 184542) | Freshwater microbial communities from Crystal Bog, Wisconsin, USA - MA0.5M (SPAdes) | ecosystem: Environmental > Aquatic > Freshwater > Lake | place: Crystal Bog, Wisconsin, USA...
CTATAATAATATTATTACATAAACAATAATAAGATATTTATTTAAAATAAGCAATATATCATCCATCAATCGTTTGTTTTATAGACTACTACTCTACACAATTTAGAACACATTTAGAATTATACAAAAATAATGCTTGCAAATAAATTTAATAAGCCCTGTATAGAAGAACAATGTTCTCATTATTTCTAAAATCACCACTGTCCATAAAACCCGTCCTTAAATAATCGCTGTCCATAAACTTACTTTTAGCTTTTATAGAAAAACTTATCTAAATATTTATTAAATGGTTCGGGATTTTCTTTAATCATTGGGGTTTCCAGTCAGACAATGGCATTCGGTTAAGTGTATCTTCCATAATCTCTCGTATCTGGATTATGGGACGTGCATGAAATAAAATAGACATCTTTAAACTTTGATTTTTTATGATATCCTTTAAAATAGGTGATTTTCTTGAATAAATATGAAGTTTATGCAAAAATATAACAAAAAAATAGAAGATCAAATGGTTGCGTTTTATAATAATTTGCAAGAAAAAGATAAACGACATTATGCAGCTGTTGAAGCAATAAAACTTGGATATGGTGGCATAAAATATATATCTAGCCTATTGTCATGTACTAGACAAACTATTTACAAAGCTATAGATGAGCTCAAAGAAAATAATCTTCTGCCTTCGGGTCGTTCTAGGAATAAAGGTGCTGGTAGAAAAAATTGTTTAGAAGAAAATAAACACATAATAGAAGAAGCTTTTTTAAAATGTAATTGATAAACATGTTGCAGGAGACCCTATAAATTCAAATATCAGATGGCTTAAGATCACAAAGCGGGAAATAGTTAAGTTAATGGAAAAAGAAGGGCGTAATATAGTTACAAAATCGCTTAAAAGGCATCATTTTGTAAAAAGAAAAATGCAAGGAAAGTTAGCTTGTGGTTATTTTATTGATCGAGAAATTCAATTTAAAATAATAACCGAAAAATTAAATAAATTTAAAAAATCAGATAATCCCATAATTAGTATTGATACTAAGAAAAAAGAGCTATTAGGGGAAATTTATAGAAATGGGAAAGTATATTGTACCAAAGCTCTTGAAGTATACGACCACACTACTTATATCATTACAGACGGGACAGTAATACCACATGGGATTTATGATATAAAACAAAATAAGGCCTATGTTAACATTGGAACTACCCATGGAACAGCAAAGTTTCTATGTGATTCACTAAGGATTTGGTGGGAAAAACAAGGCAAAAAAAGATTATCCTAATGCTGATGAATTATTAATTTTTTGCGATGCAGGTGGTGCTAATTCTTGGAGGATATATGTATTTAAAGTGGAATTACAAAAACTTAGTACAGATATAAAGTTAAAGATTAACATTTGTCATTACCCTGCATATAGTTCAAAATGGAATCCAATTGAGCATAAAGTTTTTCCTCATATTGCACATGCTATGGATGAAGTAATTTTAAGAACACATGATCAAGTTCGAAAACTTATTGAAAACACAAAAACTAAAACAGGACTTAGAGTAACAGCTAATATAATAGATACAGTTTACCATATAGGGATTAAAACAGCCAAAAAGCTTTTGGATAATATTAATATAAAATACGATGAAGTTATACCAGGATTAAATTATTCTATAAGCCATAAAGATACCTAAAGTGCACCTATTTAACACATCCTAATTACAGGGGAAGCATAACCCTAAAGAGATACATAAGTGAATCATTTATTGCATATTAACGTTTTATAAGTTACAGTGTGTATGTATAATTTTTTGTCGATCATTTATGAGTTTTTTAGAAAAAAATACAGATTTTAACAGGCACCTAACTGATAAAGAAAAAGGTATTTTTACTACAATAAATCCAAATACTAATTATCCATATTTCCCACAAGCTAATACAGATGATATAAAGTTTTTAGCAAAAGGTGGTGAATATACAAATGATGCTAATTCTTTTTTATGTGAACAATATCATTGTATAGGACAAGACCCTTTAATTCATTTGTATAATAAGGGCACAGGAGATTATATATCACAACTTAGCCATTATAATCCTAAAACAATAAAGAATATATGTAATGATGAGAAATTTGAATGTATTGTTGATGTTCAATACTATGCTACATATAATTGCATAGGATGGGCAATAGGAGTAACAAAGTGGGTTAATCCTTCCGATATAACTGCATATGCTAAAGGAGGATTATCTATAACTGAAGCAATTAATTCATTTTTAGATGATAAAGCTAAGCTATATGCAAAGTCATCATCTAATATACTACATATAGTAGATGATCTTAATTCACTATCTGGGAACAATGTAAAATTGGATAACAATACAGTCGCTTTTTATTTTGATAGTAACAATGAATTTCTTCACGGCGCAAGGTATGTAGAAACTTTATTAGAAACTGAAATGATAAATAGATGGACTTCTAAATTAGGACAATCAATTTTAATATCGCATGAGCTTGATGATCTTAGAGGGGAATATTCTTTATACGGTGATAATATTGCGTATGCAGTATTAATAACTAAAGATAAAGGTCATGATGAATTATAGGAGGTATTTATGACAAATGAAAAAGGAGCTGCGAACAAAATAGCGGGATTAGCAGCAAAAGCATTAAAACTACAAGAAATGAAAGAATTTCAATCTAAATATGCGGAAGTAATAAAAGCTTACCAAGAATCTCCATTGGCACTTTTATCTACTATCAATATAAATGAATTGAATGAATTTCAGGAATGGAAACAGCATTTATTAGATAATAAAGATAAAACCATTCCTATGATTATATCAAAAATGCTTAAAGGAGATATTTTTGCTTTTAGTATTTACAAAGAATTAACACCGCATATCATTGATTATGATATGGTGCACCATAACAAAGATATGAATCAAGAATTACACTATTATGGTGGCGCTGAAGATGGGTTAGCTATAATAAATGCTCGACATTGGTTAGGAACAAAGGATGCGGCAGAAGTGTTTGCTCAATTTACTGATGGTAAAAATATAGAATGTGAGGTGAATGAAATGTTAAATATTAATAACGAATTCATAGATTGCATACATAATTTTTAACATTCTAAGCAAAATTCTTAATCAATAATAATTATTTTATAAATCATATTTAGAAGTGATTTATTTTTACAAAATTTATCAAAAGCTAAGTTATTCTGCTTTTTATAATATTTTTGTAAGCCCTTGTATTTGCTAAAGAAAATTCAACTCCTTTAAGAAGGATATTAATAAAAATTAAAAGATGTCTATTTTATTTCATGCACGTTCCTAAATCCAGATATACTGATACTAATCTCTTAAAAAATAATTGTCATTAAGTATTATTTAAATGTTTTTTATGGAGTTTAATATTCTTATAATCCTCTATTTCCCTTACTTATGGTTTAGCCGAATGCCATTGGCCAGTCGGAAGGTACGAAAATTTTCACCAATTAGGGTATAATTACAAATATAGACAAATCCGGTATTAGGAATTCTGTATGCGGCATTTAAAGTGAGTTACAGGAAGAAATTTTTAAAGGTAATACCTTTATTTATAGTGAAATTCATTATTTTTTATAAAAAATTCATTTTATATATCCTTAATAAAGCAGTAATACTGCGTTTAAAGCTTATATTATTTTTAACACTCATCGCATAAGACTGTCATGCGCCAAGCAAAACAACCCACAAAAGTTAATTTAGCGCCAAACTAAATGACCCACCCCAGCGCCAAGTAAGACCTCCACTTTAGAAGTGATTAAAAACGCTTAGTTAATAATAAATATTAACTAAAAAAGATTAATTTTAATGAGGATATACAATATGGCAACAATACGAGAAATATTATATCAGAGTACAAAAGGATTTAGTAACAGACAGATTTCTAAATCATATATGATATGTAGGAAAACTGTTGGTAAATACGTAACATTGGCTAAAGAAAAAGGATTAAATAATAATATTGATGAAAATTTATTAAATGAGATAGCCATAAAGGTTCAAGAAATTGTCAATGGGACAAGCAAGAATAAGGGCCCAATAATGATAGATCTTAATGTATATAAAGGTAAAATAGCTGTCTGGCTTAATGAACGTAATATAACACATACTCAAATTCAGAGATTATTAGCTGGAGAAGGGTTGAATGTAAGTGAAAGAAGTGTAAACAGATTCATAAAGAATAATTTTGCAAATTCTAAAAAATATACTGTGCATTTAACAACCAATCCAGGTCAAGAAGGACAAGTAGATTTTGGATATGTGGGGATGATGAGGAATAAGGATGGTAATTTACGCAAAACTTACGCGTTTGTTATGACTTTATCTCATAGTCGTCATCGCTACGTTGAGTTTGTTTTTTCACAGAATCAGTTAACGTGGTCACAGCTCCATATTAATGCATATAAATTTTTTTGTGGTACACCATTACGTATTATACTTGATAATCTAAAAGCAGGAGTAATAAAACCAGATATTTATGATCCAACAATAAATGAGACTTATGCAGAATTATCAAGATTTTACGGATTTGCAATTGATCCTGCGAAGGCATATAAACCAGAGCATAAAGGAAAGGTAGAGCGCTCAATTAGAATTGTCAAAGAGCAGTTAATTGCTGGCAGAAGCTATATAGATATTAATGCTGCAAATATTGAAGCATTAAAATGGTGTAGTACTGAAATTTCACATCGTATATGTAGCAGTACTGGAAAAAAGCATATAGAGCTTTTTGAGCAGGAGGAAAAAGTAAAATTACTTGCTCTACCATCAGGATTTTTTGATATAGCAGAATGGAGTATTGCTAAAGTGCATAGAGACCATCATTTTGTTATTAAAGGTAACTTTTATTCTGTTCCGACCACGGTATATAGGTGAAGAGATTAGTGTTCGTATTGGCCTTAAAACAGTATCTGCTTATTATAGGCACAAAATCATAAAAACTCATCCAAGAAACTTTGGTAAAGGACAGTGGATTACAGATTTACAAGATTACCCGAAAGCAGTATTGGAATATCTAGAAAAAACCCCAGGTATTTGCCTAGAAATAGCGTCAACTATAGGAAACGCAGCGCATCAAACAATTCAGTATACTCTCAATCATGGTACAAAAGTGGGTTTGCGCAAAGCACAAGCCATTTTGAGGTTGGCCGATAAATATGGTAAAGAAAGATTAGAAGCTGCATGTGTGCGTGCTAATCAATATAATAATTATAGCTATGAATCATTACGCAAAATTTTATCTAATAAGCTAGATAAAATTGGTAGCGTTAATCCTTTAGTTGGTAAATCTGCAAACTTAGAGGAAATTGCATATGTAAGGTCGGCAGATGAATATACTTCTGATATGGAGGTAAATTATGTCTAATGAGCTACAGCTTAGGGGGTTTCCAGTCAGAAGGTACGAAAATTTTCAGTAAGTATTTAGACAAACGATATAACGAGATGTTGCGAAGTAATGAATCATGTTGTATACGAATTGAGCCTATTTTGTAAAGTGCTGATAACGGGGTTTTATGAATTTGAGTAATTTCATATCTGAGTAACTTTAGGATTTAATGATGGCACTGTTGATAGTTCTGTAGTAAACAGAGCGGCTGATGCCAATCATTTTACATTTTTTTGATACAGAGAAGTCATTGTTTTTTAATAAAGATTTTAGAGTTTTTAGTTTATCTTTGGTTACAGATTTAGGTCTACCGCCTTTTCTACCTTTTTTATGAGCTGCATCAATGCCAGCTTTTACGCGTTCAGTGATCAAATTACGTTCCATTTCTGAGAAAGCGGCGCAGATACTAAACAATAGCATGCCCATGGGATTACTGGTGTCTATGTTATTTTCTAATGCAACAAATTCAATTTCTTTTTCTTTAAAATTATTTATTAATTCAATTAATTTACTCATCCTTCTACCAAGGCGGTCAAGGCGTTGTACTACTATTTTATCGCCTTTTCTAAGGCGTTCTAGTAATTTATTAAGTTCAGATCGGTCTTCTCTAATGCCAGATATTTTTTCTTGATAAATTTCTTCACAATCATAATTTTTGAGTTTTTCTAATTGAATATCTAAACTTTGTTCATTTTTAGAAACTCTTGCATAACCAAATATCATATTGATGTGAATAACTGTTCCATAAACCTAAATAATAGTATATTTTTAGATAATATCAATTGGGAATAATATTGGGACAGTTTTTAAGAAGAAATAAGAAGGAAAATTTGATTAGTAAACGGAACTCCACAAACATATGTTTTTGGTATTATTGATATGAGTAGATTGAGAATATTATCAGATGAAGATTATGCTAAATTATATGAGTTACCAAAATTAACTGAGGAAGAAAAAAGTCATTTATTTGTCTTAGATGATTATGATATTGAATATCTAAGTAAAATTGATGATCTGGTAATAAAAACTAATTATGTTTTGCAACTAGGATATTTTAAAGTAGGTCAGTATTTTTATAGTTTTAAACAAACTGAGGTTAAAGAAGATATGCAGTTTATTGCGATGTGCTGCTTCAGTGAAAAGATAAAAACATTTCAAGAGATTAGCAAGCGACAGCATTACAATAATAAGCATATCATATTGAAAAAATACCAAATGGCTGATTATGTTGCAGAATTAGATCCTGAATTAGCAAAATATTTCAACGGTCTAACTAAACAACACTGTGTGCCTAGATACCTGTTCGACTGTGTTATTGATTATCTGCATTCCAGAAAAATCCTAAGGCCTTCTTATTATAAATTACAAGACCTAGTATCATCGGCAATCAACAGAGAAAAAAATAGAATAAGTAATAAAATATATTTAATATTAGATAACTCATTGAGGCAAGTATTGGATAAACTCTTGGAGAAGGAGAATTTATTTTATAACTTAAGCATTGTAAAATCAGATCAGAGAGACTTCGCAACAAATGAGATTAGAAGAACTGTGGAGAAAAATCAGTTATTACGGGAGCTTTATCATAAAAGCGTTGAGGTGATTGAAAAACTTGGGATTTCTCAACAGAATGTCGAATATTATAATCTATTAGTAAATCAATACAGCGTTCATAAATTGAAAAATCTGAGTGATGTAAATCTAAAGAGACTGTATTTACTATGCTATGTAAACAATAGATTTTTAAAAATTAATGATCATCTTATTGCTAGCTTCATTTACAAAGTAAATAAATATATCAAAGATGCTGATGAATATCAGAAAGAGGAAATATATAAAGAGAAGTTAATTGATAAAGAAAATCGCAAATTAGCAGTCAAAGCCTTATTATTATACATAAATAAAAAAGTGCAGGATAGTGAACTAAGAACAAACGCTTTTAAAGTTGTTGAAGAAAAGAAATTCAAGAAATTTGTGAATGAAATTGCAAATCCTCACTTAACGCCAGATTTTTATAAATGGAAATATTACAGCAAGCAATCTTCTGCTATAAAGTTGAATATAAGGTTGATTTTTAAGGTAATAGAGTTTGATAGTACATCAACAGATATGAATGATGCTATAAAGTTTTTTAAAAAATATATCACGAGCAATAAATCATTTAGTGATTATAAATTTAAAGAAATTCCAATAACTTTCATTCCTTCAGCAATAAAAAAATACATCCTTCTCAAAACAAAATCTGGTAAAAAGAGAATATTATCAGTTGATGCTGATAATTATGAATTTGCACTATATTTAGAGATTGAAAAAGGATTGGACAAGGGAGCTGTCACAGTTAAAGATAGCTTTAATTACAAATCATTGGATGATGAACTTATAGAACTTAATCTATGGAATAAAGAAAAAGATAATCTTATAACTGGTGTGTCAGAGCAGTTATTGACCACAGATTTTGATAAATTGATGGTAGTATCTGAGGATTTACTAGATGGTCGCTATAAAGAGGTTAATAAAAGAATAAGTGAAGGAGCTAATGACAAGATAAAAATCAAATATAATAAAAAAGGAGAAGTTTTGAGTTGGAGGCTGCCATATAAAAAGGCGGATGATTCAAGCAATAATCCTTTTTATGACAAGATGAGCTTGCTTGAGTTAGAAGAAGTGATGAGATACACAAATCACCATACCAACTTCATGAAGCATTTTACACATGTACTCCCAAGTTATATCAAAACTACAGCTAAATATTCAGCTATATCAGCATGTTTAGTGGCAAAGGGAACTGGAAGTGATATCCATATAATGAAAGATATTAGCGATATAGATGAACAAGAGCTTATTTCGACATATAATAATTATATAAGATATGAAACTTTAACCAAAGCTAGTGATGAAATAATCAATGAGGTAGCTAAATTACCGATATTCATAAAATACAATCTATCAGATTATGGGATTCATGCTTCAGTTGATGGTCAGAAATTAGAAACAAAATACAATACAATCAAAGCTAGACACTCAAAGAAATATTATGGATTAGGCAAAGGAATATCAGCTTATACCTTATTCGCTAATTGCTTACCACTATGCACCAAAATAATTGGGGCTAATGAACATGAGAGTCACTATCTTCTAGATGCGTTAAAAAGTAACACAAGTGATGTTGAAATTTCTTCAGTATCAGGTGATATGCATAGTATAAACAGAGTTAACTTTGCTTTATTACATATTTTTGGTTACAGATTTATGCCTAGATTTAAACAACTTGATAAAAAAGCTCAGAAAAACTTAGTTAGTTTTAAAGATCCAAAAATATATCAGAAATATATAATCAAGCCGAATAAAAGAGTTAATAAAGAATTAATTAAAAAGGAGTGGGATAATATATTGCGTATTTTTGTGACACTTGCGACAAAGAAAAATACCCAAAGCAGTATTGTTAGGAAGTTGTCATCATTTAAATCAAATGACACATTAAAAGCATTGATAGAATTAGATAAAATAATAATGAGTCTTTATATTTTGGATTATATAGATGACGAACAAATGCGTAAATCAGTGTATCGTTCACTAAATAGAGGCGAATCTTATCATCAATTAAGATCAGCAATAGCAAAGATCAGTGGTAGAAAATTAGCAGGGAAAAATGAAATAGAACTTGTGATTAACAACGAATCTGCTAGATTTATTGCGTTATGTATTATTTTTTACAATGCGTCTCTATTGTCGAGTTTATATGAGTTTTGCCTAGAGAATAATATGACAGAGGAGTGTAGGAAAATTATTAAACTTTCACCCGTTGCTTGGCAGCATATTAGTCTTGTGGGTAAATACGAATTTAATAGAGATGGTTATGATATTATAAACTTAACTGAAATTGTAAGAAATTTTACGAAAAACTTAAAAGAATTTTTGGAATAAAGCAAACGGGAGTAATATTGGAACAAAAACGGCATCTATGAAATTGAGAGGTCGCTTAAAACAGCAATCTATGGGAGTTATTGAAAAATAAATTTTGAGAAAATTCATATTGTATGCACTTCAAAGCTCCATTATACCACTTCTTTAGCTGACTAGTGAAAATTTTCGTACCTTCTGACTGGAAACCCCCTTAGGGAATTAGCTAAATCTCTAAAGTTATACGGAATGCTGGATACATTAGAAAGTCGTTTACAACAAGCAAAAGAGAGCTCTATGTCATATGAAGAGTTATTGGCAAGGTTATTTCAAGATGAGCTGGAAACTCTTGAACAACATGCATTACAAAGACGTATTGATATTGCTAAATTTGAAGAAGTAAAAACATTTATAAACTTTGATATGAATCGATATTCTCTGCAGATTAGGCATGCTATAAATGATCTAATGACTGGTAAATTTATCAAAGAAAGAAACCACATCATTATCATGGGCCCTGTAGGTACTGGGAAGACTCACTTATCTCAAGCTCTTGGTATGCTTGCATGTCAAAAGAATAAAAAAGTGAAATTTGTAGCTACTAATGAGCTTCTTAATGAATTTTATCGAGCCAGAGCAGATGAAATGCATGATAAATTATTCAAGCGGTATGCAAAATTCGATCTGTTAATTTTAGATGATTTTGGCCTCAAACCACTATTTGCAGAGCAATCCTCTGATTTATATGATTTAATAGCGTCAACTCATATAAAATCAAGCTTGATAATCACAACAAACAGGAAGATTGAGAAATGGATGGAGTTATTTTTTGATCCAGTTATGGCTAATGCCGCACTTGATAGGGTTATTAATAAAGCATATCGTATAGTGTTAGATGGTGAATCTTACCGTAAAAACTTTACACCAAAATTTAAAATGGAGGGTGACAAGAAAATGGAAAAATGTTAGCTTAAGTGGAGTACTTTGCTTGGCGGAGGGCTGGGTTATTTAACTTGGCGCATGACAATAAGAAATAATTTGGCGATAATATACAATTGTTTAA
>Ga0208864_1000812_pt1 | contig 10354 bp, 10 predicted proteins | sample CryBogmetaGMA05M_FD_184542 | JGI IMG/M metagenome (GOLD analysis project Ga0208864, IMG submission 184542) | Freshwater microbial communities from Crystal Bog, Wisconsin, USA - MA0.5M (SPAdes) | ecosystem: Environmental > Aquatic > Freshwater > Lake | place: Crystal Bog, Wisconsin, USA...
GGTGTGGGGTGGGGGCCGGGCATGCACGGCCCGCGGCCGGGAGGCCCGATCATACACCCGGCGAGCGAACGCGGCAGGTCACCGCAGAGGCTGCGACCACCACCGCGCCCGCTTCACCTCGGCGACCGGTTCCGCGTAGTCGCGGGGACGCGTTCCGTCGAGCGTCGAGTACTGCCGCAGCAGCGACGGCCCGATGTCGTTCTCCATGAACGGGTCGAACCGCACGGCCCGTCGCTGCTGATTCTTGGCCGGCAGCGGCTCGAGCCACTTCGGCTTGCCGAGCGACGCGCAGCCCGAACCGCACACGGCGACGGCGGCGACGACGACAGCGGCGAGAGTCGGTCGGCGGGCGGGCATGGACTGCCTCCGGGGGATGCGGGTCGAGAGTGTAGGAACCGCTACACGGCCTCCCAACCCCGATTTCACGGCAGCGCGACGTGCAGCAGCTTCGTCGCGCCGTCCGTGACCACCGGCGTGAGCGTCTGCCGGCCGATCGAGGCCGGCAGCAGCACGCAGTCACCGACGCCTAGCGGCGGCAGCCCCCAGCGGGCCTCGAAGGCCACGGCGCCGCCGATCACCGCCACGAAGTGGCAGCCGTCGTCGCCGCCGACCTCCCACGGTCCCTGCGGCATCACCTCGTCGAACACGAAGTAGTCGCAGGCGACGAGCCTTCGGACCGCCAGGTCGGCGGTGGCCAAAGGCGCCACGGGCGCCACGGGCCCGAACTTCGTCGTGGCCTCGAGACCTTCCTCCACGTGCAGAGCGCGGGGCTTGCCATCCGGGCCCACGCGGTTCCAGTCGTGGAGCCGAAAGGTCACGTCACTCGACTGCTGGATCTCGGCCACGAGCAGCCCGGCACCGATCGCATGCACGGTGCCCGCGGGGATGAACACGCAGTCGCCGGCCCGCACCGGAAACGAGTGGATCGCTTCATCGCAGCGGCCGGCCCGCAGCGCCGCGGCGAAGCGCTCCCGCGTGACGCCCGGAGCGAGCCCGGCGTAAATCCTGCTGCCCGGCGCCGCGTCGATCACGTACCAGGCTTCCGTCTTGCCGAGGTCGGGCGTGCCGAGGCGGGCGGCCCGCTCGTCGTCGGGGTGCACCTGCACCGACAGGTCCTGGCAGGCATCCAGAAACTTGAAGAGGAGCGGAAACGCCCGCTGGGGAGCATGGCGACCGAGGAGTTGAAGGCCGTGTTCCGAAACGAGCGTCTGCAGCGTCGTGCCGGCGAGCGGGCCGGCCGCCACCACACTCTGATCGCCGCCGCGGTCCACGAGCTGCCACGACTCCGCGACCACGCCCTCGCCGGGGAGCGTCCGGCCGAGCGCGGTTTCGAAGCGACGGCCGCCCCAGAGATAGGAGCGGTAGATGGGTGCCAGGATCAGGGGCGTGAGCACGCGGCGGCCTCGTCGGAACGGAGGACGGATTCCGCCACGCCCTCACGCGCCGGCATAACCCTCGAGAATCCGCCCGATGGCGAAGCAGCATACCGAAAACACCAGCATGCCGAGCATCGGCCCCGACGTGATGCGACCGGTCAACTCCATCATCACCGCGAGCGCGGGAACGGTGAGGCCGACGAGCTGTCCGAGGCGACCGATGGACCTCACGGGGTAAATCTCCTGCGCGCCGCGATGCCCGCGGCTGACCCGATGGCGGCATCATACCCCGGCACCGTTCGGCCGGCTCGTCGGCGGCGGCCGCCGCCGACCTCAAATTGGCCCGCCGGGCGAACCGGGCCGGCCCCGGGGCGGCAGTCCCCGGGCGGCGACCGTCCAGCCCGCATCGACACCGGGGCGGGCTTGCCGTGGGCGACACGCCAGCAATACTGCCTCCGTCCGTTCCCCCAACCGCAGGAGACTCGTTCATGGGCCGTCACGGCGCCGTCACGTTCAAGGGCAATCCGCTCACCCTCGCCGGCGAGGAGGTGAAGGTCGGTGCCCCCGCCCCCGACTTCAGCCTCGCGTACTTCGAAGGGGGCATGAAGCACGTCAGCAAGGCCGACCTCCTCGGCAAGCCCACGATCATCAGCGTGGTGCCGTCGCTCGACACGCCCGTCTGCCAGGTGCAGACGAAGACGTTCAACACGCGGCTGGCGGCGCTGGGCGACAAGGTCAACGCCCTGACGGTCAGCCTCGACCTGCCGTTCGCGATGAATCGCTTCTGCGGCGCGGAAGACATCAAGGGCCTGCGATGCGGCAGCGACTACATGGACCGCGCGTTCGGCCGCGACTTCGGCGTGCTCATCGACGAGCTCAAGATTCTTGCCCGCGCCGTGTTCGTGCTCGACGCCAAGGGTGTCGTGCAGTACGCCGAGGTCGTCAAGGAAGTGGCGAGCGAGCCCGACTACGACGCCGCGATCGCGGCGCTCGAGAAGCTCGCCGGCTGAGCCTCACGCCCCGAGCAGCCGTTCGATCGACTGCCGAGCCGCGGCGAGCGCGGCCGGCAGTTGGTCGGCGAGCTTGCCGCCAGCCTGGGCGAGGTCGGCCCGGCCTCCCCCCTTGCCGCCGACGATCGTCGCCGCGTCCTTGATCCACGTGCCGGCCGACAGGCCCCGTTCCTCGAGTTCGCGGGAGATCCCGGCGACGAGCGTCACCTTGTCTCCCTCGACGCTGCCGAGGAGGACGGCGATCGGGCTCCCCTTCCGCCGCAGGAGATCGATGCACTGCCGCATCGCGGCCGCATCGGCCCCGTGGGCGTCGGCGACCACGATTCGGGTGCCGGCCACCGCCGCCGCGGCGGCGAGCAGGTCGTCGGCCGAGAGGGCGGCCCCGGCCGCCGCGGGCTTCGCCTTCTTCAGCTCGCGGAGCTCCTTGACGACGGCCGCGAGCCGGTGCGGCAGCTCGCCGACCGGCACCTTGAGCGCCGAAGCCGCCTCGGCGAGCGTCTGCTCCGCCTGCCGGAACCGATCGAGGGCCTTTCCGCCGGTGACAGCCGTGATCCGCCGCGTGCCGGCCGACACGCTCTCCTCGCCGACGATCCGCACCAGGCCGATCTGGCCCGTGCTCGTCACGTGCGTGCCGCCGCAGAGCTCCCGGCTCACGCCGTCCATCGTCACCATCCGCACGACGTCGGGATACTTCTCGCCGAAGAGCATCATCGCTCCGGCGTGCCGGGCCTCGGCCAGCGGGAGGAGCTGGGCGGTCACGGGCACCGCCGCGAACACGCCGGCGTTCACCATTCCTTCGATCGCCCGGAGCGTGTCGGCGTCGATGGAACTGGTGTGCGAAAAGTCGAACCGGAGCAGGTCGGCGTCCACCTTCGAGCCTTGCTGCACCGCGTGCGAGCCGAGGTGGTGCTGGAGCGAGGCATGCAGCAGGTGCGTGGCCGAGTGGGCCCGCCGGAGCGCGGCGCGACGGTCGGGATCGACCGTCGCCGTGACGGTCGCACCGAGGTCGAGGCTGCCCTTCCGCAGGTGGCCGAGGTGGAGCATGAAGCCCCCTTCCCGCAGCGTCTCGCTGACCTCGAACTCGCCGCCGGCCCAGGTGAGCCGGCCGGTGTCGCCCACCTGGCCGCCCGACTCGCCGTAGAACGGCGTGCGGTCGAGCACCACGGTCACAGGCTGGGCATGCCCCACCTCCTGGAGCCGGTCGCAGAGCGCGTCCTGGGCGATGATGCCGATCACCTTTCCCTGGGCCTCGGTGGCGTCGTAGCCGAGAAACTCCGAGCCGTGCATCGTCTTCTTCAGGGCGTCGAGCGGACCGGACGTGAACACTTCCACGCGAGTGCCGGCACCCGACTTCAGCCCGTGCTCCTCCATCGCCATCCGGAACCCGTCCCAGTCGAAGCCGCAGTTCCGCTCCGCGGCGAGGGTCTCGAGCAGTTCCGGCGGAAAGCCGTAGGTGGTGTAGAGCTCCGCGGCATCACCGCCGGGCACCACCGCCTTGCCCGATGAGCCGAGCGCCTTGAAGAGCCGCTCGATGCGGTCGAGGCCGCCGTCGATCGTGGCCAGAAACGACGCCTCCTCCCGCTCGATCACGCTCCCCACGCGGCCCGTCGTGTCGCCGAGTTCCGGATAGGGCTTCCGCATCATCTCGGCCACCACCGGAGGCAGCCGGTGCAGGAACGGCTCCCGCATCCCCATCTGGCGGCCGTCGAGCACGGCCCGCCGCAGCAGCCGCTTGACGACGTACTTCTCCTCGTTGTTGCCCGGCATCACGTTCTCGTGGATCGCGAACGTGCAGGCCCGCACGTGATCCGCGATCCGCCGCATCCGCCGGCCGTCGTCCGTGGCGGGCTCGTACTTCCTGCCGCAGACTTCCGCCACCGCCTCGACGAGCGGCCGGAGGATGTCGATGTGGAAGTTGGAGTCCACGCCCTGGAGCATGGCGCAGGTCCGCTCCAGGCCCATGCCGGTGTCGATGTTGCGGCTTGGCAGCGGGTGGAGGTTGTCTGGCGGCGGGCCCACGCGGTTGAACTGCGTGAACACGAGATTCCAGATCTCCACGTCGCTGCCGTCGGGCATCCTGTAAAAGATCTCGCTGCACGGCCCGCAGACGCCATCGGGCCCCTGCGAGGGCGAACTCGCCGGCCAGAAGTTGTCGTCCTCGCCCATCCGCGTGATCCGCGCCGCAGGCAACCCGATCTCGTCGGCCCAGATCGCGAAGGCCTCGTTGTCGTCGTGATAGACGGTGATCGAGAGCTTCTCGGGGGGAATGTTCAGCCAGTTCTTCGCGGTCAGGAACTCCCACGCCCAGTGGATCGCCTCCCGCTTGAAGTAGTCGCCGAAGGAGAAGTTGCCCAGCATCTCGAAAAACGTGTGATGCCGCGGCGTCCGGCCCACGTTGTCGATGTCGCCGGTCCGCAGGCACTTCTGGCAGGTGGTCGCCCGGGTGAAGTCGAGCTTGCACTTGCCGAGGAAATGGTCCTTGAACTGGTTCATGCCCGCGGGCGTGAACAGCACCGACGGATCCCAGCGGGGCACGAGCACGTCGCTGGGGCGGCGAACGCAGCCCTTCGACTCGAAGAACGCGAGATAGGCTTCGCGGAGGTCATCGGCCTTCATGTCTGCAATCGACTCCCGGGGAACCGCCGGAAAACCCGACGGGGCCGACACTATACCCGTGGCCCCGGCGACGACGCGATGCCGCCACGCGGCCCGCCGCCCGGGGCCGTTCGTCCGCGAAACGACACCGCCCACGAGCAGCCGCTTGGGTCGGCCACACGTGGGCGGTCGGGGGGAAACGATCAGCCGGCGTCGCCGGCGGCGGTCACTCGCCGCCGCCGCCGTCGCTCGCCATGGCGATGACGGCATCCTTGCTGGCCAGGATCTTCTCGCGAATCTCCTGGGCCACGGCCGGATTGTCCTTGAGGAACTGGCGGGCCTTCTCGCGGCCTTGGCCGAGGTGCGTCTCGCCGTACCGCAGCCACGTGCCCGTCTTGTCCACGAGCTTGGCGGCGATCGCCAAGTCGAGGATGTCGCCTTCGACGCTGATGCCGTCGGCGTGCATCATGTCGAACTCGGCCACGCGGAACGGCGGGGCCACCTTGTTCTTGACCACCTTCACCTTGACCCGCTGGCCCACCACGTCCTCGCCGTCCTTGAGCGTGCCGATCCGCCGCACGTCCACGCGACAGGACGAATAGAACTTCAGCGCCCGGCCGCCCGGCGTGGTCTCGGGGCTGCCGAACATCACGCCGATCTTCTCGCGAATCTGGTTGATGAAGATCACGGTGGTCTTGCTCTTGGCGATGGCCCCCGTGAGCTTCCGCATCGCCTGGCTCATCAGCCGGGCCTGCAAGCCCACGAACGAATCGCCCATCTCGCCGTCAAGTTCCTTCTGGGGCACGAGGGCGGCCACGGAGTCGACCACGATGATGTCCACCGCATTGCTCTTGATGAGCATCTCCGCGATATTCATCGCTTCCTCGCCGCTCGTCGGCTGGCTCACGAGCAGGTTCTCGAGCGAGATGCCGAGCTTCTTGGCCCAGCTCGGATCGAGCGCGTGCTCGGCGTCGATGAACGCCGCGATGCCACCGGCCCGCTGGGCGGCCGCCACGGAGTGCAGCGCGATCGTCGTCTTGCCGCTCGATTCCGGTCCGAAAACCTCGATGATGCGGCCACGCGGAAAGCCCTTCCCGCCGAGAGCGAGATCGACCGACAGGCTGCCCGACGAGATGCCCTCGATCGGCTTCTGGGCGTCGGTGCCCAGCGGCATGATCGAGCCCTCGCCAAACTCCTTCTCGATCTGGGCGAGCGTGTTGCGAAGCGCCGGATTGTCGTCGAGGAACGACGACGCCGTCTTCACCCCCTTCTTGCCGCCCTTTTCGGCCTTCTCGGACCTCTCCTGGAGCCGCGCTTCGCGGGCTTCCTTTTCCTTGTCGTCTTTCTTGCCCATCCGACCGTTCACTCCTTCGACTGCCGTCACCATGGCGACCATCTCCCACGTTTCCCGGCACGCCGTCGGGGTGGTTGCTTCGCCACCATGAATCGAGCGATTTGCCGCGGAACCGAACACTGAACGCGGGTATAGTATCGGCAGCCACCCCCCGTGGCAAGCAGATTTTCTGGACGGCCGTACACGTCGGTAAATCCGCGATTCTCGCCGCCGGTCAGCCGAGTTCCGTGTACTTCCGGGACGTGCCCTTGGCCTTGCTGACCGGGTACTTCCGGGCGTTGGCCGCGGTCTTGGAGCGGACGGCGGCGTCGATGTCCACGCCCAGGCAGTCGGCCAGGAGGAGGGCGCAGATCAACACGTCGGCCAGCTCGTCCACCACCGCCTGCCGCCGGCCCGGGGCGGCCAGGTCGGCCGCGACCTCGTCGGTCGTCTTCCAGAGGAAGTGCTCCTGCAACTCCCCCGCCTCGATGGCGATCGCCGCGGCGAGGTCCTTGGGGTTGTGAAACTGCCCCCAGTCGCGGTCGTCGCGGAAGGTCCGCAGCAGGTCGAGGAGCGGCTCCCAGCCCCCCTGCCCTGCCCGTCGCTTCACCTTCTTCGCCGGTCGGCTCATGATGGCGACAGCCTACCCTCCCGTCGGAGCCGTTTCCCATGACCGATCACCCCCAGGCCGCGATGCGACTGGAACTCGAACGCCGCTACGGCATTCCGCCCGACCGCTTCTGCGGCCTGACGGCCGACGAGATGAGCCGGGCGATCGTGGCCTACGACTGCGGTCCGCGGGCGCCGGGGGAGCCGGTTGGCTACAACCCGATCGGCTCGCTCCCGACGCGCACCGGCTGGCTCCGCGACGCCTTCGGCTCCGACATCGACGCCGACGCCCTGCGGCTGAAGATCCAGTTCTTCCTGGGTCGCGTCTCGGAGGCGCTCGCCCTCGACTGGATGCTCGACAACGACGCCTTTGACCGCGCCGTGGCGGACGGCCTCGCCCGCCACTACCCCGACCTCTCCGCCGACGCCCGCCGCGTGATCGTCGGCAACCATTCCTACAGCCACGCGAAGTGACCGACGGCGCGGCGGCGCAGACCCGAGCGGCGCGGAACCGAACGGCTGGAACCCGCAGGTTGAAAACCTGGGGCCACTTCCCTGCGGCCACGTCAGCTCGGCCAGCGAGGGGCTGCCCGTGCCCGAGAGCCGGCGTTTGTTTTCTCCGCGAAGCCAGGATGGCGAAGCGAAGTCAGCATCGAGCGAACGAAGCCCAGGACGGGCGCAGTGAGCGTCCGGCGACGGGCGTGGGCAGCCCCGAGCGGCGCGGAACCGAACGGCTAGAACCCGCAGGTTGAAAACCTGCGGCCACTTCCCTGCGGTCAAATACCCGAAGGATCGACCGGCGGTCAGAACGTGAGCATCTGCCGGTATTCGGCCACGCGGCGGTCGAGGTCGGCGCGATCGATGCCCGCCAGGCGATCGAGGCTGAAGTCTTCCACCGTGTAGCTCGCCGTCACGACACCGTAGGCCAGGGCCTCCTTGAGCGACTGCGGATCGTAGCGGTCCTTGCTGGCGAGGTAGCCCATCATGCCGCCGGCGAAGCTGTCGCCCGCGCCCGTCGGATCGAGCACCTGCGACGTCGGATAGGCGGGCAGGACGTACATCTCGTGCTCGCTGAAGAACATGGCGCCGTGCTCGCCCTTCTTGATGACCACGAACTTCGGCCCCATGGCCCGCACCTTGTGGCCGGCCCGCACGAGGTTCTCATCCTCGGCGAGCAGTTTGGCCTCGGAGTCGTTGAGCACGAGGCCGTCGATCCGCTTGAGGAGCGCCTCGAGTTCGTCCCGCTGGATGTTGATCCACAGGTCCATGGTGTCGGCCACGGTGAGTTTGGCGTCGGGCACCTGGTCGAGCACGGAGAGTTGCGTGACCGGCGAGGCGTTGCCGAGAAACACGAACTTGGAGTCACGGTGGTTGGCCTGGAGCTTCGGCTTGAACTCCCCGAACACGTTGAGGTGCACCTCGAGGGTCTCACGGTCGTTCATGTTGGGCAGGTAGCGGCCCCGCCAGCGGAACGTCTTGCCTCCCTGGATCACCTCGATGCCGGAGGTGTCGATGCCCCGCTGCTCGAGGAACCGCGTGTGCTGCTGCGGCCAGTCTTCCCCCACTGTGCCGATCATCTTCACCGGCGAAAAGAAGCTGGCGGCGTAGGAGAAGAACACGGCGGAGCCGCCGAGCACGTCGTCGCGCTTGTCCGTGGGGGTCTCGACGCAATCGAGGGCGACGCTTCCGACGACGAGCAGGGGCATGGCAGCTTTCCCGGGGATGTGAAATGATGGTGATTATGCCTCCCCATCAGTCGATGGGAATCCCCTGCCCGAACCGCGGAGCCTCACGCATGCGTCCCCTGCTCGCCGCCCCCTTGATGGCTCTCGCCCTGGTCACCGTCGTCCGGGGCGACGAGTGGCCGCAGTGGATGGGCCCCACCCGCGACAACGTCTGGCACGAGGACGGCATCGTCGAGCGGTTTCCGGCCGCGGGTCCGAAGGTGCTCTGGCGGACGCCGATCGCCGGCGGCTATGCCGGCGCCGCGGTGGCGGGCGGCCGCGTGTTCGTCACCGACTACGTGACCGACGCCGACGTGAAGGTGGCCAACTTCGAGCGGAAGGCCTCCACCGGCCGCGAGCGGGTGCTGTGCCTCGACGAGGCCACCGGCAAGATCCTCTGGAAGCACGAATACCCGGTCACCTACACGATCGCCTACCCAGCCGGCCCGCGGTGCACGCCCACGGTGCACGACGGCCGCGTCATCACGCTCGGCGCGGAGGGCGACCTGTTCTGCTTCGAGGCCGCGACCGGCGCCGTGATCTGGTCCCGCGACTTGAAGAAGGACTACGCCACCAAGGCGGCGCTCTGGGGCTGGGCGAGCCATCCGCTCGTGGACGGCGACCGACTCGTGTGCGTGGTGGGCACCGACGTGGCCCACGCGGCGGCGTTCGACCTCAAGACGGGCAAGGAGATCTGGCGCACGGGCAAGGCGACCGAGCAGGGCTACGTGCCCCCGTCGATCATCGAGGCGGGGGGCGTGCGGCAGCTCCTGCTCGCCAAGCCCGACGGCGTGTATGCCGTGGAGCCCGAGACGGGCAAGCTCCTCTGGGAAACGCCCTACAACGCCGACAACGGGTCGATCATCATGACGCCGGTCCGGATCGGCGACTTCCTCTACGTCGGTGGCTACCAGGGCAAGAACCTCCTCCTCAAGCTCGCGGCCGACGCGGCCGGCGTGGAGGTCGTGTGGCGGAACAAGCCGAAGCAGGCGATCTCGGCGGTGAACGTGCAGCCGTTCGTGGCCGACGGCCTCGTCTACGGCTTCCACGAAAACGGCGAACTGCGGGCGATGAAGGTCCCGGAGGGCGACTTCGCCTGGAAGGGCGGCGGGCCGCTCGGCGAGCGGCCGCAGGGCTCGGGCACCGCCTTCCTCACGAAGCAGGGCGACCGGTTCTTCCTGTTCACGGAGACGGGCGACCTCGTGATCGCGAAGCTCACCCCCGCGGGCTACGAGGAACTCTCCCGGGCGCACCTCCTCGAGCCGACCAACAACGCCTTCGGCCGCCCCGTGGTGTGGTGCGCGCCGGCCTACGCCGACAAGTCGATCATCGTCCGCAACGACGCCGAGGTGATCCGCGTCTCGCTGGCGGAGTGACGCCCGCGGCGGACCTCCCTCCAACCCCGCGATCCCACGCATGCCGCCCACCACCGACTCCACCCCCCGCGAAGCCCTCGCCGAGTTTCTCGGCACCTTCGTGCTGATGACGCTCGGCCTCGGCGTGGTGGCGCAGGTCGTGCTCGGCGCGGGGAAGTTCGGCGACTACCTCTCGATCAACCTGATCTGGGGCTTGGCCGTGACGATGGGCTGCCACGTCGCGGCCGGTGTCTCGGGCGCCCACCTCAACCCCGCCGTCACGCTGGCGCTCGCCGTCCACCGCGGCTTCCCGTGGGCGAAGGTCGCGGCCTACGTCGCCGCCCAGTTGGCG
>Ga0208864_1000817_pt1 | contig 10299 bp, 4 predicted proteins | sample CryBogmetaGMA05M_FD_184542 | JGI IMG/M metagenome (GOLD analysis project Ga0208864, IMG submission 184542) | Freshwater microbial communities from Crystal Bog, Wisconsin, USA - MA0.5M (SPAdes) | ecosystem: Environmental > Aquatic > Freshwater > Lake | place: Crystal Bog, Wisconsin, USA...
CGCCGCGCCGGCTGGTCGATGGCTCGGTCATGGTCGCGTCTCGACGATCGTGATGCGACGCGCCGCCAGGGCACGGCGTCGTCAGGGCAGGAAGAGGAACTCGTTGGTGTTGAAGATCACGCGACACAGCGTCGCCAGGCCATGCTCCCGCACGACCCGCCCGGCCGCGTCGGCCTCGGCGGCGTCGGGCGGCCGCGCGAAGGCCAGCGTGAAGGCCCGCTCCACCTGGCGGCGCACCCGCTCCGCGTCCGGGCCGCCGGCCGCGTCGCCGCGGTCGACGTCGCCGTCGATCTCGCGCTCGACCCGGGCGGCGAACGCCGCGGCCTCGTCGAGCGTGAAGGGGCTGTTGAAGAGGTTCAGGGCCTGGATCGGCGTCGTCGACTGCCGGCGGCGGGCCATCGACTGGCCGGCGTCGGGGCAGTCGAACGCGCCGAAGACGTCGTCTTTCTCCATCCGGATGCGGTGGGCGTAGATCATCCGCCGCCGCCCCCCCGCCTCGAACCGCTCGATCGGCGGAAATCCGGTGAGCCCGCCGCGCGACCGGAAGAGATCGAAGCCGCGGCCCCCCATCTCGAGGTTGAGCCGGCCACTCACGGCGAGCATGGCGTCGCGGATCATCTCCGCCTCGAGCCGCCGCGGCGGAAACCGCCAGAGCAGCCGGTCGTCGGCGTCGCGGGCGAGGCCGGCCGCGGTGGCGGTGGCCGCCTGCCGGTAGGTGGACGACAGCACGATCAGCCGGTGAAGGTGCCTGATCGACCAGCCCCGCGCGACGAACTCGTCGGCGAGCCAGTCGAGCAGCTCGGGATGGCTCGGCCGCGAGCCGTTGCGGCCGAAGTCGTTGGGCGTGTCGACGAGGCCCGTGCCGAAGTGCCACTGCCACACCCGGTTGACGATCACGCGGGAGGTGAGCGGGTGCGCCGGATCGGTGAGCCACGCGGCGAGCGCGGCCCGCCGCTCCGGCTCCGGAGCGTCGGTCGCGAGGCCCACCGGCGGCACGAGCTCGGCGAAGGCCGCCGGCGACGCCGGCGCGAGCTCCTCCTTCCGCTGCTCGGCGTCGCCGCGATGCAGCAGGTGCACCGGGTCAGGCGGCCGGAAACTGCCGGCGAAGACCCGCGTGTCGCGGACGGCGATCCGCACCCGCTCATCGAGCCGCTTCCGCTCCACCTCGAGGCCGGCGACGGCCTGCCGCTCGTCGGCCGACAGCCCGCCCCCCTCGCCGCCTCCCGTCTCCCCGGCCGCCGGCTTGCCGCCGAAGGCGACCCGATCGGTCGCGTCGGCCACCAGCGTCCAGCCCGCGGCATCGTCGGCGCCGGCGGCGGCGGAGACCTCGATCCGGTAGGCGACCGGCACCCGGTCGGTGAACTTTCCGGTGCGATCGCGGCCCCAGACGATCCGGTCGATCGTCGCCGGCTCCGCGAACTCGATCGTCACCCAGCCGTCCTTCCGCGTGGCCGCCATCCAGCTGCGGCCGTTGCCGTACTGCCCGTCGTTGACGTGGGCGAGTTCGTGCACGCCGGCGGTGACGAGGCTGCCCGACGCCGCTGGCACCCCGCCGGCCGCGGCGAGGGCGACGTTGCGCCCCTGCGTGTCGAACACCTCGAGCTCGTCGATGCACGGCTCGAGGGAGTTCGTGTCGAGGATCGTGAGCCGCAGCCGCCGCGCCGTCACCGGGGCGAAGCGGTCGACGTTGAGCGCGGCCACGACGGCCGGCCGCACATGCCCTCCCCGCGCGAGGGGCGCGAACCGCGGCAGTTCACGGTCGATCTCCTCGATCCGCCTGCGGGCCGCGTCGTGCTCGGCGCGGAGCGCGGCCGCCGCGGGCGTCTCGAGCATCCGCTCGCCGTACTCCACGCCCGCGAAGCAGGCCTGGAGGGCGTAGTAGTCGCGCTGCGTGACGGGATCGAACTTGTGGTCGTGGCACCGGGCGCAGCCGATCGACAGGCCGAGCACCGTGTCGGAGGTGTTCATGACGATGTCCGCGAGCGCGTCCTGCCGCGCCGCCCGCTTCGACACGTCGTCGGCGCCGATCTGCCCCGGCAGGAGCACCGCCGCCGTCACGAGGAAGCCGGTCGACGCCTCGCTCCCCCGCGGGCCGCCGGCGATCTGCTCGCGCACGAAGCGGTCGTAGGGCATGTCGGCGTTGAAGGCGGCGATGCACCAGTCGCGGTAGGGCCAGGCGTTCGGCCGCTCGGTGTTCACCTCGTAGCCGTGCGTGTCGGCGTAGCGCACGACGTCGAGCCAGTGCTGCGCGAACCGCTCGCCGTGGCGGGGCGAGGCGAGCAGCTTTTCGACGACCCGATCGTGGGCGTCGGCCGCCGTGTCGGCGAGGAAGCGGTCGACCTCCTCGGGCGCCGGGGGCAGGCCGACGAGGTCGAAGTGCACGCGGCGTAGCCAGTCGCGCTGGTGGGCCTCCGGCGCCGGCGCGAGCCCCTCCGACTCGAGCCGGGCGAGGATGAAGCGATCGACGTCATTCCGCGGCCAGCCGGCGGCGCGGACGGCGGGCGGATCGTGGCGGACGACCGGCCTGAAGGCCCAGTGATCCAGCCGGTCGGCCACCTGCGCCGTGTCGACGCCGTCGGGCCAGCGGGCCCCGGCGTTGACCCAGGCCGCGAGCGTGGCGATCCCGGCCGGCGGCACGGGCTCCGCGTCGGCATCGGCCGGAGGCATCCGCATCGCGGGATCGTCGCCGCGGGCGAACTGCACGAGCGGGCTCTCGTCGGCACGTCCCGGGAGGATCGCCGGCCCGTGGCCGTCGCCGCCGGCGAACGCCCGCGCCTTCACGTCGAGCCGCAGCCCGCTCTTGGCGAGTTCGCCCGAATGGCAGGTGAGGCAGTGCTTCGCGAGGAGCGGCCGCACGTCGCGGACGAAGTCGGGCTCCGCGGCGGTCGCCAGCGTGGCGCATGAGATCGCCGCGACGAGCAGCCACTCCACCCGACCTGCGCCGCACGTGCCGGAGAACGGGCGGCCGGCGTCGATCCGCGCCGCACCCGTCGTCGCGCGGGCGGCCGCGGCCGCCGGACGCCGCCCGCGGTCGGCCCACATCGTCGTGAACGGTCGCATCGCCATGGATGACCTGCACCTCGGCATGCCCCGGCTCGACGATCCCGCCCGGCCGAAGCTCACGAGTTCGTCGCTCCGGCCGCTGCGCCGCCGATCACTGCGCCGCCTATCACTGCGCTGCCGATCACTGCGCCGCGGGTCGCTGAGACTTGGGTCATCGCAGCGCGTCGTGGGGCACACGACTCTCACGTCGCAAGGCTCGGCGGCCCTCACCCCGCAACGCCCTTCCAGCATACGCTACCCTCTCCCCGGGGCCGCAGTCCCGTCCGAGGATCAGACGTGCGGCACGGTTTCCTTGGGTATGCTTTTCGGCATGTCCGCCCCTGCCCTCTTCCGCCGGTGCCTTGCCGCTGGCCACCCCGTGGTGGCGGTCGCGGCCATCCTCGCGGCCGCCGTCGGCGGATCGGTCGGTCGCACCGCCGAACCGGCCGTCGCCGCGCTGCCCGACGCCCACAGGGCGTTCCTCGCGGCCCACTGCCTCGAATGCCACTCCGCCGACGCCCGGGAGGGGGGCGTGCGGCTCGACGACATCCCCTTCGCCATCGACACCGTCGAGGCTGCGGAACGCTGGCAGAAGGTGCTCGGCGTGATGAACGCGGGCGAGATGCCGCCGCCGGAACGGCCGCGGCCCCCCGACGCCGTCCGCGTGGAGGTGCTCGCCGGGCTGTCGCAGGCGCTCGCCGCCGCCCGCCGCTCGATCGGCGACGCAGGGCGGATCGCGACGCTCCGCCGGCTCAACCGGCGCGAATACCGAAACACGATCCGTGCGGTCTTCGACGTCGAGGCCGATGTCTCCTCGCTTCCCGACGACAAGGGGAGCGGCGGCTTCGACACGTTCGGCTCGGGCCTGTTCATGTCGAGCGACCAGTTCGAGCAGTATCTCGCCATCGGCCGCCGTGTCGCGGCCGCCGCGATCGACCGCTGGCGGCGGGCCGCCGGCCCCGCCCCGCCCCGCCGCACCGTCCGCACCGAGGTGGAGATCGTCGCCCGTCGGCGGATGGCGGGCCTGCTCAACGGCTACTTCCTCGGCGGCTACCGCAAGGCGAAGGAATGGCAGGCGGCCGGCGGCGACCCGGCGAAGGCGAAGGACTTCGGCTTCCCCGACGAGCACGAGGCGAAGTTCCGCATCGGCGCCTACGAGCAGCATGGCCCCTACCTCGGGCAGTACCTCGCGCTGCCGAAGTCCGACGAGGGGGCGTGGCTGACCTACGTGGCGGGCAACTACCACCACACCGAGTCGATCGCGATCCCCGCCGACGCGCCCACCGGCCGCTACGTCCTGCGGCTGCGCGTGGGGGGCAACGACAAGGTGCCGGTCGCCCGCCGGTTTCTCGACATGGGGATCGTCGCCGCGGACGACTTCCAGCGGATGGACGGATTCCAGGTCACGGGCACGATCCACCAGCCGCAGGTGCTCGAGGTGCCGGTGACGATCACGGCCGACGGCCCGCGGACGTTTTCCTTCCGCGAGAAGCGGCATGCCGACGTCGCCGCGGCCTCCTTCCAGAATCACGTCGCCCGCGCGACCAACGGCGTCGGTCTCGATCCGGCCCTGTGGATCGACTGGGTCGAATGGGACGGCCCCATCCCCGACGACGGCGCGGCGGCCCGCTGGACGCGGCTCTTCGGCACGTCGTTTCCCGCGGCCGGCGCGGCCGACGCGCGGCCGATCCTCGAGGCCGTGGCCACGCGGGCCTTCCGCGGCGTGAAGCCCGCCCCCGACTACGTCGACCGGCTCGTCGCCGTGCACGCCGGCCGTGTCGCCGGCGGCAGCCCCTTCGCCGAGGCGCTCGTCGAGCCGCTCGCGACGATCCTCGCCTCGCCGGCGTTCCTCTATCTCGACGAGCCGGCGGCGGCTGGCGGCGAGGCCGGGGCCGTCGAGGTCGATCGCCCTCTCTCCGACCTGGAACTCGCGGCGCGGCTGTCGTATTTCCTCTGGGCGGAGCCCCCCGACGACGAGCTGCTCGCGGCCGCCGCCGCGGGCCGGCTCCGCGAGCCCGAGGGCCTCGCCGCCCAGACGCGGCGGCTGGTCGCCGACCCGCGGTCGTTCGCGTTCGCCCGCGGCTTCGCGCACCAGTGGCTCGACGTCGACCGGCTCGACTTCTTCCGCTTCGACCACCAGCTCCATCCCGACTTCGACGAGACCACCCGCGAGGCGGCGAAGGGGGAGATCTACCACACCGTCCACCTCCTGCTGCGCGAGAATCTCGACGCGCGGCGGCTCCTCAGGAGCGACTTCGTCGTCGTCGACGGCCTGCTGGCCGACTACTACGGCCTCGAGGACCGCACCGATCCCGCCAAGGCCCGGCCGATCACCGGCGGCGCGTTCCGTCGCGTGCCGCTCCCCGCCGACAGCCCGCGCGGCGGACTCCTCGGCATGGCGGCGATCCTCGGCATGGGGAGCAACGGCGAGCGGACGAGCCCGGTGGAGCGCGGCGCATGGGTGCTGCGGAAGCTGCTCGACGACCCGCCGCCCCCCGCGCCCCCGAACGTGCCGCAGCTCTCGCGGCTCGACGCCAAGCCCGTCTCCACGCGCGAGCGGCTCAGGCTCCATCAGGAGCAGCCACAGTGCGCCCAGTGCCACCGCGTGATCGACCCGCTCGGCTTCGGCCTGGAAAACTTCGACGCCGCCGGCCGCTGGCGGACCGAGGAGCACGTCTACCGCACCGACTGGGTCGTGAAGGGGGGCCCGGTGGGAAAGGTCGTGAAGGCGTCGTTCCCGATCGATCCCGCCGGAGCCTTCCATCGAGGCCCGGAGTTCGCCGACTTTTTCGCGCTCCGCGAGCGGATCGCCGACCGCGGCGACGACTTCCTGCGCGGGCTCGTCACCCAGATCCACGCCTACGCGCTGGGCCGCCCGGCGAGCTTCGCCGACAGCGAGGCGATCGACGGGCTCGTCGCCGCCGCGCGGGCCGACGGCGGCCGGCTGGCGACGATCGTCGAGCGGCTCGTTGCCACGCCCGAGTTTCGCACGAAGTAATCCTCGCGGGCCTCACGCCGCGCGATTCGCACACGCCCGCACCGCACACGCCCGTACCGCACACCCACGCACCGCACACCCACGCACCGCGACCGACCAGGCCACCAGCGCCGCTTCAAGGAGGCTCCCATGCCGATCTCCCGCCGCCGCGTCCTCCGGGCCGCCGGCACGACGCTCGCCCTGCCCTTCCTGCCGTCGCTCGACCGTCGCCCCTTCGCCGCCGAGCCGGCGGTCGCGGCCCCCAAGCGGATGGTGTTCCTCTCGTTCGGCTTCGGCGTGACCAACGAGACCTGGTTTCCCGACCGGGCCCGCACCGGCTTCGACCACGAGCTCTCCGCGGGGCTCGCGCCGCTGGCCCGCCACAAGCAGCGGATCACCGTCGTGCAGGGGCTCTCGAACAAGTTCGCCAACGAGGCCCACTGGGGCAGCACCTTCTACCTCACCGGGGCCAACCGCTACGCCGTTCCCGGCTCGAGCTTTTCAAACTCGATCTCGGCGGATCAGGTGGCCGCCGAGCGACTCGGCCGCCACACGCGGTTCAACTCGCTGCAGCTCACGAGCCGCGACGCCGAGCAGTCGGGGCACGGCCCCGGGCTGTCGCTGGCCTGGAACCGGCAGGGCAAGCCGCTGGCGGGCGTGGACACGCCGCTGGCCGCGTTCGACCGGCTCTTCGGCGACGAGACGACGCCGCTCGCGGAGCGGCACCGACGGCTGGCCGAGCACCGCAGCGTGCTCGACGCCGTGCTCGCGCAGTCGCAGTCGATCGGCCGCGGGCTCTCCGCCCGCGACAAGGACAAGCTCGACGAGTATTTCCAGTCGATCCGCGAGATCGAGACGCGTCTGGCCAAGGAGGAGAGCTGGATGGCGACGCCGAAGCCGAAGCCGCCGCTGCCGCGGCCCGACGAGTCGCTCGCGGGGGAGGCGGAGATCCGGCTGATGTACGACATCATCGTGGCGGCCCTCCAGACCGACGGCACGCGGGTGGTCACCTACCGGCAGCCGATGGCGAACCTCATCAAGAGCATGGGGATCGGCGTCGCGCCGCACGACATGAGCCATTACACGCCGGGCGAGCGGATGGAGGCCTCGAAGCAGCGCGACCGGAAGCAGAGCGAGCTGCTCGCCCACCTGCTCGACCGGCTCGATGCGGTGCAGGAGGCCGACGGCACGAGCCTGCTCGACAACGTCTGCCTCTCCTACGGCAGCAACATCCGCTCGATCCACTACCTCGACAACTGTCCCACCGTGCTCGCCGGGGGGGCGGCGGGCGTGAAGCACGGCCGGCACGTCGTGCTCGCGGCGAAGCACACGCCGCTGGCGAACCTCTGGCTCACGCTCCTCGGCAACGTGGGCCTCGAGATCGACTCGTTCGCCGACTCCACCGGCACACTCGCCGAATTGACGACGGCCTAGCAGGCTGTGGATAAACAGCCTGCTGGATCGCAGGGATGCGATCCCGGACGCGCAGCGTCCGTGAAAACCGGAGGTTTTTATCCGTGGAAAAACGTCCGGAGGACTTTTTCCCCGGGCTGATAGCAGGCTCTGGAAAAACCGCCCGCCGGATCACGCCCCACCGCCACGATCGTGCCACTCCCGGAGGCTCGCGATGCCCGCCCCGCCGATCCGCACCCGCCTGATCCTCAACGGCAAGAAGGCCGACCGGGCCGACGTGCGCGATGCCGTCGCCCGCGTCCGTCGCGCCGGCCATCCGCTCGAGGTGCGGGTGACCTGGGAAGGGGGCGACGCCGCCCGGCTCGTGACGGAGGCGTCCCGCGAAGGGGTCGACCGCATCGTGGTCGGTGGCGGCGACGGCAGCGTCAACGAGATCGCCAACGGCCTCATGACGCTCGACGCCGCGGCCCGTCCGGAGCTCGGCATCCTGCCGCTCGGCACGGCCAACGACTTCGCCACGGCCTGCGGCCTCCCCCGCGAGCCGGCACCGGCGCTCCTGCTCGCCGCGACCGGGACGGCCGCGGCCGTGGATCTCGGCCGGGCCAACGACGCCTACTTCGCGAACATCGCCGCCGGCGGATTCGGCGCGGCGGTGACGGCCGACACCCCGGTCGAGCTGAAGAACTTCCTCGGTGGCGGCGCCTACACGATCATGGGGCTCGTGAAGGCGCTCGACTTCCGCCCCTACGCCTGCTCGATCCGCACCGCCGAGGGGGCGGTCGAAGGGAGCGTGGTCGTCGGGGCGATCTGCAACGGCCGGCAGGCCGGCGGCGGCCAGCCGCTCGCCCCCGACGCGCTGATCGACGACGGCCTCCTCGACGTCGTCTGCCTGCGGCCCTTTCCTCCGGCGAGCGCCCCGCAGGTGGCCGCCGAGGTCATGGGGCTCGCGCCGCCGGGGCAGTTCGTCATGCGGCTGCGGGCGGCCTGGATCGAGATCGAGGCCCGCGAGCCCCTACCGGTGAACCTCGACGGCGAGCCGTTTCGCGCCCCGCACATCCGCTTCGCCGTCGTGCCCCGCTGCCTCCGGCTCGTGCTGCCCGCCGACTGCCCCTGCCTGTCGCGGCCGGCCGGGTGACCTGCCGCGTCGCCCCCGGTGCTCCACGCGTGCCCTGACAGGCTGTGGACCCACGGCCTGCCGGACCGCATGGATGCGACTCCCCGGCGCACAGCTCCCGCGACAAAGTGCGGTTTTCGTCCGTGGACAACCGTCCGGAGGACTCTTCCACGGGCTGCCAATCGCCGGGGCGAACGCCGCCGGCGGCCCGACGACGTCCCCCGGCCGCGGGCCGGTTGTGGAGGTGCCGTCGACCGATCTATTCTTGCGGCGTGTGGATCGCCGGTTGTCGATAGTATTCGCAGGGTGTCCGCTTCCCGGCCGCCACGCCGGCCGTCCCGTCCGCGGTCCTGCCTGTGGCCCTGCCTGTGGCCCTTCCTGTGGGCTTTGAAGACCGCGTCGGCATGCTGCCCATGAAACGCGCCTCCCGTCCCGTCGCCCTCCTGCTCGTGGCACACCTGGTCGCCGGCGTCGGCGCCTTCGCCGGAGACGCCGACGTGCCGCCCGCCGTGGTGATGCCGCCGCAGCACCGGGCCCTGCTCGAAGTCCACTGCGGCGCGTGCCACGGCGGGCAGCGGCAGGAGGGGCACTTCCGCGTCGACGACCTGCCCTTCACCATCACCACCCTCGAGGGGGCGGAACGCTGGCAGAAGGTGCTCAACCAGCTGAACTCGGGCTCCATGCCGCCCGAGGATGAGCCGCAGCCGGAGGGGGAGGCGAAGACCGCCCTCCTCGAGGATCTGGCGCACGTGATGGTGGCGGCGCGGCGGAGCCTCGCCGACCAACACGGCGTCGTCACCATGCGCCGGCTCAACCGCCGGGAATACCGCAACACGCTCCGCGAACTGCTCGGGGTCGAAATCAACGTGAGCGAGCTGCCCCCCGACACGACCTCGCAGGGCTTCGACACGGCGGGGTCGAACCTCTTCATGTCCAGCAACCAGCTCGAGCAGTATCTGGCCCTCGGCCGCGAGGCGTTGACGGAGGCCTTCGAGCGGCAGGCCGCCGCCGCCGTGGAGAAGAAGCTGCACTACGAGGCCGAGACGACGACGCCGAAGGTGCGCGAGTTCGTGCAGTACCAGATCGACGCCCGCGCGCGGGCACAGGCCTGGGTGAAGGCCGTCGATGACGCGGCGGCGCTGCCCGAGAACGCCGCCGTCGTCGCCGCGATCCGGGCGGAGACGAAGCACGACGCCCGCTTCCGCCGCGAATGGGCCCGCATCCCCGGAGCGCCGAACCCCCGCGACTTCGGCTTCGACAAGCGTGGCGAGAACGACGCCGACCTCGCCAACGACTCGCTGCATGCCGGCTGGCTCAAGTACCACGAGTACTACGTCGGCATGCCCGACGTGGACCGCGGCGCGTATCTCGGCACGCAGACGCGGCATCCGGCGGAGCTGAACGTCAACTACATCGAGCTGCTCGTCCCCTTCGACTGGCCGGTGGGCGACTACGTCGTCCGCGTCCGCGCGGCGGCCACGAAGGACGCCCCCGCGGACCGCCGCTTTCTCGACTTCGGCATCCATGCCCGCACGGGCAAGGTGATGGCCACCCGCGAGATCACCGGCACGATGGACGCTCCCCAGGTGGTCGAGTTTCCCCTCACGCTGACGCGCGGCAACGCCGTCGCCCGCGACAACCGGCTCCTCTTCATCCGCGAGAAGGGCAGCTGGGACACCAACGACGAGGGGGGCCGCAAGCGCGAGGAGGCGGTGAAGCGCAACGGCATCGGCCCCGAGCTGGCGTTGTGGGT
>Ga0208864_1000818_pt1 | contig 10297 bp, 8 predicted proteins | sample CryBogmetaGMA05M_FD_184542 | JGI IMG/M metagenome (GOLD analysis project Ga0208864, IMG submission 184542) | Freshwater microbial communities from Crystal Bog, Wisconsin, USA - MA0.5M (SPAdes) | ecosystem: Environmental > Aquatic > Freshwater > Lake | place: Crystal Bog, Wisconsin, USA...
CCTCCATGGCCCACCAGCTGCCCCCCCTGCCCTACGCCATCGACGCCCTCGCGCCGAACATCTCGAGTCAGACCCTGGAGTTCCACCACGGCAAACACCACAACGCCTATGTCACCAACCTGAACAACCTGGTGGCCGGCAGCGAGCTGGAGGGCAAGAGCCTGGAGGAGACGATCCTGGCGGTGGCTGGTGACGCCAGCAAAGCGGGCATCTTCAACAACGCCGCCCAGGTGTGGAATCACACCTTCTACTGGCAGTCGATGAAGCCCCAGGGCGGTGGCCAGCCCAGTGGCGCCCTGCTGGAGAAGATCAACGCTGATTTCGGCAGCTTTGAGGCGTTTGCGGAACAGTTCAAGGCCGCCGGCGCCACCCAGTTCGGCAGCGGCTGGGCCTGGCTGGTGCTGGACAACGGCACCCTCAAGGTGACCAAGACCGGCAATGCCGATCTGCCCCTGGCCCACGGCCAGAAGGCCCTGCTCACCATGGACGTCTGGGAGCATGCCTATTACCTCGACTATCAGAATCGTCGTCCCGACTACATCAGCACCTTCCTCGACAAGCTGGTGAACTGGGATTTCGTGGCTGCCAATCTGGCCGCCGCCTGATTCGCCCTACGGAACCGAGCCCGGCCTGCCGGGCTTCCGGCTTCCGGCGTTGCTCCAGAGCCCAGACGCCGGCGGCCACCTCCTCACCCCGCCCTCGCGGGGATTTTTTTTGAGCCAATCAGAATCAGTCGGAGGCGATCGCTGATACCGGCGGCGATCAGCGTCCCGCGTAGGATGGACCAAACGATCTGGACAGGGATTTGAGCAACCTGCGGGAGCCAACCCTCTCGATCATCGTGATCGCCTTCAACATGGCGAGGGAAATACCACGAACGCTGCACACGCTGTCGCAGCAGTATCAGCGCAATGTTTCCGCCGACGACTACGAAGTGATCGTGGTGGACAACGGTTCGAGCGAGCCACTTCAGGCTGAGATGGTGGCATCCTTCGGCCCAAACTTCCGGCTGATACGGCTGGCTGGCTCCCCTTCGCCAGCGCCCGCCATCAACTTCGCCGTGGCCCAGGCCAGGGGCGAAGCCGTCAGCATCTGCATCGACGGTGCCCGCATGCTGACACCGGGAATCGTCCGGCTGACTCTCCAGGCCCTGGCCATCCATAGCGACCCCCTGATCAGCTCGATCGGCCTGCACCTCGGGCCGATGCTTCAAAACAAATCCATGCTCCAGGGTTACAACCAGCAGGTGGAAGATGCCCTGCTGGACACCGTCAACTGGCGCCAGGATGGTTATGAATTATTCCGGATCTCCTGCCTCGCTGGCTCCTCCCAGTGGGGATGGTTCCGTCCGATTGCCGAGAGCAACTTCGTCAGCGTGCGCCGCAGCAGCTATGCCCGCATAGGTGGATTCGACGAACGATTCATCACCCCAGGCGGCGGCCTTGTCAATCTCGATTTCTATCGGAACGGCTGCGAGCAACTCGATCAGGTGGTAATGCTGCTCGGCGAAGGCAGCTTCCATCAATTCCACGGTGGTGTGGCCACCAACACCCCGAAATCGGAGCACCCCGGACCGGGGTTTGCGGCGGAATACGCCGAAATCCGCGGCCGGAATTACGCCGTCCCCGAACGTCGCCACCAGTATCTGGGCGACCTGCCGCCCCAGGCAATGCCACTGCTGCGCCAATCCCTGCGCAGCCTGGAGGAGGCCGAAGCCACCGCCGCCGCACCGGATTCACCATGAGCCGCCACGCGATTCTGGTGCTGGGCATGCACCGCAGCGGCACCTCCGCCCTCACCCGGATGATCAGCCTGCTCGGGGCCTCCCTGCCCGGAGAGCTGATGCCGGAAGCCACGGACAATCCCCGCGGCTACTGGGAAAGCAAACCGATTGCCCAGTTCAACAATCGCCTGCTGCAATCAGCCGGCAGCCGCTGGAACGATGACGGCGCCATCGCGGCGGAATGGTTCAGCGCAGCGGCGCGGCAGGCCGATGGCGATGCCGCCCTGGAGCTGCTGGAGCAGGAGTTCGGCAACGCCCCGGTGGTGGTGTTCAAGGATCCGCGCCTTTGCCGGCTGCTGCCCTTCTGGCAGCCGGTGCTCAGCCGCAGCGGCCGGGAGCTCCATGCGGTGCTGATGCTGCGGGATCCCCTGGAGGTGGTCCGCTCCCTGCAGGCCAGGCTGCACGACGAGGCCACCCGGCCGGCGGCGGTGGCCGCCACGGGCCGGGGCCTGCTGCTGTGGCTGCGCCACGTGCTCGATGCCGAGCGCCACTCCCGCCAGCTGCACCGGGCTGCCGTCGATTACGGCCAGTTGCTGGCCGACTGGCGGCTGGCCCTGGCGACCCTGCAGGTCGGGGCCCTGCTGCCGCTGCCAGGCCCGGATGCCGCCACCGCCGCCGCCATCGATGCCCATCTCAACCCCGACCTGCGCCGCCAGCGACCGGCGACCGCAGGCGACCCCAGCGGGCTGCCCGGACTGGCGCTGGCCCAGGCCCTCCACCAGCGACTGCGCCAGCCGGGGGCCCTACGGCTGGCCGCCGCCGGCGCCCCGCCCCTCGATGCCCTGCAGGCCCACCTCGACACCTTGATCGCCGCCTACGCCCCCCACCGCCGGCATGGGCAGGTGAGCCGGGACGCCGAAGACCCCTGGGCCGACCTGCTGCTCAGCCAACTGGAACAACGCCAGCGGCGGTCCCTGCAGCGCCAGCGCCAGCAGCGCAACCCGGCGCCGCCGCCGCGGATCCTGTTCGTGTCAGGGGTGCCGCAATCCGCCGGCCACGACTACCGGGTGGAGCAACCGCTGGCGGCCCTGCGGGCCGGCGGCTGGCAAGGCGACTGGTGCGACCTGGAGGCGGCCGATCTCGAGGAGCGGGCCGCCGCTGCCTCCCTGGTCTGCGTCTTCCGGGCCCCCTGGAACCCCGCCCTGGAACGGCTGGCCGCCAGCTGCCGGGCCGGCCGGATCCCCCTGGTGGCGGACGTCGACGACCTGATCTTCGATCGGCAGCTGATGGAGGAGGGACGGATCGACTACCTCGCGCAACTGCCGACCGCCGAGCAGCAGGTCTGGCTGGGGAAGGCCGATGGCTACCGGGAAACCCTGGCCCGGGCCGCCATGGTGCTGGTGAGCACCGCCCCCCTGGCGGCGGCCGCCGCCGGCGTCAATCCGCGGGTCTATCAGCTCAACAACGGTCTCTCGGAGGCGATGCTGGCCGCCGCCGAGCAGGCCAGACAGCAGCCCAGACCCTCTGCCAGCGACGGCCTGCTGCGGCTGGGTTTTGCCTCGGGAACGCCCAGCCACCAACGCGATTTCGCGGTCGTGGCCGACGCCATCACCCGGCTGCTGGAGCGGCGGCCGGAGCTGCGGCTGGTGCTGGTGGGCATGATCGATCCGAGCGACTACCCGGGCCTGGCCCCCCACGCGGAGCGGATCGAGCGGCGGCCGAAGGTGTCCCTGCTGGAGCTGCATGGGGAAATGGCCCGCTTCGACATCAACCTGGCGCCGCTGGAGGCCGGCAATCCCTTCTGCGCGGCCAAGAGTGCGATCCGGGTCACCACCGCCGCCGCCGTGGGCGTGCCGAGCGTGGCCAGCCCGACGCCGCCGCTGCAGGAGGCCATCGTGGCCGGCCACTCCGGCCTGCTGGCCAGCTCGGCCGAGGAGTGGGAGGCGGCCCTGGAGCTGCTGCTGGATCAGCCGGAGCTGCGGCTGGCGATGGGCGAGGCGGCCCGGCTCGATGTGCTCAACCGCTATGGCTGGCCGGAGTGGGCCGAGCAGGCCCGCAGCGTCTACGGGGCGATCCTGGCGGAGGCAAGCACCGCCTCCGGCGGAATCCACATGGCATCGCCGTAGGAGAAGAAGCGATAACCCTCGGCGATGGCGCAGCCATAGGCCGCCAAAAGCCGCTCCCGACCGATCAGGGCACTCACCAGCAACAGCAGCGAGCTACGGGGCAGGTGAAAGTTGGTGAGCAGCCCCTGGACCACGGCGAAGCGGAAACCGGGCTGGATCACCAGATTGATCGGTCCGGCATGGGGCTGCAGCTGGCCGCCATGGAGGGCAGCAACCCCCTCGAGGCTGCGCACGCTGGTGGTCCCCACCGCAATCACCCGGCCGCCGCGGGCCCGGCAGGCGGCCACGGCCTCCACCAGCGCCGGGCTCACCTCCACCCATTCACTGTGCAGGGTGAGCTGGTCAAGGTTCTCGGTCTCCACGGGGCGGAAGGTGCCAAGCCCGACATGGAGGGTGACCGTGGCCCGACGCACCCCCCGCTGTTCCAGGGCCGCCAGCAGTTCGTCGCTGAGATGCAGGCCAGCGGTGGGGGCCGCCACCGCCCCGGGGCGACTGGCGAAGCGGGTCTGGTAGCGCTCCGCATCGGCGGGATCGTGGCTGTGGATATAGGGAGGAAGGGGGATGGCGCCGTAGCGGAGCAACAACGGCTCGATCGCGGCCGCGTCGTCGCAGCCCGCGGGGAAGCGCAGCCAGCGCCCCCCCGTGGGCAGATCCGCCTCCACCACCTCCAGCTCAAGGGGGGGCTGGCCCGTCGCCTCAAGGCGCAGACAATCCCCGGGCCGCAGCCGCCGCGCCGGCCGGGCCAGACACAGCCATTCGGCCCCGGGCCTCGGCTCAAGCACCAGCAGCTCGACGCTGCCGCCACTGGCCCGCCGGGCCGCGAGCCGGGCCCGCAGCACGCGGGTGTCGTTCACCACCAGCAGGTCCCCGGGCTGGAGCTCCTCGGCCAGATCCCAGACGGTGCGATGGCGCAGGGGTCCAGGCCCGGTGGCCGCTGGCGAAGCCGGATCGAGCACCAGCAGCCGGGCCCGGTGACGGGGTTCGAGTGGCCGCTGGGCGATCCGCTCCTGTGGCAACTCGAAGGTATAGGACGACAGGCGCCGGTCGGCCGGATCAGGAGGAAGTCCGTCCATCAGGGTCTCAGAGCTGGCATCTGGCCCCCACGGCAAGCGATCCGGCCACAGCCGGCCAGGCCTCAGAAGGCCAGGCTTTCCGGGTTGGTTTCAATCAGCTGGGCCAGGTCCTTGAGGAAGGCGGCGGCATGGGTGCCGTAGATCACCCGATGGTCGGCGGTGAGATTCACCTGCATCTGCCGCCGGACGGCAATCGAACCATCCTTGCCGGCCACCACGGTGGGACGGGAAGCCGCCACCGCCAGGATGGCGCCGGTGCCAGGGGGCAGGATCGCATCGAAGCGATCCACCCCGAACATGCCGAGGTTGGAGAGGGTGAAGGTGCCGGTGCTGTATTCCTCGGGCTTGAGCTGCTTGCTGCGGGAGCGGGCCACCAGGTCGGCCCAGTTGCGCGAAAGGCTGTAGAGATCGGTGCGGTCGGCGGCGGCCAGCACGGGGGTGATCAGGCCGCCATCATCCATGGCCACGGCCACGGCCACATTGACGGCGGCCGGGTAGGCCATGCCGGCCTCGCTGGTGGCGCAGTTGACCTGGGGATGGCGGGCCAGCACCACGGCGACAGCCTTGGCCAGCAGGGCGGTCATCGTGACGCCGTTGCCCTTGACCTGCTTATAGAAGGCATCAAGCCGGTCGGTGGTGATGGTGTAGCCCACCCGGAAGCTGGGCACCGTCAGGCTGGCGACCATGTTGCGGTTGACCGCCTGTTGGAGGGTGTTGAAGGCCACCGTCTCGCCGGGGCGGCCGAAGGCCTGACCGACGGAAGCGGGTGCTGCCGCAGCGGCACCGGGAGCAGTGGCACCGGCAGCCATGGCGGCGCTGGTGCCTTCAGCGACCCGGGGCACGCTCACGGGCTGGCCGCCGGCCTTCTCCACGTCCTCCGCCTGGATCCGTCCGTGGGGGCCGCTGCCCCGGACGGCGGCCAGGTCCACCCCCAGCTGGCTGGCCAGCTTGCGGGCGCGGGGGCTGGCGACGATGCGGCCATTGGCCGGCGCGACGGGAACTGGCAAGGGAGCAGCTGCCGCAGGGGCGACGGCTGCGGGAGCTGCTGCTGCGGGGGCGGTAGGTGCGGAAGCGACAGGTGCTGGGGCCGCAGCAACGGGAGCTGGGGCGGCAGCTGCGGGAGCCGAAGCAGGGGCCGGGGCCGCCACGGGGGCGGCAGGTGCCTGGGCCTGCACGGAGGCGATCTCCGCCTCCGACTCGACGATCAGGCCGATGGTTTCACCCACCGGCGCCGTACCGCCGGCGGGCATCAGCACGGCAGCCAGGAATCCCTCGTTGAAGGACTCCACATCCATATCCGCCTTGTCGGATTCGACCACGAGGACGGACTCACCGCGCTCGACCCGATCACCGGGCTTCTTCAGCCACTCCACGATCTTGCCCTCCGTCATGGTGGAGCTGAGGGCGGGCATGAAGATTTCGTGGGTGGCCAACGCAGGTCTACCGCTCAATTGGCGGCGATTTTAGGCATCGGCGGACTCGGGGCCAAGAATCGCCTGGATCACCCCATCACGGACCAGCACCGCCACCTGCAGCTTCTCGATCAGGCTGTCGCCGACCTGAACCTCGCAGAGGCTCTCGATCTGGCCCTGCTCCACCACCGCTTCGTACTCCAGTTCACGGATCTGGCTCTGCTGCTCGAGCACCTGGCGCTTCTGCTCCTCCAGCTCGGCCCGCTTGGAGCCCACCTGCTGCTGCACCGAAGCCACCTGTTCCTGAACCCGCGGATCCAGGGGGTTGGCGCTCTGGCGACGGATTTCCTCGATCAGGCGCTGGCCGTCCTGTTCGAGCTGGGAGAGCTGCTGCTCAAGATTGACGACGGCATTGCTCAGCTCCCGCTCGGCATCTTCCTTCCAGCGGGGGGTGACCACCGCCCGCACAGCGATGTTGCGTTTGATGGTGAGCGTGGTGTCGGCCATGAAAAAGAGCGCGCAAGGGCCCACCCTGTCAGCCCGTCCTGCTCCGGTCAACCACCTCGGTAGATCGCCTCGATGGCGGCGCCGTCCCTGGCCGTGATCCGATCGCGGCGCTGCTTGAGGGTCTGGGTGAGCAGACCGTTGTCGATCGTGAACGGTTCCACCAGGGCCACACCGGCCAGGCGTTCATCCGGCCGGGAGCCGCTCCTGGCGGCGAGGCGGCGGTTGAGTTCCCCTTTGAGCGCCCGCAGCACCGCCGGGTCGTCGGACCGGGCCGCTGCCTGGGCCCCCGGCTGGCCGGCCGCCCAGGCGAGCAGGATCTCGGTCTTCGGCACCACCAGGGCCCCGAGCTGCTTGCGGTCCTGGCCCACCACCATCACCTGTTCCAGCAGGGGACACTCCGCCAGGGCCTCCTCAAGGGGTCCGGGCTCAATGTTCTCGCCGCTGCTGAGCACGATCGTGTCCTTGGCGCGGCCGGTGAGCACGAGCGAACCATCGGCGAGCAGGTGGCCGAGGTCGCCGGTGTCGAACCAGCCATCGGCCGCCAGCACCCGGGCGGTGGCCGCTGGTTTGTGGAAGTAGCCGGCCATCACCTGGGGCCCCCGGGCCATCACCAGCCCCCGCTCGCCGAGGCCGAGAACCGCGCCACTCTCCGGATCGACGATGCGGATCGCCGTGCCGGGCAAGGGCTGGCCGGCGCTGCCGCGACGGTTGCACCAGGGGCGGCGGCAGGTGAGCACGGGGCTGGTTTCGGTGAGCCCGTAGCCCACCAGCAGCTCCAGACCGATCGCCTCAAAGAAACCGTCCACGTGGATCGCCAGGGCGCCGCCACCGCTGATGGCGGTGCGCAGGCGTCCCCCCAGCAGCTGCTGGCGGACCTGGGGCCACAACAGGGCCTCGGCGAGGCGATGCAGGGGCCAGCGCAGGACGGCCTCCAGGGCGGCGACCAGGCGACGGGGCAGCGGCTCGTGGCTGAGGGTGAGGTCGAGGGCGGTGCGGCGGGCCCGGAAGTGGGCCCGGCTGTTGGCCAGGGCCAGGGCCAGCAGCCGCCGGCGGTTGGCGGGCATGGTGGCCATGGCGTCCTCGAAACCGCCGAGCAGGGCCTCCCAGAGCCGCGGCACGCTGATCAGGTATTGGGGCCGCACCCTCTGCAGGTCCGGGCGCAACTGCTTGAGGGTGGTGTAGGTCTGCCGGCAACCGCAGGAGAGCAGAAAGTATTCGGCCGTGCGCTCGTAGGAATGCCAGATCGGCAGAACGCTGACCACCCGGTCGCCGGCAGCGGGGGCGACGGCCACCCCCAGGTGGCGCAGCTGATGGAGGAGGTTGGCGTGGCTGAGGGGCACCCCCTTGGGCTGGCCGGTGGTGCCGGAGGTGTAGAGGATCGTGGCCAGGCGCTGGTCATCGGCGGCAGGGGCCTGTGGGGGAGGGGCCTGGCCCCCGCGGTCCAGCAGCTCCTGCCAGGCGAGGCAGGGCACGGTCGGTGGCAGGCCGCCGCAGCCGGGCTGGGGCTCCCCCTCGAGCAGCAGCACGAAGCGCAGCGACCCGACCTGATCGGCAGCGAGGGCAAGGCGCTCCAACAGGGCGGGGGTCTCCACCACCAGGGCCACGGCGCCGCTGTCGGCCAGGATGTAGCGGAGCTCCTCGGGGGGTGCGGCGCTGCCGCGCACGGCATCGGCGGCACCGGCGGCCATCAGCCCCTGGTCGGCCACGAGCCAGCGGGGGCCGTTTTCCGAGAAGAGAGCGACCACATCCCCAGGGCCCACCCCGAGGGACGCGAAGCCGGCGGCGGCGGTGCGGATCGCCTGATGCAACTGGCGGTAGCTGAGGGTTTCCGGCTGACGGGCATGGGGGGCCTCGAGGGCTGGGCTGTCGCCGTAGAGGCGATCGAGTTCCGGCCAGAGCTCGTCCAGTCCCCGCAGGCCGCTCCAGTCGCGGCGCAGCGCCAGGGCGCGGCGGTCGCGATCACCGGCCGACCAGTGGATCTCGGCCCTCTGGGTCTCGGCCCTCTGGGTCTCGGCCCTCTGGGTCTCGGCCCGCTGGGTCTCGGCCCTGGGGGCCTGGCTGGGGGACGGCATCGGGGCGAGGCGGCGGGGACGGGCCAATGGTTACAAGCCGGGCAAGCGTTCGGACGGGGTCGGCGGCCGCAGGCGCAGGGCGAAGCGGTGGGAGAAGGCGGCCAGCAGCGGCGGCCGCACCAGTTCGGTGGTGAGACCCGGCAACCACTGATCGAGGCGACCGACCGGCCGATCGGCGATGCCGCAGGGCACGATGGCGCCGTAGCCCGCCAGGTCGCAGTCGACGTTGAGGGAGAGGCCGTGCTGGCTGATCCAGCGGCGGGCTCCCACGCCGATGGCAGCCAGCTTGCGGCCCTCCAGCCAGACACCGGTAAAGCCGGCGATGCGCTCACCGGCCAGTCCGAAGCCGGCGAGCAGATCCAGCAGCACCCCCTCAAGCTGCCTGAGATAGACGTGCAGATCGGCGCCATGGCGCTGAAGGTTGAGCACGGGGTAAAGCACCAGCTGGCCGGGCAGGTGATGGGTCACCTCGCCGCCCCGGTCGATGCGGAACAGGGGCAGGGGGGGGCGGTCGGGGTCGAAGCGCAGATGGGCGGTGCTGGCGCCGCGGCCGAGGGTGTAGCAGGGCTGGTGCTCGAGCAGCAGCAGGGTGTCAGGCCCGGAAGGGTCGTCGAGCAGGCGCTGCTGGAGCAGCCGCTGCCAGTGCCAGCCCTGGGGGAAGGGAATGGGCCCGGGAGCTTCGAAAAGAATTGCGCTGCGGATGGATGCCATCGGAGAGCCTTCCTAGCGTGGAGCCAACCGGAGCACCTGAAGTTCCTCCGGTTGGTGGGCATCCGATGAAACTGCTGATCCATGGCCGCAACCTCGATGTCACCCCGGCGATCCGGGATTACACCGAAACCAAACTGAGCCGCGCCATCGGCCACTTCGACGGCATCGTCAAGGAGGCTGATGTGCATCTCTCAGTGGCCCGCAACCCGCGGGTGCCGCAACAGACCGCCGAGGTCACCCTGTTCGCGAACGGCACCGTGATCCGGGCCCAGGAACGGAGTGAAAATCTCTACGCCAGCATCGACATGGTGGCCAGCAAGCTGAGCCGCCAGCTGAATCGCTACAAGGAACGGGTGCACGGCCACGGCCCGGTGCATCGCTCCGCGGCGGCGGAGGAGGCGGGGGCGGCGAGCCTGCCGCGGCCGGGCGAATCCCTGGTGGAGGGCAAGGAAGCGGCCCTGCCCTCGCGGGGTGTGCGCCGCAAGTATTTCGCGATGCCGGCGATGACCCTGGACGCGGCCCTCAACCAGCTGGAGGTGATCGACCACGACTTCTACGTCTTCCGCGACGCCGAGACCGGCGACATCCAGGTGGCCTACCAGCGCAACCACGGCGGCTACGGGGTGATCCAGGCCCGGGAGACCTGATCGCCGCCGCCCCGTCGCTCCCCACT
>Ga0208864_1000826_pt1 | contig 10260 bp, 6 predicted proteins | sample CryBogmetaGMA05M_FD_184542 | JGI IMG/M metagenome (GOLD analysis project Ga0208864, IMG submission 184542) | Freshwater microbial communities from Crystal Bog, Wisconsin, USA - MA0.5M (SPAdes) | ecosystem: Environmental > Aquatic > Freshwater > Lake | place: Crystal Bog, Wisconsin, USA...
TGCCAAAAAGCAGGCCGCGGTCGGTTGCCGCGGGCATGAACGGGGCTGCGAAGATCTATGAAACGCGCGACCTGCGAGTCGTGGCCAACACAGACATCGACGTCGGCAATGCATCTATCAACAAGAACTCTCCCTTCAACGTCGATACAGCCACGCGCAGCACGCTGATCCCCGGCAACGGTGCTCGGCTCGATCGGTTCGTCAGGGCTTCATTCTTCAGCGCCTTCCTCGGCAATGTGGAGCCAAGGCGTTTCCTCGAGGCAAAAGCGGCGCTGATGTCGGTGATGCGAAACCTGTCGAATAACCCTGCCTTGCAGGGCGACGTGACGCGGCGCTCTCGGCCCACCCACCTTCGCGTGCCGGGCGTCGTGCAATGGTGAGACTGCCCCGGCAGCCTGCTCGGTGAATGAAGGGTCGTAGCCGGAGTCGAGTGCCCGCACATATGCACGACTTCGTTGATTCGATGGTGTGATGGAGTGGCGCTTGTCGAAAGTCGGTGACACCGGGCGAAGGGGCCGGCACGCCGCGCCGCGAAGGACGCCGACGGCAGCCGTAGCCGCCGGTCTTTCGCGGTCGTGGCGGGCCAGGGATTGGCCGACAACGCCTTGTTCTCCGTGGGCTCGCGGAATGCGTATGCGAACATACTGATGGAGTTCGGCGTCACCGTCGAGGGCATGGCGGCCGGTGCCGGCGCGGCTGCCAGGCCGCACGACGCGTCCGGCCCGGACGCAAAGGCATCGCCATGAGCACCGGCACGCTGTCCCTGACCGCGAGAAATCTCGCGCTCCTCGGCCTGGCCTGCGGGCTCTGCGCCCTCCTCGTGGTTCTCCCCCCGCCCGGCTCCCTCGTGGACACGATCCGTAGCGCCGTCGATCCGGGCACGGGCAGACCGAGCTACGCAGCCGCCTACCAGGGCGGCGAGGCCGCGATGGCCGCCCTCGGCGTCCTGGCCTTCTGCCTCGTCCTCTGGGTGAGCGAAGCCCTCCCCTTCCACATCACGGGCCTCGTCTCCCTCGCCCTCCTCACCTTTCTCAAGGTGGGCGCGTACAAGGAAATCATCTCGACGGGCTTCGGCAACGACATCGTGGTCTTCTTCATCGGCGTCCTCGTCCTCGGCGCCTTCATCACGAAGTCGGGCCTCGGGAAGCGCATCTCGGCGGTCATCCTCTCCGTCACCGGAAACGACACGAGGCTCATCGTCCTCGGCTTCCTCGTGACGGGAACGCTCCTCTCCATGTGGATCACCGACATGGCGGTGGCCGCCATGCTCATGCCCCTCGCCCGCGCCATCCTCCTCGAGGAGGGGGTCGTGCCGATGAAGTCCAACTTCGGCAAGGCCCTCATGATCTCGGTGGCCTGGGGCGCCCTCATCGGCGGCATCGCGACGCCGGCTGGCTGCGGCTCGAACCCCATCGCCCTCCAGTTCCTCTCCTCGATGGCGGGGATTCACCTCTCCTTCCTCGATTGGATGGCCTACGGCGTGCCCTCGGCCCTCCTCATGGTGCTGCCCGCCTGGGCGATCCTCCTCGCCTTCTTCCCCCCCGAGATCAACCGCCTCAAGGTCTCCAAAGAGGACCTGCGTCGCGAACTCCAGGACATGCCCCCGATGAACCGTGAGGAGGGGATCACCCTCGCGGTCTGCCTCCTCAAGGTCGTGTTTTCCTCGAACACCGTGACCGCGACCATCCTCATTCCTCTCGTCATCGAGCTCGGGAAGGCCACGGGCATGGACGTCACCGCGATCACGCTGGCGGCCGGCCTCACCTCGAGCCTGGCCTTCATCCTGGTCACGACGACGCCGACCAACATCATCCCCTTCAACGCCGGCTACTTCAGCATCAAGGACATGGCCAAGGCCGGCCTCGCCATGACGGTCGTGGCCTCGCTCGTGATCGCCCTGGTCTTCATGGTCGTCGGCGGCCTGCGCGGGGAGTTTCCGGCGGCGTCGTGGGGGGTGTCTTCGATCGGGGCTCCACCCCTCCCTTCGACACCGCGCCGCCGTTTTTGACCGCCGTGAATATTCTCCTGCTACACACGTTCATGAGTCCGTGTCCGGCGCCGGGTGATCGTCGCCGTGGTGTCATCGTCGACAACGATGCTTTTCCATCGGGTATTCCACGAAGAAGGGGTCATCTCCATGGTGCGTCTACTGACCGTCATCGTCGCCCTGCTGTTCGTGTCGATCGCTGCGGCCTGTTGCCCCGTCGCCCACGCCCAGTCGGCCGCGGCCGTCGCCCCGGCCCAGGAAGCCGCGATCGAGGCTGGCATCAAGGAACTCTCGCTGCAGTGGTCGACCGCGATCCTGAAGAAGGATGCCGCGATCCTCGAGAGGATCTAACAGGCTGCGGATAAACAGCCTGCTCGGTCGCATGGATGCGATCGCGGGAGTGCAGCTCCCTTGAAAAACGGAGGTTTTCGTGCCTGGAAAAAGTCCCGGAGGACTTTTTCCACGGCCAGCTAAGCCCCCGACTTCGTCTCCATCGAGGACCCGGACCCGGGGGCGAAAGCCCCGGGGTTTCCCGGCGCTCCTCGACGGCGGACACGCAGCGAGCCGAGGTCTGGAGGACCGAGGCGAACGTCCGGCGAGAGGGCGTGGGCGGCACCGGTGCCCGGGCGCCGTCGGCGGATCGCGACGCAGGCGTCCGCGGCGCTGCCCTCGTCGCAGGGCGGTGCTTGCAGGCAGGAAAGCCTGCGGCTTTCACGAACGGGCCAGTCCAAACGCGCCGCGGAGCACCGCGAGCGCCTGCTGCCCGTGTTCGGCGGCGACGACCACGTTGAGCCGCACCTCGCTCGTGCTCACGAGGTCGATGTTGATGCCCTGCTCGGCGAGCGGCTTGAACAGCCGGTCGGCCACGCCGGCGTGGCTGCGGATGCCCACGCCCGTGATCGACAGCTTGGCCACGTGGGGCACGTCGGCGACCCGCGCCCCGCGCGCCGCCGCGATCCTCCCCGCCACCTCGATGGCCCGGTCGCGGCTGCCCGCGGGCACGGTGAACGAGATCTCGGCCCGCCCGTCCCGCGGATGGCTCTGCACGATCATGTCGACGACCAGACCGGCGCGGCCGACCTCCTCGAAGACGTCGGCCGCGACGCCCGGCGTGTCGGGCAGGTCGGTGAAGGTGACGAGGGCCTGCGAGGAATCGAGCTGGCAGTCCTCGATCGCGAGATCCTCCATCCCCTCGAGCCGGCGGACCACGTCGAGCGGGCTCGACTTGACGAGCGCGGTGCCGCCGGCGTCGCCCGTGCCGTCGCCGTTCTCCGCATCGAGCCCGAACGCCCGGTGCACGGCCCGCACCGCCGCGGGGCCGTCCTTGCGGTCGACCAGCACGGAGATCTTGATCTCGCTGGTCGTGATCATGCGCACGTTGATGCCCTCGTGGGAGAGCGCCGAGAACATCCGGCCCGCCACCCCCTCCGACCGCTCCATGCCCACGCCCACGACCGACACCTTCGCCAGTTCGGCGTCGTGGGAGACGCCGGTGGCGTGGAGCGCCGTGGCGACCTTCCGCGAGAGATCGAGCGCCTCCGGGAGGTCGTCGGCGGGTACGGTGAAGGAGATGTCGGCCCGGCCGTGCTGGCCGACGTTCTGCACGATCATGTCCACGGCGATGCCGGAGGCCGCCAGTTCGGAGAACAGCGCGTGGCTCGAGCCGGGCTGGTCGGGGACGTTCTCCAGCGTGATCCGCGCCTCGTCCTTCGCCAGCGCCACGCCGCTGGCGGGCCGCGGCGTCGACTCCTCGGCCGAGAGGATGAGCGTGCCGGGGGCGTCCTTGAAGCTCGACCGCACGAGCACCTTCACGCCGAACTTCTTCGCGAACTCGATCGACCGCGGGTGCATCACCCCGGCGCCGAGGCTCGCGAGCTCGAGCATCTCGTCGTAGCTGATCGACGGCAGCCGCCGGGCCTCGGGCAGGGCCCGCGGGTCGGTGGTGTAGACGCCCTCGACGTCGGTGTAGATCTCGCAGAGATCGGCGTCGAGCACGGCCGCCAGGGCCACGGCCGTCGTGTCGGAGCCGCCGCGGCCGAGCGTGGTGATGTTGCCGTGCTGGTCGATCCCCTGGAAGCCGGCCGCGATCACGATCGAGCCGTCGTCGAGCAGCTTCCGCAGGTGGTCGGTGGAGATCGAGCGGATGCGGGCCTTGGTGTGCGTGGAGTCGGTGCGGATGCCGATCTGCGCCCCGGTGAGGCTCACGGCCTTGTGCCCCAGCGACTGGATCGCCATGGCGAACAGCGCCACGCTCACCTGCTCGCCGGTGGAGAGGAGCATGTCCATCTCGCGGGCGTTGGGCCGCTCGGTGATCTGCTTGGCCAGGTCGACGAGCACGTCGGTCTGGTGCCCCATGGCGCTGACGACCACCACGACCTGGTGGCCCGACTGCTGCCGGGCGATCGCCTTGCGGGCGGCGGCGAGGATCTTCTGCGGATCCGCCACGCTCGTCCCGCCGAACTTCTGCACCACGAGGGCCATCGCTGAATCGTCTCCTCTTCGCGTCACGCGCGGGTGGAACCCAGGAACTCTCCCATCAGCCGCCAGCCCGGCTCGATCCGCACCCCGCCCGCCAGGGCGGCCGCCTCGTCGTAGCTGGTGAGGCCCGTCGCCGCGACGCCCGCGCCCGCCATGACGAACGGCACGGGGCCGCGGGAGTGCGTCTTGGTGGCGATGAACGTGGGGTGGTCGGGGCAGACGAGGATGCGGTGGTCGGGCACGCCCGCGAGGTGGGCCGCGATCGGCGCGACGATGCACGCGTCGATCGCCTCGATCGCCTTCACCTTCTCGTCCGCGTCCCCCTGGTGGCTCGCCTCGTCCGGCGCCTCGACGTGCACGCAGACCAGGTCGCTTTGCTCCAGTTCGGTGATCGCGGCCCGGCCCTTGGCGGCGTAGTCGGTGTCGAGGTAGCCGGTCGCCCCGGGCACCTCCACCCGCCGCCAGCCGGCGAGGCTCGCCAGGCCGCGGAGCAGGTCGACGGCGGTGATCATCGTGCCCTGCACGCCGTAGCGGGCCGCGAAGGGCTCGAACGCCGGAGCCTTGCCGACGCCCCAGAGCCAGACGTGGGTGGCGGGCCTCAGGCCGCGGCCGATCCGGTCGCGGTTGACGGGGTGGTCGGCGAGCCAGGCGGCGCTCCGCGACATGATGTCGGTGAGGAGACGGCTGCCGGTGCCGCGTGGGAAGGCGTCGGCGACCGCCTGGTCCATGAGGTCGTGGGGGGGCGTGGCCCGCAGGTCGGCGGCCAGCGGCGCCGGGCGGCCGGCCGCCCCGCGGTAGAGGAGCAGGTTGCGGTAGCTCACGCCGGGGGCGAACTCCCAGCCCGCGAGCTCGGGAAAATCGGCCGCGAGGCCCCGCTGGGCGGCGGCGAGCAGCTCGGCGGCCTCCTCGGAGGTGACGTGGCCGGCGGTGAAGTCATCCATCACCGGACCCGCGCCGCCGGCGGGCGTGGCGATCGTCACGAGGTTGCAGCGCACCGCCCAGTCGTCGGGCCCCAGCACGATTCCCTTGGCGGCGGCCTCGAGCGGCGCCCGGCCGGTGAAGAAGACGAGCGGGTCGTAGCCGAGGAGGCTCATGCAGGCCACCTCGGAGCCGGGGGGCAGGCTGTCGGGCACGTGGTTGGTGAGGCCGACGCGGCCGCGGGCGGCCAACGCGTCCATGGCGGGCGTGCGGGCCGCCTGGAAGGGCGTGCGGCCGCCGAGCACCGCCTGCGGCGCGTCAGCCGCGCCGTCGGGGATCACGATCACGTATTTCATCGCCCGGTCCTCGTGGTGGATGGCGTCGGGGTCACTCGTCGAGTACGCCGAGGCAGACGCTTCTGCCCCGCACGACGTCGGAGGCGTCGATAGCCTCGATCGCCCGCTGCACCGCGGCCGAGCCGCAGACGTGGGTCATGATCACGAGCGGCACGCCGGTCGCCGGCGCGCCGGTGGCACTCGCGCCGGTCGCCGGCGCGCCAGTGGCACTCGCGCCGGTCGCCGGCGCGCCAGTGGCATCGTGCTGGATCACCGACGCGATCGAGATCTGCTCGTCGCCGAGAATCCCCGTGATCCTGGCGAGCACGCCGGGCCGGTCGGCCACGAGGACGCGGAGGAAATGCCGCTGGTGCACCTCCGTGCCGGCGACGCGGGCCGCCGGCGTGTCGGCGGCGAGCACGCCCGTGGTGCGGAAGGTGATCGCCGCCCGCCCGACGACGGTGTCGATGATGTCGGCCACGACCGCCGAGGCGGTGGGCATCTGGCCGGCGCCGAGCCCGTGGAAGAACATCCGGCCGACCGCGTCGCCGACGATGCTCACGGCGTTGTAGGCGCCGCGGGTCTCGGCCAGGGGCGTGCCCATCCGCACCAGCGCCGGTGCCACCCGCATCGCGAGCCGGCCGGCAGCGGCGCCGTCGGCGGCGGGCGCGCGGCTGGCGACCGCCACGAGCCGGATCCGGTAGCCGAGTTCGGCGGCGTAGTTGAGGAGATCGATGTCGAGGCCGTCGATGCCGGTCCGCGGGATGTCGTGCCAGGGCACCCACACGCCGAACGCCAGGTGGGCGAGGATCGCGAGCTTCTGCGTGGCGTCGGTGCCGTCCACGTCCATCGACGGGTCGGCCTCGGCGAAGCCCTTGGCCTGGGCGAGGGCGAGTGCCTCGGCGTAGTCGGCGCCGTCCTCCTCCATCCGCGTGAGGATGAAGTTGCTCGTGCCGTTGAGGATGCCGCGGATGCTCTCGATGCGGTTGGCGGCCAGGCACTCGCCGATCGCGGCGACGATGGGGATGCCGCCGGCGACGGCGGCCTCGAAGGCGATCGAGCGGCCGTGCCGGCGGGCCAGTTCGAAGAGCTCCGGCCCATGCTCGGCCAGCAGCGCCTTGTTGGCGGTGACGACGTCCTTCCCGTGCTCGAGCAGGTCGATCATCATCGTCCGCGCGGGCTCGAGGCCGCCGACGAGCAGCACGGCCACCGAGATCGACGGGTCGCGGGAGATGTCGCCGATGGCGGCGGAGATCCGGCCCCCGGGCACCGTCACGCCCCGGGGCTTGCCCACGTCCTTGACGACGACCCGCTCGACGACGATCGGGCGTCCCGCGTGCCGGGTGATGTGGTCGGCGGAGTCGACGAGCAGCCGCACCACCCCCGAACCGACGGTGCCAAGGCCGACGACGCCGACACGGACGGGCTCGGACATGGCTGCGACTGGCTCCGCGGAGGAAACGGGGGATGTGTCTGATCGTAGCCGACGGGGGCGAAAGTGGATGGCCCCGCCGCCGAGCGGCCGCGATCGCACGAGCCTAGCTTGCGGCCGGAGCCGACGCGTGCCCCGCGCCGCCGCGACGCGGCGGGGAGGCCGTGACGCGGGCCGCGGGCGGTGCGGTGGTGCCGGTCGGCGCGGTCGTGCCGGCCGCGCGGAGCCCGCCTCCTGTGCGGTTCGGTCGGGATCGCGTACAACGATCCCCCCCGGGGCGTTCCCGGTGACGTCCCCGCTGAAGGAGCGCTTGCCCGTGGAACCTGCGGCCCGCGGCTTTCTCGTCCGCCTCCTCGAAACCCCGAGTCCCTCCGGGTACGAGCAGCCGATCCAGCGGGTGGTCCGCGACTACCTCGCCGGCGTGGCCGACGCCGTCGTCACCGACTCCCACGGCAACGTGGTCGCCTCGCGGCGGGCGGCGGCCGCCGTCGCGAAGCCGCAGCGGATGCTGCTGGCGGGCCACTGCGACCAGATCGGCCTGATCGTGCAGTACATCGACGCCGACGGCTTCATTTCCGTGCAGCCGATCGGCGGCTGGGATCCGATCCAGCTCGTCGGCGCCCGGGTGGTCGTCTGGACCGCCTCGGGGCCGGTCAACGGCGTCATGTCGCGCAAGCCGATCCATCTGCTCACGGACGAGGAGCGGAAGGTGGTCCCGAAGATGAAGGACCTCTGGATCGACATCGGGGCCGGCGACCGGGCCGACGCCGAGAGTGTCGTGCGGATCGGCGACCCGGTGACGTTCGAGCTGCGATTCCAGGAGCTGCGGCGGAATCTCGCCTGTTCCGTGGCCATGGACGACAAGGTGGGGCTGTGGGTCGTGGTGGAGGCGTTCCGCCGCGCCGTCGCGGCCGGTCCCCTGCCCTGTGATCTCTTCGTGGCCTCGACGGTGCAGGAGGAGATCGGGCTGCGGGGGGCGCAGACGAGCGCCTACGGCGTCGATCCCCACGTGGCCATCGCGGTCGACGTCACCCACGCCACCGACTGCCCGACCATCGACAAGAAGTCGGAGGGGGACGTGGCGCTCGGCAAGGGGCCGGTCGTGTTCCGCGGGCCGAACATGAATCCGCACGTCGTCGACCGGCTCCTCGCGGCCGCGAAGGACGACGGGATCCCCGTGCAGCTCGGCGCCAGCGGCCGGGCGACGCCCACCGACGCCAACGTCCTGCAGACCACGCGGGCGGGCGTGGCGACGGGGCTCGTGAGCGTGCCCAACCGCTACATGCACTCGGCGGTCGAGACGGTCTCGCTCGACGACGCGGATCGCACGGCCGACCTGCTCGCGGCATTCGTCCGCGGGCTCGAGGGGGACATCTCGTGGGCCCCGTGAAAGGATCCCTTCCTGCCAAAACGGCACTCGTGCGGGCCTCCGGCCGGCGGGCCTCGGGGGGCCGATTCGCGGCCGAAACACCGGTGCCCGAGGCCTGACCGGGGGCCGGCCGCCGGCTTTGGCACGCCGGTTGCACCCTTTTCCGCCGCCCGCGAGCGGCCTGCCAAATCCAACGTCCTGCGAATCCGGTTTCTCACGTCTCTCTACTGGAGGAGTTTTCCGTGGCCAAACAAATGGTGTTCGACGACGAGGCCCGTCAGCCGCTGCTCGCCGGCGTGTCGAAGCTCGCCCGTGCGGTGAAGAGCACGCTCGGCCCGCGGGGCCGCAACGCCGTCCTCGACAAGGGCTGGGGCTCGCCGAAGGTGACCAAGGACGGCGTGACGGTCGCCGAGGACATCGACCTCGAGGATCCCTACGAAAACCTCGGCGCCCAGCTCGTCAAGGAGGCGGCCAGCAAGACCAACGACGTCGCCGGTGACGGCACGACCACCGCCACCGTGCTCGCGGAGGCCATCTTCCGCGAGGGGCTCAAGATGATCGCGGCCGGCGCCGATCCGATGGCGCTGTCGCGGGGCATCCACCGGGCCGTCGAGGCGGTGTCGAAGTCGATTCTCGCGATGGCGACGCCGATCAACGAGAAGAACAAGAAGGAGCTGATGCAGATCGCCACGATCGCCGGCAACAACGACGCCACGATCGGCAACGTGCTCTCCGAGGCGTTCCTCAAGGTGGGCAAGGACGGCGTGATCACCGTCGAGGAGGGCAAGCAGTCGGAGACGACGGTCGACGTCGTCGAAGGCATGCAGTTCGACCGCGGCTTCCTCTCCCCCCACTTCGTGACCGACGCGGAGTCGCAGGTCTGCGAGATGGAGAATCCCTACATCCTCATCTTCGAGGACAAGATCTCCGCCGCGAAGAATCTCGTGCCGCTCCTCGAGGCGATCAGCAAGGCGGGCAAGCCGCTGGTGGTGATCGCGGAGGACGTCGAGGGGGAGGCGCTGGCGACGCTCGTCGTCAACAAGCTCCGTGGCATCGTGCAGTCGGTGGCGATCAAGGCGCCGGGCTACGGCGACCGCCGCAAGGCGATCCTCGGCGACCTGGCCGTCCTCACCGGCGGGCAGGCGATCTTCAAGGATCTGGGCATCGCGCTCGACGCCGTCAAGCTCAGCGACCTCGGGCGGGCCAAGAAGGTGATCGTCGAGGCGGAGAACACCACGATCGTCAGCGGCGCCGGCTCCAAGGACGCCATCGACGGGCGGGCCAAGCAGATCCGCGCGGAGATCGAGGTCACCACGAGCGACTACGACCGTGAGAAGCTGCAGGAGCGGCTGGCGAAGATCGCCGGCGGCGTGGCGCAGATCAACGTCGGGGCGGCCACCGAGACGGAGATGAAGGAGCGGAAGGCGCTCATCGACGACGCCAAGAGCGCCGTACAGGCGGCCCTCGCCGAGGGCATCGTGCCGGGCGGCGGGGTGGCCCTCCTGCGGAGCGAGAAGGCGATCGAGAACCTCGTCTCGCGGGGCGATCTTTCCGACGACGAGAAGATGGGGGCGTCGATCGTCAAGCATTCGCTGCGCTACCCGCTCGAGGCCATCGCCGACAATGCCGGCGTGGACGGGTCGGTGGTGGTCAACCGGGTGCGGCACCTCAAGGGCAAGAACGAGGGCTACGACGCCGACAAGGCGGAGTACGGCGATCTCGTCGCGGCCGGCGTGATCGA
>Ga0208864_1000835_pt1 | contig 10196 bp, 11 predicted proteins | sample CryBogmetaGMA05M_FD_184542 | JGI IMG/M metagenome (GOLD analysis project Ga0208864, IMG submission 184542) | Freshwater microbial communities from Crystal Bog, Wisconsin, USA - MA0.5M (SPAdes) | ecosystem: Environmental > Aquatic > Freshwater > Lake | place: Crystal Bog, Wisconsin, USA...
GGAAGGGTATCGAGAAGCAGACCTGCGACTGGTCAAGCCAGATGCCGAACCAAGCGATGGAGCAGAATCGCGGTAGCGTCCTGCGGAGTTGAGAATCCATGGTCGCGATCTGCTCATCGCGGTCGTTCTGCCATGAATGCCATCGCCAGTGCCGTGTTGGCGTGCCGCCAAACGTGGTTGTAGCGAGGCCGATTGTCCATCGCCCGGGAACTGCCCAGCGTGAACGTCCTACCATGAAGGGAATGAAGTGGACTACGATCGGGTAATCGACGACTTCGTAGCTCGCATAAATGCGCACCCGCGTGTGCCGCTGGAGCCCGACGAGGTTCCCGTCGCGTTGCGGGTGGCGTGCGAGGCCCGCGCTGACCACAAGGGCTACGGTTCCACGCATTGGAAAATCATCGCCGCAGATAACGTAGCCCGAGTAGAAGCGTTGGAGCGGAGGCTCGAGCAAGCGTTACCGCCGTCATTTCGCAGTCTGATATGCCGCTATTCCTTCCCGGCCTTCGAGTGCGGGCCCATGCTGTTCTTCTCCAATACAGGAGAGTCGTTGGAGTGGGAGCTTCAAGACAGGTTGTTTGCCGATCGCGTAATGTCGCCGCAGCTACTTGCTGCTGGCTATCTCCAGATCGGCAACCCGCGGTTCTACGATTATGATCCGATTTGCATTGACGCGCAGTCTGCAGGACTCGAGGGCAGGGTCGTACAACTGTGCCATGAGGCCATTTTGTGTGACGATCAGCTTGTGATTCGCCATGAAATTGCGCCGACCTTCCTTCAGTTGGTGAGTAAGATGCTCGTCGAAGAGGCAGAACCAGGCGTTGGAGCAGACTCGCGATAGCGTCCTGCGGTATGGTGAGCCGGTTAGTCGCGAGCTGCTCAACTTTGTCGTTAGGCCACTTGAATCCCATGCACACTGACACGGTTCACTTCCAGCTCAGCGAAGCGCTCGCCGATCTCCAGCGGATCGTTGCGGAGTTGGACGATGGGCGAATGGGCCCCGACGACACGACGGAACTTGCGGGTTCGCTGTGCCATGTCATCCGCCATATCTGCAAGGCATGGAACGCCCGCGGCCTTACGCTGGAGCAGATGGCGGCGGTATCGCAGGAGGAGCACGACCGCATGTTCAGCACAGTCCCTAACTTTTTTTGTCAGCTTGTGATGGGGGGAGCCGAGTTTGGGTGAAGGCATGGCCTAACCAGTCGCTGGATCAGACGGCGGATAGAATCCAGCGGAATGGATGATCGATGGTCCGCCGCTGATCAGCTTTGCCGTTCGGCAAGCAAAACCATGAAGACAATCCAATCACTAGCGCTCGTGGTTGCCGTTGCTCGGTATCCGGCAGTGACGTCTGCTGCCGTTGCGGATGGCATGATTCGGCTGTTAGTCGCTAGTCGTTGTGCTCCAAGGTGGTGTGCGAGTGCGCTAACCAGTGCGATACTGCTGCTTTGCTGTGAATCCGTCACCTACGGTCACCAAGGGAAACCGATCAGTTCAGCGATCTCAAACGAAAGTGAACTTCGCCAGGAAGTCGAGAAGCAAACACAACGGCTCGAAACATCCCCCTCTGATGTCGCCACACTGATCGCTAGGGGACAGACATTGGCGGCGTTATCTCTTGCCACGAACGACGATTCAGATCTCCAGGCCGCCGCCGCCGATCTCCAACAGGCCACCCAACTGTCGCCGGGTGACCCCCAGGCTTGGGCAGCTTATGCAGACGTATGCGACTGCTTGCGGCTTCACGATACGGCAATCGAGGCCTACAGCCGCGTGATCGAGTTGGAGCCAGATAACGCCAACGCTCTTTTGATGCGTGGCTCGCTCTACCATGAACTCGGCGAGAACGACGAGGCGATCGCCGATCTCGATCGTTCGATTCGGGTAGACGCTGATTCCTCCGAGGCATACCTACGTCGCGGATGGTGTCACGTTGCCTTGGATGATTTCGATCTGGCGATCAAGGACTTTGAGTCGGCGCGGCACTTCGACCCGAAGTCCCCCGCTCCTATCGCCGCACGCGGCGTAATTAAGATCATGCAGCGTCAGTTTTCCGGCGGTGCGGACGACATTGAGCTGGCGATTCGCCTCAACCCAGGTGACGCAGGTGTTGACTTTAAGCCAACGAACAGCAGGAGCCTATCACCGGAAGCAATCGAGCATGGCAAGAAGCAGGTTGCCGCGATGCTGCGAGACCGCCCCGTTATGGCTCGGCATGTGACGGAAGGAGATCCGGTCTACACCTGGGCGACGCGCAAGTTTGCCGGAGAGGAGTTCGGCGACTTAATCGATTGGAATTCTACCGACCCCTTTCCATTTCCCAGCGAATGCAGCCCGCAGGCACCAGCTCGGCGTGCATCCATTAGCATTAGTCCACAACGTAACGATGGGCACGCCTACTCGTTTGAGCAATGTTGGAGTATGGCAGTGTTCGAGCTGAACAATGTCGTGTCGCTGGCAGGCAACAAGAAGCTGATTGACGATGTTTTGCATGATCGTATAAGCCGGACCGACTACATCGTGGCTGTCCTTCGCGAGGAAGAACGATCACTGCAGCTGACTCGTGCGTTCTACTTAAAGGTGTTTCTTCCGTTCTTGGACTCACGAGGCATTGCGGAAACCTCTCCTACCGCCTGGCACTGCCATGACTTCGTGTCCCCGGGCAATCCGGACGCAAAGGTGGACAACTGGAGAAGAGACAGACGATGGGGCTACAACGATGTCTACTATGACTTGATTTCTGCCGAACGGGACCTTCGGGCAGGTCTCCATGAAGACATGGAGAAGCGCCTAAAAAAGTTGCTTGAACGCTCATCGACCTTGACTGCGCACCAGTTGACGCACGTACATTATTGGCTCGGCAATCTTTTCGCTGCAAAAAACGATCTAGAGCAGGCCTTATTGCAACTATCGCTGGCATTATGCCTGTCTCCGTCTATGGATGCAGCCTCACTCGTGCGGGGAAGAGTTCTGCTTGACAATGGCTCAGTCCAGGAGGCGATAGCGGAGATGACGCGATTGATCGGCCGGGGGTACGAGTTGGCCGATGCTCATTGCTACCGTGGAACGGCACTATTCCGGCTTGGCAACGATAGAAAAGCGTTGGATGACTTTAACGAGGCGGTGCGCCTAGCGCCACATCGAGCTGACTTACTTCGTTCCCGGGCATTCGCGCATTACTGGACAAACGATCTAGACTCTGCGATCACGGACTTCAGCGACGCAATTGAGCTTGATCCCCAAGCCGCGGGAGCGTTCGCTGGGCGAGCGTGCGTATGGATGCGGAAGCAGGAGTTTGACCGGGCGATATCGGATTGTTCTGAGGCGTTGCGGTTAAGCCCACAAGATGGCGCTGCATTCTTTTTGCGTGGGCAGGCATATGAGAGCAGCGGGATGCTGGAGGAAGCGGAAAAGGATTTCGCCGTGGCAAGGCAACTTGGGTATGAGCAGGATCCGGCTCCCGTAGCGAGGGATAGCCCGGAGTAATCAGGACCAAGGAGAAGAGAACGTATATGAGACTTGACAAGGGCCAGTAACTGAATAGCTTCGCGCTAAAGAACCCTTGGCACCAACAACTAGGGCAATGCCGAACCAAGCGATGCAGTAGCCTCGCCCCAACGGCCTGCGGTGTGGATAATCCCATAGTGGCGAGCTGCTGATCGCCGGTCGTTAGGCGTCTGAATATGTCGCGAGAGCTAGCACTGCCAAAGGCTCCGTATGTCGTGCTGCCAGCGCCCGCGGCCGTACTGCATGGCAAGCGAGTCGAGTATTCCGAGATCAACGCTGCCCGTGGTCCATTTGGCTCTGTTGGCGAACTCAGGGTTGGTAAGGCCAACTCCCAGGGGAAGCACCCAGTCCATATCGTCTTTGCGATTGATCGCGAAGGCAGGCCAATGGAGCATGCGATAGCGTTGCAGCAGGAACACATCGATTCCCTGCAGGCTCTCGATTTCAACAAGGCGGCTGCTCATTTTCGTTGTGGCCGCACCATTCGCTCCTGACACTGGCGTCCCGCACGCCTAACCTTCTAAGGATTTGAGTTCGCGAAGCCGAACCCCAAGTCCTCTGTTCAAGAAGCCCGGTGGAGCTGAGAACGAGCCGCATACCTAGGGAAACGGTGGGAAGCGGAGCTACCCCGAGGGTGTCACGAAGTGCGTGACGATCCCGGTGCCAGGGTGATTGGCACTGGCGTACGGGCGGTCTGGGCTTGGTTTTTCTGTCCTGCTGGCCGCTCGACGGAGAGCCTAACTCGCTGATACCTAGAAAAAAGCGGCACAGGGTTTCACCCCCATGCCGCTCTCTCTTCACCCAGCCCACGCCCTACACGCCGCCCGATAGCCACATGACGAACAGTTCATCGTGCTGGGTGCCGGATAGAACACCCTTGACTCGATAGCCCGCCAGACCCGCTCCACGCCCGCCAAGGTGCGTTTCACGGCGGCTGGATTGACCTCGCGGACATGCTCCTCGACGACCGGCTCCTTGGTCTTCGTCACGATCAGGAATCGCGTCTTCAACTTCTTCCCGGGGCTGATCTCCGAGGCCAGATGCGAGTACAGCAACAACTGGTCGCCTGAATCCTCGACCTGCTCGGCGGACCATTTCCCTCGCGAAGTCTTGATGTCGGTGATCACCAGCGAATCCGAGTCCTCCGTGAGCAGATCCACCCTCCCGTACAAATCCGGCACGCCCTCGATCAGCATGCCGCGAATCTCCTCCTCGACGCCCAGCACCCGCCCCTGAACGCTCGCCGCTGGGCTGGCCAAGAACGCCGTGAGCATCTTCGCGGCCAGAGCATCCAGCGAAGCCCGAGTCTCCGTGCCGCCGAACTGGATCGCGTCTGGGTCGTGCGGCAGCCACGCGGACCTGTAGGCGAACATGAGCCGGTCGACGTCGGGCTTCTCCTCGCCAGACAAAGCCGCTTGGAAGTGCTGCTCGACGGCCGTGTGAATGCCGGTGCCGAAGACGAGGGCACTGGAAACACTCTCCTCGGGCAGGGCGTCGATGTACCGGAACTTGTACTTCATCGGGCAGGATCGAAACGTCGAGATGGCCGACCACGAGATGTAGTCCCGGCCGGTGAGCGTCTTGGCGACCTCGTTGGCGGGATTCGTGCTGGTGGGCCTCTCGGGCGTGAGCACCGGCAGCAGGGCGTCTTCTACCCCGGCAATCATCGGGCACCTCCAGCCGCGTACGCCCCATCGCCGCTCGTGCCCGCGGTGGTCGGCTCGTCGGACTTCAGTTCGTCGATGAGGTTGCTCGCCTGCCGGATGCCGAGCTCGTCCGCAGTGGTCAGGCCGAAGCGTTCCCGGAGCAGGCCCACGAGGTCGATCTTCCGGCGAGCGGCGATGGCCCTGATGGCTTTCACCTGACTGGCTGTGGCGGGACGGGGGCTGGGCTGGTTCGTGAACTGGCCCGCCGGGATGCGCGTGACCGTGGCGCCACTGATGACCGGGCTGGTGCGGACCTCGATGATCTCCTGCGTGACCGGCTGGAATGCGCGAGAAGGGGTCTGGCTGCGCGTCTGCGGGCCGTTTGGTGTCTGGGGGTGTTCCGGGGCGTCTGGAACACAAGCCGGGCTAATTGGTGCCGGATTTCCTTGGACGAGCAGCCGGGCGATCTCGTTCTGTACGGCCTGCTCGCACGACTGGTAGGCCTTCTGGACGACGATCTGGAAGCCCGCGGTGTCGTTGAGCAGGGAGGAGTCGAGTTCGGCCTCGATGGTGCAGGAGGCCGAGGCGCTGGAGAAGCCGGGGAGGCCGACTTTCTTGGAGACGCCTGCATGAAGTTTCAACATGGGGTGGGGTCCTGTGCGGGGGTAGATGGCGGGTGACAAATGCGCGAGCCAAACGACTTTCTTGTTGCCCGCGTGCATGTGCGTAAGCACGCATGCACGCGGCTTATGGGATCCCTTATGGGATGGGGCTCACGGGTGACACCAGCAAAATGCTCAAAATGAGCCCTAATAGGGTGCAGATTTGAGCCCTTACTCTGGCTGTTTGTTGGGGAGCCACGGCGGCGGTGATTCACAGTCACCGTGGTTGATGCGGGAAACAGCGAGGGCGTGGCCGACGGGTCTTGGGCTACCCGCCTGCACCACGCCCTCGCTGTACGAGTCTGGCGGCCTGCTACGCGTCAGCAGGCCCGCTTCATGGTCAGGCAGCCACCCTGGCCGCCTGCTTCTTGGTCTTCTTCTTCCGGGCCTTCAGCGTGCTCGTGAAGAACGGCTCCCGGCAGCCAAAGCCGAGCGCGTCCCAGTCGACCGTGCCCGTTTCCGGGAGGTCGACCAGCATCACGTCGAGCAGGCACTCCGGTTCGAGGCCAGAGTCTTCAGGCCCGGTCAGCACGAAGCCCCGGCGCCGAATCTCGTGGGAGTCTTCGCCGGTCTTCAGGGCCACGGCGTCGATCAGGTCACGGTCACTCATGACAGAGCATCTCCATGGAAAAGGGGGAAACGGGACAGGGAAACACGCCCGGCAGCCAGAGGGGCCGACGGGAGAACGAAGAAGGCCGCCCGCAGAGACGATCTGAGGGCGGCTGCGGGACGACCCGCGTTAGCGTGCAGACCTGCTCGTTGCGGGCCTGTGTGCAATCGGGCTATCGTGCAGCGGGTAGGACTGGTCGGAAGGTTTTCACGCGAGCGTTAGCGGCCTACGACGCTGCTTGTGGAGGGCTGCATGAAAGCATCGTTTTCGAGAGGCGATATTGTTCGTGTCCTCGGCTTGCCGCCTTCTGGTCACGCATTGCCTCCCGAGGTCGGGGCGGTGTTCATGGCGGTAGTGGGCAAAACGCTGCGAGTCGACGAGGTGCATGCCAACACGGGGTGCTTGGCGTTGAATGTGCACGCCGATGGTTCGCAGGCAGATGACTGGTGTCAGCACACGATCTGGTTGGAACCTGAGTCTGCGATCTTGGTATCGAGAGGAGCGGAGGTGGGCGAATCTGGCGCGCTTACTGGGGGCAGCGGCGAGGCGTCAGCACGCTAGAGGCATGTGGTTACTTGAGGCCTTTCCCTGCCGCCATCAGCCACTCCCTCTCCGCCCCCAACGCCTCTGACCTGCTGCCATAAGGCCCCAGCACCGCCCCGCCTGAAGGCCCCATATCAGCCCACCAGCAGCCCTCGGCGTCTGGCTCCACGTGGCTCGCCCGGCAGCCAGATGGGCCGACGGGAGAACAGAGAGGCCGCCCGCAGGAACGACCCGAAGGCAATGCACCGCCTGCGTCGAGCACAGCGTGAATACGGCTTTGCTATGCTCCGGCGAATATTCCGATGCAACACACGCGACGAATGCTCTACATGAGACCTTTACATCGCCGCAGTCTCAGTCTGTTAGTGCTCTGCCTGCTGGCTGTTGGAGTCGAAACGTCACGCGCTGGTGACCCGCAGGCTGCGCTTCCAAAAGTGCGCGTGGATTTCGATGGCCAACGCATGTGGCTTGCCCATGCCGCTTCAGACGACGCCTTGACGCTGATGGAGTTCATTCCCGACGGGCAGACGCTGGACAACTGGAAGAGCCTCGCTGCAATACACACTTCCACTCAGGGGCGCATCGGTCCTCGGAAGCGCGCCGACGCTCTGGTGGCACAAATAAAACAAACGCACCCCGAGGCGCCGGTCGCCTCACTCGATAGCCCGGATTTGCGGCAGTCAGTCGTTTCGTTCGCGCTCTGGTCCGCAGGGGAGCCTTTCGTCGAGTTCACCGTTTTTGCCTTTGGAACGGGCAGTGATGACACAGAAGTCGGGCTGCAGTATTCGGTCCGGGTGAAGTCCACGCCTGAAGTCTTCCTTCAGCGGGAACTTAATCCGCTTCGCGACCGTCTCGTGAAGATGATCCTGCGGGAGGGCCTGAGCGTCTCGGATGATGGCGATTTGACTACGATGCGCCTCGCTGTGTCCCCCGCGGAGCAAGCAATCTGCGATACCATTGTGAAGGATAACATCGCAGGCGTGGGGGCGGTGCTTAAGCAACCCGAAGACCGTTCAGCAGTCGTGCTGTTCGTGGCCTCTGCCGTCGCCTTCGACACCAATCGGCTTGAAGATAGCGCCTTCTTGTTCTATGCCGGGCAGTTGCGACTGCGGTTTGATGAGCAATGTTTTCCTCCAAAGACAGCCGACGGCCACAACCCGATTCAGGTTATTCGTGGTTATTCGTTGGAACTGGGGGCAAAGATCAATCCGGCCGTCATGAAGGAACCAGAAATCTTTTCCAACGCTCTCGCCCGAGTTGCCCGCTGGAGGCCGCGAGCGCCAAGCACATACAGCCCCGGCTACGAGTTCGACCAAAGGCTCACAGAGGAGGCTGCGGGGTTGGCCGCGGAAGCCAATCGCGTTGAGTTCCTGAAACGCATGGGCGATTTCGCGACGTTGCTCAGCGACAAGGACTATTTCTTGGCGATTCAGATCGTGAAAGGCCTTCGTGTTCACGGCGACGATCGGCTGCCAACGAAAGAAGAATACGAGGCAGCAGTCAAAACCGTATCTCGTATCGAGGAACAAAGAGGGATTGAGGGCTTCGGCACAAACTGATCCTGCCTAGGATGAGGCGTTTGTTCTCCCCGCTGTCGTCAGCCACCCCCTCTCCGCCTGAATCGCCTCCGTCCGACTGCCATACGGCCCCAAGACAGGCCCATCAACAGGCCCCATATCCGCCCACCAGAAACCGTTCCTGTCTGGCTCCACATGGCTCGCCCGGGTGATCTGCAACTTCCCGATCTCCCGCAGGTCCAGCACCTCGTCGTAGATGCACCTGACCGAGCCGCCAGCATCGACGACCAGTTCCATGTCGCTGGTCATACTCCCGCTCCCGTCTGCCCACGCCTGAGAATGTTCCTGCGGGGCCGATCAACGAGTATTTCTCCAACGCTCGCCTGAATCTGCTCGAAGTCCCGGGCCACCATCTGCCGGAGCCTGTTGGAGTCCCTGAGCGTCTGCGGCTCGACGCCATTGATTGTCTGCTGGGCCTGTTCGACGAGGGCATCCAGTTCCGGGCTGCTCCTGATGTTGAGCCGCCGGAACCGCTCGAAGAAGTCCCGGAGGTTCTCGACGGCTGAATCCCGGAACACCTTGGGCTGACCATCGTGGAGGCCAGTGAGTCTTTCAGCCAGATGAGCCGTGAGCCGCTGGAGTTCTGTGGCGAAGGCTTGCTCGGCCAACTCGACGGCACTCTCGAACCGCTCACGCACCCGGGCTTGCTCCGCTTGATAGACGTCGGGGTGCAGGGCCATGAGATACCCGGGCGGCTCGATGGTCGGGTATGAGACTTCCAGATCGAACAGGCCATCGAGCGTGGTGGGGTAGTCGCTGGCGTTGAAGAGCGTGCCGAGTCTGCGTTCTGCTTCTGACTTGATCGTGTCGTACTGGCTGGCGAGTTCGCGGGCGGCTTTTTGAAGTCGCTCGCGGTACGTCTGCATATTGTTCGCGAACATGCCGAGCGAGTTCTGCGGGAGGAGCCGTATGCCAGCCTCGGGAAACGGCAGCGTGACCGTGCGCCAGTAGCCAGATGCTTCAGACCTGACGGCAGCCACGGCACGGTAGGCGGGGTTCTTGGTGTCGAGGATGAGTTTGCTGGCCGAGAGGAGTTCGCGATCGGCATGGAACGCACGGGCTGCCGTAGTCCGCTGCTCCGGGGCGAGGGTCTTACGGACGCCCAGCCACGTGAAGGCGAGCCTGACGGCAGCCATGGTGGTGCGGAGCCTTTGGGCGGAATTGGGGGAAGTTTGCGTGGCGGGATTAATGGTGGGTTGGGTTGTGGATCGAGGGTACTGGCTCTGGCTGGTGTCGTGGGATGTGGTGGTTGCTGTGGACATTGGGTGCGTGGAATCTCCTTGGAGAGTGTGTTGAAGGCCCGGCCGCGCAGACTGGTGGCGGCACAGGCTTGGAAAACCCCTTGGCTGGTGACGGTTTTGAAGGGCTACGACGGGCGATCAGCCACCGAGGCGACCATGAAGCCGCCTGCCACGAAGAGCCGGAATGAGGGTGCGAAAATCCCGGACGAACGGGCGGGCTTCTATCGAGATGAGCGATGGGGCCGCGAGGGGTACCCATAGGTAGATAGAAGAAGAAAGAGTTAGTGCAACATACGTTCTGTAAATCGCCGGTGGGTGCCCGTCCGAGTCGAGCGTAGCGAGACGAGGGCGGGCACCCACCGGCGGCCCGAGTTGAAGAGGTGGGCCATCGAGGTTTTCTTGGAAGT
>Ga0208864_1000836_pt1 | contig 10190 bp, 10 predicted proteins | sample CryBogmetaGMA05M_FD_184542 | JGI IMG/M metagenome (GOLD analysis project Ga0208864, IMG submission 184542) | Freshwater microbial communities from Crystal Bog, Wisconsin, USA - MA0.5M (SPAdes) | ecosystem: Environmental > Aquatic > Freshwater > Lake | place: Crystal Bog, Wisconsin, USA...
CTCCCCATCCGTGGTCAACGCCAGCCTCAACTGGGCCAGCATCGTCGGCATCGTGTTGGCCGTCGGTGGGGCTTTCCTCTATTTCATGAGGAGCTTCAAGCCAGCGCTGGCCAGGGATTACGACGTCTTCTTCGCAGCTATCGGCCTGCTGTGCGGCGGCATCCTGTTCTTCCAGGGATGGCGCCTTGATCCGATCCTGCAGTTCGGCCAGTTCCTGCTCGCCGGCACCACGGTCTTCTTCGCCTACGAAAGCGTGCGTCTGCGGGGCGTCACCACCGAACAAGCCCGACGCTCCAGCTACTTCGACGAAGAAGAACCTGGCCCGTTCCGCCCGAGGGGCGGCCTAGGCGGGGGTCGCGACTGGGCCGACGATCGGGAACGCTTCGATGAACCCGAGCCGATCAGGCGCCGGATCCCAAGCCGGGGCGACGAACCCAGCGACGAGGATTTCTATCGCCCCCGCCGGGCCAGCAGGGCCGCCATTCCCGAGCGGGCCGCCAGCAGGGACGAAGGCAGCCGATCCGAAGCCAGGGGCGCTGACTGGCAACGGCCGCGAAACCAAGGCTTCGATGATTTCGGTGCTGAAGCTGCGGCTCCGGATTACGACAATCCCCGGGCCGATCGCTCCCGCTACAGCGCCGGAGGGGCTCGTGCAGCCACAGGCGATTTCGGAGCACGGCGGCGGGAACGGGAGAGCGGCGAAGTCCGCCGGGGCAGCCGGCCGGTTCCGGCCTCCGACGCCATGCCCCGCTCCAGCCGCAGGCCAGCAGCCGGAGCTGAAGCAAGCGACAGTGGCACCACAGCAGCCGCCATCGGCGCCCGGGGCCAGGCCGGCGTGCCCCAGGGAAGTCCGATCCGGGGGGGAACCACGGCAGCTCCCGTCAGTGATGCCGATTTCACGCCGATCGACAACCGCAGCAACCGCCCAGCTCCCGTCGCCCCCCCCCCGGGTCCAGGCCGGGCGACCCCGGACAAGTCCAGCGATGCGGGCAGCGGAAGGCGCGACAACAGCGGTCGCTTCGACGACTGAACAGCACCCGGCAAGGGGCCTGAAGGTGCTTCGCTTCGGCAGCAATGCGGGCCTGGCTCTGCTGATCTCTGTGAGCTGCAGCGGCTGCGGCAGCTGGAGCTGGCAACGGCGACCGGCCTCGCCAGGGGGATTTGGGTCCATCGACCGCCAGGATCCTGCCCTCAGCGGCAATGGACGCCTGCTCGCCTCCATCGTTGCTCAGGATGGCCGGCCAACCCTGCTGCTCCAGGAGCAGCCCTCGGGCCGGCAGATCCGGCTGCGTCATCTACGGGGCCATCAACCGCACAGCTCCCCCTCCCTGAGCTGGAATGGCCGTTATCTGGCGGTGTTGATCCAACAGGGCAACCGCCGACAGGCCGTGGTGGAAGATCGGCTGACGGGTCGCCTGCAGCAGCTGCCCCTGCCCGGCGGTCTGGAACCGGAACGAATCAGCCTGGCACCGGATGGCCAGCGCCTGGCGATGGAGCTGCTGCGCAACGGACGCAGCCAGGTGCAGCTGTTTGATCTCTCGGCTGTGCTGGAACCGGATCGAGCCGGGGGCCTGACCACCATCGGTGGGGGCATGGCGGAAAGACCATGAAACAGACCTCTGCCCGGCGAACCACCGCGACCAGCCTGCTGAGCCTGGCCCTGGCAGGGTCCCTGGCGGGCTGCGGCGGCAGCATGCCGCGGCCGATGGGCGAGATTGATCAGCTGCTGCTGCAGGCAGGGGGGCAAACGGCTCCAGCCCTGGCAGGACGCTGGCTGGCCGTGATCAACAGCCGGGGAGGCCGGGAACGGGTGGAGCTGATCGACGTGGAAGCCCGGGCACCGGTGCCGCTTCCGGGCCTGAATCGAGCCGATGCCCAGCCGCTGAGCGTCGGCGTGGACGCCGCAGGACAGAAACTGGCGGTGGTGCGGCAGATCGAAGGCCACACGGAGCTGGTGCTCTACCGGCGGGCACTAATGGGCACAGAACGGATTGCCATGCAGCCGTCAGGAGTGCCACGCCGGCTGCAGCTCAGTGCCGATGGACGCCAACTGGCGGTGGAAGTGAGCCGCAATGGCCAGTGGCAGGTGGATCTGATCAGCATTCCTTGAACAATCCAGCGCGAAACTGGGAGTAAAGCAGGCGCCCACCCAAGACCAACCATATGAAGCCGTTAAGGACGGCGAGCTTGGGCACATTCATCACCCATTCACTTGGCTGAGCAAGGGAAAAGAACACTGCCGAAAAAAGGGCCCAGTCAGCCCTTCGCCTGGAGTGAATGGCAAAACTCAGAGACGCAAGAAATGCAGGGAAGAGCATGACGTCGTCGTGGGGGCGATGGTAAAAAGCCAAACGGCCAAGAACGGCATAGGCTCCTGTCAATTCAAGAAGGCTGGCATGAGCCGGCTTGATTCGCTGAAGCAATGAAAGCCTATAGACAATCAGGGAGGCGCCGACCAAGGCCACCAGCACGACAAACTTTGCCGTCAGGAAAGGACTGAGCCTGGCAGAGTTAAAGGGAATTCCGGCGATATTCCCAAAGCTGAAACCCAGGTCCTGCCCAAAAAGCCAATGGTAGACCACTCTTTGAAGGCTGACATCAGTCTGAGCACAAGCAAACAAACTCAACCCCACCAAAGCGCCAAAAGCCACAAGGCATCCACGCCACTGGTTGCGAAAACTAAAGAGCCCTATAAATGCAAGCCCAATCTGAGGCTTCAACATGGCCAGCAACCAACAAAAACCCGCAGCATATTTCCGCCCTTTTTCAAGGAGAAGCATCTGCAGCAAAACCATGCCGGTCGAAAAGAAACCGAATTGCCCCCACTCCAATGCTCCTGTGATACTGGTCATTGCGAAAGGGAGGATCAAACCCGTAAGCGCTGCCGGAATCCCAGAACCACGAAGCCTGCGGAAACCAAGCCAGCTCATGAGCAAAAGAGAGACTGCGACAGTAAGCGCAACGACCACTTTTCCCTGCAGCCAGTTTCCAGTCCCGAAAAAAAGGGAAAGCATCGGAAAGGCATAGGGAGGATAAACGGAATTACGCATACCCTGCAGGGCGTGGTCACCTGCTATGCCAGGACTTGGATAGACCCCAAAAAGAAAATAGCCATATTCAACAAAACGCTCATGAAGATCAGCACTGCCTCTCGGGTCCCAACCCAGCAGGAAGCCCACGTGAAACCGCCACAAACCGAGGCAGAAAACACCGATGATGAAAGCGGCAAATGCACCAAAAAGCAGCGACCTGCCTAAAAAAATTTTCTTCAATGCCAGCAACGGGTTCATCGGCAACGCTTTTATCTCCATAGGCGGTGTCTCAGCAACGAATGGCGCCCATGTTGCGCCCGATGAATTCAGGGCGCGGGCTACCCGTCAACGTCCCCAGGGGCCAGGGTTGCCCAGGGCGACCTGCCGCTATGGAAACCGCAGGCCGTCTGCTGCATCCGGCCAACGGCGACCTTGCTACGGCACCAGACCAGCCCAGTGCAGGAAGGTGTCACCGCTAAGGGCTTCAATCAGCAGAACCGCGACAAAACCCAGCATGGCGAAACGGCCATTGACCCGCTCGGCGTAGCCGCTCCAGCCGAAGGCCGGCGGATCACCGGTGGTGGCACTGGTGGCGGGGGGTTCGGGCATGGCATCGGGACCGGAGGGGGGGGCGGCGTCCATCGGATCAGGCATCACGGGCAAAGTCATAACCGGCCGCGGGCAACAAGCGCCAGGCGCCGGTGCCATCCAGCTGCAGCACCGTGTCGTGGAAGGCGGTGAGGGTGGGGCGGTGGCCGACGCTCACGAACGCCATCTCCCGCTGCACCAACAGCTCGTAGAGCAGTTTCTCAGTGCGCACGTCCAGGGCGCTGGTGGCTTCGTCGAGCACCACGAAGCGGGGCGAATTCAGCAGCAGACGGGCAAAGGCCAGCCGCTGCTGTTCGCCGAGGGAGAGCAGCCGGGGCCAGTCCTGCTTGATGTCGAGGTCGGGGTAGCGGCGCACCAGTTCCGGCAGCCGCACCTCCTCCAGCACATGCCGAAGCTGGTCATCACTGAAGCGGTCGGTGCTCTGGGGATAGCAGAGCTGCTCCCGCAGGCTGCCGAGCAGCATGTAGGGCTTCTGGGGAATGAACATCAGTTCGGCCAGCGGCGGCCGCTCAACACTGCCCGCCGCCGCCGGCCAGAGGCCGCTCACCAGGCGCAGGAAAGAGGTCTTGCCACAGCCGGAGGGACCCACCACCAGCAACCGCTGGCGTGCCGCCACCTCGAGACTGAGGTCCTGCACCAGCATGCGATTGCTGCGGGGGGGCACCAGATCGACATGGCGCAGCAGGATCGACTCCGGCCGCGGCACCTCGCCCTCAACAGTGCCTTCGATCTGCTTGTGATCCTCAGCAGACTCCAGAGCCAGCGCGGACTCGGCCCCAATCGCCTCCACCTTCGACTGGAAGCCCTCCAGACGGCTGATTGAGGCGGAAAAGGCCGCCAGCTCACTGATGTTGTTGACGATGTAGCTGACCGAGAACAGCACCTGGGAGAAAGCAATGCTGGCCTGGCCGAAGACACCGAAGTCCACCTCCTTGGCGAAATAGATCGGGGCAATCACCAACCAGGGTAGGAATCTAGAGAAGTAATCGTACGAGCGCTGAATCACGCTGATCAGAGCCTCCCAGATGATCAGGCGGTCGTAATTGCGGATCGCCCCAGCCAGACGCCGATCCGCCTCCCGGGCCTCCTCCCGCTCCCCCCGATAGAACGCGATCGATTCAGCATTGTCGCGGATGTGAACCAAGCCATAGCGGAAATCCGCCTCCAGCTTCAGTTGCTGATAATTCAGCATCACCAGCTTGCGGCTGACAAAAACAATCAGGGCGGTGCCACCACCTGCATAAACCAACAGCAGCAGGGCCAGGCGTGTATTGATGCTCCACAAGACAATGATGAAGCTCACGAACGTGAGCAACGCCTCCAGGATGCCAACGGTGACACTGAGGCTATTGCTCGTGAAGCTGGCGGTGTCCTGGGAAATTCGCTGGTCAGGGTTGTCGATTTCCTCCTGGCTCTCATCATTGGGATTGAGAACGTAGTAGGCCCGATTGGTGAGATAGCGCCCCAGCAGACGGCCACTCAACCACTCGCGCCAGAGCAGGCCCAGCTTGGGGATCAGATAACTCTGGATTGCCCGGATCGGCAGCGCCAGCACCAGGCAGAACGCGTAGATGGCAACGATCTTCCAGAACTCATCGGCCTTGTAGGCCACCAGGGCGTTTTCAATGTTTCGGGCAACAAAACTGATGCCCACATTGATGCCATTGATCACCAGGATCAGCAGCGTGATCACCCCCATCAGCAGCCAGGGCAACCAGCGACCCTGCCGCAGCTTGCTGCGCATGGCCACGAAGCAACCCAGGCCCAGGGCGAACAGCAGCATCACCACCGGACCGATCGGGCTGCCCCAGATCGCGGCCACCTGGGCCGGCACTCCCGGCAGGAAACGCCCCTGCAACGTCGGAATCCAGGCGCTGCTGAGCGCCACCACGGCCGTCAGCAGCAGCAGGGTGAGGCCCACCACCACAGCCAACAGGGCCAGGCCCAGCACCAGGAACTGGCCGCCACCGCCTCCATCGAGGGGCAGGAAATAGGGTTGGGCCAGGCGCTGCAGCTTAATGAGCTGCTCGCGGAGGGCCTTGAGGGGATTCATGGAGCGACGCGGATAGGGCCATTGTCGCCGTTCCGGGGCCCGCCTTGGCCGGCTCAGCCTGGCGGCCAGGCCAGGGGCCGGCCGCCGATCACATGCACATGCAGATGGAACACCGTCTGGCCGGCTTCGGCTCCGCTGTTGATCACCGTCCGCCAGCTGGCCAGGCCCTCCTGCTTCGCCACCCGGGCGGCCACCAGCAGCAGATGGCCGAGCAGGGCCTGGTGCTCTTCGGCGGCAGCGGCGAGCTGGGGAATCGGCTCCCGCGGAATCACCAGCACATGCACCGGCGCCTGGGGGGCCACATCGCGGAAAGCCAGGCAGTGCTCATCGGCATAAACCTGATCGCAGGGGATCTCGCCGCGCAGGATGCGGCCGAAGATCGTGTCCGACGCGGGATCGGGGCAGGCCTCGCTGGTCATGGGATCGGGCAGGCGCAGCGCCTGGACGCGGGAGCGATGGGACGGGGGTGGCACTGGTGAGGCAGTGATCCCCTGGTGTGATGTTGGCACGGTGCTGCAGTGCGGCCCTGCGGGGCCTGGAGGCCCTGCCGGTGACGGTGGAGGTGGACATCGCCCCGGGCCTGCCGGGCCTGCAGCTGGTGGGCCTGGCCGATGCGGCCGTCCAGGAGGCCCGCGAACGGGTGCGGGCCGCCCTGCGCAACAGCGGCCTGAAAGTGCCGCTGACGCGGGTGGTGGTGAGCCTGGCCCCGGCGCACCTGCGCAAGGAGGGCCCGGCCTTCGACCTGCCGATCGGCCTGGCCCTGCTGGTGGCCAGCGGCCAGCTGGCCCCCCAGGCGCTGGCGGGGATCTGGAGCGCGGCCGAGCTGGGGCTCGATGGTCGCCTGCGGCCGATCCGCGGCGTGCTCGCCCTGGCGATGGCGGCCCGGGCGGCCGGCGCCAGGGCCCTGGTGGTTCCGGCCGCCAATGGGGCCGAGGCCGCCCTGATCGAGGGGCTGGCGGTCTGGTCCGCCAGCGACCTGCGGGGGGTGCTGGCGTTGCTGGCCGACCCCGACAGGGCCGCCCTGCCGCTCCCGGCCCGGCCGCCGGAGCCGGCAAACCCGGCTGTGGGACCGGACCTCGCGGAGGTGCGGGGTCAGGCCCATGGCCGGCGGGCCCTGGAGATCGCCGCGGCAGGCCGGCACCACCTGCTGCTGGTCGGCCCGCCGGGCAGTGGCAAGACGATGCTGGCCCGCCGGCTGGCAGGTCTGCTGCCCCCCCTGGCCCGGGAGGAGGCCCTGGATCTGACCCGCCTGCATTCGGTGGCGGGCCTGCTGCCCGAAGGCAGCGGCCTGGTGCGGCAGCGTCCGTTCCGCAGCCCCCACCACAGCTGTTCGGGCGCCGCCCTGATCGGGGGTGGCAGCCAGCCCCGGCCGGGCGAACTCAGCCTGGCCCACCACGGCGTGCTGTTTCTGGATGAACTGACCGAATTCCGCCGGGAGGTGCTGGAACTGCTGCGCCAGCCCCTAGAGGAGGGGGACGTGTGGATCAGCCGGGCCCGACAGCGTTGCCGTTTCCCCTGCCGGATCACCCTGGTGGCCGCCACCAATCCGTGCCCCTGCGGCTGGTATGGCGATCCGCAGGGCAGTTGCGGCTGCAGCGAAAGTGGCCGGCGGCGCTACTGGGGTCGGCTTTCCGGTCCGCTGCTCGACCGGATTGACCTGCAGGTGGTGATGCGTCGCCCGGAGGCGACGGAGCTGGCCGACCAGTACCGTCCCTGCCCAGGGCCGGCGGTGGAGGACACCCCGACGGTGGCCGCCCGGGTGCAGGACGCCCAGGCACGGATGGGCTGGCGTAACCCCGATGGCCTCGGCAACGGCCAGGTGAGCGCCGTCCAGTTGCAGCAGGTGCTTGCCCTGGAAGAGGAAGCGCTGGCCCTCTGGGAGCGGGCCGTGGTGGGTCGCCGGCTATCGGCCCGGGCCGGCGAACGGGTGCTGCGGGTGGCCCGTACCATCAGCGACCTGGCCGGAGCAGAGCGGACCGGCTGCGCTGCCGTGGCGGAGGCGCTCAATTTCCGATCTTTCGATCGGCTCGGGCGCTGAAGCTTGAGTCGGCTCGGGCACTGAAGCTTGAGTCGGCTCGGGCACTGAAGCGGTGGCTGAGGGGCCGGCCGCGGAAAGCGGATCAGCGGCGGCGGCGGCGCTGTTGGGCCTTGCGCTTGTACTTCTCGGTGGGGGTCTCGTGGTGGCGCAGTCGCTTGAGATCGGCAAAGATGCCGGCCTTGGACACCTGGCGCTTGAAGCGACGCAGAGCGGATTCGATCCCTTCGTTTTCGCCGACGGTGACCTGGGTCATGAACTTGTGCTGGAAACACTTGAGCAGCCTGGCACCTTAGCAAGGCCCCTCCCCCAGCCCTCAGCGGGGGGTGACGGGAGCCTTGGGAACCGTCCCGGCCGGTTTGCCGGCGGCCGCCTGGGGCGGCGCCAGCGCGGGCGCCACCACCGCGGCCTGGGCGCCGGGCCAGGCCTCGGTGTAGAGGTACACATGGCCGAGGTTGCGGCCGCGGAACTGGCGCCGCATGATTTTCCAGCCTGGCTCCAGCTGCAGCTTCACGAAGCCCTGGGCCAGCCCCTGGGTGCGGGCCACCACCAGCTCCGGACCGGCTCCGGCCCTGGTGGGCAGGGCAAGCAGATGGGTGTCGTTGCCGACCTGGGTCACACTGAGGCGGTAGCTGGTGGCCAGATCGCTGCCGCCGACCCGGACCGAATAGCCGTTGGCGTCGATGTAACGGCTGCAGATGCCGGTGAAATCGAAGCTGGCCAGCAGCGGATTCACCGGAGCGGGCTTGCCTTCCCCAACGGCGAAGCAGGGGCGACGGGTGTTGAGCTGCTCGTAGATGTTGAGCTGGGAGCGCTCGCCCTTGCCGATCGGCGCCGCCACCAGCACGAAGCGCTCCTGGACCACCTCCGACGCCCCGAACAGACTGCCGCCGGCCTGGGGAGGAGCAGGGAGCGTCGCCGCCGGCGCGGGGGTGGCGGCCAGGGCCGGCGGCACGGAGAGCAGGGCGGCCGTGCCCAGGAACGCCGCGGAACCCGCAGCCACAAGAGCTCGGCAGCGTTCAGCCCGAGGGGTCAGACCAACGCGGAACGACAGCGGAAGGTTCACATCAATCAGCGGATCGGCTGAGATCGTATGCAGCCAGAGCTGATGTGCGCAGCGGCCGTGGCCCAATTGCACGGCCGGTTTGGCCGCCGGCCGGTCTCAGGCCGCAGGCCGGTTGATGCGGATGGCCAGCAGCAGCGCCAGCACCGTGCCCGGCAGGCTGCCTCCCAGGATCGCCCTGGTGGTGGACACACCCAGATCCGGATCGCCATAGGCGAGCTCGAAGACGGATCCCGTGGCGGCGATGCCCAGGATGCAGGCCAGGCCGAGGAACAGGCCGGCCAGGGGTTTCATCGGCATAGGAGAAGGGCTGTGGGGGGAGGAACCGGCTGGTCAGCCGAGCGAGCGCACGTGGACAGGGTCGAATCCCTGCTGGCTGAGTTCGGTTTCCAGCCCCTGGGAGTCGGTGACGCGATCCACGAACAACACCCCGTTGAGGTGATCCAGTTCGTGCTGGATGCAGCGGGCGAGCAGGCCGTCGGCCTTGAGGCGCCGCAGGCGACCGAGTTCATCGCGGAAGCTCACCTCCACGGTGGAGGGACGTACGACGTCGAGATAGACCTTGGGAATGCTCAGGCAGCCCTCCTCGTAGGTGTTGAGGGAGGCACTGGCGGCGGTGATCTCCGGGTTGATCAGCACCAGCGGCGGGCTACTCGCTTCATCGATATCGAGATCGATCACCAGCAGTTGCTGATGCACACCCACCTGGGGGGCCGCCAGGCCGATGCCCCGGGCGGCATACATGCTGCGCAGCATGTCGCGGGCGAGGTCACGCACCGCCTCATCGATGCGGGTGATCCGGCGGGCGGAGGAACGTAGAGCGTTGTGGCCGAGGGTATGGATGGCCAAGGGCGGCTGATCGAGCGGCTCCTTCGGGACCACCACCGTGCGGCTGTTCTGCTCCGCCGAGCGGGCCAACTGGGCGAAGCTGCGCGCCAAGGCATCACCTGAAACGATGGTAATGATTGTAGAAGCCACAGGCGGGAGATCAGGGTGGCGCGAACGCATGGGGGCCCCAGCCCCCTGCCGGCGGCGGCGGCACTGGGTCAGACACCGGTCCTCAAGGAGCCGCGTCTGCACGGGGGCTGGCTCTACTGGCTGGAGCAGCGGCCGGCGGAGCAGGGGCGCACCACCCTGCTGCGCCGGCCCGCCGCCCGGTTCTCCCCCGACGGCCCCGATGCCCCCGTGGAATGCGGCCGCGAACTGACGCCGGCCCCCTGCAATCTGCGCAGCCGAGTACACGAATACGGCGGCGGCGTCTATGCCTTGGGGGAGGGGACGGACGGACAGGAGCTGGTGGTGTTCTGCGAGGACCGTGACCGCTGCCTCTGGCGCCTCGACCTCCCCGCCGAGCAGCCGGCTGACCGCCTGGATGACGGGCCCGCCGCCGTATTCGTG
>Ga0208864_1000847_pt1 | contig 10136 bp, 14 predicted proteins | sample CryBogmetaGMA05M_FD_184542 | JGI IMG/M metagenome (GOLD analysis project Ga0208864, IMG submission 184542) | Freshwater microbial communities from Crystal Bog, Wisconsin, USA - MA0.5M (SPAdes) | ecosystem: Environmental > Aquatic > Freshwater > Lake | place: Crystal Bog, Wisconsin, USA...
GTCCACGAGCCAGCGCCGCACTTCACAGTGACGCTCGACTCCTTCGGCACCAGTACCACCTCGTCGCCGCTCGCGGCCCGCAAGATGGCACTCAACCGATGAGCCGGCAGCAGCATGGCGTCGCCGTGGTACTCAATCTCGCGGTCGATGCGCACCTCAAGATCCGTGCCCGTCAGCAGACCGTCACCGAGCCGGACGTTGCCCAGGATGGGCTTCGCGTGCCGTGCTGGGACAGCCCTGAGCACGTCGGCAAGAGCCGCCCGTAGCGTTGAGGTTGCCAGCGTGATTCCACTCGTCTTCCGTTCCCGCGTTGCCGTTGCCATTCCTTTGGCCCTTTCGATTGAGAGATACACCAACCAAGATCCCGAGAGCGAAAGTGCCCGCGAGAAGTGTTTCGCCGATTGCCAGCCACACGAAGTCAGAGAGCGTCACAGTTCTTCTCCCGTGTCCTCAAGCAGCGTCCACGTCTTGGGCTGCTCGCGTGCTTCGATGTGCTCGAAATAGCACGCCTGCTTGACGAGACGCTGGCGTAGCTCGTCGTTCTCGCGGCGCAGCTGCTTGATAAAAGCGATGGCGCTGCCGATGGTGCGAGCGTTCGCCACCAGGGCGTCGTGCATGTTCCAGTTGTCCGCGTCTTCGCTTGCGTGAACGCAGCCGCCCTGTAGACGCAACAGACGCTTGATGAGTCTTTCGGTAGTCATACTCGCACCATGATTCCACGGGACTTCCCCGGCTCGCGGACGATCCAGCCCTTACGCTCCAGCTGCTCAAGCATCCCCGTCACCGCGTGCGGCGACTTGTAGGCGAGCCCGGCCGCGATCTCGCGGACGCTTGGCCCCCACATGCCGGCGGTGCTGGCAATGAACTCGTACGCCCGCTGCTGGCTAGGCGTGAGCGGCAGACGCTCGATGGTGGTGGTGTTCTCTGGGGTCATAGGTCTTCCTTATTGAGTTTCATGGACTGTGCAAACGCGGACACCGTTCCTCCTGTTCTTTGGTCACGCCTCCATGCGGCGTACTCCGCATCCGTAAGACGCTCGTTGGCGTCTCCGCGATAAAACCGACGCTTGGACTGATCCTGCGGAACAGGCAGCGGCTTTGACGCATCCCGGTTCGTGCCGCCCTTGTCCTGGCAGCGAGACAGCCACCGAACGACAAAGGCACGCCAGTTCCGCTTTCCCGCCTTGCTGGGGTTTGCCTTAAGCCAGGCCGTAGCCTTGGCAAGCTCTTGCTCAACGACGGCCCCAGGAAACGCCACGGCCCATTCGTGGCGGTCAGCGTCCAGAATGCCCACCCATCCGCCATCGGCCGTCCAAAGAACGACAGAGGCCGGCTGCGAGCGTTTCCGCCGTTTCGGCGGATCGCTCGTAGCATCCCCATGCGCAGCATGGGGATCTTTGCTTGGTTCTGGTTCTGTAATTACTTCTACCTTTGGTTCTGGTTCTGGTTCTAGATGGCATGGTTTTGCTAATGCGTCCGCATTGCCATCGCATTGCGTTTGCCATCGCTTATTTGCTGCCCTTCTCCCAGCTTCAGAGCGAGAATCGTGCAAATGTGCCTGTTTTTCACGCTCAGTCTCAAGGCGTGGGTGGCTTAGTCGCTCGCGGTCAGTCCCAGCGTCAAAAACTTCAAGGCGTCTACGAATGGCTTTCCAGTCTTCCTGGTCGATGCCGCCAGCAATGCGTCCGCATGCGTTCGCATCGTTGGGCAGGCCGTGGTTGTCCCAGGCGTAGCACAGCAGCCGAACGTACGCCCCGAACTGGTGTGGCGTCATGTCCACGCAGCTGCTCACCAAGTCAGACGTATACAGCGGCATCCAGCAGAACTTTGCCATCAGTTCACCTGCACGTTCTTGAGCATCAAATCGACTTCAGTGCATACGTGAAGCCAAACTGCGTCCTTGCGGTCCTTGGTCATCTGATGGCCAGGCGGGACGTGTGCGGCGGCAAGCTCGATCGCAAGTGCATAGTTCTCAACACGCGACCGCTGCCAAAAAACATTGTCCGCTGGCTTCACTCTTTCGTGACGCCTCATCCAGCCTGTGCCGCACGTCCTAACGATTTCTAAAAGCTTCCATTGCGGAAGCATTGCAAACTCTTTGGCCATCCTGGCCTCCTTTTATCTAAACCAATAGCAACCACTAAGACCTAACCGAATGCCGCCGCTCGACCCACGAGTTGCCGACACTGGTTCCGCAGTTCTCGCAACACAGCCACCGAAGCTTGCCCATGCTTTTGACTTTGAATTGGTCGCAGCCGCAGACGCAAACAACAGGGTCTTTACTTGCGGAGATCTGCTGAAGTTGCCGGTTAGCATTGAGGGTCGAGCCTCTACGTGGAGAATCCCAGAGTTCGATTTCGTCCCACTTTTGAGAAACGATCAACCTCTTTCGCGGAATGCTTGTTACTGAAGATTGATCTATAACAGCAGGTAATGGCTTCGCGTCCGAGATTTCGGCAGAAGACAATGCGTTTGTAACGGAGGAGTTGTTTGCAATGTCCCTCAGTTTCATAGCATCTACAAAAGACGCTGAGTGACCGTCAGTTATGCGCCTTAGAACATCCTCCGCACTTCGGTGAACTGGCTGATTCGCTGATGTTGAGCCGGATGAATTGCGATTGCGAGACACGAACATCTCGGCCTTCTTGGCGTCGTTTATCAGTTGGTTGACAAGACCTACGATGTATTCGCGGTCACCCTTCCAGGTGGGAGTCCACAAACCACGGTATCTCCACTTTGAGTCGAACCATGTCCTTCGATTGATGCCTTTTCTCTTCAGTTCCGTCACGACATTTGCGTTCTCCCAATGCAGCCTCACCATCAAATGTTTCATGCCATCATCTGCCGTCGCCGCCTTTGACAAAGGGTGGTCCTCATCTTGCAACTGCCAGCGGTCATCTCCGCACGACTTCCAGATCAGTCCGTAATAAAACGCGTACAATGACTCGTTTCCAATTTGCGAAAACAGCGGCCCTGCTTTCGGCTTGAATAGTCCGCTTACAATAACGTGGCCGATTGACTCAAAGGAGCGCATGCAAATGCGCTCGCTCCCGTCCTTTGATCCAAGGCTTCTTGAGCCGCTGTCTGCTATCCACCAGCACCGCCGCCCGCTCGCTCTCATGTCGTGTATCTTTTTTTCGTAACGGCCTGTTCCGCTACTAATCACCTCAACGGCCGTGTCTGTTTCTTCGTGGTATGCGTCAAACTGAAATGACGTACTGCTGTCGCGGTGCTCGCAAGAGAATCCGATTGAGTGAAGCCCTCGCTTTATGCACAGATGAGCTGGCGTTTCAAATCCAGAAGGGCACGATCCGCGGGCGGAAGCGTGTGCGAAAAAAGGAGTCCCTCTCGCGTGAACGTAGAGCCGCATTTCTCCGCGACATTTCGGGCACGAAAACGATTCGCCGCTGCTGTGGAGGCCAGATACAACTGCGTGATCTGCGGTCAGCAGTTCGTTGGACGAAACGAGAACCGCAAAAGGGTTCGCTCTTGAGGTGGCTCGGTCGCCTTCCGGAAGAGACGTAAGGCGATCAAGGATGGCGTCGTCTGGTATTGGTAATCCAACCATTACGCCTTCCTCCAAATCGTGGCCATCCGCCCGCTGCTCGTCCGCCTGGTGCCGGCCTCCACGATCAGGCCACGCTTGGCCAACTCAATCCGCCTAGGCCGCACGGTGCTTGCGTTCATCTCGAGCTCGTTCGTGATCTCCTCGTCGGTGCTGGGCGTGCGACACAAGAACTCGTAGACGCGCCGCTGCATCGCGTTTAGCGTTGTCGGCCCGAGCGAGTCGGCAGCAGCGGCCGAGGTGGCCGAGCCGTTCACGCTGGGCGCTCGCGTTGCGAACAGCGGAAGTTCGCATTTCTGCACGTAAAAGACACTCATGCCACGGCCTCCTGTGCATCAAAAAGAGTTTTGCTATTGGCTTCGTGCGTCCGCTCAGCCTTGGCCAGATTCTTTAACGCCTGAGCGTGGTACTCGGGCTTCAGTTCGCAGCCGTAGAACCTGCGGCCACGCTGCAGTGCCACGTATCCCTCACTGCCAATGCCAGTGAATGGCGAAAAAACAACCTCGCCGGGGTTGCTGTACAGCCTCACAAGCCTGTCAATCACGTCCAGCTGCAGCGGGCAGATGTGCTTCGTGTCCTCTTCGCTGCGGGCCTCTTTGACGTTCAGCGTGTTCGTCTCGCGGATGTCACTCCAGCAGCATTCGGCCCAGTCAATCCACTCGTTCCTCGACACGTCTCCTTCAGAGTCGATGGCTAGTGCGTTGTCGCCTGGTGCCCGGAACTTGATGAGGTAGTCGGGCAGGCACCCACGCTGCTTGGCCCTGTCGCTCTCCAGGCCGGCGAACTGGAGCTCACGGCTTCGCGTGCGAATCGCCTGTGCCTGCGGATTCTTTCTCACCACCCAGTCATATTCGTAGACGAGCCCGGCACGCTCACCGAGACGGATGTTGAGCCCTCGATAGTCGTGCAGCCCTACTTCGCCGGAACGCTTAAGCCTTGGGATCTGCATGACGTGAACGACAACGGCCCGGCCAGGCTTCAGCACGCGAGCGAGCCCGCGAAAAAAGTAGGACAGGTGAATCTTGGCTTCGCCTTTCATGTTCTCGCTGTTGCCAATGTCCTCAGCCTTTGACGTGTAGGAAAACAGGCTTGGGAACGGTGGCGAGAAAACGGAGAAGTCAACCGAATGCGGTGGCATCTCCTCGAGCATGTGCGGGATGCAGTCGCCGTGGTGAATGGCGTACGGTGAATGGTCAGGCAGTAGCGTCACGAAACATCGCCTCCTGCTCGCGGGTGTCGGCCTCGACGCGACGTGCCTTACGCAGCACGTTCTCAACCATCGGGCGTTCGATGTCAGTCACGGGGACGTGGACGTTGAGCGGACGCCACGAGCCGACGCGGTTGCTCCTTTTGACGGCCTGGTAATACTCCTCGTAGGAGTCCTGCAGGCCGCTAAATACCTGTCGCGTGCAGATTTGCAGATTGAGTCCGAAGCCCAGGATCTTGGGCTTGGTAATGAGCACCTTGATGCTGCCAGCCTTGAACTCGTCAACGAGCCGCTGGCGTTCTTCCTGTGGCGTCTTGCCGTCAATGCTCGCGGCCTCGGGAATCATGCGGGCCAGCATGTGCTGCTCGTCGTTGTAGCGGCACCAGATAATGGTGCTTTCGGTTGGCCACTCTCGCACCATGTCCACGATGTACTGTGGCTTGATGCTGCTTTCGCACTTGGCCATCCGCGAGAGCTTGGCCCTAGTGGTGATACCGCCTAACTCAGTGACGAACAGCTGGCCCGTCGTGGCACGTACGGCCTTTTCCTGCTCCACAGATAGCCGCACGTCATCAATGTGAACGTGAATGGGCGGGATGTTGTGGACGTTATCTTTCCAGCCGTAGGTGCTGGGATCTGTCAGGAAGATGCACCAGTGCGAAAGAGCACGGTAGAAGGGCCGTAGTGCGTGCGGCTTTAGTTCCCAACGCTCCATCGTCTGGCCACGATTGATGAAGAACTTAGCAAGGAATGAGTTGACGTTTGGGAAGGCGTCCAGAAATACGGCGTGGTTCGCATACTCGATGCGGTCGTTTGGTGCCGGCGTGCCGGTAAGGGCCAGCTTCCACTCAACTCCCGCACCCATTCGCAGGCAGACTTGGCCCCATTTCCCGTAGTGGCTTTTGAGCATGGACGATTCGTCCAAGATGAGCCCCGCCAGATCGCCATCGGGCGTATCGTCTCGGAGTGCGTCGTAGTTCGTGATGCCAAGCCGGCCGCCTGGCTTCTTCATCCACTTGGCCAGATCCTTGGCTGCCACCTGCTCAATGGGCAGCGTGTCGCCATAGAACTTCTCGGCCTCGGCCACCGTCTGCTTAACCACCATCAGCGGCGACACAATCAGCACGGGCTTGTCGGGCACCGTCTCGCGGACATGCCGGGCAAACTCCAGAAGCATTAGCGTCTTGCCGAGCCCGCAGTCAGCGAAGATGGCGTAACGCTTCTTCTCAACCGCCAGCCGAACAATGTCCCGCTGGTAGTCAAACAGCCCAGGCCGTGGCTCGTATGACGCTATAGATGGCTCTTCGGCAGATACGCCGATGTCACCTGCGTACTCGTCTGGAAACCAAGCCATCCGGCCGTGAATCTCGTAACGCGGCAGCGACTTGATACGCAGGAATCTGCGGTATGAGTCGATTGTGTCATCCAAATAAACCTGCATCGTCCACGCATCCTTTCGTGTGTATTTGCCGGGTTACGCCCGGCGCGGCTGACTCACCGCCGGATCAACGGCGTCGGCTGCGGTTGTTACTCGCCACCTACCGCTAGGCGGCCAATGCGGCCGTAGATACTCAGCCTGCTCGCCAATGGCGTGGCGTTAGTCTCCTGTCCAGTTCGTGCCCGGCCGTGGCCCTGCGTCGCCAAGCGTTTGGGGCTCCTTGCCCCAACGCTCATGCCACGCATGACGCACAGCCAGCTCGTCGGCGTATGGCCGTTCTAGGAGCATGGATTCCATAGCCACCGCATTGGCGATCACCATCGCGGCGTGCTTGTTGCCAGCCGTCTGTATTGCCGTGATGGCCTCGTCAAGCGTCATGCCGTCACCTCGTGCTCGGCGGCCTCGTGGGGGAACTCCTGGCCACGGTCTTCGGGCTCAACGGTCAACGCCGGCACGTCCTGCTTGCCAGAAAACCTCCGGTGCTGCAGCGGCTCGGCGTGGTGGTTCACCGTCACGCTCACCTGTGGCTGACGCATCCGGTCGGCCTCGTCTGGATCGACGATGCCGCTGAACCCAAAGGCGTAGCGGATAGCCTGGATGGCTGACTTGTGGCGAAGCATTCGGGCAGGCCACTTCTTCCATGGCTCCGTGCCCTGACGGCACTCGGCCAGGTACTCGGTTACCTCAACCGGGTGGCTACGATCCTTGCGATGAACCTGGGCCGTGATCGCCACCAGCTGCCCGTCATCGCCCAGCCTGTCCACAAACGTGATGCCGTCGTAGGCAGAGTGGTTGTTCGCCATCGTCATCCACCCGTCGATGCCAACGATGGGCTGGATGCCGCCGGCCCGTGTCGGGAAGGCGTAGATTTCCTTGGTCACCGGGTTCAGCCCGTACTCGTTGGCGACCAGAAGAAAGGCAGCAAACTGCTCCTTTGTGGCCTTGTCGCAGCCACAGGTGGCACGCACCGTGGCCTCAAAGGCCGCTGGCTCCATGCCAAACTTCGTGGCCATGCTCAGCAAGATGCTCTTGCGGTCGTTCGTGTTTGCAATCGTCGTGGTCATCGCGTCCCTTTCTGCGTTGTTGAAAAAAGCCCGCTCCGCGTCCTGCTCGGCGGGTGGTAAGTGCGTCCTTGCTGCCGGGGCTCCGCCCCACTCCTTCCGCTCAGCGGTTCCACCGCCTTGCGTTCCCTTGTTTCAGTGCGTGATGTCGGCAACGGGCACGTAGACCCAGCTGCCATCGGTGTTCACGCAGATCTCTCCGCGATCGTTGACCCATTCGACTCGGCCACTCCAGCGGCGACCGCAGGTAGTGCCGCTGACAAAATCGCCAACGGCGGGCTCTCGCGTCTTGTGGGCCGGGCTCACCGTCTGCTCGTGCAGGCCGGCTACTGCCGCTAGGTACTCGTTGTCTCCTGGCATGGGCTGTTGCATGAATGCCTCCTTCGTGGCCTTGCACACTTCCTGTCGGTATGTCTCATCCCTAGCCGTCGCATACGCAGCGGCGGCCTCCTGTGGCGTCTCGTAACAACCAAGCCAAACTTCCTTTCTGTAAATCATGATGCGAGCCTCGTACTTGAGCCTGGATGACGCAACTGCCGTGCGACGCATGCGCACGCCAACCGGATAAGGGCGGTCAGCTGTATCGCGATTGCGAACGTTCAGCGACTGAGTGGCAGGGCGAAGGTTCCCAATCCTGCAGTCCCACTTCACCCTGTTGATGTGATCGAGTTTTTTCGGAAGCCAGCCGTGCTTCAGCCGCCACACAAAACGGTGAAGCTTGATGAGCTTTCTTGTCTCTGGATCAACGCTCTCTAGGTATCCGAATCGCGTCCTGCTCCAGCGAACGGCCGAAACCTGCTCGGCAAACTGAGGATCAACGACAAAGAACAGCTGCGTGTTTCCAAACCTGCTTTTCCTGGGCGTCATGGTCATGGCTGTCTCCTTCGTTTGTGTTGGCGAACTATACGCCTGTGCACTAGCGTGTCAAATCAGAATTATCGGCGTGGCGCTCGTGGAAAACAGTGGTTTGGGGAGTCGAACTTTTGTACAGCAGCGGGTAGTGCGTATCGGGATTTGGGCTGAAGGCTAACGGAAGTTCGGTTAACGTGCAAGTGCTCCAGCCAACGCATGAACCAGTGCGTCGATGCTGTGGGCAATGGCTTGGGCAAGGTCGCTCGAGGTGCCGAGCTCCTGGCCTAGGCGGATGAGAACGAGCGATTGAAGAGCGGCGTTCCAGTTGCGTGTCATGTGGCCCTCCTTGGCCAAAGAATCCTGTGTGCGATTGCCACCCGTTTCGCAGCTGTCGGCAGGCCGGGCGGCCCCACCTTTGTTTGATGTTGCCAGCCGGCCCGATTGCCGGCTGGCGTGACCGATGATCACTTGCGAAGAACCACTAACAGCGTGTGCTCGATGGCTTTTATCTGGCCGATGACTTCGGGCTGGCAGTAGCGATCGTCGCCACGCATGGCGACCAAAACGGACAGCTCATCCTGCAGCTTCTTGATCTCGGCCTTGCTGAACTTAAAGGTCTTCATCGTTTCGTCTCCCGTGTTCTGGCCGCGAGTCTCATTCGCTCGCATGCCTGTACTCTAGCGTATCGGAAGTTAGGCGTCAAGCAGTCCACAAAAAGATTTTTTCTGGCAGTTTTCGCTGTGGAAACGCTACTTCCGGCGAGCGACAGCCTTCTTGGGCTTCTTCCGCTTGGCGGCAGGACGCTTGGCAAGGTGCTTCTTGCCGTTGGCCCTGGTGCTCAGCCCGTCTCGAGCCCGCTCTGCTTCCGCCAGCGGGACTAGCTTCAACCGCTCAGAGAACGTCCGAACTATGAGCTTGCCCTCGCGGATGAGATGCCTCACCCACGAGTCCGTGCAGCCGATGTAGGCAACGGCCTCAGCAATCGTCAGGTATTCGCCGCCTTCAATCTTGTGAGCCATTGCGATCATGCCCCAATACTACTGCCAAGCGGGAGTTAGTCAAACTGTCCAGCCGCCCAGACTGTCCAACCATCGCAACCGGCGCGAGCGTTTGAATCCGCACGACCGGCTGCCGATGGTGGAAGTATGAGTGGAGGCGAGACCACTCAAAACGTTGTACAGTGAACTTCTGTACACTAAGCAAAAGGAGAGTGGCAATGGAACCGATGACGTTGGTTGAGTTGTTTGAGCGGTATTCGGATCTGCGAAACCTGAACCCGAAAACGATGTTGCTGTACTCAATGCTTCTGGATCGCCTACGTGCGTTCCTGGGGCACGAGCCCACGGTGCTCGATCTAGATGACCTCGTGATCAGTCGCTACCTCAGGGCTCGCGCTACGCAGTCGTGGGGCGGCAAGGTGGTCAGGCCGGCGAGCGTGCAGAAAGACAAGGTCATGTTGGCCGCTGTGTGGAATCTGGCCGCACGCAAACGGTGGGCAAAGGACTTTCCAGAACTGCCACGCATCAAGGTTTCCAAGAGCATCCCCACCGGCCGGGCCTACACGGCAGAGGATGTGGCACAGATGATCCGGCAGGCTCGTCACCGGCGCGGACGCACCGGGGGCAAGCTCTCGTGCTGGTGGTGGTCAACGCTGATCTACATGGCGTACTGCACCGGCGAGCGGGCCACGGCCCTGCTGTCGCTGCGGTGGGGCGAGCTAGACCTAGAGCGTCGGCGGGTTGTGTTTTTGGGGTCAACGCGGAAGGGGAGCACGCACGACATTGAACGAGACTTCACGGAGCAGCTGGCGGCCATGATGCTGCCGCAACGGGGCCAACCGGATGAACTGGTGTGGCACTGGGACCGGGCTCGAGGCTCGCTTTGGACTTCCTTAAAACTGCTCTGCAGGCTCGCTGGCGTGCGTTACAGGGGCTTTCACGGGCTGAGGCGTACTCGGGCCTCATACGCTGCCCTAGCGGGCGGTACGGCCGCAGCCACCCAGGTGCTGGATCAC
>Ga0208864_1000859_pt1 | contig 10097 bp, 7 predicted proteins | sample CryBogmetaGMA05M_FD_184542 | JGI IMG/M metagenome (GOLD analysis project Ga0208864, IMG submission 184542) | Freshwater microbial communities from Crystal Bog, Wisconsin, USA - MA0.5M (SPAdes) | ecosystem: Environmental > Aquatic > Freshwater > Lake | place: Crystal Bog, Wisconsin, USA...
GACTCGTCGCGTCGCCGACGCCGTCGCCGACGCGACGAGTCGCGGCGCCGTGACGATCATCGGGGGCGGCGACTCCGCCGCGGCGGTCGAGCAACTCGGCTACGCCGACCGCGTCAGCCACGTCTCGACGGGCGGCGGCGCCTCGCTGGAGATGCTCGAGGGCAAGGCCTTCGAGACGGTCGCCGTGCTCGACGAGGCCTGAGCCACCGGGGCCGTCACAGGCCCGCCGTGTCACCCGCGGCGGGCGGCCCACCGCGACGGGCCGTCATCCGCGCGCCCGCCCGCTCGGCGTAGTCGCGGTCGTGGCTGCTCAGCGCCTCGAGCGGCACCGCGATCGTGCGGTGGCCCGCATCGATCACGCAGCGGCCGTCGGCACGAACGGCGACGAGCACGCCGACGACCGCGTACGACCCGCTGTGGTCGATCCAGCGGCGGACCGGCTCTCCCGAACGGCGTGCCGCCGCGTCGAGGGAGTTCGTTGGGGCCGCGGGGGCATCGTCCGGCGCGGCTTCCTCCGACAACGGGTCGGCACCGTCGGTCGGCTCGGCGGCGGGGACCGCCTCCGGCGCGGACTCGGCAGCGGGTTCGTCGTCCGAGAGCGGGGCGTCCTCGGCGGGCGAGACGGGCTCCTCCATCGGCTCGTCGCCGGCCGCCGGTGCGCCGCCGTCGTCGGCCGCGGGCTCGAACGGCTCCGGAGTGAGTTCACCGCCGAACGGTTCGGGGTCCGTCATCGGCTCCTCGGCCTCCGTGCCCTCCGGCGCGGTCATGTCGGCGTCCGCCGGAATGGCACCGGCGGCGGGCTCGCCCTCGATCTCTTCGAAGAGGTTCGGCTCGGACGGTTCCGCGGGCATCTCGGGCTCGGTCTCGGGTACCGCCGGTGTCTCGGGCACGGCAGGCTCCTCCGGCGCCGTGGGCTCGGCAGGTGCCTCACCGTCGGTCGCCTCGGACCCGGGGTCCGCAGGCACTTCACCAGGCTCTTCGACCATCGGCTCCTCCGCGGATTCGACCGCGGCGGGCTCGACGCCCTCGAGCGGCATCGGCGTGGCGGGCTCTTCCGCCGCGGGCGCGGCCGCTTCGGCAAGCGCGGACGCGGGCTGCACGGCATCACCCGCCGGCTGGAGATCGGGAAGCGTCACGTCGCCGCCGGCCGGAGTGGGCTCGGCGGCCAAGGTCGGCTCGGCCGCGGGCTCGACGGCGGCGGAAACCGACTCCGCGGCGGGTCGCGCGCCGGTGGCCACGGGCGCGGGGCGGGCCACGACCTCGGCCGAAGCCTCGCCCATACCTTCAATCGCACCCTCAACGATCGCGCCTTCGACAATCGCGCCCTCGACGACGTGCTCCATCACGGCCTCCGCGCCGACGGTGACGTCGGACGCGACGATCTCGCCCGCGCACGGGTCACAGGGGATCGCGCTGACGACCTCGTAGCCGCACGGCACCTCCTCATACCCACACGGCGCCGCCGACCAGTTCACCGCCGGCACGGCATAGACGACGGTCACGGGTGGGCAGACGACGGCGTGATGCACGGACCGGTGGCACGAACGGCGCAGGTACCAGCACGCGCGAGCGGTGTCCATCGACATCGACAGCGTGAGGACACCGACGAGGAAGGCATGCAGACAGCGACGCACGAGTCACCTCGGATACGGAGAGCGGAAGCGTTCCCTCCGTATGCTAATCCGCATTTTCACCCGAGCAAACCGCCGATCGACCGGGGCCGAAGGATGCCGTGGCGCCGGAAATGGGAAGGGGCCGGCGTGGCTTCCGCCACACCGGCCCCTCCTGGATCGAACCCGCCAGCCGCCTGCGAACGGGGTAGAGCACTGCGAGACTGACGCGGATCGTGGCCGCGCGACGAGCGCGGGGCCGTTCAGGGGATCCGGGTCAACGCAACGGGGATGGCACCTCCGACGGAATGCGGCAGCGGGTCGAATGTCGTGCCAGTGTTTTCGGCGCGACCGCCGCGGCGCATCCAGCGAAATCCGCCGGGGCGTCGATCCCTCCCAGCCCCTACGACCCTCACACGCCCGCACCCGTGGCGGTGCGGGCGTGGAACCGCCTCAGCTGCAGCCCATGCTGTTGCCGCAGTTGTGGCAGAGGTAGCAGTTGCCGTTGCGCACCGTGATCGACCCGCAGTTGTCGCACGCGGGCGCGTCGATCTGAAACTTCGCAAACTGCGTCTGCCGGTCGGCGGGGCTCGCGGCGGGGTCGACCGCCATCTTCACGCCCGCCCGCTCCAGGAGCGTCGACGACGCGATCACGGCCTTGGCGGTGGCGCCAGGCCGGCCGTTGCCGCCGGCGGGATGCTTTCCGCGGCTGCCGTTGACCTCCGCGCCCTTGGCCCTTCCTTGGCCATCGGCCAGCCCGCTCGCCATCGTGGCGGCGGGCTTGCGCTCTGTTTCCGTGTCGCCGCCGGCGGCGGCCTCCCCGCCGCCGCTCTCACCGCCATAGCCACCGGGACGGTTCGCCTCGCGATACCCCGGGATGAACTCGGTGCCCATCCAGCGGAAGAGGTAATCGACGAGGCTCTTCGCCACGGGGATGTCGGGGTTCTTCGTGTAACCCCACGGCTCGAACCGCGTGTGCGAGAACTTCTTCACGTACACCTCGAGCGGCACGCCGTACTGCAGGCTCATCGACACCGCCGTGCCGAAGGCGTCCATCAGGCCGCCGATCGTGCTGCCCTCCTTGGCCATCGTGATAAAGAGCTCGCCCGGGCGGCCGTCGTCGTAGAGGCCGACCGTGATGTAGCCCTCGTGGCCGCCCACGTTGAACTTGTGCGTCACGCTCCGCCGCGTGTCGGGCAGCCGCTCCCGCCGCGGCGCCGGCGTCGCCTTTGCCGCGGTCTTGTCGGCCTCGGTGCCCGTGTTCAGCGGCTGGCTCTCCTTCGAGCCGTCACGGTAGATCGCCAGGGCCTTCAGCCCGAGCCGCCAGCCTTCCATGTACGCCCCGGCGATGTCGGCCGGCGTCGTCTCCCGCGGCATGTTGACCGTCTTGGAGATGGCCCCCGAGATGAACGGCTGCGCCGCCGCCATCATGTTCACGTGTGCCTGCCAGGCGATGCTCCGCACCCCCAGCCGTGGCTTGAACGCGCAGTCGAACACCGGCAGGTGCCTGGCGTCGAGGCCCGGAGCCCCCTCGATCGTGTCGTTCTTGTCGACGTACGCGAGGATGCCCTCCACCGCGGGCTCGTCGTAGCCGAGCGTGCGCAGCGCCAGCGGCACCGTCTGGTTGACGATCTTGAGCATGCCGCCGCCGGCGAGCTGCTTGTACTTCACAAGCGCGATGTCGGGCTCGATGCCGGTCGTGTCGCAGTCCATGAGGAACGAGATCGTGCCGGTGGGGGCGAGCACGGTGGCCTGGGCGTTGCGGTAACCGTGCTGCCGGCCGCCGGCGAGCACCTCGTCCCAGACCTTCCGGGCCGCGTCGTGCAGATACCGCGGGCACGACGGGTCGATCTTCTCGACGGCGTCGCGGTGCATCTGCATGACGTGCAGCATCGGCTCGCGGTTGGCCGCGAAGCCCTCGAACGACCCGACTGCGGCGGCGAGCTCGGCGCTCGTGCGGTTGGCGGTGCCGTGGAGGATCGCGGTGATCGCCCCGCAGAGGCCGCGGCCCGCGTCGCTGTCGTAGGCCAGACCGTCGGCCATCAGCAGGCTGCCGAGGTTCGAGTAGCCGAGACCCAGCGGCCGGTAGAGGTGGCTGTTGCGGGCGATCCGCGGCGTCGGATAGCTGGCGTGGTCGACGAGGATCTCCTGGGCGATGAAGAAGATCCGGCAGGCCGCCGCGAACCGCTCCACGTCGAAGTGGCCGTCGGGCTTGCGGAACTTCATCAGGTTGATGCTGGCGAGATTGCACGCCGTGTCGTCGAGGAACATGTATTCGGAGCACGGGTTCGACGCGTTGATCCGGCCCGAGCTGGGGCAGGTGTGCCAGCGGTTGATCGTGGTGTCGTACTGCACGCCCGGATCGCCGCACTGCCAGGCGCACTCGGCCATCCGGTTCATCACCTCACGGGCCTTGTAGGCCGGGCCGGGCTTGGCCGGATCGGTCACCCAGCGGGTCGTCCAGGTGTCGTCGCGGTCGGCGGCCTCCATGAACTCGTCGGTCAGACGAACCGAGAGGTTCGCGTTCTGGAAGAGGATCGAGCTGTAGGCCTCGCCGTTGAAGTTGGAGTCGTAGCCCCCCTTCTCGATGAGGATGCGGGCCTTCTTCTCCTCCTTACTCTTGCACTCGATGAACTCCATGATGTCGGGGTGATGGACCTTCAGCGACTGCATCTTCGCCGCCCGCCGGGTCTTGCCGCCGCTCTTCACCACCGCCGCCACCTGGTCGTAGACCCGCATGAAGGAGAGCGGGCCCGAGGGCTTGCCGCCGCCGGCGAGCTTCTCCCGCTGGCTGCGGAGGGTGGAGAGGTCGGTGCCGGTGCCCGAGCCGAACTTGAAGAGCATCGCCTCGCTCCGCGCGAGGTCCATGATGTCTTCCATGTTGTCCTTCACGCTCTGGATGAAGCAGGCGCTCCCCTGCGGATACTCGTAGGGGTTCTCCGGCATCACCACGTCGTGCTTGGCATGATCCCACCGCCAGTTGCAGGGGGCACCCTTGACGCCGTACTGGTGGAACAGGCCCACGTTGAACCACACCGGCGAGTTGAAGGCGCCGTGCTGGTGGACGCAGAGCCACGCCAGGTCGCGGTAGAAGTGCTCGCCGTCCTGCTTGGTTTTGAAGTAGCCGTCGGCGATGCCCCAATCGGCGATCGTGCGGGCCACGCGGTGGACGAGCTGCTTGACCGAATGCTCCCGCTCGGGCGTGTGAATCTCGCCGTAGAAGTACTTGCTCACGACGACGTTGGTCGCCAGCTGGCTCCAGGCCGCCGGGATCTCGCAGGCGGGCTGCTCGAAGAGCACCTTCCCGTCCTCACCCTTGATGGCGGCGGTGCGGAGCTCCCATTCGGTGGTGTCGAACGGACTGGCCGCCTCGGTCGGGCAGAACGTGGGGCGGATCTCGATCGCGGTCCGGCCGGCCGCCGGCGAGCCGGTGGCGGGAGCGGTGGAAGCGGCGGGGGTGCCGGCCAGCGTGGCGGACGCGTCGAAAGCTGCCATGGATGAAACTCCTGGGGGAGCGGACGAAATGGGACGGAGAGAAAAGCGAAAACTCAGGGACTCGAACTCCACGCACGACCGGACACTGGGAGTATACTTCCGTATAGTCTCTCCACAAACGAACATCGGCCCGTTCGGGGCCCTGGCATGAGCGGTTCAGGTGGCCGAACAGGGCCGGCCGGGGCGATTTCCAGAAAGCAGGTCCATCTGCATGCTATCGCAAGATGTTGTGGTGGCCGGTTCGAGAATCCCTTCCTGTGGGCCGGGGGGTGAATGTAGCGTGAGCGTTTGGTGAGTCAAGGGACTTTCCCGCGACCGGTCCGGCGCCCGGGAAATTGCGGCCCCTTCGCCCTTCCGGAGGTGGCCCGCCGGCGGTCGTCGCAGGCACCCCTCGGGGGGGTTCCTCCAGGCAGGTGGCTCGCCGGCGGTCGTCGCTGTCACCCCTCGGGGGGGTACCTCCAGGCACGGTCGCGTGTTGGCGGCGACGATGCGAAACTGACGGATCCTGCCCACGTGCCCAGAAGCCTCGACGATCGCGGAGAAACGCCCCATGACCGCCACCGCCCACGCCTCCGGCAGCCGGCTGCTCGACGGCATCCGCGTCCTGACGCTCGTGGGCGACGACTATGAGGATCTCGAACTCTGGTACCCGAAACTCCGGCTCGAGGAGGCCGGTGCGCACGTCACCGTGGCCGGTCGAACCGCGGGCCGCACCTTCGCCGGCAAGCACGGCTACCCGTGCACGAGCGACGCCGCGATCGCCGACATGGAGGCGGGCGACTTCCACGGCATCATCCTGCCCGGCGGCTGGATGCCCGACAGCCTCCGCCGCGACGGCGCGCTGCTCGAGCTCGTTCGCAGGTTCGCCGCGGACGGCAAACTCGTGGCCGCCATCTGCCACGGCGGCTGGATCGCGATCTCGGCGGGCGTCTACCGGGGCGTCCGCGTGACCGGCAGCCCCGGCATCAGGGACGACCTCGTCAACGCCGGGGCCCTCTGGGAGGACGCGGCGGTCGTGGTGGACCGCCACTTCGTCTCCAGCCGCAGGCCCGGCGACCTCCCCGCCTTCATGGTGGCGATCATCGCGGTGCTCGCCGGCGGCCGAAACAACGCCGCGGCGTCGTGACGCCCGCGCGTCAGTACCACACGCCCGCGCGGACGAGCAGCGTGTCGGAGGGTGTGAGCCACGGCTGGTCGGAGAGGAAGTATTCGACCTTCCTTCCCGTCACCCAGCCCCCCTCGATTCGCCACGAGAGTCCGAGGTTCGCGGGCCGCCGCTCCCAGCCGGCGAGGAGCCGGTAGTCGCGGATGATGATGATCTGGTCGCGGCCGGTGCTCGACTGCATCGCCCACTGGTTGCCGCCGAACTCCGCGGCGACGTAGAGCCAGTGGCTCGCCCGCGGCCGCTCGGCGATCCGCCAGGCCAGTCGCGGCCTGGGGAAGATGAGCTCGAACCGCTTGTCGTCGGCCGGCGTCCAGAGCAGGCCGCCGGCGGGGAGGAGGTTGATGTCGTAGCGGTCGAGGTAGATGACACCGGCCACGACCCGCAGGTCCTCCGTCGCCTCCCAGGCGCCGAACCCGTGGCCGGTGACGCGCAGGGCCTGCGGCGAGTCGTTGTGGAAGTCGCTGTACCAGCCGGGCGACACCGCCAGGTCCACGCCCAGCCGCTCCCCCACCTTCCGGAGCCAGCGTGCCTGAATGTAGCCCTCGAAGAGCTCGTTCGGGATGTCGCCGCCGGCCGGGGCGGCGGTGAGCGTGCCCACGAACCCCGGCGTGATGAGCAGCGGCGAGTCGACCGTCGGCGCGGGCAGGCCGAGCGTGACCGTCTTCTCGAGCGTCGTGAGGCCGAGGCCGTTCGCGTCGAGCTTCGGCAGTTCCGTGATCTGGTAGAGCGCCTGCTGGAGCATGCCGGGCTTCGCGCCGGGGGGCAGCTTGCGACCCGCCGGCGGCTCGAACTCCTGCCGCGGCTGGCCCGGCGGGGCGACGTCGTCGGGCAGGAGCGGCTCGGTGAGATCCTGCGGATCGCCGAGCGCGGCCAGACGGATCCGGTCGAAGAAGCCCTCGTCCACCGGCGGCAGCGGCTTGATCTCGTGCTCGTCGGCCGCGGCATGGCCCAGGAGCAGCACCAGCGGCACCAGCGGCACAAACCAGCAGCGCACCACGCACCTCATGGCCGGTGACCATGCGCGGCGATCGAGGGTGAGGTTCACGGCTCGGCTAATACCCCAGCCCCAGCCGGAACATGATCGTGCTCGGCAGATCCACGATCTGCGGCGGCCCGTCGACGTAGAAGAGCTGCCGGTAGAAGACGTAGCCCACCTCGAAGTTCCCCGTGACCCCCGTCCGCGTCGTCGGGAGGAACTCGGCGCCGAGGGCGATGCGGATGTCGTTGTAGTCGAACGGCGTGATCATGTTGTAGTTGGACGTGCTGGGCGTGATCATGTTGTAGTTGGACGTGCTGCGGCGGAACGTCCAGGCACCGCCGCCGTACTCGCCCGAGACGTAGCCCCACCAGGCGCGCTGGGGGCCCGCCGAGAACTGCCAGGCCGCCTTCGGCGCCGGGAAGAAGATGTCGTACCGCGACCGCTCGTTCGGGGTCCACGTGAAGCCGAGCGCCGGCAGCAGCTTCACCTGGTTGCGGTCGAGATAGACGATGCCGGCCTTGGCCTGCACCGTGGGCGTGAGCTGGAGCGTGCCGATGGCGCGGCCCATGATGCGCCAGCTCTGCCAGACGAGCACGTCCCAGTTGGTGAAGATGCCGACGCGGATCCCGAGCTCCGCCCCCCAGAGCGGCGAGAACCGCGGATTCCACGCGGTGTCGACGAACACGTCGTAGGTGCTGGGAGGGAGGTCGGCCAGCTGCGTGGCCGATGTCTCGGGCCCGTCCCAGAGCTGCAGTCCGAAGCCCGCCCGGCGTGATCAGGAGCGGCGCATGGTTGAGGTTGGCCGGTGAGTTGTGGAAGAACGGCAGTGCGAAGGTGGCCGTCGTGTCGAGCTCGTTGACGCCGAGGTTGAGATTGTTGCCGTCCCCCATGATGTAGGCCCAGCTGCCCCGGGCCCCCTGGAAGACGTGCATCGTCTGCTGGAGCGTCTGGCTCTGCGTCGGGCCGCCCGTGGGAAAGAGCGACGCCTGCTGCGGGGGGCCGCCCGGGGGCACGAGCGAGGGCGCGGCGGTCGAGTAGCCCGGGTAGCCGGGCTGGCCGCCGATGGCCGAGGGGGCCCAGGTGGAGGCGCCTCCCGGCGGCGGGAAGACCTGCGCCGCCTGCGGGGCGTAGGGATCCCACGTCGGGGGCGGCGAGGTGAGCGGGGCCTGGGCGATGCGGTCGAGCGACGAAGCGGCCGGCGGCGGGAGGAACGCGGTCTGCGCGGACGCCGTCCCGACGGCCGCCACGAGCGGAACGATCGCGATCGAGATGATGGTCGCCGACCTCATGCCGCGCACGCTCCGGCGGGCCGCCGGACGGTGCCGGCGGCGGGGACTGACTGCGGGTGGACGATGAAGGACCGCGGGGGGTACCGCGCCGGCGCACGGGGAATCAAGGCCGCACCGGCGGGGTCGCACCGGGTAGAATCCGTGCCCCACGGAGGTTGCCCAGCTTGACGGTCGACGACCCGCGCGCCGCGCCCGACGTGGTCGATCCGGCGGCCCTGGTGGACGGCGGCGTGCTGGCCACCGTGGAGGTGCTCGCGGAGGCGGCCTCCACGATGGATCGCGGTCGGGCGCTCGCCGAGGATCCCGCCGCGCGGCTGAGGATCCCGCCGCGCGGCTGCCCGCGGCCGTCGTGGCCGACGTCCAGACGCACGGCCGCGGCCGGCGGGCGGCGCGCTGGTGGCAGCCGCCCGGGAGTCTCGCCGTGAGTCTCGTGATCGACGGCGGGCCGGCGGGCCGCCACGCCAGGGGACCGCAGCCGACATGGTCGCTCGCCTGCGGCGTGGCGGTCGCGGAGGCGGTGCGGCTGCTCGAGCCCGGTGTGGCGGCGGTCGTGCGCTGGCCGAACGACGTCGAGGTGGAGGGCCGCAAGCTCGCCGGCATCCTCGTGGAGACGGCGACGACGGGCCGCGCGATCTTCGGTATCGGCGTGAACACGACCGGCAGCGTGCGCGAGGCGCCCGCCGCGCTGCGGCACCGCCTCGTCACGCTGCCCGATCTCACCGGCCGGCCGCTCGCCCGGCAGCGGCTCCTCGCCGTGCTCGTGCCGCGGCTCGTCGACCTGATCGCTGCGATCGACGCCGATCCCGCGGTGCTCGCCGCCCGCTACCGGCCACTGTGCGGCCTCGACGGCCGGCCGGTGCGGGTGCACGCCGGCGACCTCGTCCACGCGGGCGTCTGCCGGGGCATCGCCGCCGACGGCGGACTCGTCATCGACACCGACACGGGCCGCGTCGTCGTCCGCTCCGGCAGCCTCACGCCTCCCGGCGCCGAGTGGCGCGGCGAGGCCGCGGGCTGACCCGGCGGTCGGCCGGCACCGCGACCACGCAGACCTCGCGGCCCGCGGTCGAGAGCTGCCGCGCGACGGGCGCGTATCCCCACGCTCGAAACTCGGCAAGCCAGCCCGGCACCTCGGCGGCACGCGACCAGTCGGGGAGTTTGAGCGTGGCGACGATCCCCCTGGGCCGCGCCGCGGCGACGGCGAGCACGCGACCGAGCGCCGCCATCGTGCTCCTCGGATCGATGTTCATGTCGGTGAGGAGCCAGTCGCAGCGGGCGAACCGCTTGAGCTGCACGTCACGGGCCCGCATCCGCCACTGCGTGAACCGCGGATGGGCCGCCACGCGCTCGTCGACGAGCGCCGCATCGACGCCCACCACCTCGAGCCCGGCCTCGAGGAGCCGCTGGCACGCGCCGCCGGGCGCCGCGCCCAGTTCGATCGCCCGCTCGCCCGGCTCGGGGAGGAGCGCGAAGGTGGCGAGCGCTTCGTCGAGCTTGAGCCACGCCCGCGACACCTTGTCGGCGGCGAGCACACCGGGGTAGATGCCGCCGACAAGGTGTCG
>Ga0208864_1000861_pt1 | contig 10081 bp, 9 predicted proteins | sample CryBogmetaGMA05M_FD_184542 | JGI IMG/M metagenome (GOLD analysis project Ga0208864, IMG submission 184542) | Freshwater microbial communities from Crystal Bog, Wisconsin, USA - MA0.5M (SPAdes) | ecosystem: Environmental > Aquatic > Freshwater > Lake | place: Crystal Bog, Wisconsin, USA...
CAAAATGCACAGCTGCACGAATCAATGCTTTTTCACCAGTTTGTCTATCACCCACAACAGTTCCAAATCCGAGAGTGTCATATGGCTGTATGACATCTAATGGGACATCTGCTTCATGAGCTTCGTAACCAACATGACGTACTACGTTACCATATACTGTATCAGTAGGTTTCATGTATTTAATGAACGTATTATTCAACTGCGCAACACCTACACCGGGTTTAGCCATTGATGCCACCTCGTACAATCCACGATAAGCACGATCAAGACGATCTGCCCACTCTGGCGTCTTTGGGACAATTCGAGTGTGATCAGAAACACGTCCATATTCGTCTTGCAACCCTGCTCGATATTGAATAAATCCTTTGGTTTCTGTGCGCTGGAATGCTGGTTTCAAGTTAGAGGGAATCCCGTTTTCTTTATGTTTGATTGCGCCTCGAAATGATTTCTCTGAATCCGCCATTTGTAAGACTTGGAGAGTCCTACGGGAAAGATTTAGAAGTGCGTCTGCTTCTTCGTCCGATTTTGCACGTCGATATTCATTGACATCTGTTTTGATGCAGTGATTTCCAACTGAAAGTGGGAGCAAATTTGAATCTTTTCTTTGGTCCACAAAGACGGTCCCTTTGAAATTATTCTCTTTGGTGTATTTCTCGACCTCGGATCTGGCATTATGTGGTAAAATTGTTCGACGAATCACATCGTCACCTTCAAATTCAAGAATGGCGTACTGTCCTGGCTTTGCAGAATGCGCTATGCATGCAAATGCAGGGTCGATGCCTCTGTAAGCTCCTTTTACCACAAGGATGGATTTAGTTCGTGATGACATGCGTTAAGAAGTTGATAAGCTTTGAAAACATACAACACCAAAAAAAAAGAAAACAACCGAACCACATGAGTTGAGAGTTTGTTTGCAGTCTTCACAATCAACGTATTTTTGCATCCATCTTTTCACATTCTTACGATATGTTTGTCTACTTGAATTCGCAAGATATTTTTGAACATATTTGTTAATGATTTATAAGTGTATACTCACATTTTTGTTTTTGAAACATAACGTTAGTCTCCGTTTTTGCGCCGTTCATATATTGGAGGAGGCAGATGTGACACAAATGATGTACGTGCTTTATGCTTCAATTGTTCTTCCCGCAAAGATGTGTGACTGCATACAAAGGTGATCACATTGTCAATGTCCTTACGTGACGAGAAGGACGACAAATTTGAATGTGCTTCATGAATGAGTGATTGATGACGTACGACGTCGACTCCTCGTTCTTTTAAGATCTGTTTGAGTGCGTGAATGCTAATGACTGGAAGTGCCTTTGTCGATGCGTGATTACTGATAACTTCACGATCGAAATTGAAGTGAGTTGTTGACGATATGGGACGAAGTAACTCGAATCTCATACTTGTTATTGAATGTAGCCTAAGAAAAAAACCACCTTGTGTAAACCATTCGACGCATCAGATTTTGTAACGTTCTTTATGTTAATTCACCAACGATTTTTTTCATGGATGCCCAGTCGATTGAATCTGCGCTGAAGCCAGCATTTGATGAAATATCACGCCGATCTAAAGCAACGTTGGCCCTCCAATCCCAAGAAAACGACGTCACGTACTTTTCTCGAGTGCCAGACGTGGATGCAAGTGTATTACTTGACATTCCCGATCAGTCTTACATATTGTTAAGTATGGGAACAGATGTGCTGGCACCGAGACCACTTGATCGTCGCCGTCCTGCACTTAGAGTGTACGGTGCGTTTCCATTCAAAGACGACGCGATCGAGCATGCATCACTCCTTAACAGCACACAGTGCTCGATTGTGGTTGTATGTCGGAACGAGTGGATCCTGATGCCGCAAGATGTGGCCACGAGAGATGACGTCGCACGTAATCAAGAACGTGTTACTCAAATACTTGCTTTAGATGAAGATCGACGCATTAAGTCACACCAGCTCTTTGAGAATGCACGAAAAGAGCATCGACCGTGCGACTTCGCGCCAACTGTGCATAAGAAGTGCGATGAGGAAATGGAAGACGCCGATATGGCAGTGTACGGTCGTCCCAAACGACTTCGCGCAGGTTTCGAGGTACGCGGCCAAACAGTATTTGCCTTTTGCGTCATACCCGACGAGGAGAATGGAGAGTGTCTCTTTAAAATTCTCGGATGTTTTGAGTCGACGAGCGATGCAAATGCATGGATTCGAAATGTTGGCTCTCGCGACGTCATGCATCACGCAATTTATGTTGCACCTACATGCGAGTGGATCTATCCAAATGGTATGATAAAAGCGAGCAAGACATTTTACCGCGTTGACGAATTACAACGCATCATGGACGCATTTGAACGCAATGCTGAGGGCGTGCGCACGTTCAAAGAATGGAAAGAACGAGGCAATCCGTCAAGTACATTTACTATACCACCAAATGGAACTTAAGATTTGGTACATATAGTGCAAGTGGAGGCAGACATGAGCATGAGATCACTTCATTCGTACTCGTCTCCTTTCATTGCCTGCAAGTATGCTTCGGGCACGTTAAAGAAAAGATCTCCTTGCGGCACTCTGCGTTGTTGCACTGCAAATGGACGCCCGGGAATCTGAATGACAGGACCAATGTTCCTACCCCAACGAGGTTGGTGTGTCTTGCGTAAGGAGACGGACGCGCGCGCTCGATTTGCAAGTTCGCGATCGAACGACATTGGTTTCATTTGTGCATGGAAATCATCACTCACTCCACCGAAATTGGAATCGACGGCATGAAGAGCACCTGTACCTCCATGAGACTCAGCCTTTTTATGCTGAGAAAATAAAGTATTTGAATGGATCTTCCTATTATGAAACGGAGGTCGCCATGTACGTGCAGCCTTGGCTGACACTGCATGACGTGCGCTGCACTGTGTACTGTGATTTCTGTATGTCGATGAACGATGGAACGTAGAGTAACACATGACTCCAACTGCAGCTACTCCAGCTATAACAAGTGCAGTTTCGCTCGTGTCCATAATGGAAGTTTTATTGTTGTTTCTTAATGCACTTCAAAAAAAAAACATGCAGTGCAACCCAAAGAATGAGTCTTTCTTAAGATGAAGTACGTACTTCTGAGGCCAAGAAGTTCCGCATCTACAAAGAATGCACCCTACTGTAATCCGGCTTGCCAAACATGCTCAAATACACGAGTCTGCACATGCACAGACGTCACCATCACTCAAAAGGTCACTCGTTATCAAGCAAGTGTAGCTGTCGACGAATCTCGTGACGAAATTCGTTAAGTTGTTCAGCTTGCCCTTCAATTGAAGCGAGCAATTGTGCACCTTTGTTTTTAGCTCCTTCGATTTTAGCGAGGAGGGTCTTCTTCTCTATTTCCAGATCTTCAATTTCCTTCTTCATGTTGTCATAATCGGAGATCTTGCGCTTCTTTTCATTAAGCGTCCCAACTCGCTTCCGCTGAGCTTCTGCAATCTTTGCGGGAGTGAGAACGTTAGTCACTTTCTGTCCTTTTTGAAATGGACGTCCTCTTGTTGCTTTTTCACTGACGTGATTAGGAGCGGACTGCATTGCTTCCTCCCGTACCTTCCTCATCTCCTCCTGTGCTTTCTTGATCTCCTCCTCCGCCGCTTGCTTAGCTTCTTCTTGCGCCTTTTTAAGTTCTTCCATTTCGCGTTCGTTCTTTTCCTGCAGTTCTCTCAGCTTGTTCTGTAGTTCTTCATCTGCAGCCTTTTTTTCATTGCTTCTGAAGACAGCATCTTTTCTCAAATTCTCTCGGTATGCAAGCTCGTCCGATCGAATTTTATCGTCATATATATGCAGATTGTCTTTTGCTTGTTGGTGAATATCGAGGAATGTTTTGCAGGTCGCGTTTTGTGACGGACTGGATATAGCATCTCCAATCTTGACTTCAAGAGCTTGCCGAAGCTTACACCGTCGTTCTTCGGAAATAGTGAAACTGTCGACGTACTCGTCAACAGCGCGCACACATGCTTTGCATTGCCCCTTGTCAGCAAAGTAGTCGCGCTTTCTTGTGCACTCGAAGCATGCATTGTGTGCCTCGTGCTTGTAATATTTGAAGAATTCGTCGCTCTGCAATTCGTCGAAGATCTCTTCCGAATGAGCCTGAAAAGTCATAATATGTTGGTGGCATATCGTAAAGATCTTCCCATCTTCATATGGACGGTCGCAGATGCAACACTTATTTGCTTCGTCCATTTGCTCCAAAGTTTGCATATGGAGCATTTGAATTGTTGATACTACAATGGTGTAGTCTGTATTCCGATCTCCTTCAACCTACGCCGCCATGTGAAAACGTAGATGTGTATCTGGACGAGACACGAGAAGACATGCACATGATACATAAGCACCCACTTGGGACGTCGAGGGAGTGTGCATCATAGTCTCAAGTTGTGCTGTTGACGCAACTTGCACTGTGTCCTCACATTCGTCAGCCTACGGTGTCACATAAAGATGTTGATAAGTATGTGTGCAAAGCATGAGAAGACATGCAAGTAATACAAAAATAAGCACCCACCTGCGATGTCGAGGGAGAGTGCACGTCTGACATGCTTGAGTCACACATCATCACTCGGTTATGAAACGGGGTGGAAAGTCTTGACGTAAGGTTATTTGCAAGACAGTTTTAGAATAGAAATGCAAGCACATTTCTTTTCTAACGATTATGTTACAGTACAGTACATATGATCTTCTTCCATTGTACTTTGTACTTTTTACCCCACTTTACCCCCAATACCCAAAAAAAAGATCGTAAGCGAAGCGGTGTTCCTGAAGCGCCGCACGAATTTGCATGAAGTAGGAGTTGATCATTTCTTTCTTTTCGTCACGAAAAAATGCAAGCATAAGTACTTTACTGTACGTACTATCATGGTACTCCATCGGAGCACATCAAGCAGAATTGATCAAAGTACCGTACATTCCATATTCTTCTATTTAAAAGAGTGAGGACGCTGTTGCTGTTGCAACTGTGTCGTAAACGTTCTTTGCACACTACATTTCGTCAACGAGGTGCACATTTGTATCTTCTGCGTCACCGAGCATTGCTTTCTTCGTTTTTGACTCGACGAATTGCATGTCGACGTCGTCGTTCGCGACGTCATGTTCGATAATTGTCACGGGACGTTTGAAGTGAAACATTGGAAGGGCAGGTGCAGACGAGTTTGACGTGATGATGACGTCTTCTGCTTGCACCCCAAGCCCAAAATCTTTATTCATGAACCACATGTTGAACATTGTGAGCACGGGCACGACCAACGACCCACGCGTGATTGATTCGGTGGTGGCGCCATTGCGAACGACAGTTCCATTCGGAAGTCGCAAGTGAAGACGCGTAGGGTACTTGTTACATTTGATCTTGAACTTCAGTGCATACACGTCGGAAGTGTCGGCACGTGTTGACAATAACGGTTTGTACCGTAGCCGGACCTCGTCTTCTGTCATTGCCTTCTTGAACCACTCTTTCGAATTCGCAAGTGCGGTAGCGACAACAAAGTTGTCCAAGTCAGACAGGACGCGAATGACATTTGGGTCACTTACGTACACCATAAGTGTCCGACGCGATCCGTCTCCGTTCTGAACCGAATCAAGACCGTACGGAGTTTCGACTGGCGAATCTGCGTCAGGACAGAGATTGAATGTGACGCTTTTCTTGTCATCGTAGAACACGTCGAGACGAATCTTGCTATCGACAACTTTGAAGTTGCGGAAACTGAATTTGTCAAGATCGAGGTCACACACAAAGGCTGGTGGTTTGCTCCACATGATGCTTGCGTGGTCAAATGACAAGAATAGACTCACCTACAATCACATCGACGGGTATGAAAAAAGTCACTTTCATTCTGATGCGGACCTCAATGATTTCAGTACACAGGAGTGCCGAGTGCTGTCGCTGCACATGCACAAGTATCACCTTTAAATTCTGTCTTATGTGAGGCAAACGTTGCAAGTTATAAGGGTCTGTTTCAAAAATAAAGGTCAAGGAGTAAAGTGCCTCTGATTATAGCACGCCTCACTCCCTGAGAGCAAGTAAAACTCGATTTGTCGTATGTCACTGCATCCAAGACCAATAGACGTGATTGTACGGCACATCTCCTTGCGCCTCCCCTCTCTTGCTCTTATCATGCTGCGCAAGTGAGTCGATTGTATGCATACGTTTTGGTGGATGCGCCGACGTCAAGGATGCCGAGGATGCTGAGGATGTCGAAGATGTTGAGGATGTTGAGTTTGAGGACGGAACGATGCCGAGTACAGTGTACGGAGTCGACGTTCGTGCACGTTTCATAGCTTCAGTATTGGGAGGACGCGAGGTAGACGCATGACGAGGTGTCGTTCCACCTACACTTTGAGGTTCGCGAGTTCCATCTCGCGCATTGTGCGTCGAGTGTGTACTCACATGAACACTTTTGACATGAAGGAGTAACGTGTATCCCGGGACAAAGTGGATGCACGCTATCACGAGGATGTCGAATGTCTGTTGAACTGCGACGAGGAGACGCGATGCTTTGGAAACGACGATCCCTCCCCTGAGCATCCAGTCTACCAACACGGACGTCGCGGCGAGACTCACGAATGTGAGCATCGCCATTCGAGGCGAGCGAGGGACGACGCACAATAGGACCAGCGTGTCGACACACGCACAACTCAGTGTGAGAATGATGGGGAAGAACGGCGTCCCGTGGAGAATGCTGACGGTGCCGTCACAGTCGAGGATGGACGCGACGTGCCAAAGCATGGTGACTTGCAGCCCAATTGCGAGTGACGAAAGCAGAAGAGCGAGCCGTCGACGCAACCGACTGGGCATCGGTCGATTGATCGTGCGCCTCGTCCACCACACCCACTCGACGAGTGTGCAATACAGTATGGTGAGTGCGGTTGGAATGGACTGGATCACAATCGCACCGACGTCGTCATTGATGACTGTCGGTGTGACTTGCGGCGCATCAAATATGAATGAGAGAGAGGTGCAGTTTAGGACTGATGTTGTGACATTCGACATCGCACGCTCCAGTGGTTGTTGCACTCTCTCACCGGAAAAAAAAGCCTTCTTCTTTTTTTTAGTTGTCTTACTACAAGACGTGATTGTATTAATTGCGCATGAGTTCGTCAATTGACCAGTGGCCATTGGGAAAAGAAATACACGTTACAATGGATGCACATACGATCAATGCATATGTCGATCAACACAAGTCGGGAGTCATATGCTTCAGATGTGGCGAGAAGGGGCATGTACGCAATCAGTGCCTCACATTCAAAACGACACTGTGTTGGAACGGGAGCAGTGAAGCGTGTGCAGATCCGCTGTGCACATTTGCACATGGCCAGCACGAGCTCAGGAGCCCTCGGCAACCGAGGTGCGTGCGCGTAGTCAAGCAGGCGGGGAACTTGATATGCATTGGATGCAACTCGACTGCACACACATTTCGTCGGTGCCCGCTGCACCAAGACCTCGTATTCTTGTGACGAGAGAGCGGCGTGGTCACACGAACCAGTCGAGTTCGGACGCAGCGTCGACTTGCACCACTTGGATTTCGTACTTTTCTTTTGCGTACAGTTGTTGTCTCTTCCACCTCAGTTGCGTGAAGACCGAGGTGTCATGATCGACGACGTCGAGAACGAGTGGCTGTTTCTTCGTTGCACATGGACGCTGAATTCGTCCGATGCACTGCGTGACGCGCGATTTCGGAGTGGCCATGACGCACGTATCGGCCTCGCGCTTGTCCAGACCTTCGTTTGCCATTCCGTAGCTACACAATACCACTGGCTTAGCAAGCTGTTCGTTTCGAGTCATTTGTTTCTTTGTCGCGCCAGTGAACAGGCCGACGTCGGACGCATCGACGCCGCCACTGACGATCATACTTCGGAGCGTATGAAGTTGTGCGATGCGATCGGAGAGGACGAGGACCACTCGGCCTTGTGCACGCATCGCAACAACGCGGCGCGCGATAAATTGGTTGCGTGCGACGTTCTGCGCAAGTCGCGTGATCATGATGCTCACAATTGGCTTGCCGTCGCGTCCGAGGATCTCGTTGGAACTCAGCGAGGTCGATGGAGAAAAGAGTGCGATGCTCACACGTACGGCCTCGGCATCTCGCTCGACTCTGAACGCCTCGGATCCGAGCGACCAGTGGAGAAGCGGAGTGAGGCCGTCTGGACGATCCTTTGTTGCCGTGAGTCCAATGACGTACCGAGCTCTGAACTTGCGCGTGGCCAAGTTCATCACTGGCGCGGCCATGTGATGGCACTCGTCGAAGCACACGGTGCCGAATGAGTCCATATTGCACTCGCGCTTTGCGACGGTCATGACCATAGCGATCACGACGTCGCAATTCTCGATGTCGCACACCTTGCCTTGAATGTGGCCTATGCGAATATCGGGGCAGAAGGTTGCGAATGTGTGCACCCACTGGTCGCGCAAGAACGCCTTGTGCACCAAGACACACGCCTTGCGCCCGAGCGTCGCAATCGTGTGCACTGCCCAGACGGTCTTGCCGTAACCACAGGGCAGTGATATCATGACACCGCCGTCGCCCTGTGGAGACAACTCATTCGCGAATACTGCGCTCGTTGCACGCTGCTGGACATCCGTCAATTCTCCGACGAACGACACGTCGATCGCGTCGCCGAGGACGCGGACGTCGGTCTCCGCAGGTCCGAATTGCTCGAGTCCGTAGAATCGTGGAACGTGCAGCCGTGCTTCATGAACGAACCATGCTTCGAACGGTGGCGGCGCCGTGCCGTAGACGCATCGAGCTTGGAGTGTGAGTCGCGTCTTCTGACGCACGAGGTCGTCGTCGCTCAGTGTGCTAAGAGGGAGTGAATATGTCGACCCGACGCTCGATCCAGTTCGTGCACGCTGCGCAGTGATGAATGGACGCATTGACTGTGCGACGCGAGTGAGTGAACGCCGAAGTGGACAAGTACTATGTGGTGCTGTGCACACAAATAAGACACACGTCACAATTTGATTGCTCGGTTCGTACCGTACTTTGGTCAATGTGTTACGCACGTTTCATTTTTTGAACGTACAAAATCAATCTAACGGTCTGTTTCAAAAATAAAAATCAGGGAGTAAGTCTCTGAGTATAGTACGCCTCCCCTCCCCAAGAGCAAGTGAAACTCTTGGTTGGAACACCGATTGATCTTTGGTCTTGTTTTTTTTTGTATCACTTGATTAATTTCATTCAATTTGGTACAGTGCTATCATGAACAGTACGTGTCCTTCTTATGCCTTTGTGGTACACACAGCTACAAATTGAAGTTTGTCTGCTAATTTGTTCAACCCTTCTATCACAAGCAAGACTCTTCTTCACTCAGAGTGCCGCTTTAATCTGCACTCCCCTTTTCCGCCGTCAAGGCGATATTGAGTGTGTTGACTGTATCACGCAACAGGCTTAACTCCGGAGTGCAAAAATCGTGCCATTTCATCTGAAGCAGGATGTGCTTCCGCTTCTCTTTCGTTCCCAGTGAGGTGTTGCTCATGATTTCCTTGATAGTTTCTTCCACAGACCGCCACTTCTGATCAGCGGGAAGACTGCGCTTCTGGATAGCCAACTGCTTAGGAGGTGCGCACTGCTTACGTGCGCACTGCTTACGTGGTATGCATGGACGCGCGTGCAATTTGACTTGCATTTTGCCTTTTATTCTTTTAATTTTGATGACTCAATAAAAAGAGACTATTTAAAGAAAACGAGCACTTTGTACATTTAACTGTTAGAAAAACGAGGTGCTGGTTACGGCGAAAGATGGTTTCGTAGTCAACGTGGAATGAGTGAGTGTGTGTGTGAGTGCATGTCAATGAATGTTACCGTAATTACGGAAATTTATCAAGACTAACTTTGTCCACTTGCACTCTGGCTTTCCTTGCATACGCAATGTGCCATCATTTTTTGACTCCCATCTATTATCCAAGCCTACATTGCACGAACCAGTGAGAATATATCGGATCTTGCGTGCCGAAGAGATAAACGAGAGCTTGATCTGCAATGCGGACTTGGTGCTCACATAGTTAGCGACAAACGATTCATATGTCAAGTCAGTAAATACTTCGAACGTTGTGCACAATTCATTGAGGATGT
>Ga0208864_1000864_pt1 | contig 10059 bp, 8 predicted proteins | sample CryBogmetaGMA05M_FD_184542 | JGI IMG/M metagenome (GOLD analysis project Ga0208864, IMG submission 184542) | Freshwater microbial communities from Crystal Bog, Wisconsin, USA - MA0.5M (SPAdes) | ecosystem: Environmental > Aquatic > Freshwater > Lake | place: Crystal Bog, Wisconsin, USA...
ACCGCGATCCGCGCGGGGCAGGGAGACGCCACATCGCGGGACGAGGCCATGCGTTATGTCGACCTCGCTGAGCGGCTCGCGGTCGGCCGGCGGCCGGTGATGGTGGTGACCAGCGGCGCATCGGGCAGCGGCAAGTCGTCGGTGGCGGCAGAGTTGGTGGGACCGCTCGCCGCCGTGCGGATCCGCAGCGACGTGGAAAGAAAGCGGCTCGCCGGGATGCGGCCCACGGAGCGGCCTGCAAACCAGGCGGTGATGGCGGAGGTGTATGCGGAGGCGGTCACGCGTCGCGTCTACGAGCGGCTCGCGAGGCTGGCCGGAACCGTGCTCGATGCCGGCTGCAGTGTGGTGGTCGATGCGGCCTGCACGAAGCGGTGGCAGCGAGACCTGCTCGCGGGCGCTGTCGGTGACCGCGGGACGCCAGTCATCTGGCTGGCGTTCGACCTACCTACAAACGCGCTCGTGGCTCGCGTGGCCGGGCGGCAGGCCCGAGGCGATGATCCATCCGACGCCTCGGCTGAGATCGTGATGCGACAGGTGTCTGACGTGGAGCCGTTGGCTGGTGAAGAAGTGCGGGGCGACAGCACGCTCGTTCGCGTGACCGCGGCCGACGCCGACATCGGGCCCGACGGCATCGCGAAGCGGGTGGTGGAGATGATCGGTTGATACGCGTTCAACGGGTCACGCGTGATCCGGAGAAATTCCTGCCGCTCTCGTAGCACAGGTTTTCAACCTGTGTGTCTTCCCGCTTCGCATCGGGCTCGGGGCTGCCCATGCCCGTCGCCGGACGCTCGCTACGCCCATGCAATTTTCGCGCCGTCGCCGCCGTCCCGGCGTCGGCTTCGGCTTACGGTCGCCGGGCATAGCCCGGGCTCCCTACACGCTGGCCTTCGCTCGCTCGATGCTGCCCTCGCTTTCGCCATCGTGGCTGCGCTCGGTCAGCAACGCCGGCTCCCGGGCACGGGCAGCCCCTCGCTGCCCACCGTAGCACAGGTTTTCAACCTGTGTGCCTTCCCGCTTCGCATCGCGCCCCTCGCTGCCCCCCGTAGCACAGGTTGTCAACCTGTGTGCCTCTCGTATGCACAGGGTTTCAACCTGTGTGCATCTCGGCTTCGCGTCGCGGTCGGGGTTGTCCAGTGGGCCGTTGAAGTCGTCCGGCGCCATCCTGTCGCTGTAGGTGCGGAGCAGCCGGGATCGCGAACGCCGTCATCGGCCTCGATGCGGCTTGCACCAGCACGTGGACCGAGAGTGGCGCCCAGAACTACCCTCGCCACCCGCCGTAGCTCGGCTGCTTGCGATCATGATCCCCGGATTGGTGGGATGGTCGTGGCAGCGGCGCCGGTATAGGCTCGTTGAGTCGTTGTCGATCGAATCGTTTACGGAGTGAATCACATGTCGGGATCTCATGGTGCGTCGCGTCGCGGTTTTCTGTCGGGGTCGCTCTCCGGAGCGGCTGCCCTGACCGGGGGCTTCGTGCCCACGTTCGCCTGGACGACCACCGCGTTTGCCAACGCCGCCGCCAACGACCGTCCGCGGATCGGCTGCATCGGCACCGGTTCCATGGGCACCGGTGATGCCCACGGCCACGCCCAGTTCGGCGACATCGTCGCCGTGTGCGACGTCGACAACCGCCACGCCGAGCGGTGCCGCAACGACGACAACGCCGGGAAGTGCAAGGCCGATGCCTACCGCGACTACCGCCACGTGCTCGACCGCGACGACATCGACGTCGTGAGCATCGTCACGCCCGACCACTGGCACGTGAAGATCGCGATCGAGGCCCTGCAGGCGGGCAAGCACGTGTTCTGCCAGAAGCCGCTCTCGCTGACGCTCGAGGAAAACAGGCTGGCCCGGGCCGCCGCGGAAAAGTTTCCGAAGCTCCAGTTCTTCATCGGCACGCAGCAGCGGAGCCAGAAGGATCAGTTCTTGCGGGCGGTGAACATGGTCCACAAGGGCCTGCTCGGCGACATCAAGAAGGTGACGGTCGGCATCAACGGCAGTCCGACGGGCGGCCCGTTCCCCGTCGAGCAGCCGCCAAAGGAACTCGACTGGGAGATGTGGCTCGGCCAGGCTCCGAAGGTCGATTACCGCGAGAAGCGGTGCCACTACGAGTTTCGCTGGTGGTACGAATACTCGGGCGGCAAGTTCACCGACTGGGGCGCGCACCACGTCGACATCGCTCAGTGGGCGCTCAAGGAAGACGCCAAGGGCAAGGGCCCCACAAAGATCAACGGCACCGACGCCAAGCATCCCGTGCCCTTCAAGGACGGCTATCCCACGGTTGACGATTGCTACAACACGTCGGATGACTTCGCCGTGAACTGCACGTTCCCCAGCGGCGTCGAGATGGTGGTCACGAGCCGCGGCGACAACGGCATCCTCTTCGAGGGCACGAAGGGGCGGATTTTCGTGAACCGCGAGAAGGTCACGGGCAAGCCCGTCGAAGAGGGCTGGGATAAGGACAAGTTCACCGACGCCGACGTCATGGCTCTCTACAAGGGCAAGCCCTTTGAGGATCACAAGGCAAACTTCTACCGCTGCATCCGCGAAGGCGGCCTGCCGGTGTCGGACGTGTTCAGCCACGTGGTGGCGATGAACACCTGCCACCTCTCGGCGATCGCCGCCCGGCTCGGCCGGACGATCACCTGGGATCCGGCGGCGGAAAAGATCGTCGGCGACGAGCAGGCGGCGGGTCTCGCGGCTCGCCCGGCGCGGGCCGGCTACGAGATCCCTCGGGTGTAGCGGGATTCCGACGGGCACGGATTCCGAATGGCCTCGGGCGCACGACGCTGGAGGCGGCGTCTGGTGGCGGTATTTCCCACACTTCACGGCGTTGGGAAGGAATCAGGGCTCTGTCCTGGCCGCACCCCACGCCTCACGGCGTTGGGCTTGGATAGGTTTCGTACAAGCCGAAGGCCGTAAGGCCTCGGGCGTCCCAGTACGCTGGGGCTCGTGTTCAAGCTGACCCGTCTGAGCGGTCAGCGGCGGGCGAGCAGCGCGAGTTCCGCGGTCAGGCCGGGGCCGAAGGCCATCGCCACGCACGGCCCCGCCGCATCGGCGCGGATCAGCCGCTCGAGGATAAAGAGAATCGTGGCGCTCGACATGTTGCCATGCTCCGCGAGCACCTCCCGCGAGATGGCAATCGCCTCAGGCGGCAGCGCGAGCGACTCCTCGACCGCGGCGAGCACCCGTGGGCCACCCGGATGAACGGCCCACGAGCCGACTGCCTCGAGCGACAGCCCCGCTTCGGTAAGGCCGGCGGCCACCGTGGCGGGGAGGTGCCGCCCCACGGTTCCAGGCACGGCAGCCGAGAGATTCATTTCGAATCCGTGGTCGCCGATCGTCCAGCCCATTTCGTCGCGGGAGTCGGGCAGGACGCTCGACCATTGCCGCTCGAGCAGCCACGTGGCGCCACGCGTTCTGCGGCGCCGCGACGGATGGCACCCCACGAGGGCGGCGGCGCCGTCGGCGAAGATACTGTTGGCGACGATCACGTCGCTCCGCGAGCCGTACTGAAAGTGGAGACTGCAGAGTTCGACGCAGACGACCAGTGGCACGCTCTCCGGCCGCGCGGCGACGAAGGCCTCCGCCACGCGGAGGGCATTGAAGGCGCCGTGGCAGCCCATGAAGCCCACGTGCGTGCGGGCCACGGATGCGGGCAGCCCCAGCCGGCTGACGAGTTCGAGGTCTACCCCCGGATTCGCGAAGCCGGTGCACGAGCAGGTGACGAGGTGCGTTACCTCACTCGCGTCGATTCCGGCGTCGGCAAGGGCATGGGCAGCGGCGGCGATCGCGAGCGTCCCCGCCTCGGCGGCGTAGCGGTCCATTCGCACCTTCGTGGACGGGCCGTCGGGCTCTGCGAGCGAGGCGGGTGGAAAGAACGTCTGCGAATAGGCCTGCGTGCCGGGATCATCGAGGAGCACGGAGCCGCGGGAGCGAATCCGCGTCTGCCGGTAGATCGCCGCGACGACGCGGTCGTGGCCGGCCTCTCCCTCCGCGAAGCTCGTGGCGAGTTCCGCGGCGTCTCGCTGGGCGATTTGCCGTTCGGGCGTGGCCGTGCCGATGCCGAGGATCGCGAGGCTCATCGGTTGCCTCCGAGTGATCCGGCGCCGATGAAGGCCGGCACGAGCCGCCCTGCCGCCCACGGGGCGATTCGTGCCGCCTGCACGGCGGCCAACACGACTCCCGGCTTCCGCAACGCGAGTGCTACCCTACGGCAGCGGGCGTGAACCGCCGCAAACCGGCGGTGATGTGCCTCGCGGTATCGCGCCGCTGCGGCGGCGGGCGATCGCAGCGAGCAGCCTACGCCGGCCCCGTTATCAAGCAGTGCCTCGGCCACGAGCCGGCCGCTCGCCAGCGCCCAGCCGATGCCTTCGCCCGTGAACGGCTCGACGTAGCCGGCGGCGTCGCCGCAGCGGAGGATCTGCCCCGTCGGCCCGGAGACGAGCGGCGCGCTGCGGGTGAGTGGCGGGGTGGCGCGGAACGCGGCGGCGGCAAGCGCGGCGGTCGTCGGCATTGGGAGGGACGATCGGCCAACCGCTTCCGCGACGATCGCCGCCACCACCCGGCCCGGATCGGCATGTCGGCCGAGCGACTCGCGGCTCACCGCGGCGGCGATGTCGAGTCGGCCGTCTTTGAGTCGGACGACACCGCAGTATCCGTCGCGGCCGACCGCCATCACGAGTTCACCGAACGGGAGGTCGGCTGCGTCGGCCGGCATCGTGGCGCCCAGGCCGATGCGATTGTCGGCGGCGATGCGACGATCGTCCTCCGGGGCATACGCGACGGAGGCGTTGTCGAATGCGGCGACTCGCACATGGTCGGCAAGGCCGGTTGCCAGCACGATGCGGTCGGCCATGATGACGTGCGACGTCATGATGGCGTTGGCTGGCGGTCGCATGGTGAGCGTGGCGGTCACCTGCTGCGAACCGGCAGTGCCGTGGTCGATACCCGCCACATGCGCCTGCGGCAGCCAGTGGCACCCCGCGGCGATCGCCGCGGCAACGAGGCCCGCGTCGAGGATCTCCCGCGACACGACCCCGCCACCGGGCAGCGGCAGCACGGCCGACCGCCCGCCGTGAGCCACGCACACCGACTCCAGCGGGACGGCGTCGAACGGGAGCTTGGAGTCGTCGCCCACGCCGCAGTCGAGCAACCGGAGTTCGCGAACCGCGGCGACCGAGAGGCAGCACCCACAGACCTTCCACCGTGGCATGCCGCCGCGATCGATCAGTAGCACCCGAGCGCCGCCCGCGGCGAGTCGGAGGGCGGCGGCTGCGCCAGCGGGGCCTCCACCGATCACGAGCACCTGCCAGCAGGTGCGGGCCGCCTCAACGGCCGTGATTGTGGCGGCGACCGGCTGCGGTGTCTGGGCGGCACGGGGTGTCACGAAGGGAGTTCCCCGGAGCCGCAGCGCCACTCGATCAGTACCCGCTCCGGCCAGGCGCGGTGAATCACCGCGCCGTGGAGGCCTGCCGCGGTGCAGAGCGCGCGGTATTCATCCGGCGTCCGCGCGGCCCGTACCGAGAGCGGCCCGTCAACGCGTGCGACCCGTGATGACGAAAGGAACGTGGTGCCGACCACCGCCAGGGTCAGGCCGACCCGGCTGCGAATGAGGTCGGAAACGGCCACGCCACACCGCGCCGCGGCGGCCATGCTCTCGAGCAGGTGTGCGGCCGAGGCGTCATCGAGGTGGTGAAGGAAGAGGGAACTGACGGCCACCGCGCACGGCGGGCAGCCGTCGGCCAGCACGTCGCGGACCTGGAACGTGGCGTCGATCCCGGAGCGGGCGGCCAGGGCCTTAGACCGTTGCACGGCCCGCGGGCTGATGTCCACGCCCACGACCCGCACCCCGCGGAGACCGCGGCGGTGCAGGCGTCGGGCGATGTCGACCGTCACGTCGCCGCCGCCGCAGGCCACGTCAACGACGATTGGATCGTCGGTATGCGATGCGTCGGCCGCGAGGATCCGCTCCACCGCCGCGGCGATCCCGGCGGCCGTCCGGGAGACGGCATTGATCGTCGCGAGGGCGCGAAGTGCGTGAACGTGGTCGGCCTCCGCGATCGCCGGATCGTCCATCAGTTCCGGTTGTCGTGACGGTGGGATCGACCAGGGCATTCGGGGCACCGTCCGCGATGAGGCGAAGGAGGAGGGGCGGCGGGAGAAGTCCGCCATTATAGGAGGACGTCAGCGGATGCGAGCGAGCGGCCCCAAAGGCATGCCCGGATACCCGGGCACCCGCGACTGGTACTCGCGGTAGACAGTTCCGAGATAGAAGACCAACCGGCGGTCCTTCAGCATGCTGCCGGCGAAGATGTAGACCGTCCAGACGGCCATCAACACCGCGCGATCAAGTGTGATCACAGGCACGAACCAGACGAGGCCGAGGAAGCTGAGGTACACGGGATGGCGGAGGAAGCGGTAGGCGCCGCGCTCTGTGAACTCGCGCTTCGGCTGGGGTCGGCCGCGGGCCCAGTGCCACCAGGGAGTGAGCCCGGTCTGCCAGCCGAGCCCGGTGAGTTGGAGGCTGTAGAAGAGGGCGGCCCACGAGGCGAGGAAGCCGTACGACACGATGGCGTCGAGAGGCGGCGGCCACCGCCAGACCACGAGGTGGATCGGCCGCCAGCAAAGGATCGTCGTGAGCAGTGCCGCGCACGTGACCACGCAGTAGAAGCAACCGTAGAGCGGTGCGGCGAGTCCACGGCCCACGATCGCCTTCCTCACCGCGGGGACGAGGAACAGGCTGTGTGGCGCAGCGAATGCCGCTGCGAGCAGGGCGTCGATCGCGGCGGCGGATGCCACGGCCGGGCCGCGGGCTGCATCGGGGCCCGGCTCAGTCCCCTTCAGGAACCAGAACAGGTGCCAGACCGTGAACGCGAACAGCGCGTGGGTGGCCACGCCGAAGACGATTCCAGCAGTATGTCGCATCCGTGCGTCGCTCCGGTGCTCGGGGCCGGCCTTCAGGGGAGCCTGGCGACGATGCAGCCGTACTGCATGGCGTCGGACCGGTAGGCGTTGAGGAGGGTGGTGAAGTGCTCGAGAAACGTGGCCTGCCGCCGATCGATGATGCGGGCGAGCCCGTGCAGCCCGAGTCGCCGCACGCGGGCGTCGCAGAGTTCCCAGGTGCGTTCGACCCGTCTGGTCCAGTCCGCGGTGAGCACGATCTCGAGTCCGGCGTTGGTCATCCAGCCGCGGTAGTCGCCGAACGTGCCGAGCGACGGACAGAGGAAGGCATCGCACACGTTCTCCACCTGCTCCCGCTTTCCCGGACGTTCCGCGTCTTCAGCGGCCAGCCAGGCGCAGATGGCGATTCGCCCACCCGGCTTCAGCCACCCGGCGGCGCGGCGAAAAAAAGCCTCCTTGTCGAAGAGGTGCTCGGTGCACTCGATGCTCCAGACGACGTCAAACGACATCGGCGGAAACTCAGCCGCTTCCGCATCGGTGCGGGAAAAAGTGACGCGATCGCCGACGCCTTGGAGTTGTGCCGACGTCGCGGCCCACCGCCGCTGCACGCCACTGAGCGTGATTCCGGTGACGTGGCACCCGACCTCTTGCGCGAGACGAATCGACGAACCACCCATGCCGCAGCCGACGTCGAGCACGTGGTCGCCACGGCCGATGCCGGCGAGCGTAGCGAGCGTGTCGGTGAGTTGCTCCTGGGCCGCGCGTGGCGGTGTTTCGGGAACGTCGCGTGCCGCGTCCTCCGCCGACCACAGGCCGTGATGAATGTGTGGCCCCCAGACCAGCCGGTAGAACGGCGTGGCGAGATCGTAGTGGCTACGGATTGCTGCCTTCTCGGTGGGCGGGGCGGTGCGTGGGGTGCAGATCATTGCGGTGCCCCCGAAACGACCCTGATGTCGCCGTAGATCTTGAGTTCGTCGGCCACGCCCACGACGCCGCCGAACTTGGCGTAGGGCTTCATGCCGAAGTCGGTCTGCTTGATCGCGAAGCCTCCCCAGAGACGAATGAAGGGCCCGACCGCCTCCGCCTCGGCGCGGATCGATACGGGCCGCGCGACGCCGTGGAGCGCGAAGGTGCCGACGAGATCGTAGGCGGTCTTGCCGTTGGCGGCGGGCTGGGTCGCGGGGAGCGCCGAGCGGACTTCGAAGGTCGCGGTGGGATGCTTCGCGACGTCGAGCACGGATGGCCCGCGCATGTTGTCGTCGACCTGCTGCCGGGTGCGGGCGTCGGTCTCGCCGTCGAGACCAAGCAATTTGCGGGCCTCGGGGGTGTCGGCACGGAAGGAACGCATGTCGAAAACGATCGTGCCGGCCTGTTCCGCCGCACCGAGCCGCACGCGACCGGCCTGGAGCGAGCCCACCACCGCATGGTCGTGGCCGAGGCCGGTCTTGCCGACGAACACGTAGACGCGGCTGCCGGCGAGATCGACATCGCCCACGGCTGGAGCGGCGGTTGGAGCCGGCTGGCCGCGGATTATTTCACCGGTGGCCGCGAGGGCGCCGATCGCGGCCGCGACCCGCAGGATCGCCCGCAATGCCTTGCTGTATGCCGTCATGCTGTCGCTCCCGGAAAGAGCACGTATCGTATCCCTGGTGCCGTCGCGGCATGAAGGCCGGTTTGTGGACACGAAGGGATGACATTGCACACGCGATGATGCGCAGGGCCTCTACAGACGACGCGGTCACGCGGCCACGGCCGCCGCTGTCGCGACTGTTCGTGCTCAGCGTCGTGACCGCTGCGGCGCTCCTCGCCGCCGCGCCCGTGATCGTGATGTCGGCGATCAGGATTCTCGGTGTGGAGTCGACCACCCCGATCGAGTGGGTGCCCGAGTCGTTCGCCCCGCGAGTGGCCTACGACCAGTTCACGCGGGAGTTTGAGAGCGGCGACGTCGTGGTGGCCTCCTGGCCCGGATGCACGGTCGGTGCCCCGGCGATCGACCGCTTCATCGAGGCGGCCACCGGCTCGAACTCGCCGACAGATGCGGCCGGCCGACCATGGTTTGAGTCGGTCGTCTCGGGAGCGGAGGCCTTGGAGCGGCTCGTACAGCCGCCGCTCGCCCTTGGCCGCGAGGCTGCGATCGAGCGGCTGAAGGGGGTGATCATCGGGCCGGACGGCGTGCAGACCTGCGTGGTGATCGGGTTCACCCGTGCGGGGCTCGTGGACCGCCTCCGGGCGACGGCCTGGATTCGCGACATGCTCCTGCGGACGGCGACGACGAGTGTCGATGACCTTCACCTCGCCGGCCCGGTGATCGACAACGTCTCGGTGGACGAAGCCAGCGCTGAGAGCATGCAGGTGTACGGCGGCCCCGCGGCCCTCCTGATCTTCCTGCTCACGTGGTGGTCGCTGAAGTCGCTGCGATACTCAGTGCTCGTCTTTCTCCTTTCGCTGGCGTGCGTTGGGCTCTGCTTCACGTCACTGACGGCCTGGGGCGACCGGATGAACCCAGTGCTGATCGTGATGCCGCTATTGGTGCTCACGCTCGGCGTGTCGGGTGGCATCCACCTCGTCAACTACCTCGTGGAGGCGCGGCAGCAGGGGCCAGCGGAAGGAGCGGCCCTGCGGGCGGTGAAGACGGGCTGGCTGCCTTGCACGCTCTCCGCGGGTACAACGGCCCTCGGGCTGATCTCGCTCGTCGTCAGCGAACTCGAGCCGATTCGCGTGTTTGGGTTCCATGCGGCCGTGGGAGTGATGGCCACGCTGGCGGTGCTCTTTCTGGTGGTCCCGGGATTCTTTTCGCGCTGGCCGATCCGGCGGCGGCTCGATCTGCAACCCGCGGACGACGGCCCGTCGGCGCGGTTTGCCACGTTTACGATCCGCCACTGCTTGACGATCGTTGCTGTGTCGCTCGCGGCCATGGCGGTCGCGGCGGTTGGCGTGCCCGGGATCCGCACGTCGGTGGCGATCGACACGCTGTTCACGCCCGAGACCCGAGTGATCCGCGACTATCGCTGGCTCGAGAAGCACATCGGTCCGCTCGTGCCGGTGGAAGTGGTGCTGCGGTTCGCCGGGACGTCCGAGATCCGTCCGGCGGAGCGGCTCGACATGGTGCGCGAGGTGGGGGCGGCGCTCGGCGGACTGTCGGGTGTGACGGGCGTGGTG
>Ga0208864_1000866_pt1 | contig 10039 bp, 10 predicted proteins | sample CryBogmetaGMA05M_FD_184542 | JGI IMG/M metagenome (GOLD analysis project Ga0208864, IMG submission 184542) | Freshwater microbial communities from Crystal Bog, Wisconsin, USA - MA0.5M (SPAdes) | ecosystem: Environmental > Aquatic > Freshwater > Lake | place: Crystal Bog, Wisconsin, USA...
GTACCGCATCGTGCGCAAGGTGGCGGCTGGCGGCTTTGGCGTGGTCTACAAGGCGGTCGATGTGGACGGGCAGCCGGTAGCCATCAAGGAATACCTCCCCGCGTCGCTGGCCACGCGCGCGCCGGGCGAGCGGCAGCCAACGGTGCCATCCGACAAGCTGTCCCTGTACCGGCTCGGGCTGAAAAGCTTTTTTGAGGAGGGGCGGTCGCTGGCGCAGATCTCGCACCCCTCGGTGGTGAGTGTGCTGAACTTTTTCCGGGAAAACGAAACCGTCTACATGGTGATGAACTACCTGGAAGGCGACGTTTTGCAGGAATTCATCGTGACTGCACGCAACCTCAAGAACAGCAAGGTCTTTCGCGAGTCCACGATCCGCTCGCTGTTTGATGAAATCCTGCGCGGCCTGCGCATCGTGCACCAGCACAAGATGCTGCACCTTGACATCAAGCCCGCCAATATTTTCATTACCGATGACAACCGCTCGGTGCTCGTGGACTTTGGCGCGGCGCGGGAGGTGCTGAACAAGGAAAGCAATTTCATCCGACCCATGTACACCCCGGGTTTTGCGGCGCCCGAGATGTACCGGCGCGATGGCATCATGGGCCCGTGGACCGATGTCTATGCCATCGGTGCCTGCATGTATGCCTGCATGGTGGGCTTGCCCCCGGCCGAGGCGCCATTGCGCCGAGAGAACGACCCGGTCCCCGTGGCCATGCAGCGGATGAGGGGTTTGTACTCGGACAATCTCATCGAGGTGGTCGAGTGGTGCATGTCACTGGATCCACCATCACGTCCCCAGTCGGTGTTTGCACTGCAAAAAGAGCTGGGCAGTGAAGCCGAGCGCCGCTACAGCAAGCCTGCTGCGCCGGCCGGAAGCAGGCAGGCCCAGCCGCAATCCGACGTCACCAAACCCGGCGCTACCTCCAGTCTGTTGCCCAAGCGTTCGTGAATTTCTCTGTTTTCCAGTTGAGCCGGCAGGGGGGGCGTGCAAACAACGAGGACCGCATGGGCTACTGCCACACCAGTGCGTCCGCTATTTTTTTGTTGGCGGATGGCCTGGGCGGACACCCGGCCGGGGAAGTAGCGGCTGAGCTGGCACTGCATGCAATAGCCGGTCTGTACGAAAAGCAGGCCCGGCCCCTGTTGCAGGATGTGCGCGCCTTCATGGGGGCAGCCATCATGGTTGCGCACCGTCGCATCTTGCAGTACGCCGATGAGCGGCGCTTGCCCGATTCGCCCCGGACCACCTTGGTGCTGGCGGTGGTGCAGGGCGGCGTTGCCCACTGGGTGCACTGTGGCGATTCGCGACTGTATTTTGTCCGGGATGGCCAGCTGGTGTCACGCACCAGTGACCATTCTTTTCTGCAGCTCCAGCAGGGGGACGCAGGCGGGGCGGTGGCCTCAGGCCAGAGAGGCCGCAACCTGTTGCGCTCCTGCCTGGGCTCCCCCAGCGATCCTGTGTATGACGTCGCTGGCCCGGTGGCGATCCTGCCAGGCGACAAAATCCTGTTGTGCTCCGATGGACTGTGGGCCGCGCTGGAAGACAGGGAGATTGTTGACTGCCTGGCCGCGCATGACGTTAGCCCTGGCGGCAGCGCCTTGGTTGAACGCGCACTGGCGCGCACTGGTGCAGGTTCTGACAACGTCACTGTTTTGGCGATGGAGTGGGCCGGCCGGCGTGCCAAGGACGGCCTGGCGAGTTCTTTTGCCGATTCGCGGCGCTCCGACAGCAGCGTTTTTTCTTCCACCCTGCAAATTGAGGTTCAGGACAATTTTTCGGACGATTTCGACGACGCTGCCATCGAGCGATCGATCACTGAGATCAACGAAGCGATTCGCCGCAATGTGCAGCGTCCGCAGTCCTGAGTTCGGGGTGCTTGTTTTCTTTGAGAAGGTTGTTCCATGACTGAATTTGTCCGTTCCGGCGCGCGCGCTGCCAACCAGTTGCGGCCGGTGCGCATTACCCGCGGCTACACCATCCACGCCGAGGGATCGGTACTGATCGAGTTCGGGGCCACCCGGGTGCTGTGCACCGCCTCGGTCGAAGAAAAGGTGCCACCACACAAGCGCGGCAGCGGCGAGGGATGGGTCACTGCCGAATACGGCATGCTCCCCCGGGCTACCCACACCCGCAGCGACCGCGAAGCCGCCCGGGGCAAGCAAAGCGGCCGGACCCAGGAAATCCAGCGCCTGATCGGCCGCTCCATGCGGGCCGTGTTCGACCTCAAACTGCTTGGTGAACGCACGATACAGCTGGACTGCGATGTGCTGCAAGCCGACGGCGGCACCCGCACCGCAGCCATTACCGGGGCCTTTGTCGCCGCGCAGGACGCGGTCAACGGCTTGCTGGCTGCCGGCAAGATTGCGCGCTCGCCCATTACTGCGGCGGTCGCGGCAATTTCGGTGGGCATCGTGCAAGGCACGCCGCTGCTGGATCTGGAATACATCGAGGACTCCGCCTGCGACACCGACATGAACGTGGTCATGACCGGCGCGGGGCACTTTGTGGAAGTGCAGGGCACGGCCGAAGGGGTCGCTTTCACCCGCGCCGAGATGGACCAACTGCTGGGTCTGGCCGAGGCGGGCATTGCCGAACTGATGTCCCTGCAACAGCAGGCGCTCCTGAAAATATAGCGTCAGGCCCATATTTTCCAAGGGTTTCCAATGGTTTTTCTATGAAAATTGTGTTGGCATCGAACAATCGAGGCAAGCTCTCCGAGTTGCAGGCTATGTTCGCCCCGCTGGGTTGCGAACTGGTGGCGCAAAGCGCGCTGGGGGTGCCAGAGGCGCCGGAACCGCACCGCACCTTTGTCGAAAACGCCTTGGCCAAGGCGCGGCATGCCGCCCAGTGCACCGGCCTGCCGGCGCTTGCCGATGACGCCGGCTTGTGCGTCGAGGCCTTTGGCGGACTCCCTGGCGTGGATACGGCCGACTACGCCACCCGGTTCGGCTACGCCAAGGGCGATGACAACAACGTGCGCGCCCTGCTGGAGCAGATGGCCCAGGTCGACGACCGCCGGGCAGCCCTGGTCAGCACCCTGGTGGCGGTGCGCTCACCCGACGACCCCGAGCCGCTGATCGCCATGGGCCGTGCGGCCGGACTGGTGACGCGCTCCCCGGTGGGCAGCCATGGCTTCGGCTTCGACCCGGTGATGTGGATCCCGGAGTTTGGCCAGACCTTTGCGCAGCTGCCGCCCGACGTGAAGAATGCCAACAGCCACCGTGGCCGCGCCGCCCGCGACATGGTGGCGCAGATGCGTGCGCGCTGGCCGGTCGGCCCCGCAGCGGCCTGAGCCCGAGGCGCCCGGTGTGATTCCGATTACCCCCTCGCTGCCAGCCCAGCGGGCCGCGGCTGCGGGCGTGGTGCAGCAGGATGTGCAGCATTACATGCGGCCCGGTACCCTGCAACTGTCGGCCCTGCCGCCGCTCGCGCTCTATGTGCACCTGCCGTGGTGTCTGAAAAAGTGTCCCTATTGCGATTTCAATTCCCACCAGATGGACCGCCATACCCTGCCCGAGCAGCAGTATGTGGACGCCGTGGTGGCGGACCTGGAGTCGGCCCTGCCGCTGGTATGGGGACGCAGCGTGCACAGCATCTTTATCGGTGGCGGTACCCCCAGCCTCTTTGCACCGGCGACCATTGACCGCCTGTTGGGCGACATCCGCGCCCGGGTCCGGCTCGAGCCACACTGCGAAATTACGCTGGAGGCCAATCCGGGCACGTTCGAGAAAGACCGCTTTCGCGCCTTTCGCAGCGCCGGAGTGACGCGCCTTTCCATCGGCGTGCAGAGCTTCAACGATGACCACCTGCAAGCCCTGGGCCGGGTACACGATAGCGCCCAGGCACTGGCGGCCGTGGAGGAGGCGGCACAAGCCTTTGAGACATTCAACCTGGACATCATGTACGCATTGCCCGGCCAGACGTTGGCGCAGGTGGGCGAGGATCTGGCAACGGCGCTGCAGTTCAAGCCGCCACACATTTCGGTCTACCACCTGACTATCGAGCCCAATACCTACTTCGCCAAATACCCGCCGCAGGTGCCGGAGGATGACGCAGCCTACGCCATGCTCGACCACATCACCGCGATCACTGGCGCTGCAGGCCTTGACCGCTATGAAGTATCCGCTTACGCCCGAGAAGGCCACCGCTGCGCGCACAACCTCAATTACTGGCGCTTTGGTGATTACCTGGGCATTGGGGCTGGCGCGCACAGCAAGCTCAGTTTTGCGCACCGGGTGGTGCGCCAGGTGCGGGTGCGTGATCCGGCGCTCTACATGAGGCGCTCGCTCGCTGGCCATGCGCTGGTGCAAGACGGCGAGGTGGGCCGGGCGGAATTGCCGTTTGAGTTCATGCTCGGCGCCCTGCGGCTGCGCCACGGTTTTTCGTTACGCGAATTCACCGAGCGCACTGGCCTGCCCATCACGGCACTGCAGGCCGGGCTGCAACGGGCCGAGCAACGCGGCCTGATTGAGCGTGACTTTGCCCACGTGCGCCCGAGCACACGGGGGTTCGATTTCCTCAGCGACTTGCAGGAAATCTTCCTGGCGGATCCGGACTAAGTCCCGGTCCGCCTGCCTCTCAGGGGCGAACAGCGATCTCATTCTTGATCGATTTCACGCCTTTGACACTGCGGGCGATGCTCTCCGCTGCCGTGCGCTCCTGCGCACTCTTGGCAAATCCGGACAACATCACCGTACCGTTGAGCGTTTCGACACTGATCGACGAACCCGCGACGGTTTTGTCTTCAAAGAAGCGCGACTTCACCTGGGTGGTGATGGTCGCGTCATCGATGTAGGCGCCCATGGTTTCCTGACCGCGCGTGACTGCGCAGCCGGAAACCCCCAAGAGAACCAGCGATACGAGCCCGCCGGCGAGCGTGGTGCGATTGATCATGAAAACCTCCAATGCAAGTTGATAAATGTCCGACACGCCATCAGAGCGCTCCGCCCCGTTGCGCCGCATCGCGGCCCTTTGGAGCAGGTGCCAAACGGTGATGCAAATCTACGCGCTGCGCACGCGTGGGTCTGTACGCTAGCGCACCGTTATGGCCGCCGGGCGCTCTCTCTGTTACTCGATCCGGATACCCGCCGCCTTCACCAGCTGCGCCGCTGCGGCCGTTTCAACATCCAGGAATTTTTCAAACGCATCTTGCTGCATCGGCATGGCCGCAGCACCCAGTTTTTCGAGGCGGTCCTTGACATCGGGCATGGCCAACACACCCATCAGGCCCGCATGTATTTTTTGTACGATGGCCTTGGGCGTTTTGGCGGTTACAAACAGGCCAACCCAGAAGGTGTAGGCGGCGGAGGCAAAACCCGCTTCCGAAATGGACGGTACGTTGGGCAGCAGGGGAGAGCGCGTGGCAGTGCTGACAGCCAAGGCTTGCAGGCGGCCACTTTGAATCAGTGGCAGTGCTGACACCAGCGGTGCAAAGAACCAGTCGATGCGGCCGGATGCGGTTTCTGTCAGGGCCTCGGGCGTGCCGCGGTACGGCACATGCTGCGCCTGCAGGCCCGCAGCGACACGAAACTTCTCGGCGTTCATGTGGGTGGCAGAACCATTGCCGGCCGAGGCATAGTTGAGTGCGCCGGGCTGTGCCCTGGCCTTGGCCACCAGGTCGGCCACGTCCTTGTAGCCTTTGCTGGGTGACACCACGATCACGTTGGGCAGGCTGGCCAGAGGGCCGATGCCATCGAAGTCCTGGAGCGTGTCGTAACTCAGTTTGGGGTACAGGGCAGGGTTGACTACATGGCCTGAACTGTGCACCAGCAGGGTGTAACCATCGGCTGGCGCCCTGGCCACCAGCGCTGCGCCTACCGTGCCGCCCGCGCCCGTTTTGTTCTCGATGACGATTTGCGCGCCCAAGAGGGGACCGAGTTTTTCAGCCACCATGCGCGCGATGATGTCCGTGCCGCTGCCGGCAGTGAAAGGTACGACGAAGGAGATGGCCTTTTCGCGCGGCCAGTCTGATTGCGCGACGCTGGGAAGTGCCGATCCGGCTGCCAGAGCGGCAGCCCACTGCAAGCTCTGCCGGCGGGTGAAGGGAGTGTGGTGCATGGTGATGTCTCCTGAGGGGATGGGTGAATTTACGCAGCGGGCGGGTCAAATGGCATGACCAACAATATCCGCGCTTCGTGATGCGTGTGGTTGATGATTTGCCGTTTTTCGCCTGGCGCCATGCGGCAGGAGTCATGGAGCTGCAGAACCGCCCGTGTTTCCACGCCCTGGAGTTCGCTCACCACGGTGACTTCACCGGCCACGACAAAGTACTGCTTTTCAACAGGAGATCCGGCCAGCGATGTGTGTCCCCCGGGCTGCAGGATCGACAGACCCATCCACATTTGCACGGCAGGTCCCGCCTCGCGTCCTTGCAGGCGCAAACACTGCATGTCGAAGTGGTTGGGGGCCTCGTACTCCGGGGCTTGGCTTAAACGGGTAACGTGCATCTGCGGCCTCTGCTGTCAGGGATTAAAAACCATGCGGCGCTTTGCACCGCCCAAAACTTCCCGGTACACCGCCAGGGCATGGTCGAGTGAAAACACGGCGTCGGCGGTGATGGTGAAGGGGCGCAAGGTGCCTGCCTCAAAGCCAGCGCGCATGGCATCCATGCGTTCGTTGGTTTCTATGCTGTTGAGTGCCAGCGTGTCAATGCCGACATAGGTATGCATGCCCCGGTAGAAAGTGAAGATGTCAAATGGTACGGGGCGTTCGACCGTAGCGATAAAAATTTGTGTGGCACCTTTGGCCATTGCATGGTTTGCCGCTTCGAAGTACGGGCTGCCCACCGTGTTGAACACGATGTGCGCACCCTTGCCATTACTCAGTTCCCGGATGCGCGTGGCCACATTCCCGGCGTTAGCGTCCACGGTGATAACACCTGGGGACGGCCCGTCCCAGGGAGCACCCCCGCGCCGCACTGCAATCACCTGGGCGCCGGCTTGTGCCGCCAGTTGCACTGCCGCTTGCCCGACTTTGCCGTTGGCACCCATCACGGCTACAGTCTGTCCCGGTTGCGGCATGCCGCTGCGCCGGAATCCCTCAAAGGCGGTGATGAAAGGCACTCCCACCGAGCCGGCTTCTTCAAAGCTCAAGGAGCCGGGTTTCTCGCGCAGCGCGGCTTCTGGCAGCACCAGCCAGCCGGCATGCGAGCCATTGCGTGTGATGCCTACATCGCCGCCTGAGCCCCAGACTTCCTTTCCCAACCAAGCGCTTGGGCCGTCCATCACCACGCCGGCAAAGTCCCGCCCGGGCGTGCGTGGGAACACAGCCTGCGGCATGATGCCCAGCGCCGCCTTGACATCGCTGGGGTTCACGCCGGCACTGCGCACACGCACCAGGGCCTCGCCTGCTTGCAATACCGGCGGGGGCTGATTTTCCAGGGTGGGAGCCAATGCGTCGGCAGAGGCGGCTTTGCTATTGACGCGCACGGCGCGCAGGACTTCGGTTTGAATCGGCATGCCTTAGGTTCCTTGTAGGGGTCAAGCGCGGCCAGGCAGGTTCAGCAGGGCGCGGGCTTCGCGTGGGTTGGCCAACTCGCCCCCCAGATCTTCAATAATCCGCTTGGCCTTGGTGACCAGCTCGGCATTGCTCTTGGCGAGCACGCCTTTTTCCAGATAGATGTTGTCCTCCATGCCAACACGCACATGGCCACCGGCAAACCAGGCCTGTGCCACGATGGGAAATTCAAAGCGGCCAATACCAAATGCTGACCAGATGGCGCCCGCAGGTAGCAGGCTCCTGGCATACAGCAGGGTTTCCGGAGACGGCGAAAAACCGTACTTCACGCCGGTAACAAAGGTCCACATGCCCGGCCCTTCCAGCGTGCCATCGGCAATCAGGTCGCGCGCCAGGTGCATGTCACCCGAATCAAAAATCTCCAGCTCGGGCTTGACCCCGGCCTCCCGCATGATCCGGGCCATGATGCGCACATTGCGTGGCGTGTTGATGACCACGTCACCGCCCGAGTTCATGGTGTTGAGGTCGAGCGAGCACACATCAGGGCGCAGCACGCGCACATGCTTCACGCGCTTTTCCGGTTGCACCAGGGTGGAGCCGGGCGCCGCCACACGCGGGTCGTCCACGCTGGGAACAAAGCGCCCGCCAGGCCCGGTGGTGAGGTTGATGATGAGGTCGGGGTTGCCACGGCGCACCCTGTCGAACACCTCCCGGTAGAGATCGAGCTCCATGGAAGGCTTTCCCGATTGGGGGTCGCGCACATGAATATGCACAGCGGCCGCCCCCGCCTGGGCCGCTGCCAGGCATTCATCCGCAATGTGCTCCGGGGTAACGGGCAGGTGCGGTGTCTGGTCTGGGGTGGTGATGTTGCCGGTGACGGCACAGGTCAGAAAGGTTTTGGGGTTCATGGCGTGTCGAATTCCCTGTCAAAGGTGACGGCCACCGTCGACCACAATGCGCGTGCCGGTGACATAGCGCATGGTAGTGGCACAGGCTTGTACAACCGCAGCCACATCGTCTGCGGTACCGATGCGGCGCAGTGGAATGGTGGCTGCCGCCTTCTCGTTGAAGTCTGCGCCGCGCCCCGGCACAAAGCCCGTGTCCACCACGCCGGGTGACACCGAGATCACCCGTACCGACGGCGCAAAGGCTTTTGCCAGGGCGTCTCCCACCACGTCGATGCCGGCCTTGGCTGCCACGTAGGCCAGGTTGCTGCCGGTACCCGTGAAGCCAGCAATCGAAGAAATATTGACGACCAGGCCGTCTTCCGACTTTTTGAGCAAGGGCATGAAGGCGCGAATGGTGGCCATCACACCGCGAAAGTTGACCTTCAAAATATCATCGATCAGGTCGTCGCTCAATCCGTCCAGGTCGGCGGCGGGCACTGCCTTGGTATAGCCGGCGCTGTTGACGAGGATGTGCACCACGCCGCATTGCTCGGCCACCTGGTCTGCAGCTGCCTGCAGTGAGGCGCTGTCGGTAATCTGTGCACGCAATGCCAGATGGCCTGAGCCGGGCAGGGAGGCTGCTTTTGCGGCGGCAGCCTCGGGTGACGATGCGTGGTACAGCAGCACGCAGCGCGCACCGAGCCTGGCGAGCCGGATGGCACTGGCCATCCCAATCGCACCAGTGCCACCGGCAATGACGGCGACGCGGCCGACGAGGGATTCTGTGGGTTCAAAACGCGCGGGCATAGATTTCCAGACTGTCAAAAAGGGGGTCAGGGAATGGGTGGGTGCGGGAACACCATGGCACCGGGAAACAGGTGAAAGTCCTGCTCCAGCAGCGCCAGGGCCTGGCCGTTGACGGTCTGCTTTTCAAAACGGCCGACCGAGGCTGCAGTCACGCCAAATACCGGGTCACTGGTCAGGTTGGCGTCATCGTCAGCAAATACCTGGGTGATCAGCACTTTGTGGCCCGGGCTGGACACCATGAAGTGCAAGTGGGCAGGGCGGTTGGGGTGGCGCAGCTGCGCGTCCAGAAGTTCCCCGCACGGACCATCGGTGGGTACGGGGTAGCCAGAGGGGCACACTGTGCGGATGAAGTACCGGCCCTGTGCGTCGGTGGTGAACAGCCCGCGCAGGTTCATGTCGGCCTGGTGCGGGTCCTGGTTTTCATACAAACCTACGGGGGAGGCCTGCCACACATCGACTATGGCGTTGGGCAATGGCACACCCTGCGCGTCGTAGACCACACCGCGCACCTCCATCGGAATGCCGGGGGTCTCGGATCGCACAATGCTGTCACCACTCTGGCAGCGCGGTGCATGGTCGCGCCAGAATGGGCCGAGCAATCCGGCGGTGGAGGATTCACGGTCATGCCCGGGCGGGTTGTTGAGCATGGCGACCAGGGTGGAGACGCCAAACAGGTCAAACGCCAGGATGACTTCGTTCTTGGTTTCTCCGGTTTCCTGGCCAATACCCGTGAGAAACTTCACTGCGCGTTCAAACTCCGGCTCCGTTACCTGGTTTTCAATGGCGAACTGGTGCAAGTGGGTGCTCAAGGAGCACAGCAGTTGGCGCAGCCTGGCATCGGGCGTGCGCATCATGACCTCGATCACCAGGGGCAGGATGGTTTCGGGGG
>Ga0208864_1000870_pt1 | contig 10015 bp, 9 predicted proteins | sample CryBogmetaGMA05M_FD_184542 | JGI IMG/M metagenome (GOLD analysis project Ga0208864, IMG submission 184542) | Freshwater microbial communities from Crystal Bog, Wisconsin, USA - MA0.5M (SPAdes) | ecosystem: Environmental > Aquatic > Freshwater > Lake | place: Crystal Bog, Wisconsin, USA...
TTCGTGCACTTTGCGGACTCGCCCTTCGAGCTGTACCAGCCTTACCCGCCGGCAGGCGACCAGCCCGAGGCCATCAACCAGCTGGTCGAAGGGATCCACGACGGCGAGGTGTACCAGACCCTGCTGGGCGTGACCGGCTCGGGCAAGACCTTCACCATGGCCAACGTCATTGCCCGCCTGGGCCGTCCGGCGATCGTGTTTGCGCCCAACAAGACCCTGGCGGCCCAGCTTTACAGCGAATTCCGTGAGTTTTTTCCGCGCAACGCGGTGGAGTATTTCGTCAGTTACTACGACTACTACCAGCCCGAGGCCTACGTACCGCAGCGCGACCTGTTCATCGAGAAGGACTCGGCGATCAATGAGCACATCGAGCAGATGCGCCTGAGTTGCACCAAAAGCGTGCTGGAGCGGCGCGACGTGGTGATTGTGGCCACGGTATCGGCCATCTACGGCATCGGCCAGCCCGAGGCTTACCACCAGATGATCATGACCCTGCGCACCGGCGACAAGCTGGGCCAGCGCGACATGATTGCACAGCTTGTGCGCATGCAGTACCAGCGCAATGACATGGATTTTTCTCGCGGCGCCTTCCGGGTGCGCGGTGACACCATCGACATCTTTCCGGCCGAGCACAGCGAGATGGCGATCCGGGTTGAGCTGTTCGACGACGAGATCGAGTCGCTGCAGCTGTTTGACCCGCTCACCGGGCGCATCCGCCAGACCATTCCACGTTTCACGGTCTACCCCAGCAGCCACTATGTCACTCCCCGGGAGCAGGTGTTGGCGGCAGTGGAGACCATCAAGGTGGAGTTGTCCGACCGCCTCAAGGAGCTGGTCGGCATGGGCAAGCTGGTGGAGGCGCAGCGGCTGGAGCAGCGCACCCGGTTCGACCTGGAAATGCTCGCGGAAGTGGGCCATTGCAAGGGCATCGAGAACTATTCGCGCCACCTCAGTGGCGCTGCACCGGGCGACCCGCCGGCCACCCTGACCGATTACCTGCCCCGGGACTCGCTCATGTTCCTGGACGAGAGCCATGTGCTGATCGGCCAGTTCGGCGGCATGTACAACGGCGACCGTTCGCGCAAGACCACGCTGGTGGAGTACGGCTTTCGCCTGCCCAGTGCCCTGGACAACCGCCCACTGAAGTTCGAGGAGTTCGAGACCAAGATGCGCCAGGCCATTTTTGTGTCCGCCACACCCGCGCAATGGGAAAAGGACCATGCGGGCAGGGTGGTGGAGCAGGTGGTGCGCCCGACCGGGCTGGTGGACCCGCTGGTGGAAGTCCGCCCGGCAACCAGCCAGGTGGACGATGTGCTGCAGGAAATCCGAATCCGGGTTGACAAGCAAGAGCGGGTGCTGATCACCACCCTGACCAAACGCATGGCCGAGCAACTCACCGACTACCTCACCGACAACGGCGTCAAGGTGCGCTACCTGCACAGCGATGTGGACACCGTCGAACGGGTAGAAATTCTGCGGGATCTGCGCCTGGGCGCGTTTGACGTGCTGGTCGGCATCAACCTGTTGCGCGAGGGGCTTGATATCCCGGAGGTGTCGCTGGTGGCCATTCTGGATGCCGACAAGGAGGGATTCCTGCGCTCCGAGCGCTCCCTGATCCAGACCATAGGCCGCGCCGCGCGCAACCTCGAAGGCCGCGCCATTCTGTATGCGGACAAGGTGACCGATTCCATGGCGCGTGCCATGGGCGAGACGGAGCGCCGGCGCAACAAGCAGATCGCGCACAACCTGGATCGCGGCATCACCCCGCGCAGCATTGTGAAAAAGGTGCGCGACCTGATCGATGGTGTGTACAGCGAAAAAGCCGGCAAGGAAGCCGAGCGGTTGGAACGCGACGCGATGCAGCGCGCCCAGGTCGAAGACATGAGTGAGAAGGATGTGGCCCGTGAAATCAAGCGGCTGGAAAAGCTGATGATGGAGCACGCCCGCAATCTGGAGTTCGAAAAGGCGGCCCGTGTCCGCGACCAATTGTCCATTCTGAAGGCGCAGGCCTTTGGTGCCGCGGTGGCCGATCCGCTGGTGCCCGATGCCCGGAGGGCAGGCTGAAGCAATTTGTGACCGGTCAGTCTACTTACCCGAGCAAATTGGTGGGTCTTGTGCTATAGTTGACCCCGTTAGTCAACCAAATTGACGTTGCAGCAGCGTCCTAAGGAGCATTCCATGCGTCTTACCACCAAAGGCCGTTTTGCGGTCACCGCGATGATCGACCTCGGCCTTCGCCAGAGCAGCGGGCCTGTCACTCTGGCGGCGATCAGCCAGCGCCAGCAGATCTCGCTGTCGTACCTGGAGCAGTTGTTCGGCAAGCTGCGCCGCCACGAGCTGGTGGAGTCGACCCGCGGCCCCGGCGGCGGCTACACCCTGGCGCGCAAGGCCACCGAGATCACCGTGGCTGACATCATTGTCTCCGTCGACGAGCCAATCGACGCTACCCAGTGCGGCGGCAAGGAAAACTGCCTGGGCGAGGGCAGCCGGTGCATGACCCACGACCTGTGGGCTTCCCTCAACGTGCGCATGGTGGAGTTTCTCGACTCGGTCACGCTGCAGAAGCTGGTTGACGACCAGCTGAAAAAAGGTCTGCAGGTGGAAGCGAAGCCGAGCATCAAGCGCGCCATTGCGCCCATGCCGGTGGCCAAGCCCATCCTGATCAATGCGCCCAACTCGGTGTTCGCGCTGGGCAACGCGTTTTCCAAGAGCTGAGCGTCGGCGGCCCGGCAGCATCCCCTTTTTGTTTGTATTTTTGTTCGTACTGAGGCGTTTATGGACAGCACCCCCCACTTTCCGATCTACATGGACTACAGCGCCACCAACCCCTGCGATGAGCGGGTGGTGGATGCCATGGTGCCCTGGCTGCGCAACCACTTCGGCAACCCCGCTTCCCGCAGCCATGCATGGGGCTGGGAGGCAGAGGCTGCGGTGGAAAAGGCGCGCGAGCAGGTCGCTGCGCTGATTGGCGCCGACCCGCGTGAAATCGTATGGACCTCCGGTGCGACCGAGTCCAATAACTTGGCCCTCAAGGGCGCGGCGCACTTTTACCAGTCGCGCGGCAAGCACATCATCACCGTCAAGACCGAACACAAGGCCGTGCTCGATACCTGCAGAGAGCTCGAGCGCCAGGGTTTTGAAGTCAGCTACCTCGATGTGCAGGAGGACGGCCTGCTGAACCTGGACGCATTGCGTGCTGCAATCCGGCCGGACACCATCCTGGTCAGCGTGATGTTCGTCAACAACGAAATCGGCGTGATCCAGGACATCGCGGCCATTGGCACACTGTGCCGTGAGAAGGGCATCGTCTTCCATGTGGACGCCGCCCAGGCCACCGGCCGGGTTGACATCGACCTGGCCTCGCTGCCAGTGGACCTGATGAGCCTGACCTCCCACAAGACCTACGGCCCCAAGGGTATTGGGGCCCTGTTCGTGCGGCGTAAACCCCGCATCCGGCTCGAAGCCCAGATGCACGGCGGCGGCCATGAGCGGGGCATGCGCAGCGGCACATTGCCCACGCACCAGATCGTGGGCATGGGCGAGGCCTACCGCATTGCCAAGGAAGAGATGGGCGCAGAGAACGTCCGCATCCGCGCGCTGCACGACCGCATGCTGGCCGGGCTCAAGGACATTGAGCAGGTGTTCATCAACGGCCACACCGAGAAGCGGGTTCCGCACAACCTGAACATGAGCTTCAACTACGTCGAAGGCGAGTCGCTGATTATGGGCATCAAGGGCCTGGCAGTGAGCAGCGGGTCGGCCTGTACCTCGGCCAGCCTGGAGCCCAGCTACGTGTTGCGCGCCCTGGGCCGCAGTGACGAGCTGGCGCACAGCAGCCTGCGCATGACGATTGGCCGCTGGACTACCGAGGCGGAAATCGACTACGCAGTCGACACGATCAAGAAGAACGTCGCCAAGCTGCGCGACCTGAGCCCGCTGTGGGACATGTACAAAGACGGTATCGATATCAGCACCATCCAGTGGGCGGCGCATTAATTCCAACGAGGTAAATCCTATGGCCTATTCAGAAAAAGTGGTGGACCACTACGAAAACCCCCGCAATGTCGGTTCCTTCGACAAGGGCGACGAGTCGGTTGGCACCGGCATGGTGGGTGCGCCCGCCTGCGGTGACGTGATGAAGCTCCAGATCAAGGTCAATCCCCTGACTGGCGTGATCGAGGACGCGCGCTTCAAGACTTATGGTTGTGGCTCCGCCATTGCCTCGAGTTCCTTGGTGACCGAATGGGTCAAGGGCAAGACCCTCGACGAAGCGGCAGCCTTGAAAAACAGCCAGATTGCCGAAGAACTGGCCTTGCCACCAGTGAAGATCCATTGCTCCATCCTGGCCGAAGACGCCATCAAGGCGGCGGTGGACGACTACAAAAAGAAACACCTGGGCTGACCCATGGCCGTTACCGTGACTGAAGCCGCCGCGCGGCACGTCAACCGTTACCTGGCCAAGCGCGGCAAGGGAGTGGGCGTGCGCCTCGGTGTGCGCACCACTGGCTGCTCCGGCCTGGCCTACCAGCTGGAATACGTGGACGAGCTCAGTCCCGAAGATCTGGTGTTTGAGGGCCATGGCGTGAAGGTGCTGGTGGATCCCAAAAGCCTGGCCTACATCGATGGAACGCAACTGGATTTTGTGCGCGAGGGTTTGAACGAAGGCTTTCGCTTCAACAACCCCAATGAGCGCGACAAGTGTGGCTGCGGTGAATCGTTCCGGGTGTGAACCTCCAGACCGATGACTTTGAATTGTTTGGCCTGGCCCGACAGTTCGCGCAGAGCCGGGACTCTATTGACCAGCGCTGGAAGGCGCTGCAGCGCGAGGCCCACCCCGACCGGTTTGCCGCGCAAGGTGCTGCAGCCCAGCGGCTGGCGCTGCAGTGGTCGGTGCGGATCAACGAGGCCTATGCCCGGCTGAAAGACCCGGTGCGGCGTGCCGCTTACCTGTGCGAACTTGCGGGCGCCGCCATCCAGGCCCACAGCAACACCGCCATGCCGGCGGCCTTCCTGATGCAACAGATCACCTGGCGCGAGGCGCTGGACGAAGCTTTGGACATGGCGGCGCTGGAGCGTTTGTCGCAGGAGGTCGTGGCCAGCAAGGGCGCGCTGCTGGAGCAAGTGGCCATGCTGCTCGACGGCGTGCACGACTACGCCGCAGCGGTGGACGCGGTGCGGGCACTGATGTTTATCGAAAAATTCGCGCTCGACCTTCACGGGCGCATGGACTCTCTGGATTAAGAAATCACCATGGCGCTTCTGCAAATTTCCGAACCCGGCCAGTCACCCAAGCCGCATGAACGGCGCATTGCCGTGGGTATCGACCTGGGAACAACCCATTCGCTGGTGGCTGCGGTACGCAGCGGCGTGGCCGAGTGCTTACCCGACGACCAGGGCCGCGTGATGGTACCTAGCGTAGTGCGCTACCTCGGCGGTGAGCGCCGTGCCATTGGCCATGCCGCCCAGGAGCAGCAGACGCTGGACCCGGCCAACACCATTGCCTCGGTCAAGCGCCTGATGGGGCGCGGCCTGCGCGACATTGCGCAGGCGCAATCCCTGCCGTATGCGCTGATCGATGCCCCGGGCATGGTGCAGATCCAGACCGCTGCAGGGGCCAAAAGCCCGGTGGAGGTCAGCGCCGAAATTCTGGCTACGCTGCGCTTTCGCGCCGAGGACACGTTCAACGATGACATTTTCGGCGCGGTCATTACTGTTCCGGCCTATTTTGATGACGCGCAGCGCCAGGCCACCAAGGATGCCGCGCAACTGGCGGGTTTGCAGGTGCTGCGCCTGCTCAATGAGCCAACGGCCGCCGCCATTGCCTATGGGCTGGATAACGCGGCCGAGGGCGTCTACGCCGTTTACGACCTCGGCGGTGGCACCTTCGATATTTCCATCCTGCGCCTGTCTGCCGGGGTTTTTGAAGTGTTGGCCACCGGCGGCGACTCGGCGCTGGGCGGTGATGATTACGACCGCGCCCTGTCCGACTGGTTGCTGCAGCTCACCGGCCTGTCGGCACTCACGCCGCAGGACCAGGCCCGCCTGATGGTGCTGGCGCGGCGCTGCAAGGAACTGTTGTCTGGTCAGGACGCTGTGAGTGCCGAGCTTGAACTCTCCAGCGGCAGCGCCGCAGTGACGGTGAGTCGTGCGCAGTTCGAGGCTGCGACGCGGGCCCTGACCCAGAGGACCCTCCAGTCGGTGCGCAAGACGCTGCGCGATTCGGGTCTGGAGCGCGATGCCATCGAGGGTGTCGTGCTGGTGGGCGGCTCCACGCGCATGCCGCAGATACGCCACGCGGTAGCCGAATTCTTTGGGCGTGAGCCGCTGACCAATGTGAATCCGGACGAAGTGGTGGCCATCGGCGCGGCCATTCAGGCCAACCAGCTGGCGGGCAACAACCCGTCCGGCGAGATGCTGCTGCTCGATGTGATTCCGCTGTCGCTGGGCGTGGAAACCATGGGCGGACTGGTGGAGCGCATCGTGCCCCGCAACCAGACCATCCCCACCGCGATGGCGCAGGACTTCACCACCTTCAAGGACGGCCAAACCGCATTGGCGCTGCATGTGGTGCAGGGCGAACGCGACCTGGTGGCCGACTGCCGTAGCCTGGCGCGCTTCGAACTGCGTGGCATCCCGCCCATGGTGGCCGGTGCCGCGCGCATCCGCGTCACGTTCACGGTGGATGCGGATGGCCTGCTGCATGTGACAGCACGCGAGCAGATCAGCGGTGTGGAGGCCCGGATCGACGTCAAGCCTTCGTACGGCCTGAGCGACGAGCGCATTGCGCAAATGCTGCGAGATAGTTTTTCCACGGCCCAGGACGACATGCGCGCGCGTGCCCTGGCCGAGGCCCGGCTGGACGCTGAGCGGCTGCTGCTGGCTACCGGCAGCGCGCTGGCGGCAGATGCCGACCTGCTCGGTGCCGACGAGCGCTTGCAGATCGACGCCGCCATGCAGGCTGTTGTGGCCGCCCAAACCGACACCGATCCTGCTGCCATTGAGGCCCGGTCCAAGGACCTGGCCCTGGCCACCGAGGCGTTTGCCGCAGCGCGCATGAACCGCGGCATTGCGCAGGCGCTGGCCGGCAAGAATATAGACACCCTCTGAACGCACGCTGGAAACCCCATGCCCACCATTCGCATCCTACCCCACCCGGAATATTGTCCCCAGGGCAAGCAGTTGGCTGTACCCGCCGGCACCTCCATCTGTGAAGCCCTGCTGGAGAACGGCGTAGCCATCGAACACGCCTGCGACATGAGCTGCGCCTGCACCACCTGCCATGTGGTGGTGCGCGAGGGGTTCAATTCGCTCAACCCGCTGGACGAAAACGAAGAGGACCTGCTCGACCGTGCCTGGGGCCTGGAACCCAACTCGCGGCTGAGCTGCCAGGCCATCCTGGCGCAGCAGGACCTGGTCATTGAGATTCCCAAGTACTCGGTCAACCACGCCAAAGAATACCACTAGGAGCTGCCGTGCGCCAGATCTTTTTGGACACCGAAACGACAGGCCTCTATGCCGAGCAGGGTGACCGCATCATCGAAATCGGTTGTGTCGAGCTGGTCAACCGCAAGCTCACTGGCAACAACCTGCACCTGTACGTCAACCCGGGACGCGACAGCCATGAAGAGGCGCTCAAGATCCACGGCATCACTACCGAGTTTTTGCTGGACAAACCGCAGTTCGCGGCGGTGGCACAAACCTTCCTGGACTTTGTGCAGGATGCCGAAATCATCATTCACAATGCTCCTTTCGATATCGGCTTCCTGAACGTGGAGCTGGGCCTGGCCGGGCATGCGCCTTTCAAGGACCATGTCAGTGCCGTAGTGGACTCTCTGGCCATGGCCAAGGAAATGTTCCCGGGCAAGCGCAATGGACTGGATGCCCTGTGCACCCGGCTCGACGTGGACAACTCCGGGCGCACCCTGCACGGGGCGCTGCTGGATGCCGAACTGCTGGCCGATGTGTACATCCGCATGACGCGTGGCCAGGATGCGCTGCTGGTAGAAGAAGACAGTTCGTCTGCCGCCGGCAGCCCCCTGGCACGCGTCGATCTGCGCGCCTTTGACCTGCCGGTGCCTCCAGCAAGCCTCGTGGAAATCGCCGCCCACGAGGAAGTGCTGGCGCAGATTGCCAAAAGTAGCGGGGTCCACGCCCGCTGGTCGTAAATGGCCCAAACCGGTATACAATCTCAGGCTTTCCTGAACAGGATTCAGGGCGGTTAGCTCAGGGGTAGAGCACTGCATTCACACTGCTTAATTGCCGAGTTTTTTGTGTCAAAAAAGTTGAGAAATTTCTTATTAAATTCAAGCACTTGCAACGTAAAGTTAAAGTGATTTAAGAAGAAAAAAGTAGTAAAGTCCAACTATACTACTCGTCATAGATTTTTCTATGTCTTTTCTTAGATTTTGGGTACAAAAAAGTAGGTAGTTTTGAATGTGGCGGTGATAGTTAAGTAACTGAAGTAGCAGAGCAAAAAGCTTGGTGCGTCATAGTACCAAGTAGTAAAGAATCTGGGTCGTTAACTCAGCGGTAGAGTGCCACCTTCACACGGTGGAAGCCAGTGGTTCGATCCCACTACGACCCACCAGATCAAAAAAGCACTGATGAACTCAGTGCTTTTTTTGTTCCAAGCGCTAGCAACGCACTTGAAAAAACGTATAAATTTTTTAGCCCTACAAGCAATTAATCCGCTGCCTAGCTACTTCGCCCTGCCCATATGCGCAAAAGTGCGCTGTAGGGCTTTTTTGATGCCCGCACGCATTGCCCGATTGGGTCCTGCGTCCGTAAAAAATTGGGCTGCGGAAAATTTAGGTGAAGTACTTTTCAAATCAGGGTGGTGATTTTTACTCGGTACCCACCACCCTAAGTGCTATTCCCAAGGACGCGGTCTACGCTTGCTTTGCAGCTCGCCAATATTCATTTCGCCTTGAAGTGGAGCGGCGTAGAAACGATCAATCATTTCAGGACTGGTTCGTGCGTTCCTCGCGAGCGTCAGCGTATCCACCGTTCTGCCAAACATCAATCTAAACATGATGCTGCTATGGCGCAGGCTGCCCCACGCGTGCGTTAGCTACCGCTGCCTTGCTCGTTCGCTTTTCATTTTGTCGCTCTGCCTGCATACATCCTCCAATTTTTGGTTGCCCATGCTGGCATCAGCACGAATGACATATGACTCTCAGACGATGACCGCAATGTCAAGCTCTTCAATGAAAATAATTTTTCCCTTATGTGTATTGATAAGCCGATGCAGTGGCATCGTCCAAATACCATCTTGAATCAGTCTTTAAGACCAATGGCCGCTGTCGCGTCCATGGTGCCGCTTGACGCAAGCGGCACGGTTTGCCATCGTGAAGCGATGGCAACCGGAGACCCCATGAACAACCAAACCCAACTAAGCCCCATGGTGGTCGCGATTGACCTCATGCGGATCAACGTCAACGCCTTACTGCCTGATGACCTGCAAGACCATGCCGTTCGGGTCTTGGACACCATCGGGGCATTGAATGACTACATCAACACCCGCATCCCAAAAGCTCCAACGCCCTGCGCAACGCCATGCGACTGGTGCGCAAGTTGGCGATGCACATGGCCCATGTTCGGGATTTGATCAACGCCCACACAGCGGCTGCGGCGCTGGTGGGTGCCGCGCAAGCGACTGGTGCCGCCAGCTTGCCGCAAGGCGCCAAGCCCTTCGGCCCCTGAAAATCTGCGCTTCGCGCGCGCGGGTTGCGTGCGCGCACGCGCGCCCGCGCGAGGAACGCAGTATAGCCGGGGCTGACAGGATCGATTTCGATGCTGTGGCCCGGCGTGCCAGTGCGCCCCAAAGACGAGACGAACCCCCGAGCCGTAGGCCGGGGGATGGTCTTGGCATGGCGCACTCTGACTTGCTCCCCGCCCTTGCAGGGCGGGGCCGGGGGTGGGTCGAACAGAACCGAGCTTCGCTCGGTGTAGTGAGTAGACCGGGCATTCCGATGACCGGGCGTGCTATCTCGGGCGGGGCGCGATATGCATGAGG
>Ga0208864_1000871_pt1 | contig 10013 bp, 7 predicted proteins | sample CryBogmetaGMA05M_FD_184542 | JGI IMG/M metagenome (GOLD analysis project Ga0208864, IMG submission 184542) | Freshwater microbial communities from Crystal Bog, Wisconsin, USA - MA0.5M (SPAdes) | ecosystem: Environmental > Aquatic > Freshwater > Lake | place: Crystal Bog, Wisconsin, USA...
GGGGTTGGGGTTTCGTCAGTTATGCCGGCAGGATCTAGTTCGGGTGATCGATCGTTTATCCCAAGATCCGCTGCTGTTGGTCGATGTATCGCTTGACGCTGAACAACGCTATTGGAATGAATTTTCCAGGCAGATTTGGCAGAGGCGGTTGGATTCTTTAAGCCCTTGACGATTCTTACTAACCTGCTTCCCTACGTTCCTGGTTATACGGGTTTCTCGAGCTATGTGAGGCGGGTGATGCCTGGCTTACCTGGGCTTCGGCTTGTGGTTGGTGCTGATGATCGTGTTAGCTGCCGTAATGATGATTGGCTCCCTGATAGGCCACCAACGTCACGAAGGCTGGCGCTATTGCATCAGTTGGCTCTGACGCAGCATGGAGTGGATTCAAAAGCTGCTTTAAGGCATACCGGGCTTGAGATCGCAGATTTGCAGGTTGTTTATAGCCCCTACTGCGATGCATTGCTGCCATGGCGGGGTGTTCCGCAAGTGATAACCTGCCACGACCTCACACCGTTGTTCTACCCCAACAGCCGCAGGGCTGCTTTGAGGTATCGATTGTGGATGCCTTTCCATCTCAAGAAGGCTTCTGCTGTGATCGCGATTAGTCGATTTGTGGCCAATCAGCTGGTGGAATTTGGGGTGCCAGCTACCAAGATCGAGGTAATTCCCAATGGCATTGCCATCGAACGGGAGCCCATTTCCGCTCCTGCAAGCAACGATTTGATCATGCTTGCCCGGCATGACCTGAATAAGAATGTGCTATTTGTGGCGAGGGCCTTTGCCAGAATTCTGGAGCTACAGCCAAATTGGAATGGCCGGTTGGTGATTGTGGGAAAGCACGGGAGAGAAACACAAGCACTGATGCGGCTAATCGAACAGCTGCCTAAACCTGAAAAAGTGCTGCTTATTAATGGGTTGCATGGCGACCAGGTTATCCGACTAATGCGCGGAAGCCTAGCTCTAATTTCTGCTAGCAGGATGGAAGGATTTGACTATCCTGTATTGGAGGCGAATGCCGAGGGTTTGCCGACGCTACTGAGCGATATTCCTGTGCACAGAGAGTTTTATCGTGAATCATCTGAGTTCTTTGGCGCCGAAAATGATCCTTGCTATCTAGCGGATAGCATCATTAGGCTGGCCAGCGACCGTCTGCATTGGAGCAATCTTTCTATTGCTGGGCACAAAATATCTAAGGGGTTAAGCCTGAAAGGGCAACAGGCTGCAATCTTCCGACTTTTAAGGAATTTTTAATTCTTAAAAAGCCAAAGTCTTAATATTGATGATTGAAAAGAGCCTGTAAAGTGCCAGAAAGTGTGCCCCGGCTTGAGGCAAATTGAGTGGGTAGCTTTTGTAGGGCTAGGGCAATAATTCTTAAGGTATGGGCAATAGCAACCCACCAAGGCTGATATCGACACAAGAAATGAATTTGACTAATTGCTTTTAATCTTTCTCTGCGAAACAAGGAGCATTCACTCCCTGTACTTTTTTGATGAGAGATGCTCAATGAATTAAGCCAAATGCATGTGCCTCCACGCAATTTGGCACGTAAACAAAAATCTACATCCTCGAAGTAGAGAGGAAAGTAATCGTCGAATCTAAGGGGAGTAGAGAAGCTTGAAGGCTGAAAGATTAGATTGCAGCCACTAACCCAGTCCACCTCAATACAAGGCCTACTTTTTTGGGTTAATAATTCTTTGGTAATTTGTGATTTTCTATAGCCAAGACCTTTGCGAATCCATCCAGCTGATTGCTCGAGCTGGTTGCCTAAGTCTTCAATGGCCGTGCCTAGGATTGTATTCGGGTCGACATTAGCAAGCGTGTTTAAAAGATTCTCTATATGATTGCTTGATGATAAGTAGGTGTCTGGATTTAGGAGCCATACCCAGCCATCAAAATTCATCTCATAAACTAAGTTTAGAGCGGCGTTGCATCCTGCTCCGAAACCGTCTCCTTCATTGCCTGAGATGATTTGCAGGGGGAATGTAGTATTAGGGGTTAGAACTGGATTCGATACAGGAGCATTATCTATTAGAATCCATTTCCATGGCCTGATCGCTTGCTTGTTCAGGCTTTCAGCAAGGATTGATAAGGCAGAGTTGCTCTTGTAGCATACTGTTATGACTAATAGTTGGATCATAGACGTGCCGTGCAATGGTGCTAAACTTTATTATTTTTGTCAGGTTGTTGTTAGATTGATTCTAGATTTCGATATGAGTTTAGCATTTATGCGTTGCCATTCGGTTTGATTGTCGTGTCATTGACAAGTTTGTATCCATAGCCATGGAAAATCTGCGTTGGAGGGAGGGGAATTCCTTTTCTACATGCTTCTCGTGGGTAATAGATGTAGCTACTACTTGATCCCTCGCTGGTGTAGCCATGCAAAATCTCTTCCAAAATCTTTGACTCATCATCGATATCTTCATTATTCAGCATGGAAATTATCTGAGGAAGTGAGAAGACTCCTTGGCGGTACAAATCCTTCTTGAGAAAGGGTGATTTTAAGAATTTAACCCAAAGCAATGCATAAGCATGTCCTGGATTGTGATAATCCAGATAGGCTAGGATTTGATGCAAGTACACTTTGTTAATTGGCTGGCTGAGCTGCTCTCTGGCGATTTGGAGATTACTCAATGAGTCTTTTGGGAGATATTGCAATATATCTTCCGCCGGTGAATCGCATTCTGTGATGGCCTGATGGAGTTTGGGTGAATCAAAAAGTATGCTTGCTGAGGCGGAGCCTATTATGTTGCGTGTTAGAGCAATTTCACCTTTCTTGATTGCATGAAACCGGTTATTTAATGGGAGGTATTGTTCCCAGAACTTGTTGAATGCTTTCTTTGTAAAGATCCGTGAGTGAAAACATAGGAAATATGATTGATAGTGCTGCCAGCACTCATAGTTTTTGTTTAGGGCGATTAAATCGCTTTTTGTACTACGTAGTTCCCTGTTAAAGGTAGTTATAAATGTAGTTGCATGGCCGCCCCCTAGGAAAAAGTTGCTGTCATTGCAAAGTAAAAGCCATTCTGTATTTGTTAACAGCTGATTTTTCATGCAATAAATGTAGCCATCTTTCCAGGCGCCAAAATCTTGACCAATATTGCTTCTGGATATTATTTGCTCGCAAAAGGGCGTTAGTGAGTCAATGGCCTGATGCGTAAGCTGGCCATTGTGGACGTAGAATACTTTGAATCCACATGCATGCAAGGAGCTTATATAGTTAATATTGCTGGCTGGCGCCTTTTCGCTGTTATGATATGCAGCAAAAATGCAGGCTTTATTTTTGGTTGATTCTCTTGCTGATCGACCAGTAGGTTTAATATAATGACGCTTGATGATTCTTGTTTGGGGCCGTCCTCCTGAAAGCCAGTGTATGCAATAACCAAGCCTTGATTGCAGTGTGTACTCTACCTTGTAAGCCTCCGAGATGATCTTATTCAATATTCTTAGTATTATGGCTTTCATGGCGTTTGTATTGAGGGATGCTTTCGAGGCAGGTGGTTATTTGTTAGGTTGTTTCTACAGGTAATTGGCTTTTAAATTTTACAGGAATCGAACTCATATTGATTGATTTATTGGAATTTGGCAAGTCTTTTTAATCCTTCTCATGATAGTTTTTCGTGCTTGAGGATGTCGCGTTAGTAAGATGCAATCAAAGAGTGTCACAAGGACGCTTCTGTTTTTTGACAGCAGGCGTTTAGGTCGGTGGGTACGACCCCCCCATGGTCTAAGAGAAAGTCCGCGCTCTGGTCTAGGAAGGATGTTACCCCTTCCATTTGTACATCAGTGGATTTTAGCGGAGATTACCGGGAATGATGACTCCCCTGTTGTCCCCGTTTCACGAAGGATATTTAGCTTTTGATCATTACACTCGCGGCCTTGAGGAGATGAGTCATACTTCGTTGCAGCCTCCTCTTCCAGTAAAGTTAGCGTTTCCCTATTTGTACTGCTTTGGCACAAGGGGGCCTAATGGCATGGATAGTGCGTCGTCAGAGGGAGGAGATCACTGCTGATGTGAGAAGGCGGATGAATCCTCCTCAAAGGCAAAGTGTGGCCAGGTTTTCAAGGGGGGTCCGGGTATCCTTTTGATCACCATCTACAGCTTGTGTAAAGCCCGGCGGCAATAAGGGGGGTGCTTCTCTGACTTTCAGATTCTTTCGGGATGTTCCTACCAGTAGGTTGTCGAATTAATCTCAAAAAGGGGTTCTCAAATGTATCCCAAAATTTATTTTAAAGAGGAGGAGAATTCTATTTTCGAAATATTAGTGATGTTAGAGCATAGCGACGCCGCACAGCAATGGCCCGATAGACTCTTCTTAGGGGGTTGGGGTTGAGGAGCACTAACCAGCCAACATGCTTCAAGACTTTAAGAAAGTCCAAAAATGCGATGCCCCCTTGATAAGTAGTCAGAAGAAACTTACGGAAGGCAAGATAAAGTTGTCTTTTGGCATCGCTGTTTGTCGGCATGAGCACTAACGAGTCACATGAAGGATTGAGAAAAGGTCTCATTCCTTGATAGATCGCACGTCCGGAAAAACCAGCACTTAACATACTAGTAAGAACATCAATGATTGTGGGAAAGGTTTGCGTAGTCCCACCAGCAATTGTTGAAAATTTTGTGTTTGAGACTCCAGACATGCATTCTTGAAGAGCTTGCGCAAATGCGTGAGGATCTGGCTCAGCCCAGCGCACTGTTTCTGATAAAGATCTCATATAGGGATAGTATATGTCACTTGTTAAATTAATCTCAACAGGCTTAAACTGGCAGGGATAATGCGGGCCACTGCCATAGAATGGATATTCAGTGATTCCTCCATAATCAGTAAATACAGTAGCCAAGCCATACGCATCTGCTTCGATAATATTGAGACCCAAGCCCTCAGCTCGATGAGGCGATGCATAAATCATGCAAATGTCAAATAAACGTCTTAGATCAATCTGGTCCAAGCAACGATCTAAAAGAAATACATTAGGCATTGACGAGATTCGCTCAATAAGATTCTGATACTTTGAAGGAAAATTGACTCCTCCTGAGCACTTCATAAGTAAGGCATGGTCTTGCATGGAGGGCTCGGAAAATATATCAACAAGCAGTGCAGGATTCTTGCGCTCTATGCAACTATTGAAATCAAAGACATTAAGTGTCAACGTTTTAAAGCTTGAGATATTCAGATCTAAGCCTAGTCGCCAGAGAAATTCCTGATTAGAAGACTCATTGCTGTCTGGCCGAGAATCAGAGTAAATAGTATTGTAGAGGTCACGGTAGTCAAGAGGTGCATAAACTAACTTGGTCTCATCTATTACGTGTGAAAGGCTGTCATAAATAAAACGAGTTGGTGCCAGAATTTTGTCTAAGTAAGGAGCAGCTTCAGCATGTACTGGTGCTGGCGATTCAAGCTCCCACCACCAATAGCCAAGATTACACGTTTTAGAGATACAATGGTTGGCAATTCCGGTGTTTACATAATGTAAATATTGATCTGCATTTACGAGGAACAACGTGGGTGCATTTCGATTAAAATTATTGAGCCCTGCTAGAGACTCTAGCCATGCAAGATCTGTATCCATAACTGGTTTGGCCTGGGCAGGATCTGGTGTAAAGGAAAATCGAATGCCCGCACTACTAAAGCCCTTCACAATTAATGCTGTAATTCTGCCGATACCAAACGAAAAGTTTGCGTATCCTACGATGTTAATCTCTGCCATGCATCTTGGACCTAGAGCCGGTTCGGTACCAAGCGTCTGTAAATTAATGCCAGGAAGAGTTATATTTAAATAACTAAAAATATTAATCGATTGCAAAGAAATATGTGACCCTTTTGATGCCGTGGCACCATGAAGAGCAAGAATGAATAGGTTATTATCGATAAAGCGGGACGGGGGCAGTCCTGCTCTTCCTGAATTAACGCGATTGTAAAAGTAACGATTCAAATCTCGGCGCTCTTGAGTGTTTAGAGAATAGATATGCTGTTTTCCATTTACTTCATAGTTAATGCAGCCTAAATAGCTTGGGCCAGGCTGAATTGAAAGTTGGTCCACTCTAGACTTATTGATTAGAACGTGCATGTTATAGTTATTGATAAGACTTTCAACTGTTTTGTTGGCTCCACGTGGTGTTCGGGGATTTTTGCCCATGTGCTTAGATATGCCGGGATGGCCCGAGGCTCTTAATCCGCTGTAGTGGAAAAATATTAACGGTCGAGTTATTCCACTTTCTTTATCATCCCTCACAAGGTGTACATTAACTTCGGAATTTGAATTGGCAATTACTACTCTCTCCTGTATGTTCCAATATGCTACATTTAGACCAGGGTCTCGGCTTACGTGTACGTGACACAAAGACGGGAAAAGATCTCCATATCTTTGATCAGTAAAAAGGTTTTCGTCAAGCCACATTAAAGAGTTGAATTTAAGCTCTTCTGCCCAAAAGTCAACGACTATTCTGGACTTTGCAGTATTTTCAAAGTGAACAAAACCAAAGTTATATGATCCGCATGAGCGAATATTTTTAAGCGTAGGCTGCTGATGTGAATTCAAAGAGTTGGTTAATATATGCGGGGTTAGGATGCAATCAAATTCAACATTTGATTCAACGAGTGTCTTGTCAAGATCTAAGCATCCGAAGAATTGGATATCTGGATCAATGTAAGTCACGGATCGTGGAGATAGCTCCTTCATTAAATGCGCAAATACCCAGGGCTTAACGGAAGTGCTGTATTCAGTTATATCATAATAAAGGCTCATTAGTGAAACCTCTTTGGACTGCCGAAACAGGCTAGATATCGTCAGGATCTGACTTTGACTGGATGAAAGCAAGCATTTAAGCTTGTCAAGTTCACTATCCGAAGGGTGCGGGTGATCAACTAGCATGATATAAAATGTCCAGTCAGCTGAATGATGCTCATAAAAGGATCTTTCGCATTCCAATGCGTAGCAAAGATATTCGCAGTTGCAGAGGGTGAATATAATGCGTTTCATGCTTAGGTCATCGAACTAAAGTCTACGCTATCAGAATGGGCAGACAACGACAAGAAGTAGGAGCCATCAAGGCAAGATGATCAGATTACCCCTAGAGAGATCCTGGAAAACCCACGGCATCTAAGCTATAGTCGGGGAGATTTAGGATTCCCACGAAAAGTCCTTCCGCCCTTGGTGCGAACTCGTTGACGAGACTCAAGTGCTAATCAAGCTTAGAGTGTTATTGGTCATGGTCAACTTCAATTGTTGGACCTGCCCTTAAATGAGACTTTCTTCATACATCTTTTGAACGATTTCAGCCGGTAGGAGCTGGGCTTTCCAGCCCAGTTCTTTGGAGATCAGGCTTGGGTCCATGGAAGAATACTTCAAGTCGCTCGGACGCATGAAGTTGATGTCGCTGATTAGATAGGGCTCCGCTTCCAGCCCAGCGGCTGCAAAGGCCATGCGAACAAATTCACGTAGGGAGGTGGTATTACCTGATGCGATCAGATAGTCCTTGGCTATTGGGGCTTTTAGCATCTGATGCATGGCTTTTACGTATTCTGGCGCCCAGCCCCAGTCGCGCCAGATCTCTAAATTACCGAGCCTTAGCTCCTTGGTTTCTCCATATTTTATACGCCGTACACCGTCGATAATCTTTTGGGTTACAAAGCGTTTGGGACGCAGGGGCGATTCGTGGTTTGCCAAAATGCCTGTACAGCAGAAAATGCCATAGGCATCGCGATAATTAGCTACCTGCCAGAAGGCCGTGCTTTTGGCTACGGCATAGGGGCTTCTTGGATGGAAGGCGGTCGCTTCATTGGCTGGTTGCTGCTGGGTATCACCAAAGCATTCAGAGCTTCCAGCGCTGAATAAGCGAGTGGGCGCCTTCAGGTAGCGCAGCACCTCTAAAAAGTTGAGTGTCCCTCCGGCGATTGACTCCATGCATTCAACGGGTTGCTCAAATGACAGCCCCACGCTTGTTTGCCCTGCCAAGTTGTACAACTCAGTTGGCTCGATGGACGATAGAGCCTTGAGGACGCTACGAAAATCGTTTGGAGCCAGGGAGATGACTTCAATATCTTTGTGGATGCCGAGCCTACGTAGACGGCTGATATCACTGCTCTGGGCATCGCGGCTGCTGCCTACTACGCGGTAGCCTTCTCCCAGTAGATGTCGAGCTAGATAGGCCCCATCTTGGCCAGTTACTCCGGCAATCAGTGCAGTTTTGTTCATAAACTTTGTATCAGAAGTTGAAGACTGATGTGAAGTGCCGTAGAACTCGTGTTATTTTCCAGCTCCTGCTTCTATAAATTGCATCCAGCTTAAGGGTAGCCTCCTCTAGCTTTTGATTGCTTTCGTCTAGTTTTTTCGCTAAATCTAGAATTTTCTTGCGGGCTGATGTTCCCCCGTAGGGAGTAATAAGTCCCGAATCAAGGGCGCCAGGGGGGAGTTCGAAGTGCTTCGCAAACTCATCCTTGAGATCTGATAGGCACCACCATTGATTTAGCCCATCAAAATGTAGCCTGTGGTAGCCGTAGGATTCAATGGCACGACATAGAGGCACAAACTCCTTAGTCTTAGTCGATGTGTTTGGCTTTGTCACCTCACACAAAATAATTTTGGGTCGATATCGGTTTAAGTCAAATCCCTTGATCACATTTAATTCGTAGCCTTCTACGTCAATCTTAAGGAACTCGAAGGCGGTTCGTGCTATGCCAAAATCTTCAAGAATTGAATCTAGACTTCTGATTTGGATGTTCCTTTTCTCAATTTGGAAGCCTAGTTCTTTTATGTTTGCAGCATTTTCTGGATTGAAAGTTGACAACCCGTTTTCAAGTGTGATCGACATAGGGATAATTTCTTCTTCTGATCCAGCAGCACAGCATATAGTTAAGTCACGTTTCCTGGATTTAAATGCTTCGGCGAATTCTGTGACGGGCTCAATGTTTATTCCCGACCAGCCTTTGTCGTAGAAGTAACGGGTTACAGAATCAATCTCTGGGTCTTGAGCGCCGACATCGATATAGAAGCCGTGTTCCACTTGTGAAAAACAGCGAGCTAATAGTACGTCTTCAAAGTTTTGGGAGTAGAAGGCAGAGTTGCTCACACTGAGCTCCATAATGTTTTGAGTTTAGGCCGATCTTCTTTGATGAATTAGTTTGTCTTTTTTACTAGATTTTCTTTGGCTTCGCCTTGGTGAAAAATGGCGAAGCGCTGCAGGAAAAAGCTATTAAATAGGAACGGTACTCTATCCCTGAGTGCAGTTGCCAAAGTTAGTTTTTGTAAAATTTTTTGGTTAATTGGGCGGCAACCATACCATATTAGTCAAACTGGCCTCTCTTCGGTAGATTGCTCCGCAGATTCGGTAGTCGTTTTCCAGATGCTCAAGCTCCTGCTGGGTGATCCCAATGCCCGCAAGCTGAAGCGCTACCAGCCCCTCGTCTCCGATATCAACCTGCTGGAGGAGGAGATCACCCCCCTCTCCGACGACGAGCTGCGTGGCCTCACCGCTGAATTCCGCCAGAAGCTCGCCAATGCCGCAACTGCTGGCGGTAGTGCAACTGCGATCGCGGCCCGCGAGAAGGCCCTGCTCGATGAGCTCTTGCCCCAGGCCTTTGCCGTGGTGCGTGAAGCCGGCAAGCGGGTGCTGGGGATGCGCCACTTTGATGTGCAGCTGATCGGCGGCATGGTGCTGCACGAGGGCCAGATCGCCGAGATGAAGACCGGCGAGGGCAAAACCCTGGTGGCCACCCTGCCGGCCTATCTCAATGCTCTCACTGGCCGGGGCGTGCACGTGGTCACGGTTAACGACTACCTGGCCCGGCGTGATGCCGAGTGGATGGGGCAGGTGCATCGCTTCTTAGGCCTCTCGGTAGGCCTGATCCAGCAGGACATGTCTCCGCCGGAGCGGCGGCGCAATTACGGCTGCGACATCACCTACGCCACCAACTCTGAACTGGGCTTTGATTACCTGCGCGACAACATGGCGAATGACATCGCCGAGGTGGTGCAGCGGGATCCCTACTTCTGTGTGATCGATGAGGTGGATTCGATCC